>Ga0070737_10004517_pt1 | contig 13906 bp, 9 predicted proteins | sample Coa_R1_10_FD_66438 | JGI IMG/M metagenome (GOLD analysis project Ga0070737, IMG submission 66438) | Surface soil microbial communities from Centralia Pennsylvania, which are recovering from an underground coalmine fire - Coalmine... | ecosystem: Environmental > Terrestrial > Soil > Unclassified ... | reverse complement strand
TCGTCGCTGAACAGCACATTGCGCCCATCGAGTCCACTGAACGGGGGGCGAATGGGAACCGAGCCATTGGCGAGGATCAGCTTGCCTGGACGAAGCATGTGCGTGGAACCATCTTTTAGCGTCACGCGCACCTGATCGGGAGCCAGCGCCTCAGCCGTCCCCTCGAAGATAGCGACCTTGTTCGCTTTGAGTAACTGCCCCACGCCGCCGGTCAACTGCTTGACGACCTTATCCTTGAAGGCGACGGCTACCTGCATATCAAAAGTTGGCGGCTGCGCCAGCTTGATGCCCAGCTTATCTATATCGCGCAGTTCTGAGTACAATTGCGCGATGTGTAGCAGCGCCTTGGAGGGGATGCACCCAACGTTCAGACATGTTCCGCCAATATATTGCTTCTCGACGATGGCCACCTTCGCGCCTAACTGCGCCGCGCGGATCGCCGCGACATAGCCGCCCGGCCCCGCGCCAATCACCACGACGTCGAATTGCTGTTCTTCGTTTGCCACTGCCTGCTCCTCATACTTACGCTATTTTCTCAGATCAGCGAGGTGATCTGACCTGCCGAAGCGCGCCAGTAACCGATCGGCGCCAACCGGCCTCGCCCTCAGTATAGCGCAAACGCGCAACGCACGCATGGTGTACCAAAAGACATATCAGTATACCGTGATACTTTTCGGGGAAAACGGGCGTCTGAATGGGTAGCAAAGAGGGGTACCTTCGCCGTCGCTGGCGATGTGTCTGGCTGACCGTATGGCATGGCCACCCAACCTGACACAATTGCTCATTCAATTCGCACTCTGGCGTAAGGAGCCAAGAAGGATAGCCACCATGCTCATCCTGCGTATCATCGCCGAGCGGTTTATTATGCGCCCGCTGCTGCGCTTCCGGCTGGCGTGGTTTTTCTGCGCCGCGCTTGGTCTCTACCTGACGCTGGTGATCGTGCTGTTCACATTGGGGCAGCGCCAAGTGACGCTTGGAGGGGGAATGGCGTCCTGCCAGGCGCAACGTGACCCTGAATCGGGCGGCGTGATCTACACCATGACGATGCGCCAGCAACCTGCGGTATTCCTCACGCTTGATCCGGTGGGCTATTCGCCTGCGTTGCCCGCTGATGTGTGCTGGTTACGAGTGGTTTCCGTCGTCTATACGCAAACCTCGCTTGGTGCGCCCTATGCGATCACTCGCGTGGAGATTGCGGCGCGCCGGGCAGGCCAACCCGTCGTCTACGCAAATGCGACGGGACGTGATTTCACTGCGGCGCGCAATAACGCGCTCTGGCTGCGTGGCGGCGGAATGGCGCTGTTGAGTATTTTGTTGCTGATTGTGGGCGTCTGGTGGGAACGCATACGGTTAGCCCTGGGCGTCAGGCGTGGCGAACGGCTTGCCGACGATCTGCCAACTGCGCTGCCGGATATCGTGCGAGAGCAGATTGCGGAAGGCGTGGGTTGGCTGAGTACCCTGCCCTGGGGCAAAGCGGTCGGTTCGGCAAACGCGGCGGCGGGCGGCGATGTGGCGGCAAGGCTGGCTACAGCATCATTGCCTGATGAGCAGCAGGGCGAACGGTTGGCGCAAGGATTGGCGCTGATCTACGGGTGGGGAAACGACGAGGCACGGCTGATGGAAGGCGTGAACGCGGTGATTGGCCTGCCGCCCGCCCTGGCCTACACTGGCGCGTCTGCGGCGGCGCTGCAACTGGCGAAGTATGCTCCCCTCGCCTGGGCGGCCGCCGGAGCGCGCATGGCGCTTGCCTACGCCGCGCGCGCTTTGAGCGAAGACGCCGCCCTTCCCGACGCGCGCATCGCCTATGTCCAGGCATTGGCCGCCCTGGGCATAGGTGGTGATACCGAGCGCGCCACGCAGGCCGAGCAGGCGTACCAGACGCTCACGCGGATGGCGCCGACGCATCCACGGCTGGCGGCGACCCGCGCGCTCGTCGCCCTTGCCCGGCATGACTATGCCACCGCAAATGACGCCCTATGCGAGGCGCTGGCCCATGTGGAATCGCCAGCGGAGGCGCGAACGCTTCAGACGCAGCGCGCATGGGTCACGCGCTATCTCACTGTGCCCATGCGCATCCAACAGGTCTCACGCTCACTCAGGCGGAGAGCGTGAGTTGAGATCGGCAATGCCGTATCGTATGCGGCTCGCATGATCGATTTGCAAATACCTCGCAATGTGATAAGATGAACCCGTAGAAAGGTCGAGAGGAGCGCGTAAGACGATGAATCGCACGACATCAGGTTCGGATTCCATCCCCCAGGCGAACGCACCGTTTCGGTCGCGCTTCCTCCAACTTCTTGTACCCTGGGTACCCTGGGCGGCCATCGTGGTTCCACCAGTGTTCTTCGCGGTCATCCTCGTGCTGGGTGCGGTCACGCCTGGCTATGATGCAATTAGCCGATTTGCCAGCGATCTGAGTCTCGGGCCGTTGGGCGGAATTATGATCGCCAACTTTATCGTGTTGGGGCTGGTCGAGGCCGCCTTCGGTCTCGTGTTCTGGTCGGTGGTCGGAGCCAGGAGATCAGGCCGTCTCGGCGCCGCAGTGATCTTTATCATTGGGCTGGCCTTCCTCGATGCAGGTGTTTTTGTGACCGATCCGTATGGGAAACTGGCCACAGTTCACGGAGCCTTCCACTTTGCAGCTGCGGTCACACTCTTCTTCATCACTGTGCCGATTGGCGGGTTTGCGCTAGCTTGGCGGTATCGCGCTGAGCGCGCCTTCGCCATCTACTCGGCCCTGACGGGCCTTGCCACGCCCTGTCTTTTCATCGCCACCTTTCTGAGCGGAGACAAGTTGGGCCTGATGGAACGCATCGTTATCGGTGTCATCCTCGCCTGGCTCACGATTCTGGCGCTCCGTGTGCTGCGCTTCAACCAGTCGGTAGGGTCTGCTACCAATCTGCGCTCAGAGAGTGGAGTATGAACACGACACCCACCTCACTGCCCTGTTAATTCAGCCGATAGCCCCCTCGGCGGACGTATCAGGCGTAATCTCGAAGGTAGATGAGGAGAGCGAGGCGGGTGGCAGCGCACGCTGGCGGGCGACCTCGGACGCAGGGTGCTCCTCACGATAGCGGCGATAGTAGCGCCCAAAGAGTTCGTTGATCTCTGCGCCACTGAGCCTCTTGTTGTGTTCGAAGTATTCGATGGCCACCTGCCCAATCGCCCAGGTTCCAGCTGCCGCAATCGCGCCGGATACGAAATCGCCGCCGAACGGCACGGCTTTGGCAAGCTCCTCAGCAAGGTAGCGCAGCGCCAGGCCGCCCGCAATCGTCAGCAGCAACTCGCGGATGTGCTGCGCGCTCAGTGGCTCGCCGTAGACCGCCGCGATCCGTAACAACAGGCGCACCTGGTTGCCCAGCAGGATGGGAATGTCAATCAGCGGGATCGGTTCCATCCCTGCGACAAGGCTCACCAGCGCCGATGATCGCACGATCTTATTGGCGGCGTTGCGGCGATACTCCGGCAACTGGCGTCCGATAGCTAGCGCGGCTTCGGGGCTGGCGTCTATCAGCGCGGGGATCAGTTCTTCAGCCACATTCTCGCCAGTCAGCGCCGAGATGGGGATCACGTCGCGCACATGCAGGCGTAGCGAGGCGCGCGCCGCCGCGTCGTCTGCGCTTTCCACCAACAAATCCGCCTTGTTCAGCGCCACCACAAACGGCTTCTCTGCGTCACGCATGTTTTGGATGACCTCCATATCGCGCGGACGCACGCCTTGCGCGGCGTCGAGCAGACACATCACCACGGCGGCCTCGTGGATTGCCTCATCCTGCATATCCGGCAGGTGGCCTGGAGTGTCTATCAACTGGAATGGGCCAAACGCGCCGCGCACAAGTGTTGTGGTCGTGCCTTCCTGCTCTGAGACCGGCGAGGCGTATTTGCCTTTGAGTGTGTTGAAGAGGGTGGATTTGCCGGAGTTGGCAAGCCCGACGATAGCGACCTTGCGTTCGAGTTCCGCGCTGATCTCGGCCTGGGCCTCGCGCCAGTTCACCGCCGACATAAACTTGCGCATGGTTGCCAGATTCGAGGGAATGGCCAGCAGGTTCGAGAGGGTAAACAGTCCCCTGGCGCGCGATCCAATCCCCTTGCTTTTCTTGTTCTGTGTATCGTTCCTGCCGGTTTTCCGGCTGGTGTTTCTCTTGGATGCCATATGCTCGCTCCCTGGTCGCCATGCTCTCGCTGTTCTTCGCGAACCAATGTTCCTCATATCATTTTACGCGCAGATGGCGCGTTGGTTTGAGGCGTGTCGCATGTATAGTCATATGTATAAACGAGCGGCGTGCGGCTACAGCCCCAGAATGCGCGTATTGGTCAGATAGGGCGAGTCGAACCGTGTCATCTCGCCAGCCTGGCCGCCCGGTATGAGAAAGAGCCGCGCCGAGAGGGGTTTGCGCAAGCGATGGGCCAATGTAGCCACATCCGCCAGCAAAGTGGCCACGCGCTCAGGCTCGGCCTCGCCAGGAAGGGGAATCGTATCGAGGCCGGTTCCACAGACGGCGGAATAGGTGAGGAGATCGTGAATGGTCACACGCCCCTCAGCGCAGCGTTGGCCCAGCGGCGCATCCTCCAGCACAGGCAACATCAGTCCACAGTAGCCGCACGTCGGCAGCGGTTCGCCTGTGGGCGTCGCAAAGGCGGCGGCTTTGATCGCGCCCGTCAGCGTGGCGGCCAGCGCCAGTGTTCCCGCCGAGCCAAAGTCGCCTATGCCCGTCGCCTCGAACGCGCTTGTGATGCTTTCATTGCCCATCGGCGCCGGAGACAGATCGATCCCACCAAAAGCGAAGCCTGCCGACGTAGCCTGCGCCCGTATCAGCGTAACCACCGGCTCCGCCGCATGTGCAAGCGCCTGGCTCACCGCAGAGCCAATCTGTGGCAATGCCGCCAGCCGTTGCGCGGGGTCGCCCCGTGAGTTCACGGCGCTGGTTATGGCCTGGCCCACCAGTCCGGCGGATTGCAGACCCACGCTCGCGCTCCACTCAGGCGCGCGGTGATACGCCTGGGGAAAGAATGGGCCGCCCGGCTCACACATGGCAAGCGCGGCGAAGCGAAAGTTGGCGTCGCCACCTGTCTCTTTGCTTACCTCAGCCAGCCGCCGCATGATCTGGGCAACAGTGAGCGCCGCGCCGTAGTTGACACCGCGCGCCTCGGTAGCAAGCTGCACGCTGGCGTTGAGCGCGGGATTGGCCGCAAGCACAGCCAGCAGGATGCGCAGGCGATCCAACGGAAACGCGGGATCATCGGCGGGCGCAGGGCCGAGCGAGAGCAAGCCAATTCCCGCGTCCTCACATATCGCCTGAAGGTTGCGCGCATAGGCGATCACCTTCGCGGGGGGCCAGTCGGCGGTATCTTCAAGCAGCGGGCGCGTGGCGATACGTGTCGTCTGCACAATGTAGCCCTGCTCCTCTGCCGCCGTCTGTGCCTGACGCAGGAAATTCGCCGCGCGAACGATGGCCGCCGACGTCAGAGGATGCGGATCGGCGACGCCCAGCGTGATTGTACGGATGGTGACTGCCATTGCGCGCCTCCCTCAAACGCCATCAAATGATCACCCGCGATCACCCGCGATCACCCGCTGACGTCTGCGCCGCTTTCCGATGCTTCCTCATGCTTCTCCGGCGAAGCAATGGCTGCGCCTGCCTCTCCCGCCGCAGTCGCCGATTCGTCGGCGCTCGCGTTGGTGTTCACATTGGGAGGAATCAGCGCGGAAAGCGGCAATGGCGCTGTCATGCGGCGCAATGGAGGAGCGTTGCGCGCCTCTCCTGGAAGACCCGCCATCTCAGAGAGCGCAATCGCTGGCATCGGCTGCGTCTCCTGCGTTTCAATCGCCTCGATCACCTCAGATGTCTCAACAGGCTCAGTAGCTAGAGGAGCCGCAGACGGCACGGCTGGCTCAGGGCTGGCGCTTACGGTGACTTCGGCCACCGTTTTGGCGCTATGTTCGCCGACTGACGCCGCTACATCCTCCTGAGGCTGCGCCGCCTCAGTGGGATCGGTCAGAGGGGTCGTCGTTTTTCCGGCGACCGGCGACTCTGGCGCCTCCAGCGCCACTGGCGTCTCTTCGTCAGGTGGCTCACCCTGCTCGGCGGCCATCGGAGCAGCAACGGCGGCTATGGTTGATAGCTCAGACAGGGGGGCGAAGGGATCAAGGGCTGGGATAGGCGCTGTTACGGGCGCAGCATAGGGCGTGGGGGTGGGATAGGCCTTTGGGGCGCGGAAGTCTGAAGATGCTGGCGGAGCCGCCTGTTGTTTGGCCGTCTCCTCCGCATCATCGAGCGGGGTCAGCCAGCCCACTGGCGGATTATAGTGATAGGGCGCCTGTGCAGGATGTGGCGTTCGCATAGCTGGCGCGGATCGTTCCGTCCCTCGTAAGGCGCTTTGCCCAGGCGCCGCCCCTGCCATCCCCCTCCCGCCAGGGTTGCGAGTCGCGCTGGTAGATGGCGGCGAAGGAGGCGCTTCGGTAGTCATCCCTGGGTACGCCAGATGGGTGGGCGCCGCAGGTGGAGGAAACGATGGCAGCGACGGCGCAGAACGCCGGGCAGCGGGCTGCGCGCCGAGAGGAGGAACCGGTGACGGGACAGCCTGCCCTAGTGGCCCCAACGTTCCTGTTGGCGTACCCAACAGATCGGCCAGCGGATCGTCAGCCGGATAGGGCGACGCGGGAGCGGACTCGTCAATATCAAGGTGGAACATATCGATCTTGCGCAAGAGCGCCACCGCCAGTTCGACAAGATAATCCATCGAGGCGCGCGTCTGATCCATGCTGTCGCGTGTCTGTGTGACATTGCTTGCCAGCCTGGTAATCGCCTGGGCAAGCTGTGTCGCCGCGTTCGATTGTTCGTTGGCCAGCGCGCGCATGCGCTCGATCTCTCGCGCGATGCTTTGTGTTGAGGTATCCACCGCCTCGAGCGCCGCGCCAGCCGCCGCCGCGTATTCCGACTGTAAGACCACCTGTTGGGTGGTATGTTCGATCTGCGCCACCACCTGACTTGTCTCGTTCTGCACACTCTGGATGCGCGCGTGAATCTGACGGGTGGCCTCTGCGCTGCTGGTGGCGAGGTTGCGAATCTCTTGCGCGACGATGGCAAAGCCGCGCCCATGCTCACCCGCGCGCGCCGCCTCGATGGCGGCATTCAGCGCCAGCAGATTCGTCTGGTTGGTAAAGTCGGCCACCATCTGTACGATGGCGCCGATTTCCTGGCTGCTCTCGCCAAGCCGTTTGACCTTTTTGGCCGCCTGCAAGGTCATCTCGCGCACGCGGCTCATGCCCTCGGCGGCGCGAATGGCGGCGTCCCGGCCCTCATGTGAGATTTCGCTGGCTCCTTGCGCCTCGGCGTCGGAGGTATCGGCCATCTCGGCGATGCGCCGCACATCACGCGCCATGGTCTCAATTGTCTGCGAGACACCAAGCATCTGCTCAGATTGCTGCTGGGCGCCGTCGGCCAGTTCCGCCGCCGCCGTGCGCATCTCCGCCGCGCTCAGGTTCACCATCTCGCTGGCGCCGCGCACCTCGGCCAGCACACTGTTCAGCGTGACAAGCGTCGCGTTGAGCGACTCCGTAATGGGATCGAGCAGGGTGTTTCCGCTGAACTGCGGACGCACAGTCAGATTCCCCTGACGTACCTGCTCCATCTGGAAGAGCAACTCGAAGAGGCCCTCGCGCAAACTCTGGCGCTCCTCTTCGCGTTCCTGAAAGATGCGACTGGTGTCAATTGCCAGCGCCGCCACACTGGCAAACAATTCGATCATCTCGACGGTGTCCAGCGTGGGAACTTTGCCGTCAACCGGCTGATCGAGCGAGAGAATGCCAAGCAGCCGTTCGTCGCGCGGACTGATCAGCGGAACGAGCAGCGCGTCGTCGGGATGCCAGGCGTCGGCGGCGTTTGGGGGAGGCGTGGGCGCGGGCAAGGTGATGCCATCAATGCTATAGAGCAGCGCCTTGTTGTGATGGCTAATGAAATACGAATGGCTGATGCAAAACTCTGGCCGCAGCGCGCCAAGCAAGCTCTCAAGCCGGGGTGGCCGCTGTGTGAGCTGATCGCGTTCCCTGGGCGTAAGCCCGGCGGTCGCCACCACCTCAACGTAGTCGCTTTGCTCACGCACGATGTTGAGCGCGGCAACATTGAAGCCAAGCGTCGTATTGATTGCTTCGACCAGTTGGGTGAAGATGCTTTCAAGCCCCATTTCCGCCCGTAGCGCCGCGCCCAAGCGCACCATCTCTTTGATCTGTCGCGTGCGGCGTTCTATCTCGTGTTCCGCCTCAATGGAGCTACCCGCTCCACGGCGTGGCGTCCAGTTGGTCATCTCTCAGCCCTCCACCCATTCAAGACGTTTGCCAGGTATTGGCTTTTGCTGTGGCTCATTATGACGACTTCGCCGCCGCCTGTCAAACAGACAGGACTTGCCAAAACGCTGTGAGCGCATATAATACAGCCAACCAATTGTTGTCGTCTCGCCTTCTCTCTCCATAACGTCCATACGCCTCTTTGGTTTGAGGTCTGAAAGGCTGGCTGATATGGCGACCACACACAATCCTGGCGCATCCACTGAAAACGATGCGGATACGTCGAGTTCGCCCGTAACGTCAGGCGCGACATGGCTTACGCCTGGTGAGATGCGCACGCTTGAAGCTTTCTGCGAGGCGCTGATCCCATCCAGCGCCCCGCCCGACGGCGAAAATGATCCGTATGGGTATTATGCCCGCTCGGCAAGCGATCTTGGTGTGGCGCAGGCCATCGTCGAGACGCTCGCCGACGAGTCGCCGGAAACAAAGACACAGTTCAAGCAACTGCTAGGGCTTTTGCAGTCGCCGCTCGCCGGATTGGCGCTGGCTGGTCGCCCACAGAGCTTCACGCGGATGTCCCTTTCCGCGCGCGAGGCCGTCTTGCGCAGAATGAGCCAAAGCTCTATCGGCTTATTGCGCCAGGGCTACCAGGCGATCAAGCGGCTGGCGCATTTCATCTTCTACTCTGCGCCTGTCGTGGATGGCGCCAACCCCAACTGGCCCGCGCTTGGCTATACCCCCGCGACTCCGCCAGCCTCAGCCGCTGCCATACCCAAGCGCATCAGCCCTTTGCCCGTCACCACGCATCTTACGTTGACTGCCGACGCGGTAATTGTGGGGTCGGGAGCGGGCGGCGGGGTGATGGCGGCGGAGCTTGCGGCGGCTGGCAAAGATGTGATCATCCTCGAAAGAGGCGGCTATTTCAACGAGGCGGATTTCAACGGCTCAGAGGCGCTGATGACGCCGCAACTGTATCTGCGACGCGGCATGCTGGCGACACATGATCTGGGGGTGATTGTGCTGGCCGGTTCGTGCCTGGGTGGCGGCACCATCGTCAATTGGAGTACCTCGCTACGCACGCCGCCCGACGTGTTGGAAGAGTGGGAACGCGAACACGGTCTGACAGGTGTGACAGGCGCCGAGTATCAACACGGCTTCGATGTGGTGGAGCGGCGCATTGGTGTGAACACCGACGACAGCGCGTCCAACCGCAACAACGCCGCGCTACGGGATGGCTGTGAGGCGCTTGGCTATCGCTGGAATGTGATTCCGCGCAATGCCTCGGATTGTCAGCAACGCTGCGGCGCCTGTGGCTATGGCTGTCCCTATGGGCGCAAGCAATCCACCATGCTGACCTTCTTGCAGGATGCGCATGATCAGGGTGCGCGGGTGATCGTGCGCTGCGTGGTCAATCGCGTGCTGATCGAAGGCGGACGCGCGGTTGGCGTAGAGGGGTGGGCGGCGGATAGCGTGACGGGCGCGCGCCGCACGGTAACGATTCGCGCGCCGATTGTCGTTGTGGCGGCGGGCGCTGTAGAATCGCCTGCGCTGCTGATGCGCTCCGGCGTGAATAATCCCAACATCGGGCGACACCTGCGACTGCATCCAGTGGCGGCCTTCGCGGCGTACTACGAGCAGCCCATCGAGACCTGGAGGGGATCGCTGCAAACGGTCGTCTGCGATCAGTTCAAGGCGCTGAAAGGCAACTATGGGCTGCGCTTCGAGGTGGCTCCGGCGCATCCGGGCATGTTGGGGATGGTGACGCCGTGGGAGGGTGGCCAGGCGCACAAACGCGAGATGCGCAACATCCCCTACGTGGCCACATTCATCGCACTGACCCGTGACACTGGCGAGGGCCGAGTGACGCTTGATCGCCAGGGCGATCCTATCCTACGCTACTTCCCCAACGAGACGGATCGCCAGCATCTTATCTGGGGGATGGCCGAGATGGCGCGCATCGCCGTAGCCGGCGGCGCGACACGCATAGCGACGCTGCACAGTCAGCGGCTTTTGCTGGAAAGTGAGAACGGCAAACCAGGGGCGATCACTGAGGCGCGCTTGCAGGGGTTCATCGGAGAGATCGAGCGGCGAGGCATCGCGCCAAATCGCCTGCCCCTGTTTTCGGCGCATCAGATGGGAACCTGTCGCCTGGGGGGTGACCCTAAGACCAGTGTGGCCGATCCTTCCGGGCAGGTTCACGGCGTGCAGGGGCTGTTCATCGCCGACGCAAGCGGCTTCCCCACTGCGTCGGGCGTGAACCCGATGATCTCGACGATGGGCCTGGCCTATCATGTGGCGCAGCGCGTGAAAGCGGGGGGATGAGCCAGCCTATGGGAAGAGTGTAGCAAAGAGATTGCTTTTCCGAGTAGCATCGCCGATAATGGAAGTAGACGTTATCGGCTCGCAAACGAAACCACAAACGAAACGCATCCATCTGCTTATGATACGAGTGATACGAGTGATACGAGGCAAAGGCAAGCAATGTCCTATCCGGTCATCTCGCTTTTTAGCAGCCCTGTGCAAAAGGCAACCATGTTGTGCCACCCCACCTAGGATCGACCGCTCTCGGTTCGTGAATATATGCGCCTGCAACAGTTCCCGGAAAGCTGGCAGATTGCTGGAAGACTCAGCGATTGCTACCGCCAGATTGGCAACGCGGTTCCTCTTGGGTTAGGCAAGGCTATTGGGCAAATGTTGATCTCCGTGGCTGAGCGGCGCGCGGAGGTCAAGACGAAGCGCCTGCGTGGTACATCGGTGCACTCGCGATTGCTGGCTGCGACGGCAATGGAAGCGAGTGGCGCCGCAAACTAAGCCACAAACTATACCGAAGGAGTAAGCGCAGTGCTCGATCCGCAAACGCTCGAAGCAAAGATCGGCGAACTGCTCGACGACTTTTATGCTCGGCGCACGCAAATGGTGGCTAAACTCGACTTGCTCAACGTGCTGCGAAGAAAGAACCCCTACCTGTATCGCGCGTTGGGCGTGGGAACCGCGACTGAAATTGTGAATGGACTCCTCTCGGCGTATATCTCCAGCAGCGACGAAACGCTCTTTGGCAATGTGTTTTTCGAGCCGCTCGCCAAGTTTGTGTCCGAGGGAACGGTCGCGCCATCTGAAGGTGTTGATGTCGCCATCGAGTCAGATACGGTCTATCGCGCCATCGCAGTAAAAAGTGGGATAAGCGTGTTCAACGCCGATAGCCGAAAACGTCAGGAGCAAAACTTTCGGGCTTTGGAGCGAAGATTACAAAAGCTCCACAAGCAGTTCGATCCCATCGTAGGCTACTGCTACGGAAGGAAGCGTCAACGAGCTGACACAGCAAGCGCATTTCGAGAACTGGCTGGGCAGGCGTTCTGGCAGGAACCAACCGGCGATCTAGACTTCTACCTCAGGATCATCGAAATGATGCGTGAGAAGCCGCAAGAGCATCAGATACAATACAAGATCGCATACGAGGCGGCGCTCAACCGCTTCGTCAAACAATTCATTGAACGGTTTTGCGATGAAGATGGGACAATCAATTGGGCAAAGTTGACGGCATTTAACTCAGGAATGGGTAACTAAAGACTCTTTGAGTAGCAGAAAAGCCCCGATCCCATGTGGGATCGGGGCCAATAACGCTGGCTACGCTAGAGCAGCCTGGGACGCCTTCGATTAGCTACGCAGGCGCTCGAGCACCTTTGGGTGGCGCAGCTTGGCGAGCGCGCCCGCCTCGATCTGCCGCACACGCTCGCGGGTGATGCCCAACCGACGACCTACCTGCTCAAGCGGGAAGGTTTGCCCATTGAACAACCCGAAGCGCAACTGCAAGACCATCCGCTCGCGCGGAGTCAGCACGTCATCGAGAACGTCCTGTACTTCTTTCTTCATGGTGAAGGTGGTGGCAAGCTCCTCAGGCGAGGGGCCGGTGTCGTCCGCCAGCACGTCGCCAAGCTCTTGCTCTTCGTCTTCACCGACGGGCAGCTCGAGCGAGATCGGCGCGCCAGGGGCAGCCTCAAGCTCTTGCAGACGCTCGACATCCATCCCCAGCACGTCGGCCAGCTCTTGCTCGGTGGGGTCACGCCCCAACTCTTGCACAAGGCGCTGGCGCTCGCGGCGCACGCGGTTGAGCGCGGTGTTGACATAGACAGGCAAGCGAATGGCGCGTCCCTTGTCAGCCACCGCGCGGCTGATCGCCTGACGAATCCACCAGGTGGCATGCGTGCTGAAGCGGTGGCCGCGCCGCCAATCGTAGCGCTGCACGGCGCGCATCAGCCCGATGTTCCCCTCCTGGATGAGGTCAAGCAAGGACAATCCCCGGCCAACATACCGCTTGGCGATGCTGACGACAAGGCGCAAGTTCGCCAGCACAAACTGCTGTACGGCGTCTTTGTCGCCCGCCTCGATGCGCTTGGCAAGGTCAATCTCCTGGGCATGGCTCAGCATTGGCACACGGCCAATCTCGCGGAGGTAGGCCGTGATGGTATCTACCTCGGCGGCTTCGCCACGCTCAGCGGCCTTCGCGGCCTCCTGCGCTGATCGGCGCCCGCGTGGGCGACCGATTTCTGTTTCGTCGGGCAGGTCAACGAGTGGAGCGTGATCAGTCTCCATGGTGTGGATGCTGCTTTCGATGTCCTCGTCCTCCTGCACGCTTGCCTCGTCGTCGTCGTCTACGATGTCAATGTCGGCGTCGTAGAAGAGATCGATGGCCGCGTCAAGGTCATCAAGCTCTTCGATGTCGAGCATGAAGTCGTCGTCGTTGTCGGGGAGAGGGCGCGTGCCACGAACGTCCTGCGAAGAGGGCAACCGGGTGGCCTCCTCCTCAGAATGTCGCTCATATCCGCGTTGACGCGCCTCGCCCATCAAGTGGCCAAGGTCGCGGTTGTTCGTGTCGTTCGTCGTCATTGTTTTGATACCCCTCGGATAGTTTACCCCAAGAGGGCCGCTTACCCGTTCTAAGCGCTCATTTTTTCTTCCACATACTATACGAAACGCGGATACCCCTGGTTACACAATGCCACGAGGTGCAGTCTGCCAGGGTACCTTCAGCCACTATCACACCATCATCATACCACATTCTCGCGCAACTTGCCGAAAACGCACACAAGTGGGTATATCTCCATCTATTCCCCTCAGATTCAGGCGCGCAAAGGGCGACGCACAGACGCCAAGGGGTATAAACAGCGACAAATATGGCCTGACCTCGGAGAGAATCCGCAAAGGTCAGGCCAGTCTTTTGTACGCTTCCTGCTCCCACAAAACGCGCTGAGAGCATTGTCTATCGTACATCGGCGATCTGCTTCAATTTTGCCGGGCGAACGAGTTTTCCTTGCGGTTGCTTTCACGCGAGCGTCAGATGATACTCGTAGAAGGCTGAAAACTGCGTATGCCAGCTCTGTATACGTTCGGCGATGCGGGCGTCAGGTAGAGTCGCGCCGACACATCTGTATCACATGCTGTAATGCAGTGTGTCTCTGCGCACGACGCTGACACTGAAAGAAAAGTTTGTGTGGCAAGACCTCGCGAAGGAGGAGGAGCCAAGCCGTACGACCATGAGGGGCGGTGAGCTGAGCGCGTTACCGCGCGTACACCTCCGACCTCTTTAGAAATACCGAGTCATCTACTCGGGGTCTTAACCGTGGG
>Ga0070737_10004514_pt1 | contig 13918 bp, 11 predicted proteins | sample Coa_R1_10_FD_66438 | JGI IMG/M metagenome (GOLD analysis project Ga0070737, IMG submission 66438) | Surface soil microbial communities from Centralia Pennsylvania, which are recovering from an underground coalmine fire - Coalmine... | ecosystem: Environmental > Terrestrial > Soil > Unclassified... | reverse complement strand
CTAGAGCCCCTCATCGCCGCCCTGCTGCCCGAGGCCTCGACGGTGGCCGCCGCCCTGGCCGGGACTGGCTGCCCGCTGTGCCGGCTGGTCGCCGACGCGCGCGCGGCGTTCTACACGCGCCTGGGCGCCGCGGATCGGACCGGCGCGCTGGCGCGGGAGCTGGCCAACAGCGCGTTCTGCGCAGGGCACGGGTGGGAGGCGATGAGCCGCATACCCGCGCCCGTGCTCGCGCGCGGGCTGCTGCCGGCGCTTGCCGACCGCCGCGCGCGGGTGGAACGGGTGGTCGCGGCGGTCCGGCAGCCGGCCACGACCCTGTCCGCCCGTCGTGCCCTGCGCGTGGCCCGCGCCGCGCTGGTCCCGCCCGCCGCCTGCCCCGCCTGTACTGTCGAGGCGGCGGTAACCGAAGCCGGCCTGCGGCAGCTGCTGGCTCACCTAACGCCGCCAGCCGGACAGGCGGCGTACCAGGCCTCCGACGGCCTGTGCGTGCGCCACCTCCGGCTAGCCCTCGCGCGGGCGCCGGCGGCTGTTCTCCGGCTGCTGGTCGGCCGGGCGCGGGCAGTGCTGGAGGCGCTGCTGGCCGACATCGCCCTGTACTACCACAGGGCGACGTGGCAGTTCGCCCACGAGCCCAAGGGCGCGGAGCAGACCGCCTGGCTGCGGGGCATCGCCCTCTGGGCCGGCGCCCGCCGCGCGGCCGGCGCCCGTGGGAGGTAGGCGTGGCGCACGACGAGCCGTATGCTCACCTGTTCGACGGCGTGGCGGCCCGCGAGGTGCGGCTGCGCCTGCTGGAGGAGACGTACCAGCAGGCCCGCGCGCTGATCGACGCGCAGGGCTGGGCCGAGGCGTGGGGAGAGGACGCCTTCTTGATCATCTTCGCGCACGGGCTGGCCCACCTGCGCGCCGAGCTGGCGCGGGAGCACGACCAGGGCCAGGGGCCCGCGGACGAGATGGCGCGGCTGCGCGCCGCATGGATGGCGGCGGAGGCGCAGTACGCAGTGATGAAGTTCCGCGCCTACACGCTGACCGAAGAGAACCGGCGCCTGCGCTGGAGCCTCACGGCGGCGGAGCGCCAGCGCGCGCTCGCAGAACAGCGGCTAACCCAGCTCCGCGGCGAGGTGCGGGCGCTGAAGGAAGAGCTCGCCGCGGGCCCAGCGGTCGCGAGCGCCGTGCCCGCGCCCGCCCCGGCGGCGTTGTCGCCAGCGACGGCCAGCCCACCAGCCCCGCTGGGGACGCGGCTACGCCAGCTCTGGCGCCGCTGGACGACGTGGGTGGCGGGCTGAAGCGGGCCCTGGGGAAGAGAGCGAGCGGGTGTGGCAGCTCGTGGCGCTGGGCGGCCTGGTGTTCGGGGGGCTCGCCGGGGCGATGGCGTTCCTCATCGTCTACGAGGAGTACTGCCATCACTTCCCGCCGCGGGAGGCGCGGCGGCACGCCGCCCAGATGGCGGGCGCCACGGTGCTGTTCTTCCTGGTGCTCTCGCTGGCGATCGGCATAGCGCTCACCGCGCTCGGGCGCGGGCCGTAGGCGCGCCGGGCCCGCGCGGCGCCGTCAGGAGCAGGAGTGCTGCGCCACGCAGACCATCGCCCGCTAGCTAAGCGGACGGGCGACCCGAAGGGCGCATGTATGGAACAGGAGCCCATGCAACCCACCCTGGAGGTAGTGGTCGAGGCCGTGGGCCAGGAGGCCTACCGCTACGACTACGACGCGGCCGCCCGCGCCGTTCGCCTGGCGGGAGTGGCAGCGCCCGAGGGCGACTGGCCCGCGGATCTGGGCACGCTTCCCGACACGCTGGGGCCCGACGGCCAGCCCGTGCCGGTGCTGCTCCTCGGCCGTCACCCCACCTTCCCCGGCTGCCGCGTGGCGGCCCTGGCCGTCGGGCTGCTCGAGGCGGGCACGGCCGACCGGCGACGCGCCTGGGTGCTGGCCGTGCCCGCCGCCGATCCCCCGCGCGCGGCGCTCGCCGCCGACGGTGCGCTGCCGCCCGATCTCCAGCGGGCCGTGGAGCGGGCCGTGCGGCGCGAGCTGGCGCGGGATGGCGCCGAGGGCTCGCTGCGCTGGGGTGAAGCGGCCGCGGCGCTGGCCCTGGTGCGCGAGGCACGCCGCGCCCACCGGATGGCCGTCGCGGCCCATGCGCGGGCGCGCGCCACTCCGCCGCGGTGGGAGGTGCGCGACCGCACGCTGCGCCGCGCCACCCCCGGCGAGGCGGAACGCCACACGGGCGCCGAGTACGCGGTATACGCGCTGCCGTATCGCTTCCAGGAGTACGCGCGCGACTGCCTGCTCCCCGAGGAGCGGCTGCTCTGCTACGTGCAGCGCGCGCCTCTTCGCCATGGCGGGGTCTGGGGCCTGCTACGCCAGCCAGCAGCCCAGGCGGGCCTAGTGGCCGTCACGGACCAGCAGGTGCTGCTGCTGACCGACGCGATGCCGCCCGGCCACGACGTGATCTACTGGGGCTACGCTGTCCGCAGCGCGCCCGTGGAGCGGGTGGTCGACGCCACGGTGCGCGCGGCCGGCAAGCTGGCGTGGCTGGAGATCACCCTGGCCACCAGCGCCGGGCCCGGCGACTTCCGTGTAGAGTTCGCCGCCGAGGAAGCGTCCGGCGCCGAGGAGGTAGCCGCGTGGCTGCGGCGCTTCCGCCCGGTGGCCAACACCCGGCGGCCGATGCGCCGCTATGCGGTCGCGCCGCGCATCGAGCCCCCGAGCGTCGAGGCCTTCTTGACAGCGGATACCGTAGCGGACCTCGAGCGCCAGCTCGCGGACCGGCTCGCACCCGGCGAGCCCCTGTTGGCCCGCGCCATCGCGCCCGCCACTACTGCCGACGCGCCCACCTTGCTCGTCGCGGCCACCCCGCGGCGACTGGTAGTGGTCGAGCGCGAGGCGGGGCGGCGCGGCCCGCTGCCGGCCGAGATCCCGCTGGATGCCGTGGCCGCCGTCGAGCTGCGCAACGCCCTGCTCGCCCCGCACTTCCGCCTCTGGCTCGGCGATACGGCGGCGCCAACGCCGCTAGAGGTGCGGTTCCCGTACCCCGTGGTGCGGCCGTTCCTGACCCTGTTTCTCACCGTGCGCCGGCTGCTGGCCACGCCGCCGGGTGCGTCCGTGCCCCTGGCTCTCGAACAGGAGCGCGCCGCCCCGCAGCCGAGCACGCCCGCCTCCGGCTAGCGCGGAGCGGCGACAGGTGCGGGTTACTCCCAGCGGAAAGTACGCGCGGCGGCGACAGGCGCGAGCAGGCCCCAGGCGAGCAGCACGCCCCAATCCAGCGGCGGCAGCGCGGGCGTGGGCCGCAGGGCGGCGCGCAGGGCCTCGGCCAGCGCCGCCGCGGGCAGCAGACGTCCCAGGGCGACCATCCACGCCGGCAGCACATCGAGCGGCACGAACAGCCCGCCGAACAGCAATAGCAACAGGAACAGGCCGTTCGCACAGGCCAGGGTGGCCTCGGGCCGCAGCGTACCGGCCAGCAGCAGGCCCAGCCCAGCGAACGCCGCCGTGCCCAGCAGGAGCGCGGCTAGTGCCAGCGCGATGGCGCCGGTCGGCCGCCAGCCGTAAGCCAGCGCCGCGATGCCAGTCAGCAGCAGCACTTGCGCCAGCTCCACCAGGCCCACGGCCAGCAGTTTGGCGGCGATTAGCCCGCCCCGCGGCAGCGGCGTGACCCCCAGCCGCTTGAGCACGCCATCGCCTCGCTCGTAGGCCGTGGCGATACCCAGATTGGGCAGCCCGGCGGCCATCACCGCCAGGGCCAGCGTGCCGGATAGCAAGAAGTCGATGCTGGCGGCCTCGGAGAGCGGCGCGCGGGGCAGCGACATGAAGAACACCAGCAGCACGCAGGGAATCACCAACGTGACCAGCACGCTCTCGCCCCGGCGCAGGGTGAGCAGCAGCTCGGCGCGGGTCTGCGCGATCAGCATGCGGGCGAGCGGCGCCGGCCGCGCGCCGGCCGTTGGGGCGAGCACCTGCGCCGCGGCGGCCGGGGAGGGGCCACGGGCGGCCACCCGCTCGGCGCCTTCGGGGGCACCGGTGGGGGCGATCGAAGCCGGCTGGGGCGGCCGCGCGGCCGCGCCGCTGTCCTCGCGCCCGGTCATCGCGCATCGTTCCTCTCGGCGAGGGTCAACTCTCGCCGTTGCTCGTCAGCCGCAGGTACACATCCTCCAGCGAGCCGGCGCCTACCCGCAGCTCGGTAGGGACCACGCCCCGGTCGCGGAGGAAGCTCGTTAGCTCGACCAGCAAGCTGCTCGCGTCGTGCGTGTGCAACACGTACAGCCCCGGCGTGGGGGCCTCGACGTCTTGGGCCGAGGGGAGCGCGGCCAGAGCGCGCACGTCGAGCCCTGCCGGCGCGCGCAGCTGCACGCGGGTAGCATCGCCCCGCGTCAGCGCGGCGGGAGTGCCGAGTGCCACCAGCCGGCCGTGGTCGATGATCGCCACGCGGTCGGCTAGCCGCTCGGCCTCTTCGAGATAGTGCGTCGTGAGCAGCACGGTCACCCCGGCCGCTTGCAGGCCCCGCACCAGCTCCCAGGTGGCGCTGCGCGCCTGCGGATCCATGCCAGCCGTCGGCTCGTCTAGGAACAACACCTCCGGCCGGCCGACGAGGGCCAGGCCGAGGGCGAGGCGCTGGCGCTGGCCGCCCGAGAGCCGCCGGTAGCGCGTGCGGGCGGCATCTTCCAATCCCACCAGCCGCAGCAGGGCGTCGGGCTCGACCGGCGCCTCGTAGTAGCTGGCGAACAAGTGTAACGCCTCGCGCGGGGTGATGCCGCGATAGAGGCCCGTCTCCTGGAGCATCACGCCGATGCGTGGGCGCAGCTGGGCGGCGTCGCGGCGCGGGTCGAGGCCCAGCACGCGGACCGTGCCGGCGTCCGGCGCGCGAAACCCCTCCAGGATCTCCACCGTGGTGGTCTTGCCGGCGCCGTTGGGGCCGAGCAGGGCGAACGTTTCGCCGCGCGCGACGGTGAAGCTGAGGCCGTCGACGGCCCGTTTGCCGCCGTAGCTCTTGACCAGGTGCTCGACCTGGATGGCCGGAGGGGGATCGATCCGTCGCGTACTCAGCGCCCTCGCCTTCCTGGCGGCACCATATAGGGCCGCTTCTTCAGCGACGCTCCGCCCGGCAGGCCACGCAGGTCCCCCGTGGCCCCTGGCAGGAGCCCCTTGAAGTGGCGCGGCGTTTTGGCGCCGCTCATCTGCCGCATCAGCTGCTGCATCTGCTTGAAGGTGTTCAATAGCTGGTTCACATCGGCGGTGGTGGTGCCGCTGCCGCGCGCGATGCGCCGCTTGCGGCTGGCGCCGATAATCTCCGGGTGCGCGCGCTCGTAGGGCGTCATCGACAGGATGATCGCCTCCACGCGCTTGAGGTCCTTCTCCTGGATCGCGGGTAGGCGCTGCTCGCGCAGCAGCTTGCCCATGCCCGGGATCATGTCCAGCAGCTGCTCCAGCGGGCCCATGTTGCGGAGCTGTTGCAGCGACTTCAGGTAGTCGTTCAGGTCGAAGCTGCCGGTCTTGACCTTGCGCTGCATCTCCAGCGCGTGCTGCTGGTCGATCGTCTGCTGGGCCCGCTCGATGAGGCTGAGCACGTCGCCCATGCCCAGGATGCGCGACGCGAGCCGGTCGGGGTGGAACGGTTCCAGTGCGTCGAGCTTCTCGCCCACGCCGAGGTACTTGATCGGGACGCCGGTGACCTCGCGGATCGACAGCGCCGCGCCGCCGCGCGCATCGCCGTCCAGCTTGGTCAAGATCAGCCCGGTGAGGCCCACGCGCTTGTGGAACTCCTCGGCGACGCGCACGGCGTCCTGGCCCGTCATGGCGTCGGCCACCAGCAGCACCTCGTGCGGCTGCACGCGTCGCTTGATCTCCTCCAGCTCGCGCATGAGGTCCTCGGCGATCACCAGCCGGCCGGCGGTGTCGAGGATCACGTAGGCGAGGTTCTGCTGCCGGGCGTACTTGATGGCGTCCTGCGCCAGCTCAGGCGGCTTGCGGCGCTCATCGGCGTACACGGGCACGTCGAGCTGCTTGCCAAGCGTCTGGAGCTGGGCGACAGCGGCAGGGCGATAGGGATCGGCGGCCACGAGCAGGCTGCGCGGGCCCTGCTTGCGCAGCGCCAGCGCCAGCTTGGCGGCGGTGGTCGTCTTGCCCGAGCCCTGCAGGCCCACCAGCATGACCACCGTCGGCGGCTGCGGCGCGGGGGTCAGGCGGCTCGGCTCGCCCAGCAGCGCTAGCAGCTCGTCATGGACGATCTTGATCACCTGCTGGGCGGGGGTCAGGCTCTGGAGCACCTCGTGGCCCACCGCGCGCTCGCGCACGCGGGCCATGAACGCCTTGACCACCTTGAAGTTGACGTCGGCGCCGAGCAGCGCCTGGCGCACCTCCTTGAGCGCCTCGTCGACGTCGCGCTCGTCCAGCCGGCCCTTGCGGCCCAGCCGGCTGAACACCTCCTGCAGCTTGTCGGACAGGCTCTCGAACATGCTAACCCCTGCCCCGCTTCTCCTCGCCGAACAGCGCGTCGACGAAGTCCATCGGCCAGAACTCCGCCAGGTCGTCCAGCTTCTCGCCCGTGCCGAGGAAGCGCACGGGCACCTTCAGCTCGTGGACGATGGCGAACACCACGCCGCCCTTGGCCGTGCCGTCGAGCTTGGTGACGATCAGGCCGTCGAGCCCCACCGCCTCGCGGAACTGCTTCACCTGGTTGATCGCGTTCTGGCCCGTGGTGGCGTCGACCACCAGCAGCGTGGTGATCGCCTCGACGCCCTGCTTCTCGATCACCCGCCGCACCTTCTTGAGCTCTTCCATCAGGTTGTACTTGGTGTGCAGCCGGCCGGCGGTGTCGATCAGCACGACATCGGCGCCCCGCGCGCGGGCGGCGGCCAGGGCATCGTAGACTACCGAGCCGGCGTCGGCGCCGGGCTGATGGGCGACCACGGGCAGCCCGGCGCGCTCGCCCCAGACCTTGAGCTGGTCGATCGCCGCGGCGCGGAACGTGTCGCCCGCCGCCAGCAGCACGCGGTGGCCCTGGTCGCGCCAGTAGGCGCCCAGCTTGGCGATGGTCGTCGTCTTGCCCACGCCGTTGACGCCCACCACCAGCACGGCGTTGAGCGCGCCAGAGCGCAGCAGCGGGCGCTCGAAGTCGACGCCCTCGACGAGGACCGCCTCCATCTCCTCCTTGAGGATCTCGAACAGCTCCTCGCCGGTGCGCGCCTCGCCGAGCCGCACCGCCTCGCGCAGGCGCCGCAGCAGCTCCTCGGTAGTCGGGACGCCCACGTCGGCTTGCAGCAGGATCGCCTCGGCCTCCTCCCACAGGTCGTCGTCGATCACCGCGGCTTGCTGGAATACGTTGCGGATGCGGTGGACCAGCGACTCGCGGGTCTTCTGCGTGCTGCGGTCGAGGCCGAACAAGCGCTTGAGCACGGCCATGTCGCCTTTCCGCCCCGCGCGGCGGCGGGGGGCCTGTCGCTAGCAAAACGGCGCGCCGCTCTCGCGGGCAGCGCGCGCTGTTAGTGTACCACGCCGTTCGCGGAGCCCGCCGGCAGGTCGGCCAGCCGCACGGCGACCACCTGCGAGATAGCCTGGTCGACCATCGTCACCCCGTACAGCGTGTCCGCGGCTTCCATGGTCGCGCGGTTGTGGGTGACCACCAGAAACTGCGTGCGCGCCGCGTGCGCCCGCAGCAGCTCGGCGAAGCGGCGCACGTTCGCCTCGTCGAGCGCGGCGTCGACCTCGTCGAGCACGCAGAATGGGCTGGGCTGCACGCGCAGCAGGGCGAACAGCAGCGCGACCGCCGTGAGCGCGCGCTCCCCGCCCGATAGGGCCGCCAACGACGTGGCCCGCTTGCCGGGCGGCTGGGCGACCACCTCCACTCCCGCGCTGAGCACGTCGTCGGCCTCGGCCAGCACGAGCTGCGCCCGGCCGCCGCCGAACAGCGTCTGGAAACAGTCGGCGAACGCGGCGTTCACTGCGGCGAACGTCGCCTGGAAGCGCTGGCGCATGCGCTGTTGCAGCTCGGCCATGCCGGTGCGCAGCGCCGCGGCCGCCGCCTCGAGGTCGGCGATCTGCCCCTGGACGAACGCGGCGCGCTCCGCTACGGCCCGGTACTCCTCCAGCACGGCCGGATCGACCGTACCGATCGCGCGCAGCTCGCGCTGGCAGGCCGCGAGCTGCCGCCGCAGCGCTTCCAACTCGCGGGCTGGGAGCTCTGCCCCACGGCCGTCCGCGCGCGCGTCATCGGCCGCCGTGGGAGCCTCGCACGACGGCGGGGCGAGGGGCAGCTGCACGGGACCGGGCACCTCGCTCTCGCCCAGATCGGCGACCCCCAGCTCGGCGCAGAGAGCGGTCCGTTCGCGCTGGAGCGCCGCCAGGGCATCGACCGCCCGCGCGTGAGCCAAGGCGGCCTCGTGGCAACGCGCGTCGGCCTGCCGCAGCTCCTGCTGGTGCGCGCGGATCGCGTCGTCGAGCGCGGCCAGCGCGGCAGCGAGATCGGCTAACGCAGCCCGGTGGACCGCGGCTTGGCGATCGAGCGGCGTGAGCTCCGCCTCGACGGCCGCCAGGCGCGCCGCGAGTTGGTCGCGCGTCGCCGCGGCCTCCCGCGCGGTGCGAACGGCAGCAGCGGCTTCCTCCTCGGCGCGGCGCTGCTCGGCGGCGACTCGCTGGAGCTCCGCGTTCGCGTGAGCGGCGTGCTCGCGGGCGGCGCGTGCTTCGGCGGCGGCAACGGCCGCGGCGGTCCGCGCGGCGGTGAGCGTGGCCGCGGCCTGTGCTGCGGCCTCCTCGGCGGTGCGGACCTCGGCGGCCGCCTCGCGCTCCGCGGCGTGCAGCCGCTCGGCGGCCGCGCGCGCTCGTGCCAGGGCAGCGTCCAGGGCGGCCAGCTCGTCGCGCGCCTGCTGCTGGGCATGCTCCGCGGCCGCGAGGTCCGCCTCGCACCGGCTCACGGCCCGGCGCGCCGTCTCGGTGGCCTGCTCGGCCAACCGGGCGGCGTGGTCGGCCTCGCGCTGGCCAGCCGCGGCCTGCTCCGCCGCCTCGCGCGCCGCCAGCTCGGCCTGCTCTGCGGCGGCGGCCTGTGCCGCGGCCTCCTCGGCCCGGGTCTCGGCCGCCCGCAGGCGCCCCGCGGCCTCCTGCTCGGCGGCTGCCAGCCGCGCGGCCTCGCGCTGGTAGGCGAGCACAGCATCCGGCGCGGCTTGCCCACCGTGCCACTCGCCACGCCCGTGCAGCACGTGCCCCTCGCGGGTGACCACCTGGAAGTCGTCGATCCCGGCCTCGCGCAGCCGCGCCCAAGCAGTAGCCGCGGCGGCCAGGGAGTCGACCAGAACGGTGGTGCCGAGATAGCGGGCCACGAGTTCGGCGTAGGCCGCTGGTGCCGCGACGATAGCGCTGGCGGGCGTCCAGGAGACCGCGTCACCGAGCACCGCGCGCGCCAGCTGGGCGAACTGTTCCGCCCGCGCGGCGGCGCGGCCATCGCCCAGGGGCGCGACGAGGGCCAGCTGCGCTGTCCGTCCGGTGGCCCGCAGAACGGCCAGCGCGCGCCCGGGGGGCGCCACGACGAGATAACGAGCACGACGCCCGAGCGCAGCGCTAATCGCGACCTCCCAGGTGCCCGGCACGGTGAGCAGGGCGCCGAGGAGCTGGCTGTCACCCAGCTCGGGGTGGCCACGAGCGGCCGTCAGCTCGGGCGCGGCCGCCAGGGCGGCCGCGAGCGCCGTGCGCTGCCCCTGGATCTCCGCCGCGGCGGCCCGGGCGGTATCGACAGCCCGCCGGGCCGCGTCGTGGGCCTGGGCGGCGGCGATGCGCTGTTGGCGGGCGACCGCGAGCGCCGCCTCGCGCTGAGCGCGCTCCCGCTGGCGGGCGGTTGCGACGTCGCGCGTAGCTTCCGCCTGCTGTTCCGCCTCCGCCAGGGCGGCACGCGCGGCAGCGACCTGCTCGGCGAGCGCCGCGAGGCGCTGCCCCGCATCGTGCAGTGCAGCCTGTTGCAACTGGCGGCGCTGCTCGAGACGCGTGATCTCCCCCGCGCGCTCGCGAGTCGCCCGGCGCGCGGCCTCATGGGCGCGGCGGGCAGCCCCCAAGCGACTCTGGGCCGTCTGGGCAGTCCGCTCGGCCGCGCGCACCGCGGCGTCAGCGTCGCGACGCCGCGCCTCGGCGGCCTGCGCGGCGGTCGCTTGCGCCTCGGCCGCTGCCCGGGCGGAAGCGAGCCGCTCGGCGAGGGTCTGGGCCGCGGCGTGGCGTTCGGCCGCGCGCTCCTCGGCAGCGGTCAGGCGCGCGGCGGCCACGGCCAGGTCGCGTGCTAGCTGTTCGCGCTCCGCGCGCAGGCGCTGCACCCGCGTGTCGAGGGCCCGCAGGGCGTCCTCGGCCTCGCGTCGCGCCTGCTGGCGGGCGGCCCGCTCCTGCTCGGCGGCAGCGAGAGCCTGCTCGGCCTGTTCCCGCGCGGTGCGGGCGGCGGCGAGGCTCGCCTGGCGGGCGTGGAGCTCGCGCGCGGCGGCCCTGAGCATGGCCGTGAAGTAGGCGCGGCCGCTCGCTACCGCGCGCGCCACGACCTGGGCGCGCCGCTCCGCTCGCTCGGCGGCGGCGCGCAGCCGCTCGACCTCGGGCGCGAGGGCGGCAGCCAGGTCGCGCGCGCGCTGGAGGTTGGCGGCCGTGGCGGCCAGCTTCTGCTCGGTCTCCGCCAGCCGCTGGCCGTGCCGGCGCACATCGGCCGCGTCTTCTAGCAGCAGGCGCCGCTCCTCCGGGCGCTGGAGCACGAGCTGCTCGACCGTGCCCTGGCCGACTACGCAGTAGGAATCCGGTCCGAGGCCGGCGCCGAGTAGCCAGTCGGTGAGATCACGCAAGCGGACGCGACTGCCGTTGACCAGATACTCGCTCTCGCCCGAGCGATACAGCCGCCGCGTGAGCAGCAGCTCGCTGTACGGCAGCGGCACGCGGCCGTCGCTGTTGTCCAGCAGCAGGCTGACCTCGGCCATGCCCAACGGGCGCCGCGCGCCGCCGCCCGCGAAGATCACGTCCTCGGCACGCCGCCCGCGCAGCGCCCGCGCGCTCTGCTCGCCCAGCGCCCAGCGCAGCGCCTCGGCTAAGTTGCTCTTGCCCGAACCATTGGGGCCGACGATGGCGGTGATGCCCGGCCCGAAGCGCAGGCGAGTGCGCTGGGAAAAGCTCTTGAAGCCGACCAGCTCTAGCTGCTTGAGGTGCAAGCGCTCTCGTCCTCCGCGGCCGGCGGGGCGATAGGGGCGTCCCAAGCAGCGAGGGCAGCGGCCGCCGCCGCGCGCTCCGCCGCCTGTTTGCTGCGCCCGGTGCCACGTGCGACCTCGGCATCGCCGATGTACACCGCTACGGTGAACGTCGGGCTGTGCTGCGGCCCTTCCGTGCTCACCACGCGGTACACCGGCACCGCGTTGCGCTCGGCCTGGCTGCGTTGCTGGAGGCGCGACTTGACATCGAGCAGGGGCTGATCGAGAGAGAGGGCCTCCAGGGCCGGGGTCAGGAAACGGTCGAGGAACTGCCGCACGCGCGCCCAGCCATGCGAGCCCGCGTCGAGGTAGATGGCCGCCACCAGCGCCTCGAACGCGCTGGCCAGCGTGCTGTCGCGCTCGCGCACGCCGCTCAGCTCTTCGCCGCGCCCAACGAGCAGGAACTGCCCGAGCGCAAGCTGGCGCGCCCAGACGGCGAGCGCGGGCGCGCACACGAGGCGGGCACGCGCCAGCGTGAGCAAGCCCTCGTTGGCTTGGGGAAACTGCTGGTATAGCCGCTCGGCGACCACCGCGCCGAGCAGCGCGTCGCCCAGGAACTCCAGGCGCTCGTTGGAGCCCCCGGGCAGGTCCGTGCGCTCGTTGAGCACGGACCGATGGACCAGGGCGGTGAGCAGCAGGTGCCGGTCGCGGAAGCGCAGTCCGAGGCGCTGTTCGAGGGCCGCCACGCGGCGCTCGTCGGCGGCGCGGAGCCTACTCTCCGACGGTGTCATGGCGGGAGGATTATAGCAAAGGCGAACGACTGTTCCCCCCGAGCAGGGGCCGCGGCGCTCAGAACTCGGTGGCGCCGGTGAAGCGGAACCGCCCGAGGCGCAGGGCGGGCACGACGTCGCCGCCGAACCAGCTTGGCAGGACGACCGTCTCACGCCCAATGGCCTCGACGCTCGCCAGCGCGTCGAGCACGCTCGCCGTGAACCGGAGGTTGCGCACCGGCCCGACCACCTCGCCGCGCTCGACCAGGAACGTGCCGTCGCGCGTCATGCCCGTGAGGATCGTGTGCAGCGGGTGGACCACGTTGACGTACCAGAAGCGGGTCACCCACAGGCCACGATCGAGCCCAGCGAGCAGCTCCTCGCGGCTGGCCGCGCCGGGCGCCAGGAACAGGTGGCTGGGCAGGGGGCCGAGCGGGTTCGGCGCGGGCAGGGCGTGGCCCGTCGAGGCGCGGCCCTCCTTGGCGGCCGTCGCGCGGTCGTACACGACCCCGCGGGCGATGCCCTGACTGATCAGCTCCACGCGCTGCTTCGGCACCCCCTCGAAGTCGAACGCCTGCGGCAGCCCGCGCGGGTCGCGGCCGTCATCCCAGAGGCTGATGCTGGCCGCGGCCACCGGCTGGCCCAGCCGGCCGCAGAGAAAGCTGCGCCCCTCTTGCAGCGCCAACGCCCCCAGCCCGATGTACGCCAGGTAGCCGAGCATCTCTTGCACCGCATACGGTTCGAGGACCACGGGGTACTCGCCGGGCGCGAGGGGTTGGGGGCGCCGGCCGCGCACCGCGCGCGCGATCGCCTCGCGGCCCAGTGCCTCGATGTCCAGCGCCTCGACGTCCACCGCCGCGCGCTCGGCGTAGCCGGAGCTGTCGTCGCCCATGATCACGGTGGTGAAGTGCGCGCGCGTGCCCACGTCGTAGGCGAACAATCCCTTGGAATTGGCCACCGCCAGCTCGTGCACGCCGGTGCTGAAAGCCCCCGAGGCCACCAGTCCCTGTTCGTCGGCCAGCGCGCACACCGCGCGCACGGCACGGGCGCGGCGCTCCGGCGAGCAGGCGGCGGTGGCCGCGGCGAACGGGTGCAGCGGCGCGACCGGCTGCGGTTCGGCCAGGCCGGGAAAATCGGGGGTCTCGGGCTGCAGGCGGGCGAGGGCGGTGGCCTGGGCCGCGGCGTCGGCCAGCGCCGCCGGTTCGAGGCGGTTGGTCACGACCACCCCCGTCCGGCGCCCGACCACCGCGCGCACGCGTACCTCGGCGTTGCGCTCGTAGACGTTCTGGTGGATGCCCGAGTTGGCGAAGCGGGTCAGCGCGTCGTCGACGGCCTGGACGACGATCTCGGTCTCGTCGGCCGGCGAGGTGGCCAGCGCCGCCCGCAACAGGCGCTCTAGCGGCTCGCGCCCCAGCATGCTAGCCTCCTTGCGCCATGAACCGCGCGATCTCCTGCCGGAGCGCGGGGAAGGCGGCTAGCAGGCGCTCGCGGTCGCCGCGCTCCACATCGCCCGGCTCCACGCCGATCCACTCCGAGGTGCCCAGCAGGGCGTAGCGCGCCCCAGCCCTCAGGCGCCCCATGTGGAAAGTGCCGCCGGGAATGAGCAGCTGCGGGCGCTCGCCGGCGGCAAGGTCGGCCCCCACGGTCGCCACGCGGCCGGTGCCGTCGGGGTAGAGCAGCAGCACGTCGAGGGGGTCGCCGAGATAGTGGTGGTACACCTGGTCGGAGCGAATGCGGTGCATGACGATGTGCGTATCGGGCGTGACCAGGAAATACAGCGTCGTGCCCGCCGAGCGCGGTCCCCCGTACTCGGGCGGCAGCGCCGCGGCGGGCACCTGGATCGGGCTGTGGTACGTCTGCGCCACGAAGCCGCAGGTGGGGTGCGGCGCCAGCCCTAGCAGCCGCTTGATCTCGTCCGCTGTCAGCGCCATCGCCGCCCCCCCCTCACACCACACCGACGCGCACGTTGCGGAAGCGGGCGGCTGCCGCGCCGTGGCCGACGTGCGCGACTTGTGACGGCTGGCCCTTGCC
>Ga0070737_10004511_pt1 | contig 13921 bp, 11 predicted proteins | sample Coa_R1_10_FD_66438 | JGI IMG/M metagenome (GOLD analysis project Ga0070737, IMG submission 66438) | Surface soil microbial communities from Centralia Pennsylvania, which are recovering from an underground coalmine fire - Coalmine... | ecosystem: Environmental > Terrestrial > Soil > Unclassified... | reverse complement strand
TCTTCTGTAGCGCCGGTGTCCCCACCGGCGTCTTTCGGCGCTGAGAGCCTGCCCTGAACGAAGTGAAGGGACAGCGCCGCTACAGCAAATAGTGTCACTATAATTTGTAATCCCCTGTAACCTCAATAACAGCGCTGCCTCCGCGGATATCGCAACTCTGGCAGTCGACAGCCGCCATAGCCTTGGTTCACCATGGTACGCTGTTATCCTCAAGCACATCCTGGCAATGTTATGCTGGCAGATTGAGGGCGTATGAACTTTAAGCTTGTATCGGACTATCAGCCACGCGGCGACCAGGTGACGGCCATTCAGAGCCTGGTGAATGGGGTGTGCGACGGCGAAAAACACCAGGTTTTGCTTGGAGTCACGGGATCAGGCAAGACGTTCACCATGGCCAAAGTGGTCGAGGCCGTAAATCGCCCGGCCCTGGTGCTGGCCCACAACAAAACCCTGGCGGCTCAGCTTTACCATGAGTTTCGGGCCTTCTTCCCACGCAACGCCGTGGAATATTTTGTCAGCTACTACGATTATTACCAGCCCGAGGCTTACGTTCCCGCCAGCGACATCTACATCGAAAAAGAAGCAACCATCAACGACGAGCTCGATAAGCTGCGCATGTCGGCTACCCGCTCTCTTTTTGAGCGGCGTGATTGCCTGATTGTCGCCAGCGTCAGTTGCATTTATGGCCTTGGGTCGCCGGAAGCCTATTACGGCATGCTGTTGTTGCTTGAAAAGGGGCAAAAGATTTCGCGCCAGGATATCCTGCGCCGCCTGGTTGAGATTCAATACGAGCGCTCTGACAGCGATCTTAAGCGGGGGACGTTTCGCGTGCGCGGAGACGTGATCGAGGTCTATCCCACATACGAAGACAACGCTTATCGGATCGAGCTATGGGGCGACGCCGTGGATTCTCTCTCCCAGATTGATCCCTTATTCGGCCAGGTTCGTGAGAGCCTGACCCGTCTTCCCATCTATCCTCGCACACACTACGTGATGCCCGCGGAGCAGCGCGAAATCGCCATTGAGCGAATTCTCAGCGAACTCGAATGGTGGAGAGGAGAGCTTGAAAAGCAAGGCCGTCTGGTTGAGGCTCAGCGCCTGCACCAGCGGACGATGTTTGACGTCGAAATGATGAAGGAAATGGGCTATTGCCACGGCATCGAGAATTACTCGCGACATCTTTCCGGCCGGCTTCCGGGCGAACCCCCGCCGACTTTGCTCGATTACATCCCGGAGGACACGCTGCTCTTTATCGATGAGAGTCATCAGACCGTGCCCCAGCTTCGAGGCATGTATCACGGAGACCGCTCCCGCAAGCAGACGCTGGTGGATTACGGCTTCCGGCTTCCTTCCGCCTTAGATAATCGTCCCTTAACCTTTGAAGAGTTTGAACATCGCATCGGGCAGGTGATTTTTGTATCGGCGACCCCAGGACCCTACGAACTCACCAAATCCTCAGGCGTGGTAGTCGAGCAGGTCATCCGGCCGACTGGCCTGGTCGATCCGGAAATTGAAGTGCGGCCTACCCGCAACCAGATTGATGATCTCCTGGGCGAAATCCGAAAGCGAACTCAGGCCGGGGAGCGCGTGCTGGTGACCACGCTGACCAAGCGCATGGCGGAAGACCTCTCGGAATATTACTCGGAAGTGGGCGTGCGATGCCGTTATCTTCACTCCGAGATCGACACGCTCGATCGGGTGAAAATTCTACGCGATCTGCGGCGGGGAGAGTTCGATGTGCTGATCGGCATCAATCTGCTACGCGAGGGTTTGGACTTGCCTGAAGTTTCACTGGTCGCGGTGCTGGATGCCGATAAGGAAGGATTTCTCAGGTCCGGAGGCTCACTAATCCAGACCATCGGCCGAGCGGCTCGCAATATCCATGGCAAGGCGATTCTTTATGCGGACGTGGTGACGGATTCCATGCGCTACGCCATCCAGGAAACCAACCGACGGCGAGCCAAACAACTGCAATATAACGCGGAGAACGGGATCACCCCTGAAACCATCGTGAAGCCGGTGGATATGGCTCTTGCGGCCATTTCCGAAGCGGATTATGCGCCGATTCCTGATTTGACTGAGACCGAAGAAGTAACTTCCGAGGATCAGCTTGCTGCGCTGATCGCACGTCTTGAGGAGCAGATGCGGGAGGCTGCAAAGCAATTTGAGTTCGAGAAGGCAGCCCAGTTGCGCGATCGAATCAAGGTTTTGAAGGAAAAGGATGTTGGCCTGTTGTCTGCTCAAGGCGGGATGCCTGCAGGAGCACCCCACTGATCTTCGTGAGCATTACGATTATCGTGGTCCCGCAGGCTGTAGCGGCGCTGTCCTCAGCGCCGAAAATCGCCCGATGAGCACACCGACGCGACAACAGAATCGTCACAACGATGGACAGTTCTCAGCCAGCCTAGGAGACCCGCGACTTTCGATGCACCCGCCCTGTGACGGCAGGATGATCCGCAGAGGTGAGTTGCTCTTCAGCACGGCGTTCGAGGCAAGAGGTTTTATAGCCGATGCCCAAAACTACGGCAAAGACTAAGGCGTTGGCGGGAATATGGAGATTAAAATCGGCAACGCTGTGGATCAATATGGCCAGCGCGCTGCCAATACAACCCAGGGTGATGGCCGGACGATAACGCCGAGGGTCGGTGAGGAACGAATGGATCATCTTGATGAGCAACCCCAAAATAGGAACAAACAACAGCGCGGCGCCGATGTATCCAGTCTCGGCGGTCAATTCCAGATAATCGCTGTGGGCGTGATGGACTGAGAGTTCGACCATGTAGGTTTGAAAATGGGTGAAGGCGTAACGGAAAGCCCCCAGTCCGACGCCCAAAAAGGGATGCGCATGAATGATGCCGAGAGTTGACTTCCAGAATGAGAGTCGCCCTTCCGTCTCCAGATACTGTGTGCCTGCCTTGAACATCTCAAACCGGGCGACAACAGGATTGAGTCCAATCCAGAGTCCATAACCCACCGCAATCAGGACAAAGGCTGCCATGCCCAGCATCCAGGCTTTCCGCTTGGTCTTGAGTTGAGCCAGCAATCCGATAAATACCAGCGAAAAAACCGTTGCCAGAATTCCTGCGCGCGACCGGGAGAAAACCACTGCGACCACAGCGACGGCCAGAAGAAAACCAAAGAACGCCGTCTGCATCGCCGCCGAATTCACCGTGGCCTGATCGACGCGGCCGGGACCGCGCCGGCGACCCTCCTGCCAAATCTGGAAATAATAAAAGATCAGGGCAAGGACGAAAGGAAACGTTAACTCAATGAAGCCCGAAAAATGATTGTGATTAATGAACGTTCCTGTCGCTTCAGTGACATAGTAGATTTTTTTGAAGGTGAATATCTTCTGCCAGCCCGTGAGATATTGAACGATGCCGTAAGCCGCCTCAAACAGCCCCAGAAAAATTAATACGCTGACGAGCAGGCTTTTCCTCTGATGCGAATCAAAGATATAAGCTGCGAGACCAAAAGCGGTGAGATAAGCCAGAAGTTTGAGAAGGCCTAACACGGTGGCGTGAGGGTAAATGCTGATAGTGAGCGCAGAAGCGCTTCGGTGGGCCAGGGTCCCGAGGCCGGAGGGTAAAGCTCGGCTCGGGCTGAGGCGAGTGATCCAGCTTGCCGGCAAAGGAATAATCTGGAAAATCACCAGCAGGACGAAGAAGAGAGGCCAGACTGGCAGAGGAAAATCGATGCGCCCTCGACGGGTTTGCCGGATCAGCAGAACGAGCGCCATTGCGAAGATGGCGATTTCCATCAGGGAGTAAGCCAGGGGCTGAACGCCTCCGAAGGCCAGCGTCGCGCCGATGATGACCAGCGCGAGGATTATTTCCAAACGCTTCTGAAAAGATGCATGCGATGATTTCAAGACAGCTTCCTATCAAAGTTGTTCCGAGGGCAAAAGCGGGACCCTCGGGAAATCATCTCTTGCTCGCCGAGCTTGCGCATTGTCGAATATGTCCCTTTCCGGCAAGATAGCGGTTCAGCGCCTCTTGCCAGTGAGGAATTGATCCCACTATTTTAGCAACCTTTTGGTTGTCCAAAACACTGTAGGCAGGACGGGCCGCAGGGCTGGAGAACTCCTGGCTGGTAATCGGCACGGCTTTTGCAGCAATCCCCGCCTGGCGGATGATTTCCTGCGCAAATTCAAACCACGTCGCATCTCCCGAATTGACGACGTGATAGATGCCCGGCTCCGCGCGCTTGTGGATGAGCGCAAGCAATGCCTTGGCCGCATCCGCCGTGCTGGTGGGAGACATGCGAATGTCATCGACTACGCGGACTTCGCCTTTTTCGCGGGCCAGGCGCAGCATGGTCTCAACAAAATTGCCTCCCTTTCCGCTCGATCCGGCAATTCCAAAAAGAGAGGCTACCCTCGCAATGAGGCTCCCTTCGGCGTATTCCCGCAGAACGAGGCTCTCGCCTAAAAGCTTCGAGGCTCCGTAAACGTTAAGCGGCGAAGGCGCATCCGTTTCAACATAAGGCGTGCGGCTTCTGCCATCAAAAACATAATCGGTGCTGATATGCACAAACAGAGCGCCTCGCGCCTTGCAGACCGCCGCCATCCGTTGCGGAGCATGCGCATTGATCGCAAAGGCTTCGGTGGCGTGTTTCTCGGCTTCGTCTACCTTGTTGTAACCCGTGCAGTTGATGAGGACATCGAAAGGGTAGTCAGAAAGGACCGCGCCAATTGCGCCGGCAGCAGAAATATCCAGCTCCTTGCGGGAAAGAGCAACCATCTCCATTCCGTTAGAACATTCTCTATGGAAGCGAAGAATGTCTGATCCTAACTGTCCATTGGCTCCCAGGATTAACGCCTTCATTGATGCGGAGTTCCCTCATGGAATTTTCTATCATTTTTGAGATGCTTTACTCAACTCACGCTATAACTGCGCCAGAGTGGCATCGCGATGATGGTAAAACTTGTCGTAATAGGCAAGATACTCTCCGCTCTTTGTTCGCTCGACCCAATCCGAATGCCCGCAATACCACTCCACGGTTTTGGCAAGGCCCTGCTCAATCCCAACGATTGGCTCCCATCCCAGCTCAGCGCGAATTTTTTTTGTGTCGAGCGCATAGCGACGATCATGTCCGGGACGATCAGCCACAAATTCAATGAGGTCTTCAGACTTGCCCATAATCCGTAATAAAAGCTGGACAACTTCCAAGTTTTTTAGAGGACGTCCGAAACCAATGTTATAAACCTCACCCGGCCGACCAGCTTCAAGGACCCGGTCGATGGCACGGCAGTGATCCTCTACAAAGAGCCAGTCACGTTCGTTGAGGCCATCGCCGTAAACAGGAAGTTTCTTGTCGTGAAGGGCGTGTGTAATCATCAGGGGAATAAGTTTTTCGGGGAATTGATAGGGACCGTAATTGTTCGAGCACCGCGTGATTATCACTGGAAACTGATAGGTCTGCCAAAAGCTTCGCACAAACATATCTGAGGAAGCTTTGCTGGCTGCATAGGGGCTGTTCGGCTGAATGTGAAACTGCTCATTCGCACTTTCATCCAGCCCCAAACTCCCATAAACTTCGTCTGTGCTGACGTGCAGAAAGCGATCAATCCGTTTCTTTTTTGCCGCATCCAAAAGCGTGTAGGTCCCAAGAACATTCGTACGAACGAAGGCTTGAGCGTCCGCAATGCTCCGATCAACGTGAGTCTCCGCCGCAAAGTGAACGATTGCGTCGATTGACCGACTGAGGATACTGTCGACAAGGTCGGAGTCTGCTATATCGCCTCGCACGAACTTATAATTGGGGCGAGATTCAATCTCCGATAAATTGTCGAGGTTTCCAGCATAGGTCAGCTTATCCAGATTCACAATGTGAGCATCCGGATGCGCCCTAAGAAAGTACCGGATGAAATTCGACCCAATAAAGCCTGCACCACCCGTTACTAAAAGCTTCAATCCTCCGCTCCTTTCTCTGTCAAAAAAGATCCAGCAGTTCGGAAAGCTGAGGTAAATGTTTATCTTTTTCAGACAGCAATGCTTGATCAGGCGAAACCGGCCATTGGATGCCTAGCTGCGGATCATTCCAGAACAATCCTCGATCATGATCCGGAGCGTAATAACTCGTGACCTTGTAAATAACTTCTGTATTGGGCTCCAAGGTGCAAAAGCCATGCGCAAAGCCTATGGGAACCAGAATCTGATTCCAGTCGTCTGCGCTGAGTTGGGCGCTCACATGGCGACCGAAAGTTGGAGACCCTTTTCGTAAATCTACCGCAACATCCAAGACTGAACCGCGGGTCACTCGCACCAGCTTATCCTGGGCGAAAGGCCGGGTTTGATAGTGCAACCCTCGAACCACGCCCTTCTCCCCCGAAAGCGAATGGTTGTCTTGCACAAAATCCAGATCAATTCCTGCTTCAGACAATGCCTTTTTGTTGTAGGTCTCTGAAAAAAAACCTCGGGAGTCAGCATGGCGCTTGGGTTTGATGATTTTCACATCGGGTATTTCAGTCGGATAAATTTCAATAGACATTTGATTCACCCATGACTCTACGCGCTTACACTTCCGTACGACGCCTTGTACACTACGCAGCCCCTGTGGCGCTACTCAACTTCATCTTGTTGGCTCCTGATTGAGCGACTAAGTTATTCGCGCGGAGGAGCGATTCAAACGTGCCTGCATCGGTCCACCACCCCTCCAGAATGCTACAGCTTAGCTTACCTTCCGAGATGTAGGAGTTATTTACGTCGGTGATTTCCAACTCGCCGCGCGCCGAAGGCTTCAGAGTGCGAATCCGATCAAAAACGGTATGGTCGTACAGGTAAACTCCGATCACCGCATAAGGAGATGGGGGACGAGCCGGTTTCTCTTCAATGCGAACCACTCGATCCCCATCAAGCACTGGAACACCAAATCGTTGTGGATCAGGCACTTCCTTAAGGATGACATGAGCGCCTTCAGGCTCGTGACGAAACTTCTCGCAAGCAGATAAAATGTTCCCTTCGATGATGTTGTCTCCCAGAACAACGCAGATGGGTTCGCCGTCAGCGAAGTGCTCGGCCAGCCTGAGCGCATCGGCAATTCCACCCTCGCCCTCCTGATAAGTGTAGTTGATGTGCTGGAGCCCGAAATCCTTGCCATTTCCTAAAAGGCGGAGGAACTCCCCGGCGCTTTGTCCGCCCGTCACCAGCAAGATATCGCGAATGCCGGCATTAACCAGCGTCTGGATAGGATAGAAAATCATAGGGCGGTCGTAAACCGGAAGCAGATGCTTATTGGTGACGCGCGTCAAGGGATAGAGCCGCGATCCGGTTCCTCCGGCCAGAATAATGCCTTTCATCAAAGAAGTCCTCTCTGCATTAGACCTGATCAAGAATAACTGCGGGTGGAATTAAGCTAATAGGCATTCTTGTTGGCTGCAAACGTGCGGAAGACGGTCAACAGGATGATCTTCATATCAAAAAGCAGGCTCCAATTCCGTAGATAATAAAGGTCATGCTCAACACGCCGAGCAATGGAGGTATCCCCTCGCCAACCGTTCACCTGAGCCCAGCCGGTAATCCCGACTTTCAAATAATGCCGAGTGTTATATTGCGCCACGTCCTCCAGGAATTTCTGCACAAAGTGCGGACGCTCAGGCCGAGGCCCCACAATGCTCATATCGCCTCTTAAGACGTTGAGGAACTGGGGGAGTTCATCGAGGTTCGTTCTTCTCAATAAAGTTCCCAGCCATGTCCGTCGCGGATCGTCCGCGGTTGTCCAACGTGTATCGCTTTCCTGGGGATCGCCCATGCGCATAGTGCGGAACTTATACATCCGAAACACACGGCCATTCAGTCCGACTCGATCCTGCACGAAAAGGGCTGGGCCGGGCGACGTCAATCGGATAGCAACGGCAATGACCACCATCAGAGGGCTGAATAGAATCAAAGCCGCCGCGGAGAAGACCAGATCAAAGGATCGTTTGGCAACAACATAAAGCGCTGATTCGGAAGGACTTGCGCGAAGATCCAGAAGCCTGAGGCCCCCGAAATCAAAAAGCATTTCCCGCACGGAAATGTTTTCACCCCAGTCCAGGACAGCCCGGATAGGCAAACAAAGGTGTTGCAATTGGGCTACAATCTCCGGGATTTGCGCGAAACGAGAGGTGGGAAGAGCAATGATGACATCGTCCAGCTCCTGCGCCGCGGCAACCTTCCCGATGTCTCCAAGCTCAATGACAGGACTGCCCTGAATTCCCACTTCCTGTCCTGGTAAACGCACAAATGCGGCAACAGCGCATGGGGTCAGCATCCGGTCTGAAATGGATTGCGCAACTCTTTGCGCGAATGCATCAGCTCCGATTATCAGAATTCGGGCCTGCCCGCCTCTTTTGTTGCGCGCTCGTTCGGTCAATATCTTAAAAGCTTTTTCGCATATGACTGCCAGCAGGAGGAGGGCTACCGCGCTCATCGCCACAAAAAGTCTTGAAAAACTGGTTGAGCGGTAGAAAAACGTTGCGCCCACCACAGCTAGATAGGCAACACAACACGCCCAGAATACACTCCTGGTTGAGCGCCCGTCCGCAAATAAGTGATCAAACTGAAAAAGGCCATAATGGTCAACCACGACCGCCCAGACTATGGTCGTAAAAAGCAACAATCCGAAGTAGTCGGTCAGGTCAATATCAAGTGAATTGGGGGGAATCATTCCAGAAAAAAAGCGGAGATACGCAGCGATGGAGAATGCGAGAAGCGGTAAAAGCAGGGTGATGATGCGGAGAAAGAAGTTTATCGTGTTTAATCGCCGTCGAATCATAACCTTGCAGCGCAATTCGCGAAATCTGAGATCAACTCCCCCTCGGCGAATTCAAATCTTAGCGGACAAACATCTCTCCTTTACGTCGCCCCCGGATACGGTTAATGCTGGCTAAGAATGCCGACGGACCGCTTCCTAGCCAGTCGCTGACTCAATCACCCTTGGCAAAAACGAGCTTCCTATTATAACTCATGACAAGGCCGTATCATCGCATGACTTAACTTGTTCTAAAATTATGCTATAGAAGCTGTTAAATCATAGATCTGGAAGGAGATAAAAAATTCCCTCCCTCGAGACGAGGTTCATACCCAGCCATCAGACGGAAGTTTAAGATCAGTTTAAGTGATTGAATTCCAACCACTTCGCTTCGATAAAGTTATTCATCTCCGCTTTGAATCGAGAGGCATCAAAGCGTTGAACTTGATCTCGAATGAATGTTGGAGAAAAGCGGCTCTCAACCCCTTCAAAAAGACGTATGGCATTTACCAATGATTCGATCGTCTGTTGTGCAAAAAAGACTCCGGCCGATTCTTCAGGAGCGGCTGGATTTTCCGCAAAGAAGCCCTTCACAGTCTCCAAAGCGCCCCCTCGTCCGTACGCAATAACCGGACGACCGCAAGCCTGGGCTTCCACAGGAACAATGCCAAAATCTTCTTCTCCCGGAAAGAGAAGCGCGCGACAGTGCGCATAATGCTCACCTAGAGCCTTATCTGGCAGAGAGCCGAGGAATTCTACGCTAGGGCCTGCCAGGCGACGAAGCCTGGAATATTCATCGCCATTGCCGATGATTCTCAGCTTCCGACCCAGACGATTGCAGGCCGCGATGGCAAGATCAACTCTCTTGTAGGCAACAAGCTGGCTCACGACGAGATAGTAGTCTTCAACCTTTTCGGAAACATAAGCTGACCTCACATTCACGGGCGGGTGGATCACGGCAGCTTCGCGGCGGTAATGTTTTCGGATGCGCGCCGCAACGTTCCGGGAATTCGCCACAAAATAATCCACGCGATCCGCCGCCGCCAGGTCCCACATGCGAACATAATGTGCGCTCACCGAAAAAATAGCCCGCGAGAGCGCGCTCATGCCATTCTGCTCTCGATAGGAATGATACATGTCCCAGAGGTATCGCATTGGGGAATGGCAATAACAGATGTGGCAGGTATGCTGTGAAGTCAGCACGCCCTTTGCCGGCCCTGATTCGGAACTGATGACGAGATCGTAGTCATCGAGCCTGAATTGCTCCAACGCCAAAGGAAACAGAGGCAGCAACTTCTGATAATGCCGGATCGAGCCAGGGATTCTCTGCAGAAACGAGGGAATGATTTTCCGCGACTGAAGCGAGGGCGGGAGGGAGTTGCGATCAAGAATTAGGGTATAAATGTCCGCATGGGGAAACATTTCCGCCAGAGCATCGATAACCCGCTCACCTCCTCTTTGGGTAACAAGCCAATAATGAACGATGGCAACGCGAAGGTTGGAAAGGCTTGGGTTAGTCATGAAATGCGCCAGGTTCGCTTCCTCTGAAACCCTCTGCCAGCTCCCCCAGAAGTCCCCTGATTGATTCTAACCGGCTTCCCTGCCCGCTGGGTTGCAAAACAGAGGGGACTGGTTCACGATATTTTCGACGGCTTCATTCAGGGAGGACACAACGAAGTCAGCTTGAGGCGCGGAGTGAATGGCCGCAGGGGGGCCGGCCAGCAGGATGGTCCTGCAACCTGCCGCCTTGCCCGTCTCGACATCCCTGCAATCGTCACCCACTATCCAGGATGATGAAAGGTCAATCTGATGTTCCTGCGCTGCCTGCAGGATCATTCCCGGCCTGGGCTTCCGGCAGTCGCAGTTTTCCTCCCCCTCATGCGGACAGTAATAGACGGCATCGATGGCAGCCCTTTGCCTGCGCAATGTCGCCACCATTTTCCGGTGGATTTCCCTGAGCCCGGTTTCACTCAGAAGTCCCTTGGCCACGCAACGCTGGTTGGTGACGACAATCACCAGAAAACCCGCATCTCGAAGCCGCCGAATCGCTTCCGCCACCCCTGGCAGAATCTTGAAATCCTCCCACCGCGTGATGTATCCATCCCCCGGCGCCTTGCCGTTAATCACCCCATCCCGATCCAGAAACACCGCTTTGTTCATGCGAATCCTAATGCCCATAGAAAACTTGGCGATAGACCTCCAGATGCCGAAGCGCAAACTCCCTTCTTGAAAAGAGTTGAGCCCTTTGTTTACCGATAAGGCTGAATTTTTCCCGAAGGGCTGCATCAGTGAGCATGGCTTCAATTCCGCGAGCAATGCTGAGATAATCTTTAGGGTCAACTAGAATGCCCGCATCCCCAACCACTTCAGGCAAGGCGCTGTTGTCGGAGGCTATCACCGGTATGCCACAAGCCATCGCTTCAAGGACCGGGAAGCCAAATCCTTCGCTCAGCGATGGAAGAACGAAAACTTTCGCTCCGGCATACAAGGCGCCAAGCTCCTCATCACTCACTTGTCCTGTGAACAAAACATCCTTTTCCAGCGAGAGTTCCTCTACAATTTTCCGGAGGGCGGGATAGTAACTGTCGAGTTTACCGATAATCACTAACTGGTGGGAATCTCGGAGTTGGGCAGGAAGCACGGCAAAGGCGCGCAGCAAGCCCTGGACATTCTTATGAGGTTTCAAAAGGCCTACAAAAAGAAGATAGGGCTTACGGATGCGGAATTTTTGTAAGCAGGATGAATCGGCAGGACGTGCACACCGGAACCGTTCAGATAACGCATTATGGATCACATGCACCTTTTCCCCTGGTATATTCAGGCTTTCACAAATAGATCGTTTGGAAAACTCTGAAACTGTAATAATCTGATCAGCATGAAGGGCTGCCGCCTTCAACATGAATCGTGCGTAGAAACCTGCAAGGTGATTTGGAAGAAATTCGCGGTGAGTGAGATGTGTCAGGTCGTGAATCGTTACGACCAGCCGGCCCCTATAAAAATACGGAATGTTATAGTGCGGGCAATGGAGCAAATCGCCGCCGCGAGCAAGACAAGCGATTTCCCATTGCTCCTTCAAACTGTAAATTGGCGATGTCGCGCGGATGAACTCAAATTTCTCAGCGGAAAACCCGGGCATTTCCTTTGGGTTGCGGCAAAGCACCCGAAACCGGAACTCGTGATCTATTGAAGCAAAGTTTTCCAGCAAATCATCAACGTACCGTCCCAGACCGGTTGCGCCAAACGTGCGGGCATCGATCGTAACAACATGTTTCATGGTTCTGGCTGAGTTTCATTCCCCCTACCAAGCGCACCAGCTATCACTGCGCTTGCCTTCTCTATTTAACGTTAACCCAAGACTTAGATATACAAACATACAGAGTGCTGCCGGACGAGCCAATCGTGTTTGAATAGAGACTTCCGTTGGTACATGGACCGTGAGGCGATCCCGATCCGGATGTCCAGGTCGGGCCGCTAGTCCCGCCTACTTGGAGATGCCCAGTTAGGACCCCGTTCCCTGAGGAGTCGAACCACTCTCGAGGCGTGAATTGGAAAAGATTGGGTGGATAATTAACCGTACCGATTACAAAGGCGTTATGCGGCTGAAAATACATGTAAACAAACGGACTCGAAATGTCAGGACCTAGGACATTACCCGTTCCTTCGCTTCCGTCGACCGAAACCGACCCACTGTAGACATTCACAGACTTGCCCGTGCCCAACCAATTTGGCCACGATACATTCGACGCGCCTGAAATTTGAGTAGAGATCGTCACATTGCCCTCGCCAGGGCAAGTGAACCCCTGATCGTTGCCGGTTCCAAACGCGTATATTGTCCCGTTCCCAGAGATTCCCGATTTCGGATCGGCGCACAGCATATACGCATGCTTGCCCCCACCCTCGCCCCGTATGTCGTAATAGTTGTATCGCAAGTTAGTACCGCCGACAGCATGCACGAGATTGCCGGGACCGTCCATATTGGCCCGCAACACCCAGAAATTACTGTACACAACAGAGGGTCCCGCAACTTGTATCCCATCCCCAGCGTTGGGAACCTGAAAGTGATCAAAGGCAACGATGTTATAAGCAAAAGAATTGTACTTGTCACCGCGATCCTGCTGAAAGAGAATTGCGGGGTTTAGCTCAGCAAAAGAATCGTGGACGATATAGTTTCTTTCGCACCACCCACCCTCGTTCTCCAACTCAATCGCAATTTCTTTCTTGGAAGAGGTGGAGATAAATGAATCATCCTCGATTGACCAGCCTTCAGAATCAACGAGATGAATAGCCACGGATTCTGCCGGAGCCTGACTGAGATCAAATTTGCAGTCTCGAATGTAACCGTAAAAGTAGGGGATAACCCAATTGTATTTCATCGTGAAGCCATTCTCTTTGAGCAAAAGGGTCGTGGATGTTGGTCCTGCACATTCGATTGAAATGCTTCTCGATGTTTTTTGACTCACGACAGGTTCAGGATCACTCAAAACAAAGGTTCCAGCTGGGAAATAGATTTTTCCGCCTTCCGCCAGCGCAGCTTTAAGCGCCGCGTTGAAAGCCGGTGTATCATCTGTAATGCCGTTGCCCTTCGCGCCATAAGCTTTCACGTTTAGAACGGGACTGCCGGGGGCCGTGATTCGGTCAGGTACACCATTACGCCCTTCAGCGGTACCGGTTATAGAGATATCGCCGTGCGTCTGAGGCCACACAAGGGAAACGACTACAAGTAAAAATAGGACGAGATACAAAAACCGTTTCGTTCTGAGGCGGTCAAATAGCCTTGCTTGGGGCGGACGTGGCTGCATCAGTAGGATGCTCACTTCTCCCACACTAAATAGACATACCTCATCCAGTACCGAAGTGGTGTTCGCATCACCACTCTATCGATGGAATCGGCGAAACGCAGTGCAGTATTATCTGCGTTCTGAAATAGGCACGAAGTGAACAGCCCCAGGGCTGTGGAAAGGAATCCACAGAAGAGATGATGGTTAGTGCTAAAAATCCTATTTGCCCAAACAATCTGCTTGCGAGAGAGAGGCAGTTCATCCGGCGTATGCGCGCTAGGCGTCAAAATACGGTAAAGTTTCGCCGCGGGGTTATCTCTCAACGGCTCAGCAAAAATGGCACATCCACCTTTTTTTAGCACACGCGCTACTTCGCGAATGGCAGTTTCAAACTCGAGATGATGGAGTAT
>Ga0070737_10004510_pt1 | contig 13923 bp, 12 predicted proteins | sample Coa_R1_10_FD_66438 | JGI IMG/M metagenome (GOLD analysis project Ga0070737, IMG submission 66438) | Surface soil microbial communities from Centralia Pennsylvania, which are recovering from an underground coalmine fire - Coalmine... | ecosystem: Environmental > Terrestrial > Soil > Unclassified... | reverse complement strand
AAGGAGAACACGACGATCATCGACGGCGCCGGCAAGAAGAGCGACATCCAGGGCCGCATCGCCCAGTTGCGCGAACAGATCAAGGCCACCACTTCGGACTACGACCGCGAAAAGCTCGAGGAGCGGGTTGCCAAACTCAGCGGCGGCGTCGCCGTGATCAAGGTCGGTGCGGCCACCGAAGTCGAGATGAAAGAGAAAAAGGCGCGCGTGGACGACGCGGTCCATGCGCTGCGCGCGGCGGTGGAGGAAGGCATCGTGCCCGGCGGCGGAGTGGCGCTGGTGCGGGCGCAAAAGGCGGTGCGCGAACTGAAGCTGTCAGAGGACCGGCAGGCCGGGGTCCGGATCGTACTGCAGGCGATGTCCGAACCGCTGCGCCAGATTGCGGCCAACGCCGGCTTCGAGCCGCCCCTGGTTTACGACAAGGTGGCCGAGGGCAAGGGCAACTTCGGTTTCAACGCGATGACCGAAAAGTACGAAGACCTGGTTGAAGCGGGCGTGATCGACCCGGCCAAAGTGGTGCGCACGGCGCTGGAGAACGCCGCCAGCGTCGCCGCCTTGTTGATCACCACCGAAGCTGCGATTGCCGAGAAGCCCAAGAAGAAGACTCCGATGCCGCCGATGCCTCCGGGCGGCGGCATGGGCGGCATGGGTGGCATGGGCGGACCGGGCGGGATGCCGGGGATGGATGGCATGGGCGGCATGGGCGACATGGGTGACGAATTCTGATACTAAAGCAGTGGTTAACCGCGATTGGCAGATTTGGTAGCCAAGCGCAGTTAATACAGAGAGTACAGTCATAGTAGTTTTGCGTATGTCTAACGCTTGCACTTCGGCGGTTTATGTGACTATCATCTACTGAATGCAATCCGTTGGCAAAGTCGACAGGCTGGTGCGAGGACTCTAAGGAGGTAAATTGATGCAGGGACGTACAGGAACTTCAAAGTTGATCGGGCTGGCCGGCTCGCTGCTGCTGCTGGCGGTCGTGGCCGGGGGCTGCACCTCCGGCAATCCGACCCCTGAGCAGAACGCCATCAACGCGGCCAATCAAGCCGATCAGGCAGCCTCGCGCGCCGATGCGGCTGCGCAGCGTGCTCAGCAGGCGGCGTCGCAGGCTCAGTCGGCGGCTAGCCGCACCGAGCAGGCGGCCAACGACGCCAAGGCGGCGGCTGATCGCGCTGAGGCTATCGCGGAGAAGACCATGAGCCGGGCTCCGAGACGGGGTAGGCGCCACGTGGTGCATCATCATGTTCATCACCACGTCCATCATATGGCGGCTCCCTCGGCGGCGGCTCCAGAGGCAGCGCCTCCGGCAGGAGGCGGCGCGCCCGCGCCGGCAGCTCCGGCTCCGGCCCCAGCAGGCGGCGGCGCTCCGGCCGGCGGTACCCCGTAACGAGAAAGCTACGGTTTGAAGGCCTGAAACAAAGGGCAGCCCTGACATCGGCTGCCCTTTGTGTTTTTCGCCCTCCAATTTCGCTCAAGAACGATCACCGCGGCTGGACTCAAGGTCGGGTCCGTTATTGCATTAGCACATGCTCGAGTTGGTCATCTTCGATGCCGACGGCGTGCTGTTCGAATCCGGCGATTCCAACACCGCCTACTACAATGCGATTTTCAAGGCCTTGGGCGAGCCCCAACTCAGCCCCGATGAGGAACGGCTGGCGGTCTTCCTGTCGGCCCGGCAGGTGTTCGAGCATCGCGCCGCGGGCGACCGCGAGCGGATGCGTCGCATGCAGGAGGTGGGCGCGCAACTGGACTTCACGCCCTTTTTTCATCTGCTCGCTCCGCCCTTCGAACTGCGCCCTTTCCTGCTCGGCCTTAAGACGCGGCACAAGATCGGCCTTGCCACCAACCGTTCCGTAACCGTTCCGCGCCTGCTCGAACATCTGAACCTTCAGGGCGTCTTTGACGCCATCGCGTGCGCACAGGACAACGTGCGGCCCAAACCCGCGCCCGACATCGTCAAGTTGTGCATCGAGCGGGCTGCGGTCGGCAGGGATGCGGCGGTGTACGTGGGCGACAGCGAGATCGACTACATCGCCGCACAGGCCGCCGGCGTGAAGTTCATCGGCCTGGGCGATCGGGTAAAATCGCCCATCGTGATTGAACGCCTGCACGATCTGCCGGCCGCGCTGGAGCGGATCACGCGCGAGTGAGTGCAGGCGCGCGTGCGCGCCTCAGGCGAAAGCCGGCATCACCTCTTTGGCGAACGCCTCGATGGTCTGCGGCGAGGAACCGTCGCTGAAGAAGACGATAAAGGTGGTAACGCCGCGGGCAATACGTTCGCGCAGCGCCGCGATCAACTCGGGTGGGGTGCCCTTGATCGCGGTCGTCGCAAAGGGCTTCATCCTGCTGGCAAACTGCCATTTGCGCTCCACATCCTCGGCGCTGCTGCCCAGGCAGACCAGCAACTGTTCGGAGATTTCGATCTGGCCGAAATCGCGCCCGACCGCCTGGCAATGCGCTTTGAGCGCGGCGGTCAGGTCGGCGATATCCGGGTAGCCGCCGGGTATATTCCAGCGCTGGGCGTACTTGGCTACGATGCGTAGCATCACTTTCTTGCCCGCACCGCCGATCGTGATCGGCGGATGTGGTTTCTGGACCGGCTTGGGGTTGTTGTACGCGTCGGCCACGCTGAAGTAGCGCCCTTTGAAGGTGGCCTTGGGCTCGGTGAACATCGCCTTGAGCACCTGTACTCCCTCTTCGAGCTGCTTAAGCCGCACCCCGACTTTCGGATACTCGAGGCCGTAAGCCTGGAACTCCTCGCGCATCCAGCCGATTCCCAGGCCCACCTCCAGGCGCCCCTGGCTTATCTGATCGATCGAGCATAGCGCCTTGGCGAGCATCGCCGGATTGCGGTAGCCGTTGCAGAGCACCAGCGTTCCCAGGCGCAGACGCTGGGTTTGCGTGCCCAGCGCCGCCAGCGTCGGAATCACGTCGAGATGGTCCAGCTCGGGCATCGCGCGTGTCCACATATGATCGTCAAGCCAGATGGAATGGAATCCCAGCCGCTCGCAGATTTGTGCGCGCTGCACCAGCGAAGCGAAGCTCAGTCCGCTTTGCGGAGAGAAAAGACCGAACCTGATCGTGCCGTCGTGTGCCATGGGACCTCCGGATGGCTCGTCGTGTCCTGGCCTTCTGTTTGGCACGGAGGCGCGGCTGCGATCAACACATCGCCGGCCGCTGCCTCGCTTGAAAATCACCGGACAATAGCCGAAGGATGACTGCCATGTGTGCGCAGGTTCGCCTTTGGCTGATCGTTGCGATGGCGGTCGTGCTCGGTGCCAACGCCGGCGGCGCGGCGGATGCGAGTTTTGTTTCATTTGCGCCCTCGCGCGTGATCGAAACGGCGCCGCCGGTTACGGAAACAAGCTGGATCGCGATACGGGGTGGATCGGACTTCGATCGCGTCGGACTACATCGTCTGGCGGGCGGGTCAAATCCGGGCGGCGCGTTGGTGCTCTATCTGCCGGGCACCAACATGAACGGCGAGCTACCGCTGTCCGACCCCCGTCATTGGTTGCCACTGTACCTGGCCGTCAACGGCGCGGAGGTCTGGTCGCTGGATTACCGCACCCACTTTATCCCGCCGCAAACGCCGCAGTCGCGGCTGGCGGAGCTGCGCGGATGGAGCGGCGCGCTATTCGTGTCGGACATCGGGGCGGCGGTGAACTTCATCCTGGCCAAAACCGCGCGCCGGCGCCTGTTTCTGGCCGGGTTCAGCCGCGGCGCAGCGTTTGCCTATCTATACGCGGCTCAGCATCCAGAGCAGGTCAGCGGGCTGCTGATCCTCGACGGCTTCATCCAGCGTGCCAGCGGTGCGGCCGGATTGAAAGGTGCGGCGAGCCGCGCCTACGCCACCGATATCGGCGGCCGCAGCCTGACCTATGACAAGCGCAAGGCGCTGCTGGAGCAGGTGATTCGCGATCCGAACGGACCGGCGCCGATACCCAAATACCGCACCGCGGCGGAGAATCTCGCGCGCGTGGTCTATGAATCCAAAGCGTTCGGCGGGCGCGGCGGCCTGGCTAATCCATTTGGCGGATTTTCCGACCCATTGACACTGGCACGCGTGCTGATCGCTTATGACCGCTACTGGCCGGCCGTACAGGATTACGAAGATCCGCTGACTCCGGCGCTCGCCCGCTCCCTGGCTGCTTCGAAATTACCCGTGCTGGCGTTTGCCAGCACCAATATCGCGCCGCGATGGCCGCAGTGGGTCACCAACTCCGCCGCGGCAACCGGCGCAAAGCCGACGGTCATCGTGCTGTCCGGATGGGGTCATCTCGACGTGCTGTGCGGCACGCAGGCCGAGGCGCAGGTGTATGCGCCGGCGCTGGCCTGGCTCAGGCAGCATCGGGCGGCGGCGGCATCCGCGCCGGCGGCGGGGCCTTGGGCGGCGTCATCACCAGCAGCGTCGCGGCCAGCGCCCACATCCCGAGGCACAGCCCGATAATGCCCCACACCGTGGCGGAATGGCCGCGCCGTGCGGCGATGACCGCGGTCAGCGGCGCCAGCGCAACATTGATCACGACGGACGTGATGAGCAGGTCGACGGGCCTCTCCGTATAGCCCATCAGCGCGAAGCCCGACGCCACTCCCGCCGCCCACGCCCATGTCGCGATACCTTGCATCGTCCCTCAGGCTATATCAGTTGCGCTCACCGAAGAAGCAGCATTTAGGCCGGACAGACTGCAAGGCCGGCTCAAGTTCCAAGACGAAAGCTTCAAAAATTAGCTCCTTTTTCAGATCATTCAAAAGATTACTAAGGCGTTTAATAAAAGGGCGTAAAATTGGTTAGAGCAGAATTAGAACTCCTGAACCGTCGCGCCGTCTTTTTTCAAAATGTATGAAAACCCATCTTGTTGACATAGAGACCAAGACTATTAGATAAATCCAAGCCGAAGATTAGCGAAAGGCTTGCTGGATGCGGTGTTTGTCGGACGCGGTCCTGAAATAGCGCTCCTGGAGGGGTGTCTCAACGAGGCCGAGTCTGGAAAGGGAGGAATCGTTCTCGTTTCCGGCGAATCCGGTTCTGGAAAGAGCACCCTGCTGGATGAACTGCGCATGCGCGCGCAAGCCCGGCGCTTCGATGTTCTTCACATTGCGTGCGCCCCCGATCATCCCGAGGCGTGTCCGCCTTCGGCCCGGCTCATCTGCAACTTATTCGCCCGCGCTTCCCGGATCATGGCCGGCTCGTGCCACGACCTGGTTTCCGTCGGCCCAGATCCGAAACAAGGGGGCGCTGTAGGCTCCGTGCGGGTAGAAAGCCTGGGCTGTTCGAGTTGGGCAATAAAACCGTTTGCCTCCTACTCCAACACCACAGAGCTATTAAGGGCCGTTTCCCGTGAACGCCCGCTGCTCCTCGCCATAGACGATGTTCACGACGCCGATGCTCAGCTTCTTGGGTGGCTGCGCGGTGCGAACGCTTTCCGCGGCACCCGTGTTCTGGCAGGGGTGACGTATTGCCCAAGTGCTGCGACCGGCTGGGCCCGTTCGACGCTCGAATTGATTGGAAAGCAGGCGCGCTCAATTGAATTAGCCGCGTTCGACAGCCGGACGACGGGTGCGGTGCTGGCCAGGAGTTGGGGGGGCACACCCGATGAAGCTACGGTCCAGCGAATCCAGGCATTTACCCGCGGTAATCCGAAGCTGGTCATGGAGAACGCCTTGCAGCAGGATGCGTGGGCGGAGCGGAATCCAGCCAATATCCTTCATTCGGCCGCACCGGGCGCCGTGGATGCGGCGATGGCTAACAAGCTGGCAGCGCTGTCTGCCGATGCGCGCGCGTTGTTGCCAGTGGCCTTGGCGGTCGGTCAGACCTTCTCCGCAGGCTTGCTGTTAAAGGTCTCGCGGCTTTCCCGACAGGCCGCGATGGCTGCTTTGTCGGAGTTGGAAGCAGCAGGCATCGTTGGCCGCAGTGGCGCCGACCGCTATCGCTTCGTTAAGGGGTTCGCCAGAGGATTGCGTCAGCAACTCAGTTCAGCCGAGCGGGCGGTCATCCATGCCCATATCGCAGCAAATCTGGAGGCCGGCGGGAGACAAGATTCTGCAATCGCGGCGGGTGACATCGCGCTACATCTGCTGGCCAGCTCCGATCCCGATGCGATTGGCCGGGCGCTGGAACTGGCACAATTGAGTGCGGAGCACAGCATGCGCTCGGGCGATTATCATGCCGCCGTGATCATGTATTCGATGGCCCTCAAGGCGGCGGAATTGTCAGGCGCCTGCCACGATTCGCTGCGCTGCGACCTGCTCATCGATCTCGCCAAATCGCAGGCGGCCACGGACGACCTTGCCGGCGCCCACGAGAGCTTGCATCGGGCCGTCGCGATCGCGGAGCGCCTGGGAGACTGGACGCGATTAGCCGAGATAGCGCTGGCCGCGCCGCTGCTGGATTGGCCGCCTCCGGGCGCGCCCAACGGTCTGGTGACGGTGCTGGCTGAAAAGTTGCTCAGCGATCCGCCCGATTCCCAGGCATTGCGGCTGGCCCTGGTGATGGCGCGGCTGGCGGCTGAGGTGATTCATGTCCCCGGCCAGCGTGAACGCGCCAGCCAACTGGCAGCCAAGGCCTGTGCCTTCTCGCCGGAATTGGAAAATGACCAGCGGGTGGGTCTTACACTCGCCTGCCTGCGCGATCGCATCTTAAGCGATCCGGAATCTATCCAGCAGCGCCTGGCAAACAGTGCGCAGATAATTCGTATCGCGCGCCGCGACGGCGACTGGGCGGCGCTGTTTAAAGGTGAATGGGCCCGGCAAGTTTCGCTTTTTCAGCTCGGGACTCTGGACGGCGCCGACGCCGGGCAGCAAGCGTTGGAGCACGTCGCCAACCTGGCCGGTCCGAAGTATCGCGCTCGCGCGCTTGCCTTCAAAGCAACCCTGGCGGTCTTTGAGGGCCGATTCGCCGAGGGCGAGGAATTGCTGGAGACCAGCCGTAGTGTCGCTCGCGGTTGCGGCGTGGCCGACCAGACCGCGCAGCTTTGGCCCGCGCTCATCATGCCGTTGGATGAGCAGGAACGGCTGACGGAGTTGGAGGTGTTCGCAGCCGGCAGCGGCGGCCGGTCCGCCTTCCTCAAATGGATGTGGTCGTTGCTGGCGCTCAAGCTGGGCCGAACGTCGGAAGCCAGATTTCATCTGAGCCATCTGGGTGCCGCTGGTTTCCGCGAATTGCGATCCTCGGCCACCCTTGTCGCGGAAGCGGCGGCTCTGGCCGAGGTCTGCACCGAATTGGGAGATCTGCCCAATTATGCCGCCATACTCTACGAGATACTGCTGCCGTATGCTGAGCGCAACGCGGCATGCGACATCGCCGCGGCTTTCGGCGCGGTCGCCCGCTACCTGGGCAAGCTCGCGTTGAACCTGGGGCGGCTCGATCAGGCCATCGAGCATTTCAGAAATGCTCTGCACCTCAACAGTCGCATGGGTGCCCGGCCGTGGGCCGCCTACACCTCAAGAGATTTGGCGCTCGCGCTGTTGACGCGCGGCCTTGAGCAGGACCGGCCGGCCGCTGTTGAGCTTCTGCTCAACGCGCATGCCGAGGCTACCAGTATGGGCATGAAGCGCCTGGCCAAATCCACCGCCGCAGACCTGGAGCGCGTCCAGGCAATCCTGCCCTCCGCAAGCGTTGGGGCAAGCGCCAACGTCGCCTGGTTGGTTCCGAACTTCACGGCGGCTTTCAATGTTGATTCCCTGCCTGCGGCGCAGGATGCTGCAACGCAGCCGCCGGCGCGTTCGGCCGGCTACGGCGCGCCGCGCGGGCGGGCGTTTTTTCGCCTGGAAGGAAGCCAGTGGGAAATCGCATACGCGGGAAAGGTGATCAGGCTCAGACGGCTCAAGGGCCTTACCCTGATTGCCTATCTGCTCTCACGGCCTAATCAGGAGATTCACGCCTTGGAGCTGGCGAACTTTGCCGGCCTGGCTGAAGGCGGCAATGTCGCCGTCGGCGTTGACCACGCCGCCAGCGCCGATCTCGGGCCGGTTCTCGACCCTCGAGCCAAGCAGGCCTATCGCGACCGGATTCGTGAACTGCGCGAGGAGTTGGAGGAAGCCCAATCCTTCAACGACTTCGAGCGGGTGGGCAAACTGGAGGAAGAGCTGTGCGTTGTCACCCGCGAGCTTGCCCGGGCGCTGGGGTTGGGCGGGCGCGACCGGCGCACCGGCTCGTACACCGAGCGCGCACGGCTCCGTGTCACCAGCGCCATCCGCTGGGCGACCGCCAAGATCTCCAAACAGCATGCCCCCTTGGGCCGATTTCTCACTCAGACCATCAGAACCGGTACCTCGTGTTCGTACGTGCCCGGACCCGGAGGAGCTCCCGAATGGGATGTCCGCGTCTAGCCTGGTTGCCGGAAAAGAATCTTTCCGAACCTGCCGCTTAGTCCGGTTTTGCCGGAGCACGCAAATAAGGCTACCGCTTATCCGGTAGGCGATAGCCAGACTCCGACAGTCCCGCTCGGCTGTAGAAGAAGCTTTCTCCAATCGCTAACGCCGATCCCCGGAAACTCTTCCTAAGACAATCCATCTACAAATCTCTACACCTCGTAGACAGTCCTTCTAACAAATGAACGCTAATTCTAACGCTTTATCGGATGAAGCGCTGAAGTTCTTGATTTCCTGCAAGCTCCAGCGTGACCAGCCTGGCACGGGAGGGCGGACGCATGCCCTCCTCCAGACGGGCGGCACCCGGATCGGAAATCCGCTGATGTTCGCGCACTGGCGGGAGGTCTTGCGTTGGTGAAGCGGCTGCTCACCGTCGCAGAACTCGCCGCATACCTGGACGTTGCTCCCGCCGATTTGTACGAGTTCTTCGAGCGCGGGCGGGGCGATGGTCTGCCGGCGATTCGTATCGGGGGGGAATGGCATGTTCCGCTGGAAGAATTTTCGGACTGGTTGCTTCGGTTTGCCGAAAAGAACAAAAGCTAGACGAGAGGATTCATCGTTTCAGCGCTCTGCTGCCGGCGCGTGCCTTTGCTATGTTTCGGATGCCCGGACTGTGGTTGTCCAACTGCCTGAGAGACGTGTAGGCGATTCGCAACCAGCGCCGAACCGGATCGCCATTACTGGAGGACGGCCGTATTGACGGTTGACAAGGACGACAAGACTGCAAGGGTGCGCGGAGCGCCCGTAGCCGGCAAGCTCGCACATCCCAAGGCCGATGCCGCACGATCGATTGACGCCGATCCAATGCGCCCAAGCGCTGAAGCCGCTATCTCCGAGACGCGTTGCGAATGGTGCGGCAAGCCGCTGCTGCAGTGGAAGCGCCTGACCGGGGCGGGTGTGCCGCCGCTGTGCTCGGCGCGCTGCTTCAATGAATGGTTTGACAGGGAACTCTGACCGCTCTTTTCCCTCTGGGAGCCGCTGGAGTGAGGAAAGCAGGGTACGGGAAACATTTTCCGCAGCCTTCTGAAGGCGGGGCTAGGCTTGCCGGCGCGCCCGGGTTCCGGGTGCGCTCGTGGTGGGTTTCGCCGATTATCCTACAGATTGTTTAAGACCTGGATTGGGTTTGGGAGCGCAACATGGGCTTTGCGCGTCAGCCGATACACATAGAGCCGAAAGGATGGGGCAGAGAAGTATGGATCGCCAATACGCCCCTGTACTGCGGCAAGATCCTGGAAATCCGGCGCGGCAAGCGTTGCTCGCTTCACTACCATAAGCTGAAGACGGAGTCGTTTTTTCTGCGCAGGGGACGGCTGCGAATCCGGGTCAAACGGACCCCGGACGACCGCGCGATCGAAGAATTCGAAATGAAGCCGGGCGAGTGCATGGACGTGCCGCCGGGGCTTGTCCATCAGATGGAAGCCCTCGAGGACGCCGAACTTTTTGAATTCTCCACGCAGCACTTCAACAGCGATTCGCACCGGCTCGAAAAGGGCGACTGACCCGGCGCGTCCTCGGGTAGGAGGGCGGTTGTGAGGGGACGTTTGGGTTTGGCCTGTGCGGCCCTGGCGACATGGGTGCCGTTAGTCATCCCGGCAACGGCGCATGGCCAACTGCCGGAGGGCGGAATCAATCTGAAAGCGCTCTTTGCGGCGGTGGGCCGAATGCATGATCTTGACCCGCAGCTTCTCGAAGCCATCGCGGATGTGGAATCGGGACGCAATCCCGCTGCGGTTTCACCCAAGGGTGCGATGGGTCTGATGCAGTTGATGCCCGCCACCGCGAGCGAGTTTTCCGTGCCCGACCCTTTCGATCCCGTCAGCAACGTGCTCGGCGCGGCGAACTTTATCGACTATCTGCGCCGGCGCTTCGCCAACAGCATTGGGTCGCAAAGCCTGCCCAATCTGCTGGCCGCGTACAATGCGGGACCCGGCGCAGTGGAAAAATACGGCGGCATGCCGCCCTACCCTGAAACCCATCAGTATGTGCATCGGGTGATCGAAAAATACACCGCGGCTTTGGCCGCGCGAAATGAGCTGAGAAATCCAGCGCCGATGGCGAAGCGCGCGTCGTTGCCAGTGCTCAAGCCGGAGCCGTACGCGCGAGGTCTGGAACCGGTGCTGATCAAGGCCGGCGCCGACGGCGATCGGGCAGTTCTCGATCAGCTCACCGAGATCCGGCGCCTGCGTGGGCGTTTGGCCGCCAGCCTCGCCCTCAACGGTGCCGGCCGCGCCCGCAATCCAGTGGCGGCGGACAGTCTTGCTCGCAGTGCCGCTACGCCGCTTGAGGACGGCAGCCGGACGCCCGTCGTATTCCCATCGAGTCGGGCACGCTGGTCACGAGGTGTCAATTGATGCGCGCTAGGGTAATCGAAGGCATCGGCAGGTTTTGTGCGGCCTGGGCCGCTCTGGCCGCAACGATATTGCTTTCCGCCATCGTGGTTAACGCCCAAACCGGTTCGGCCGCGGGACCGGCCACCACCGGCGGATCATCCACCGGCTCCACGTCAGGCGGCTATGCCGCGCCGGGTACGGCCGCCGGTTCCAGTGCGCCCGCCGCGCCCGGTGGTTACGCCGCACCAGGCGGTTACGCCGCGCCAAGTGGCTACGCGGCGCCGGGTAGCTATGGTGCCCCGGCAGTCGGCGCGCCGTCCGCGGGGTATGCGCCGTTGAGCGGCTACAGTGCACCCGCAGCTCCCGCCCCACCCGGAGTTCCGGGTGCGGGAATCTACGGAGCCCCGGCAAGCACGGGTCCGGTCACCTATGGCGCGCCCGCCGCAGTTCCCCTGGGCGCGCCCGCCCCGGCTCCGTTGGGAGCGCCGCCCGCCGGCGCGACCATCGGCACGACCGCTCCCGCCAGCGCGACGCCGTCCGGCAACACCCCAAGCTTCCCCAACGGCATTAGCGTGAGCAACCTGAGCAGCGCTGCAGCGAAGGCATCGCCCGCGGAGATCAACGCCGCGATGCAGGCGTTGGGCATCTCACCCAGCGAGGCGATTCAGATTCAGCAGCAAATCGCCAGCGGCGTGATTAGTCCGCAGGAGGCCCAGAGCCTGTGTGCGCATCTGGCCGCCTCCAATTTGAACCCGTCGTTGATCCAGAGTGCCGCGGGCACGATTGGCCTCAGTGCCGCGCAGCTTCAACAAATTCAGGGATGCATGCCGGGGTCGGGCGGGCAGGCGGGAGCTGCAGGCTCGGCTCCGGTGATATCTCAGAATGGAGTTCCGGTGCAGGTCTCGGGCGGCGCTGCCCCGCTTCCAGCGTCAACCGGCCCACTGTCGCTGATCGAGCAGAATTACGGCCAACTCGACCTGCAACTGCCGCCGCCCAATCCCAGTCCGATAAGCCTGGGGCAGTTCGGTTATTCGATTTTTGCCAGCTCCGTATCCAGCTTTGCGCCGGTGGCCAATTTCCCGGTCGGTCCGGATTACGTGATCGGACCCGGCGACCAGCTCAACATCTACATGTGGGGCCGCCTCAACCAAAGCTCGACGGTGACCGTCGATCGTGACGGCTCGGTCGAGGTCTCCGGCATCGAGCCGCTGCAGGTTGGCGGATTGACCTTCGAGCAGGCCAAGAAGCTGATCGAGGGGCGTGTCAGCCAGATTTCCAACGTCAACGTGCATGTGACGATGGGTCCGCTGCGAACCATCCAGGTGCTGGTGGTCGGTGCGGTCAATCAGCCCGGTTCCTACACGATCAGCCCGATGTCGCGGGTTTCCAACGCCCTGATCGCGGCCGGCGGTGTGGCCAAAATCGGCAGCCTGCGCGAAGTCGAGCTGCGCCGCGGCAACAAGGTAGTCAAGCGCATCGATTATTACAACCTGCTACTGCGCGGCGACAATTCCGACGACGTGTTCCTGCAGACCAACGACGTGGTGTTCGTGCCGCCGATCGGACCGGTGGTGGGCGTGGTGGGCGACGTGCAGCGGCCCGCCATCTATGAACTGCATCGCAACAGCGCCGACATCCAGGCGGCAATCAAGCTGGCCGCCGGAACCAGCCCCTTCGCCGATACCGAGCGCGTGCAGGTCGAGCGCGTCGACCGGCACCGGCGCCTGATTGTCCTCGACGTTCCCTATGGCGAACTGGGCAGGCAGCGTTTTGCGCTGCATGACGGCGATCTGGTCAAGGTCTTCCACATGCTCACGATGCATCGCGACGTGGTGCAACTGACCGGCAACGTGCGGCGCCCGGGCGAGTTCCAGTGGCGCCCCGACATGCGGATCAGCGACTTGGTCGCGCTGGGCGGTGGCGTCGCCGAGCACACCTCGTTCAAGTACGCCGTGCTGCGCCGGATGATGTATCCGACCCTGCGCCAGCGCGTCATCCAGGTCAATCTGCAGCAGGCGATGTTCGGCGATCCGCACAATCCCGCCAACCTGGAGCTGGAGCCGCTGGATGAGTTGGACATCTACAATGAGGACGCCCTGCGGCAGGCACCCGAAGTGCAGATTACCGGCGAAGTGCAACTGCCCGGCCGTTATAAGCTCAACCCCGGCATGCGGTTGAGCGACCTTGTTAATGCCGCCGGCGGGCTGAAGAACGACGCCGACTTCAGCAAGATCCAGGTTGACCGCACCGAGATCGTTGACGGCTCCAAGACGCGCTTTGTGCGGCTGTACGCAAATCTCCACAAAACCGCCGGACATCCGCTCGACGATCCGCTGCTGATGAAGGATGACCAGGTCTATGTAACGGTCGCCACCGGATGGCATCCGCCATGGACGGTGACGGTCAGCGGCGAGGTGATGCGTCCGGGTACCTATCCGATTCACCGCAACGAGCGGCTCAGTGACCTGCTGTTGAGCTGCGGTGGATTTACGTCCGGGGCCTTTCCCAAGGGAATCGTTTTCACCCGCCAAAGCGTACAGCAAGTCGAACAGCAGCGGCTCCAACAGAGCATCCAGCAGCTCAGCCAGGGGCTGGCTCAGTTCAGCATGTTCGAGGCCGCCACCGCGTCCTCGGGGCATGGCGGATCGATGAGCGACATGGGGATGATGGCGAATCTGCAAAACCTCCTGATCCAGGCCCAGGGCCAGCAAGCCACCGGGCGGATGGTGGTTCACGTCGATGACCTCAACGATTTGACCACTTCTCCTGACGACGTGGTCCTTCAGGACGGCGATTCCGTGACGATTCCGCCGGTCCCGGCGTCGGTCAACGTTCTGGGTTCCGTAAACGAGCCCAGTTCCATCACCGCACAGCCCGGATGGACGGTGCGTGATTACCTCTACCGCGCCGGCGGACCCACTCCTTATGCCGACAAGGACCTGATCATGGTGGTCAAGGCCGACGGCTCGGTAATCACCCAGGGCGGAATCAATGCCGCCCATCCGTTTCCTTTCTCCTCAGTCGTAACTGGCGGCGTGATGGGTCTGCACCTGCAGGCGGGCGACACGATCTACGTGCCGCCCGACGTTCAGACTTTTATCAAGACGCAATATGCACTCAGCATCTCGACCATCGTAGCCAACGCTGCGCAGAGCCTGGCGATTGTAGCGATTATGGCGCGTACCCTGTAGCGGCTTTCCCTCTACAGGGCGAGTTA
>Ga0070737_10004506_pt1 | contig 13930 bp, 11 predicted proteins | sample Coa_R1_10_FD_66438 | JGI IMG/M metagenome (GOLD analysis project Ga0070737, IMG submission 66438) | Surface soil microbial communities from Centralia Pennsylvania, which are recovering from an underground coalmine fire - Coalmine... | ecosystem: Environmental > Terrestrial > Soil > Unclassified... | reverse complement strand
GCCACGCCGGTGCACACCCTGCCGGGCCTGCTGACCGGGCGGTGGCAGCCGCCGGAGGCTGACGGTGACGGCGAGGACCTGGCGGAGGACGGCCCGGCGGGCCGGCTGAACGCGGGCCGGGTGGTCCGGCTGGGCAGGCGGCCGCAGCCGGGCATCGAGGGCGGCGAGCACGACCGGCCCTACGACACGCCGCTGCTGGAGCCCAAGCCCGGCCGCGCCCGGGGCGGCAAGCCGAACGCCCTGCCCGACGCCGGCGCCGCTGACGGTGACGGCGCGGCCGGACCGGGGCAGCAGGCCCGCAAGGCCCGCGGTGGTGCCCCCGCCGGGGACGGCCTGCTCGACTCGCTCGGCTTCGGCGCCGCGACCGGGGCCGGGGCCGCCGCGGGCGCCGCCGCGGCCGCGGGTGCCGTCCCGGCGGCTGAGCCCGCGGCCCCCGCGCCCAGCCTCCCGGCGGTCAAGCCGGGGGAGCCGCTGCGCAACCCCGAGCAGCTCATGCTGACCGGGGCGACCGACGCCAGCTACACCCTGCCGCCGGCCGCGCTGCTGCGGGCGGGCTCGGCGCCCAAGGCGCGGACCAAGGCGAACGACTTCATGGTCGAGGCGCTGACCGGGGTACTGGAACAGTTCGACGTGGACGCCCAGGTGACCGGGTTCACCCGGGGGCCGACGGTGACCCGGTATGAGATCGAGCTGGCCCCGGCGGTGAAGGTGGAGCGGGTCACCGCGCTGTCGAAGAACATCGCCTACGCGGTGAAGAGCGCCGATGTGCGGATCCTGTCGCCGATCCCGGGCAAGTCCGCGATCGGGGTGGAGATCCCGAACACCGACCGCGAGGTGGTCAGCCTGGGCGACGTGCTGCGCTCGCCGGTCGCGGTGGCCGACCACCACCCGATGGTGGTGGGGCTGGGCAAGGACGTCGAGGGCCACACGGTGGTGGCCAACCTGGCCAAGATGCCGCACATCCTGATCGCCGGTGCGACTGGCGCCGGCAAGAGCACGTGTATCAACGGGCTGATCACCTCGATCCTGCTGCGGTCCACGCCGGACGAGGTGCGGATGATCCTGGTCGACCCGAAGCGGGTGGAGCTGACCTCCTACCAGGGGGTGCCGCACCTGATCACGCCGATCATCACCAACCCGAAGAAGGCGGCCGAGGCGCTGGGCTGGGTGGTCGGCGAGATGGACCGCCGCTACGACGACCTGGCCGCCTCCGGGTTCCGGCACATCGACGACTTCAACGCCGCGGCCCGGGCGGGCAAGCTGGTGCCGCCGCCGGGCAGCGAGCGGGTCTACCTGCCCTATCCCTACCTGCTGGTCATCGTGGACGAGCTGGCCGACCTGATGATGGTGGCGCCCCGCGACGTGGAGGACTCGATCGTCCGGATCACCCAGCTGGCCCGGGCGGCCGGCATCCACCTGGTGCTGGCCACCCAGCGGCCCAGCGTGGACGTGGTCACCGGCCTGATCAAGGCCAACGTGCCGTCCCGGCTGGCCTTCGCCACCTCCAGCCTGGCCGACAGCCGGGTCATCCTGGACCAGCCCGGCGCGGAGAAACTGGTCGGCCAGGGCGACTCGCTGTTCCTGCCGATGGGCGCGAGCAAGCCGATCCGGCTGCAGAACGCCTACGTCACCGAGAAGGAAATCGCCGAAGTCGTCGCGCACTGCAAGAAGCAGGCCGAGCCGGTCTACACCGAGGACGTCGCCCCCGCGGAGAGCAGGAAGCGGGAGATCGACGAGGACATCGGCGACGACCTCGACCTGATGCTGCAGGCCGCTGAGCTGATCATCAGCACCCAGTTCGGGTCCACCTCGATGCTCCAGCGCAAGCTCCGGGTGGGCTTCGCCAAGGCGGGGCGGCTCATGGACCTGCTGGAGAGCCGGAACATCGTCGGGCCGAGCGAGGGCTCCAAGGCCCGCGACGTGCTGGTCCGGCCGGACGACATGGACGAGGTGCTCGGCCAGCTCCGCGACGGCTGACCGCCCGGGCGGTGCGCCGTCTTCGCAGTTCGGTACCGGAATGTCTACACTTGGTTACGTACCAGCACGCGGGCCGGGTGCGCGTGGCCGCGAGGTTCCCGCGGACCGCCGGCGATACCCGCGGTGACGGCACGGTGCCCCCGGGCAAGACGGTGTCTCCCGGTAGGACAGCGGGTGACAACCTGGTTTTCCGGCCCGGCGCCGGGCCGGTGCGGGCACAGTAGTTCAGCAGGCTCATATTTCACCGGGACCAGTGGTTCCAGCCGGCGGTGCGGGGGCCGCCGCCCTGGGGCACCGGAGTTCCGCCCCGACGCAGGGAGGCGCGGCGTGAGCGTTGGAGACACCCTGGCGGAAGCGCGCCGCCAGGCTGGTCTCAGCATTGCCGAGGTGGGCCAGAGCACGCGTATCCGCGAGACGATCATCAGCGGCATCGAGAGCGGTGACTTCTCCGAGTGCGGCGGTGACTTCTACGCGCGTGGCCATATCCGGAGCATCGCGAAGGCGGTCGGCGTGGACCCCGGCGCCGCCATCCAGCAGTACGACCTGGAGCACGGCGCCCCGCCGGAGATCCGGGCCGCCGAGGTGTTCGAGCCGTCCACCCCGCTCCGGATGAAGGAGCGGCGGCGCTCGCTGAACTGGAGCGCCGCCATGATCGTCGCGCTGGCGGTGATCGTCTCGTTCGCCGCCTACCACGCGGTGTCCTCGGGTTCGGACAACAACGCCCACCCGGTGGCCGACCAGAGTTCCGCGCCACCCACGCGGCCCGCCAGCCCGTCACCGAGCCCGTCGCCGACGGCCACGCTGACCCGCGAGCTGATCATCAAGGTGGTGATCACCGACGAGCCGTGCTGGATCGGCTTCAGCACGCTGGCCGGTGGTGATCTGCTGCAGGCCACGCTGCCCGCCGGATCGGCCAAGACCTGGATCTTCAGGCACCCGGTGGACATGAGCATCGGCAACCCCAGCGCGGTCGAGCTGACCGTGAACGGGCGCCGGCGCACCGGGATCAACAGTCAGGTCAACTCGGTCACGCTGCCCTTCCGCCCCATCCGCCAGGACGTGCCGGCGTCGCCTTGACCAGGTGCTGCCGCCGCCAGCCTGGGCCTGGATAGGGCGGCTCCGCCGCGCCCGTAGGATGTCAGGGATAAGGCCAGGCGCGCGTGGACGCGCCCCCGGACGTGGGATTGGCCGCCGCCCGCTCCACCGCTGCCATTCGCGGCTGGGCGGCTGGGTACGAGGGAGATCTCTGGTTGTGTCGCCGAACGAGGGAAGCCAGACGAGCGCGGGCCGCACGGTCCGGCTGGTCACGCTGGGCTGCGCGCGCAACGAGGTCGACTCCGAGGAACTCGCGGCCCGCCTGGAGAACGGCGGCTGGCGGCTGACCGACTCCGATGCGGCCGACGTGACCCTGGTCAACACCTGCGGGTTCATCCAGGCGGCCAAGCAGGAGTCGATCGACGAGATCCTGGACGCCGCCTCGGCCGGCACGAAGGTGGTCGCGGCGGGCTGCCTGGCTGAGCGGTACGGGGCCGAACTGGCCGACGCGCTGCCCGAGGCGCAGGTGCTCGGCTTCGACGACTACACCGACATCGCCGCCCGGCTGGACGCGGTCGCGGACGGCCAGCGGTGGGCGGCGCACCAGCCCCGGGACCGGCGCACCCTGCTGCCGCTGGCGCCCGCCGACCGGCCCGGTGCGGGCCGCCCGGCCGCCGGAGCCCCGGCCGGGACCCCGCCGCTGGAGACGGCGCTGGACGGGCCGCTCCGGCTGGATGAGGCCCGGCTGGACCCGATCGCCGACCTGCCCCCCGGGGTGGCGCCGCCGTCGGGCCCGCGAACACTGCGGCGGCGGCTCGGCAAGGGCGTGGCCGCGCCGCTCAAGATCGCCTCCGGCTGCGACCGCCGGTGCAGCTTCTGCGCCATCCCCACCTTCCGCGGCGCCTTCCTGTCCCGGCCCGCCGCGGACCTGCTGGCCGAGGCGCACTGGCTGGCCGGCCAGGGCGTCCGGGAGATCCTGCTGGTCAGCGAGAACTCCACCTCCTACGGCAAGGACCTGGGCAACCTGCGGCTGCTGGAGGAGACGCTGCCCCGGCTCGCCGCGACCGACGGCATCGACGTGGTCCGGGTGAGCTACCTGCAGCCGGCCGAGCTGCGGCCCGGGCTGATCGACGTGATCGCCTCGACCCCCGGGGTGGCCCCGTACTTCGACCTGTCCTTCCAGCACGCCAGCGGGTCCGTGCTGCGGGCCATGCGCCGGTTCGGTGACGAGCAGCGCTTCGTCGACCTGCTGGACCGCATCAGGGCGGCCTGCCCGGAGGCGGGCGTCCGGTCCAACTTCATCGTGGGTTTCCCTGGCGAGACACCAGCCGACGTGGACATCCTGCAGCAGTTCCTGGCCGACGCCCGGCTCGACGCGATCGGCGTGTTCGGCTACTCCGACGAGGACGGGACCGAGGCCGCGTCGCTGCCTGGCCAGGTGGGCGAGGCCGAGGTGGCCCGCCGGGTGGAGGAAGTCGCCGCGCTGGCCGACGAGCTGATGACGCAGCGGGCCGAGGACCGCATAGGCCAGGTCAGCGAGGTGCTGCTCGAGCGCCGCCTGAGCACCGGCCGGTACGAGGGCCGGGCGGCTCACCAGGCCCCGGAGGTGGACGGGACCACGGTGGTGCGCGGATGCGACGGCAGCCGGGTCGGTTCCCTGGTCCGGGCCACGTTCGTCGCCGCCGACGGGGCGGACCTGGTCGCCGAGGCTGTCGGGAGCGCTCCTGCGGGAGCACGTTGAGCGAGCCGCGAGGGCTTCCCCGCGATCCTGCGGTGCCCGGGCCCGGCGTCCCGCCGCCCAGCCCCGCCGGCGAGGTTGCCGCAGGGCCGCGGCCCAGCCTGGTGAACGCGCCCAACGGGCTGACCGTGCTCCGGCTGATCATGGTGCCGTTCTTTGTGCTGTTCCTGGTGACCGGGGGCACCCAGTGGCGGATCGCCGCGTTCGGCCTGTTCGGCGTGGCCTCGCTGACCGACCTGCTGGACGGCAGGCTGGCCCGCCAGCGCAACCTGGTCACCGACTTCGGCAAGATCGCCGACCCGGTCGCGGACAAGGCACTGACCGGGTCGGCGTTCATCACCCTGTCCGTGCTCGGCCATCTGTCCTGGTGGGTGACCGCGGTCATCCTGGCCCGCGAGGTCGGCATCACGGTCATGCGGATGGTCGTCATCCGGCGCAACGTGATCGCGGCCAGCCGGGGCGGCAAGCTGAAGACGCTGCTCCAGATCGTCGCGATCAGCCTGTACGTGCTGCCCGGCCCGTTCGGCCTGGCCCGGCCGCTGAGCATGGCCGCCGCGCTGGTGGTCACGCTGGTCACCGGCGCCGACTACGTGCTGGCCGCCTGGCGCGGGCGGGGCTCGCGTCCGGGGGACAAGTGACCAGCGGGACAGGAGAAGCAGAACCGGATATGACCGAACGAGACGGGGCCGAACCGGACGCCGCGCCGGCGGTGCGCCTGCTGATCGCCCGCGGGCAGACCGTCGCGGTGGCCGAGTCGCTGACCGGCGGGCTGCTCGCCGCGGCCTTCGTGCGGATCCCCGGCGTGTCCGCGGTCTTCCGCGGCGGTGTGGTGGCCTACGCGACCGAGCTGAAGGCGTCCTTGCTGGGAGTCCCGGAAGACCTGCTGACGCGGTACGGCCCGGTACACGACGGGGTGGCGGTAGCTATGGCCGAGGGGGTGCGGCTGCGGCTGGGCGCCACGTTCGGGCTGGCGACCACCGGCGTCGCCGGACCGGGCCCGGCGGACGGGCAGCCGGCCGGCACGGTGTACGTGGCGGCGGCCGGCCCGGCCGGGGCCCAGCCGCTGCGATTCGCCTTCACCGGGGACCGGCTGGCGATCCGGCGGCAGTCGGTCGTAATGTCGCTGAAACAACTGCAGAGCATGCTGGAAGTAGCGGACGACGGATACACACGGTGAACTATCGACCAAGAGCGGGAAGAGCTGCAGCGATTACAGTGTTACGTCAAAAGCGAACACACGGCGACACACACTCGCAGACTGTCCGTGAGGACAGGTACGGTGGAGACATAAGTTGGCCGTCCGCGGAAGGGAGAGCGACGATGGTCCTGCTTCGTCACTTGCTCGGTGACGTGCTGCGGCGACTACGCCTGCGGCAGGGTCGCACCCTCCGCGAGGTATCCGCCTCGGCACGGGTCTCACTTGGCTACCTGTCGGAGGTGGAGCGAGGGCAGAAGGAAGCGTCCTCCGAGCTGCTGTCCGCCATCTGCACGGCCCTGGAGACCCCGCTGTCGCACGTGCTGCGGGAAGTCTCGGACAACTTCGCCCTGGCCGAACTGCAGAGCGCCCCGGTGCTGACCGGCCCGCGCGAGCCGGTGCTGGCCACCGCCGCCGTCCCGGGAGCGACCGTGGGGCATCTGTCCAGCCCCAAGGGTGCAGTCAAGCATCTCGCGGGGCAGCAGGGACCGGTTCTGGAGGGCCCGGCCCCCGCCGCTCAGCCGGACGGCAGCAGCATGCTCAGCGCGGTCCGGCTGCGCACCGCCCGGCCCGAGCTGCGGGCCGCCCGGGCGGAGCTGGGCGGCGGCGACACGTCGCTGGCCCCGGACGACGAGGGTTTCGAGCAGATCGCGCACCACGCCGACGACGTCACCACCATGGTCCCGGTGTAACCGGTCCGCTCGGCAGACTGCGAACGGCCCCCGCGCTCAGTGCGCGGGGGCCGTCGTGGCCGTACTGGTGCCGAGATTGCCTGGGGGCCGGTCAGGCCCAGGCGCGGGGGTCGCCGACCAGGTGGGTCACGGTCTCCGGCAGCTCGCCGGACACGATCTGGTCGAGTGTGACCTCTTCCAGGATGGCCCGTTCGCTGGCCCGCAGGGCGATCCAGACCCGCTGCAGCGGCTCGGCCGCCCCGATGTACCCGACGTTCTCCGGGCGCTCGCCCCGCACGCCGAGAAGCTGGCCGTCGATCGCCCGGATGATGTCGGCGAGGGTGATCTCGCCGGCCGGGCGGGCGAGCCAGAAGCCGCCGTCCGGGCCGCGCTGGCTGCGGACCAGGCCCGCCCGGCGCAGTTGCGTCAGGATCGTCTCCAGAAATTTCACCGGAATCTGCTGGGCCCGCGCGACCTGTTCCGCTGTGACGTGGTTGTCACCGATAGTGGCGATCTCAATCGCCGCACGTAGCGCGTAGTCAGCGCGAGCAGACAATCTCATGGTAAGCATTATGCAGGCATTCCGGACTGAACGTGGTCAGTGGGGGACTTGAACCCGCGCCGGCGCCGCCCCACCAGCGCGGCGGGCCGGGTGATGCCGCAGGCCAGGGCGGTAAGGACGGCCGCTCCGGCGATCAGGAAACCGATCTCATGGCCGTCGGCCCCCAGGCCTGCGATTTGTGAAATTGCCCGGCGCAATCGGCATGCACATCGGGTTAACATCGCATCCGCCGGCTTGCGCGAGATGTCTTCCCGTCTTCTCCGGAAAACCGGATCATGCCGGAGTCACCCGGCTTCAGCCGGCTCACGTTAGTTGGCTTACCTTGAGCTGGCTCGGTGCCGTCGGGGAAAATCCGCCTATGCCACAACATCCATTGCGGGCGCTTGCCTGCGCCCTGTCCGCCGCCCTGGTCTCCGCGGCCCTCGCGCTTCCTGCCGTCACCCCGGCGGCCGCTGCCATCGCAGCCGGCTGGTCCATCCTGCCCAGCCCCAACGCCGGGACGTCCAGCACGGCCAACCTCCTCGACGCGGTGTCCTGTCCCGTCCCGGGAATCTGCATGGCCGTCGGCAGCTACAGCTCCGGCGACCGCACGAAGAACCTGGCCGAGCACTGGAACGGCACCAGGTGGTCGCTGCTGCCGATTCCCGACCCGGCGGGTGACGGTGACTTCCTGAGCGGCCTGTCCTGCCCCGGCAACACGTCCTGCACGGCGGTGGGCGGCGGCGAGACGGCCTCCGGCGGCGGCAGCACCCGCCCGCTGGCCGAGCACTGGAACGGCCACACCTGGTCGATTCAGCCCACCCCGGCTGGTCCGGGCGCGCTGAGCAGCCTGGACAGCGTGTCCTGCGTCAGCGAGGCGTTCTGCGTCGCGGTGGGCACCGCCGGGCCCCAGGGCGACCAGGCGCTGATCGAGGCCTGGAACGGGCACGCCTGGTCGGTCGTGCCCGCGCACACCGGGCACGCGGTCGCCACCCTGCTCAGCGTGTCCTGTGTCAGCACGGCGGACTGCGTGGCCGTCGGCAGCTGGGGCAGCTCGGTGAAGAAGACCCTGGCCGAGCGCTGGGACGGTACCGCCTGGTCGGTCGAGCCCAGCCCCAACGCCGGCCCGTCCGGCACCAGCAACGCGCTGGTCGGCGTGTACTGCGTGAACGCCTCCCGGTGCCGGGCCATCGGCGGCGAGCTCACCGGCCCCGGCACCCTGTACGCGCTCGGCGAGGTCTGGAACGGCGGCAAGTGGTCCATCGTCAAGACCCCGGCCACCCCTGAGGACCCGTACGCCGTGTCCTGCCAGGCGATATCGTCCTGCGTCGCGACCGGTGCCGACGCCACCGGGCAGAGCCTGATCATGCACTGGAACGGGCAGGCCTGGTCGGTCGTGGCCAGCCCGCACCACCCGGGCACCCAGTCCGAGCTGGATGACGTGTCCTGCCGGGCCGCGGGCTGCATCGCCGTCGGCAACTACTACGCCAGCAACGACGTGAACCGGACCCTGACCGAGTCCAGCTACCCCGGCGCGTCCACCCCGGCTTCCTGACCGGATCCCCGGCGTCTCGCCGGTGGCCGCGCGGCCGCCGGCGAGCGCGGCGGGGGCCGAAGTACTCTGTTATCGTCACTTCCTGTATGGCTTTGATAGCAAAGCGTCATCAGCGGGTTGCGGAGCATGCAGCCCGCCGTACCGTTCGCGGACAGGATCGGGGGACCTGTGAGCGGATCCGTTTTCGCCGTCTGCCTGGGGGATTTCGACGACGCCACGCTGGTCCAGCGGATCGCCGCGGCCGATCAGCAGGCGCTGGCCGTGCTCTGGGAGCGCCATCGCCGCGTCTGCTACCACCTGGCCCGGCGCATCACCGGCTGCGACACCCTGGCCGAGGACGCCGTGCAGGAGACGTTCCTGAGCCTGTGGCGCAACCCGGCCGGATACCTGCCCAGCCAGGGCAGTGTGCGCGGCTGGCTGGCCGGGCTGGCTCACCACAAGGCCGTGGACGCGGTGCGTGCCGAGGTGTCCGAACGGCGGCGGCAGGCCAGGGCCATGCGGGACGAGCGTGACCCGGCCGGCGACCCGGCCGAGCTGGCCTGGCAGGCCGCACGAGTCCAGGCCGTCCGGTCCGCGCTGGCGCTGCTGCCCGAGATCCAGCGGCAGACGCTCGCGCTGGCCTACTTCGGCGGCTACAAGCAACGGGAGATCGCCGAGCTGACCGGGGTGCCGCTGGGCACCGTCAAGACCCGGACGTTCGCCGCTCTCCGGCGGCTGCGTGACGGCCTGGCCGACCTCAGGCCGCCCGGGGCGCCGTTAGCCGGCTGCCGCTGCCCCGGGCGATCGGGCCCGGGCGTCAGGCCAGGCCCAGTGCCTCAGCGGCGGCGCGTCCGTTAGGCTGCGCGGCGCCGTAGGTGGCCACGTAACCGCCGCTGGCCGGACGCCAGACCGGCAGGCCCATCTCCACCACGACCGCGTCCGGCCGGGCGGCGAGCAATGCGGTGGTGACCGCCCGCGCGGCCGGGTGCCGGTGCGCGTCCCTGACCACCACGACCAGGGGCCGCCCGGCCGCGCGGCTCAGCACGCCGGTGACCGCGCCGGCCCGGTCGGTCTCGCCCTGGCTCACGTCCATCGGCAGCACGTTGCCCCGCAGCCACGGGCCGAGCCCCCAGGGCACCGCCCCGGCCGCGATGTTCCCGCGGGGCCGCAGCTCCACCACCACCGGGTCCTGGTCCAGCGGCCGGCTCACCCCGGAGACGTGCAGCGCCCGCCGGGCCGCGTCCAGGCCGGCCTGCTCGTTGCCGCCCTCGTCGGCCGCCGTGGCCGCCGTGCTCCGCCCCGCGGCCAGCCAGGACCGCAGGCCGGTCACCCGCTCGGCGGCTTCCTCCAGGCGCGCGGCGGGCAGCCGGCCTTCGGCGACCGCCGCCGCCAGCGTGTCCCGCACGGCCAGGTAGACCTGCTCGTCCTGGTCCCGGCCCAGGCACAGCAGGTCGGCCCCGGCCGCGACCGTGCGCACCGCGGCCTCGGGGACGCCGTACGGGTCGCTGACCGCCCGCATCTCCAGGGCGTCGGTGATGATCACGCCGGAGAAGCCGAGCTCGCCGCGCAGCAGCCCGGTGATGGCCGCCGCCGACCAGGTGACGGGCAGCCCGCCGGTGAGCCCGGGAACCCGCAGGTGGCCGGGCATGATCGCGCGCACGCCGGCCGCGATGGCCGCGACGAACGGCGGCAGGTCGCGCAGCCGGATCAGGTCCAGGTCGCCGTCCACCAAGGCGATGATGTGGTGGCTGTCGTCACGGGTGCTGCCGTGGCCGGGGAAGTGCTTGGCGCAGGCGGCGATCCCGGCCGACTGCAGGCCGGTGACCGCGGCCGCGGCGTGCCGGGCCACCAGGCCGGTGTCCGCGCCGAACGACCGGGTGCCGATGATCGGGTTGTCGGCGGCCGAGTTGACGTCCACGCTCGGCGCCAGGTTCACGTTGATCCCGGCCGCGGCCAGGTCGCGGCCCAGCTCGTGGTAGATCCCGGCGGTGAGCCGGGTGTCGTCCACCGCGCCCAGGGCCGCGTTGCCGGGGTAGGGGCTGCCCGTCTGGTGGGCGATCCGGGTGACGTCACCGCCTTCCTCGTCGATCGCGATCAGCGGCTCGTCGGTGGCGTTCCGCAGCTGCCCGGTCAGCCCGGCCACCTGCTCCGGGCCGGAGACGTTCGGGCCGAACAGGGTCACCCCGGCCAGCCCGCGCTCCAGCGCGGCGAGCAGCCAGCCCGGGACGGTGGTGCCCGGGAACGGCGGCACCAGTACCGCCTCGGCCAGCCGGGACAGCGACGGGTCGTGCTGTGTCATGAGGGTCATTCCTTATCCCTTCACCGAACCTGCGACCAGGCCGCCGACCATGCGGCGCTGCACGATGAGGAAGAATGCGACCGGCGGGATCGTGTACAGCGTGGAAGCCGCCATGATCGGGCCCCAGCTCGCCCCACCCTTGCTGTAGAAATAACCGACGTAGATCGGCAGCGTGTAGTGGCTCTGGCTGGACAGGAAGGTCAGCGCGAACACGAACTCGTTCCACGCGGTGATGAAGGCCAGCGTGCTCACCGCGACCAGTCCCGGCCAGACCAGCGGGAAGAGGATCTTCCAGAAGATCCGGGCCGGGCCTGCGCCGTCCAGCGCGGCGGCCTCCTCCAGCTCCCTGGGCACCGTGGCCACGAAGTTGCGCAGCAGCCAGATCGAGACCGGCAGCGCCAGCCCGGCGTACAGGATGATCAGGCCGGTCAGGCTGTCCAGCAGGTTCAGCGAGCGGTAGTCCAGGAACAGCGGGATGACCAGCGCGTTGCCCGGGACCATCTGCACGACCAGCAGCATGATCAGGAACGAGGTGCGCAGCCGGAACCGGAACCGGGCCACCGCCACCGCGGCCAGCAGGGACAGGGCTGAGGCCAGCACCACGGCGCACACCGTGACCAGGATGCTGTTCCGGAAGAAGGTCCAGAACGTCAGGCCCAGCCCCGCCGCCTGCCCGTTGATCACCTGGGTGAAGTTGGCGGCCGTCGGGTGCAGCGGGATCGGGTGCGGGGTCAGCGAGTAGATCTCGGTGGGCGGCTTGAACGCGGTGGAGATCATCCACAGGATCGGGAACAGCGTCACCAGCGCCACGATCACGCCGACCGTGTTCAGCGCGGCCTTGCGGGTGACCTTGTTCCGGCGCGAGGCCCGCGCCGAGTACGTGCGAGGTGCCCCGGGCCGGATGGACGGTACCCCGATCATGCGAGCGCTCCCTGCTTGATGTTGGCCCGGACGTAGCCGACCGTGATGATCAGCAGGATGACGGTCAGGATCAGCGCGATGGCCGAGCCCAGGCCGACTTCGGGCGGCACCTGGAACGCCTGGCTGTAGGAGTACAGCGCGAGGTTGTACTCGTCCCGGTTCCCGAGCTGCCCGGTGATGATGTAGGACTGGGTGAACACGTTGAAGTCCCAGATCACCGAGAGCAGGACCAGGATCAGGAAGATCGGCTTCAGCATCGGATAAGTGATCTTGCGGAAGCACTGCCAGGCGCCGGCTCCGTCCACCCGGGCCGACTCGTACAGTTCCGCCGGGATCGACTTCAGCCCGGCCAGCACGGTGACCGCCACGAACGGGAAGGACGCCCAGACGACCAGCAGCGTGGCGATCGTGTAGGCGGGCAGCGGCCCGGTGGTGGCCCAGTTGTAGCTGGCCCAGTGCTGGCCACCGCCGAGCCAGCCGGGCAGGTGGGTCAGCGCCCAGTTCACGATGCCGCCGTCCGGGCTGAAGAACCAGACGAAGACGACCGAGGCGGCCACCTGGGGCGTGGCCCAGGCGACCAGGGCGGCGCCGCTGACGAACGTGGCCATCTTTTTGCCCAGCCGGTTCAGCAGCAGCCCGACCAGGGTGCCGACGATCATGGTCAGCACGACCAGCACGGCGGCGAACACCACGGTGATCCGCAGCGACAGCCAGAACTCCGGGTCGGTCAGCGTCGTGGTGAAGTTGCTGAAGCCCACCCACTGGGCCGGCACCGTGCCGACGATCTGCGCCTCGCCGAAGTTCTGCAGCGAGTACAGCGCGACCTGGATGGTGGGCCAGATGAGTACCAGCGCTATCCCCGCCAGGGCCGGGACGATCAGCAGGTAGGGAGCGAGCTTGTGGCGCCGGATGAACGATCCGGCCGACGGCCTGCTCCGCGGCGCCCGGGGCCCGGGGCGCCCTCGCATCGTGTGCCGGCTGCGGCTGGCCGTGGCCGTGGCCTGCCGGTCTCCTACGGTGTCAACCATCGCCTCGGGCACTCTCCTCATCCGCCAGGCGGGCCGGCTGGGCCGGTGGTGCCCGCCCGGCCGGCGCGAGCGCGCGGCCGGGCGGGCAGGGCCGGGTGGGGAGCGGTCAGCTCTCCTTGCCCGTGTTGAGCACGTTGGTCATTTCAGTATTGGCCTTGGCCACGGTCGAGGCGAAGCTCGCACCCTGCTCCAGGGCCTTGGTCATGGTCGGCAGGATCTCGTCCGTGGTGTCCACGATGTCCCAGTTCTTGGCGTTGAACGGGGCGATGTCGGTGACCGTCGCGGCCTTGGCGAACCCGGACATGAGCTGGTTGCTGGCGTAGGCGCCACCGGTCAGCTTGGAGGTGTAGGGCGGGAAGAAGCCCTGCAGGTTGGCGAAGGTGGTGGAGTTGGTCTCGCTGTCCATCACCTGGATCAGGTCCCAGTCCGCCGTCTTGTACTTGCTGGTGGCAAAGATGCCCAGGTCGGAACCGCCGGCGAAGGCCGGGGCCGGGTTCGGGCCGTTCTCACTCGGGATCGGGAACGACGCCCAGTCCGACTTGTCCACCGAGTTGGCCGGGAACTCCGCCTTGGCCCACGGGCCGTCCAGGTACATGCCCAGCTTGCCCAGGCCGAAGTCCTCGTTCGCACCGCCGGACGTGGCGCCCGGGTTGCCCAGCTCGGTCTGGCCGATGTACTTGGCCGGGGAGACCTTGGCCGTCGTGGTCAGGCCCACGTAGTACTTGATGCCCGCCTCGGCCTGCGGGGTGGTCAGCTCGCCAACCCACTTGCCGCCCTTCTGCACGGCCACCTGGCCGCCGGCCCCCCAGATGAAGCTGGCCAGCGCGTAGTCGTAGTTGCTCGGCGCACCGAAGCCGTAGCTGCCCGGGTACTTGCTCTGCAGCTTCTTGGCGTCGGCGGTCAGCTCGGCCCAGGTGGTGGGCGTGGAGGTGATGCCCGCGGCCTGGAACTGGTTCTTCCGGTACCAGATGCCGCGCACGCCGCCGAACCA
>Ga0070737_10004504_pt1 | contig 13934 bp, 9 predicted proteins | sample Coa_R1_10_FD_66438 | JGI IMG/M metagenome (GOLD analysis project Ga0070737, IMG submission 66438) | Surface soil microbial communities from Centralia Pennsylvania, which are recovering from an underground coalmine fire - Coalmine... | ecosystem: Environmental > Terrestrial > Soil > Unclassified ... | reverse complement strand
CTTCCTGACCCAGCTCGAGGAATGCCTCGGCCTCGCGAAGGACCGCGGCGTGCGCATCGTCGCCAATGCCGGCGGCCTGAACCCCGCAGGGCTGGCCGATGCCGTGCGCGCGCTGGCGCAGCGGCTGGGCGTGCCGGTCCGGGTCGCTCACGTCGAGGGTGACGACCTGTCGGGCCGGGCCGCCGAACTCGGGCTGGGTACGCCGCTGACGGCCAACGCCTACCTGGGCGCCTGGGGCATCGTCGACTGCCTCAACGCCGGCGCCGACGTCGTCGTCACCGGCCGGGTGACCGACGCGTCGGTGATCGTCGGGCCGGCGGCCGCACACTTCGGTTGGGGGCGCACCGATTACGACCGGCTGGCGGGGGCGGTGGTCGCCGGCCACGTCATCGAATGCGGCGTCCAGGCCACCGGCGGCAACTACGCGTTCTTCACCGAGATCCCCGACCTGACCTACGCCGGGTTCCCGCTGGCCGAGATCCACGCCGACGGCTCGTCGGTGATCACCAAACACCCTGGCACCGGGGGTCTGGTCAGCGTCGACACGGTCACCGCGCAACTGCTCTACGAAATCACCGGCGCCCGCTACGCCAACCCCGACGTCACCGCCCGGATGGACAGCATCGCGCTGTCCGACGACGGCGTGGACCGGGTGCGGATCAGCGGTGTGATCGGTGAACCGCCGCCGCCGAGGTTGAAGGTGTCGCTGAACAGCATCGGCGGTTTCCGCAACGCGATGACGTTCGTGCTGACCGGCCTGGACATCGAGGCCAAGGCCGATCTGGTGCGACGCCAGCTCGAATCCACCCTGACCGCCAAGCCCGCCGAGCTGGAATGGACGCTGGCCCGCACCGACCATCCCGACGCCGACACCGAGGAAGCGGCCAGCGCCCTGCTGCGCTGCGTGGTCCGCGACCCCGACCCGGCCAACGTCGGACGCCAATTTTCTTCGGCGGCAGTCGAATTGGCCCTGGCGAGCTATCCCGGTTTCACCGTCACGGCGCCGCCCGGCGACGGCCAGGTGTACGGCGTGTTCACTCCCGGCTACGTGGACGCGGCTTCAGTGCCGCACGTCGCCGTGCACGACGACGGCACCCGCGTCGAGATCCCTTGCGCTACCGAGACTTTGGAGTTAGCACCTGCCGAGACGGCGTCGCCGCCTGAGCCGTTGCCGGCCGGAGCGACCCGGCGGTTGCCGCTGGGTGTGGTGGCCGGCGCTCGCAGCGGCGACAAGGGCGGGTCGGCCAACGTCGGGGTGTGGGTACGCACCGACGAGCAATGGCGCTGGCTGGTCCACACGCTGACCGTGGACAAGTTGCGCGAGCTGCTGCCCGAGACCGCCGACCTGCCCGTCACCCGGCACGTGCTGCCCAACCTGCGCGCAGTGAACTTCGTCGTCGACGACATCCTCGGCCAAGGCGTGGCCTACCAGGCGCGGTTCGATCCCCAGGCCAAGGGGTTGGGCGAATGGCTGCGCAGCCGTCACGTCGACATACCGGAGAGGTTGCTGTGAGTATCTGGACCACACCGGAGCGTGACCAGCTCCGAAAAACCGTGCGGTCGTTCGCCGAACGGGAGATCCTCCCGCACGTCGACGAGTGGGAGAGGCTCGGCGAGCTGCCGCGCGAGCTGCACCGCCGAGCCGGCGAGGCCGGGCTGTTGGGCGCGGGCTTTCCCGAAGCGGTCGGCGGCGGTGGCGGCGACGGCGCCGACGCGGTGATCATCTGCGAGGAGCTGCACGAAGCCGGTGTGCCCGGCGGCGTGTTCGCGTCGCTGTTCACCTGCGGGATAGCGGTGCCGCACATGATCGCGTCGGGCGACCAGCGGCTGATCGAGGAGTTCGTCCGGCCGACGTTGCGCGGCGAGAAGATCGGCGCGCTGGCGATCACCGAGCCGGGTGGCGGCTCCGACGTCGGGCACCTGCGCACCACCGCCGTGCGAGACGGCGACCACTACGTCGTCAACGGCGCCAAGACCTACATCACCTCGGGGGTGCGCGCCGACTACGTCGTGACCGCGGTACGCACGGGCGGACCTGGGGCAGCGGGTGTTTCGCTGCTGGTGGTCGAGAAAGATGGACCCGGCTGCTCACCTGGCTTACAAGTCACCCGCAAGCTCGACAAGATGGGCTGGCGGTCCTCCGACACGGCCGAGTTGTCGTATACCGACGCGCGGGTGCCGGCGGCCAATCTGGTCGGCGCCGAGAACAGCGGTTTCGCCCAGATTGCCGCGGCTTTCGTTGCTGAACGTATCGGCCTTGCCGCACAAGCGTATTCGAGTGCTCAGCGCTGCCTGGACCTGACGGTTCAATGGTGCGGTGACCGGGAGACGTTCGGCCGGCCGCTGATTTCCCGGCAGGCCGTGCAGAACACCTTGGCCGAGATGGCCCGGCGCATCGACGTCGCACGGGTCTATGCGCACAACGTGGTGGAGCGCCAGCTGGCCGGTGAGACCAACCTGATCGCGCAGGTGTGCTTCGCGAAGAACACCGCGGTGGAAGCCGGCGAATGGGTGGCCCACCAGGCCGTTCAATTGTTCGGCGGTATGGGGTATATGGCCGAATCCGAGGTCGAACGCCAGTACCGCGACATGCGCATCCTGGGTATCGGTGGCGGAACCACCGAAATCCTCACCTCGCTGGCCGCCAAAACCCTGGGATACCAATCATGATTACTCCGCCTCCTCCTCATCGCTTCACTCTGCATCGTCGGCGGTGGCTATGACCGCGCTGCAGTCGCTGCTCGATCCCGCTGCCCCCGCCTACACGGAGGCGGCCGAGTCGCTATCCGCCAAGCTCGACGAGATCAACGGCGAACTGGCCAAGGCGCTGGCCGGCGGCGGCCCGAAATACGTCGAACGCCATCACGCCCGCGGCAAACTGACCGCGCGGGAACGCATCGAGTTGCTCATCGACCCGGACTCCCCTTTCCTCGAGTTGAGCCCGCTGGCCGCGTACGGCACCGCGTTCACGGTCGGTGCCAGCCTGGTCGCCGGCATCGGCGCGGTGTCGGGTGTGGAGTGCATGATCGTCGCCAACGACCCGACGGTCAAAGGCGGCACCAGCAACCCGTGGACGCTGCGAAAGATCTTGCGGGCCAACCAGATCGCATTCGAAAACCGGCTTCCGGTGATCTCGCTGGTGGAATCCGGCGGTGCTGACCTGCCCACCCAGAAGGAGATCTTCATTCCCGGCGGGCGAATGTTCCGCGACCTGACCCGGCTGTCGGCGGCCGGAATCCCCACGATTGCGTTGGTGTTCGGCAACTCCACCGCGGGAGGGGCCTACATCCCGGGCATGTCCGATCACGTGGTGATGATCAAGGAGCGCTCGAAAGTGTTCCTGGCAGGTCCGCCACTGGTGAAGATGGCTACCGGCGAAGAGTCCGACGACGAATCGTTGGGCGGCGCCGAAATGCACGCCCGCATCTCGGGTTTGGCCGACTACTTCGCCGCCGACGAGCGTGACGCGATCCGGATCGGGCGTCGCATCGTAGCGAGGCTGAACTGGAAGAAGTTGGGGCCGGCGCCCGGGCCGGTCAGCGAGCCGCTGTTCGACGCCGAAGAGCTGATCGGCATCGTGCCCCCGGATCTGCGCATCCCGTTCGACCCCCGCGAGGTGATCGCCCGCATCGTCGACGGCTCCGAATTCGACGAATTCAAGCCGCTGTACGGCTCGTCGCTGGTGACCGGCTGGGCCCGCCTGCACGGCTATCCGCTGGGCATTTTGGCCAACGCCCGAGGGGTGCTGTTCTCCGAGGAGTCGCAGAAGGCCACCCAGTTCATCCAGCTGGCCAACCGTTCGGACACACCATTGTTGTTCTTGCACAACACGACTGGGTACATGGTCGGCAAGGACTACGAAGAGGGCGGGATGATCAAGCACGGCTCGATGATGATCAACGCCGTGTCGAACTCGACGGTGCCGCACATCTCGCTGCTGATCGGCGCGTCCTACGGCGCAGGCCATTACGGGATGTGCGGACGCGCATACGATCCGCGGTTCTTGTTCGCGTGGCCGTCCGCCAAGTCCGCGGTGATGGGTGGTGCCCAGCTAGCAGGCGTGCTGTCGATCGTAAGCCGCGCCGCCGCGCAAGCCCGTGGGCAACAAGTCGACGAAGAGGCCGACGCCGCGATGCGGGCGGCCGTCGAGGGTCAGATCGAAGCCGAGTCGCTGCCGCTGGTCCTGTCCGGGATGCTCTACGACGACGGCGTCATCGACCCCCGAGACACCCGCACCGTGTTAGGAATGTGCTTGTCCGCCATCGCCAATGCCCCGATCGAGGGGACGTCGAACTTCGGCGTCTTCCGGATGTGATGTGAGATGATTACTCGAGTCTTGGTGGCCAACCGCGGCGAGATCGCCCGGCGGGTGTTCGCCACCTGCCGGCGGCTGGGCCTATCCACCGTCGCCGTCTACACCGAGCCCGACGCCGCGGCGCCACACGTCGCCGAGGCCGACGCGCGGGTGCGCCTGCCCAAGACAACCGACTACCTCAACGTCGAGGCGCTCATCGACGCGGCCCGTGCCTCCGGCGCCGACGCCGTGCACCCCGGCTACGGATTTCTCTCGGAGAACGCCGATTTCGCTGCCGCGGTGGCCGCTGCGGACCTGACCTGGGTCGGGCCGCCGGTGGCCGCTGTTCGGGCGATGGGCTCCAAGATCGAGGCCAAGAAGATGATGGCCGCCGCAGGTGTTCCGGTGCTCGAGGAACTCGACCCGGAAGCCGTCACGCCGCAACAGTTGCCGGTCCTTGTCAAGGCGTCGGCCGGCGGCGGCGGTCGCGGCATGCGAGTAGTTACCGAGTTGTCTGCTCTCCCAGGGGAAGTCGCAGCCGCGCGGCGGGAAGCACAGTCAGCATTCGGCGACCCGACGGTGTTCTGCGAGCGCTACCTGCCGACCGGGCACCACGTCGAGGTGCAGGTGCTGGCCGACACCCACGGCACCGTGTGGGCGGTCGGCGAGCGTGAATGCTCGATCCAGCGCCGGCATCAGAAGATCATCGAGGAAGCGCCGTCGCCTCTGGTGGAGCGCACTCCCGGGATGCGGGCCAAGCTGTTCGACGCCGCGCGGTTGGCCGCCGCCGCGATCGGCTACGCCGGCGCCGGAACCGTGGAGTTCCTCGCAGACGACGACGGCGAGTTCTACTTCCTGGAGATGAACACCCGCCTGCAGGTCGAGCACCCGGTCACAGAGGAGACCACGGGTCTGGACCTGGTCGAACTGCAGTTGGCTGTGGCCGACGGCGCCCGCCTCGACGCCGAACCGCCTGCGGGGCACGGGTATTCGATCGAGGCCCGCCTCTACGCCGAGGATCCCGCGCGCGACTGGCAGCCGCAGGCCGGCACCGTGCAACGCTTCGGCGTGCCGACGGTGCGCGCCGAATTCGACTCGCTCGGCGCGCGTACCGGGATCCGCTTGGATTCCGGGATTGTCGACGGCTCGGTGGTGTCCATCCACTACGACCCGATGCTGGCCAAGGTCATTTCGTATGCACCGACGCGCCGGGCAGCCGCGGCGGTGCTCGCCGATGCGCTGAGCCGCGCCCGCATACACGGCGTGCGCACCAACCGCGACCTGTTGGTGAACGTGCTGCGGCATCCGGCGTTTTTGGACGGCGCCACCGACACCGCGTTCTTCGACACCCACGGTTTGGCCGAGCTTTCGGCGCCGTTGGCCGACGCTGCCGCGCTCCGGCTGTCCGCGATCGCCGCCGCACTCGCCGACGCCGCGCACAACCGAGCAACCGCAGCCGTCTGGGCTTCCATTCCCGGCGGCTGGCGCAACGTGGCCTCGGGCTATCAGGTCAAGACCTATCTCGACGACGGCGGCGACGAGCACCGCATCGAATACCGGTTCACCAGGACGGGATTGGTGCTCGCCGACGACGAGTCGGTGCAGCTGATCTCCGCCACGCCGCATCAGGTGGTGCTGGCCGGCGGTGACGGGGTGGCGTATGCCTTCGAGGTCGCGCGGTACGACGCCAATTTTCAGGACGTCTACGTCGACTCCCCGCACGGCCCGGTTCATCTGGTGGCGCTGCCGCGCTTCCCCGAGCCGGGTTCGGCCGTCGAGCAGGGCTCCCTGGTGGCGCCGATGCCCGGCAACGTCATCCGCATCGGCGCCCAGGTCGGCGACAGCGTCGCCGCCGGCCAGCCGCTGGTGTGGCTGGAGGCCATGAAAATGGAACACACCATCACCGCGCCCACCGACGGTGTGTTGGCCCAACTCAACGTCAGGACCGGACAGCAGGTCGAGGTAGGCGCCATCCTGGCCCGCGTCGAAAGCCCGCAATCGGAAGGAAACCAATGACCGACACCAGCTTCATCGAGAGCGAGGAGCGCCGGGCGCTGCGCCAAGCGGTGGCCGCGATGGCGGCCAACTACGGCCAGGACTACTACCTGGAGAAGGCCCGCGCACACCAGCACACCGACGAATTGTGGAACGAGGCAGGCAAACTCGGCTTCCTCGGGGTGAATCTGCCCGAGCAGTACGGCGGTGGGGGCGCCGGCATGTACGAGCTGTCACTGGTGATGGAAGAGATGGCAACGCACGGCTGTGCATTGTTGATGATGGTCGTCTCCCCGGCGATCAACGGCACCATCATTGCCAAGTTCGGCACCGACGAGCAAAAGCAGCGCTGGCTGCCCGGCATCGCCGACGGGTCGATCACCATGGCGTTCGCGATCACCGAGCCCGACGCCGGGTCCAACTCCCACAAGATCACCACCACCGCCCGCCGCGACGGCAGCGACTGGATCCTTTCCGGCCAAAAGGTTTTCATCTCCGGCGTCGACCAGGCACAGCTGGTGCTGGTGGTCGGCCGCACGGAGGAGACCAAAACCGGCAAGCTGCGGCCGGCGCTGTTCGTGGTGCCCACCGATGCGCCCGGGTTCAGCTACACCCCGATCGAGATGGAGTTGGTCAGCCCGGAACGCCAATTCCAGGTCTTCATCGACGACGTGCGGTTGCCGGCCGATGCACTGGTGGGCTCCGAGGACGCGGCGATCGCGCAACTGTTCGCCGGGCTGAACCCGGAGCGCATCATGGGCGCCGCCAGCGCCGTCGGCATGGGCCGGTTCGCGATCAGCAAGGCCACCGACTACGTCAAGACCCGCAAGGTGTGGGGCACCCCGATCGGCACACACCAGGGCTTGTCACATCCCTTGGCCCAGAACCACATTGAGATCGAATTGGCTAAGCTGATGATGCAGAAGGCCGCGACGCTCTACGACAGCGGCGACGACATGGGCGCCGCCGAAGCCGCCAACATGGCCAAATACGCTGCGGGAGAAGCGTCCGCGCGTGCCGTCGACCAGGCCGTGCAGTCGCTCGGCGGCAACGGGTTGACCAAGGAATACGGCATTGCCGCGGCGTTGACCGCGTCCCGGTTGTCGCGGATCGCGCCGGTGAGCCGGGAGATGGTGCTCAACTTCGTCGCGCAGACGTCGCTGGGCCTGCCGCGGTCGTACTGATGGGCGCCCTCGTCGAGTACGCAGGGCCGAGGGGCCCTGGAAAAGCCTATGCGCGGTTGACCCTGAACTCGCCGCAGAACCGCAACGCGCTGTCGACGGCCCTCGTCGAACAGCTGCACGAAGGGTTGCGGGAAGCGGCCGCCGATCCGGCGGTCCGGGCGGTGGTGCTCGGCCACACCGGTGGCACGTTCTGCGCCGGCGCGGACCTCGCACAAGCATCCGGCGGCGACCCGCGTGGCGATGCCGGGCGAAGCGGGTCGCCACCATCGGCGCGTGGCGATCGCGAGGGCGGCGAAGCCGGGCGAAGCGGGTCGCCACCATCGGTATTCGACATGGCCGCCGACCGGGCCCGCGAACTCACCGCGCTGCTGCGCGCGATCATCGAGTGCCCGCTGCCGGTGATCGCGGCAATCGACGGCCATGTCCGGGCGGGCGGTTTCGGCCTGGTGGGCGCGTGCGACATCGCGGTCGCCGGTCCACGCAGCACGTTCGCGCTCACCGAGGCCCGGATCGGGGTCGCGCCGGCGATCATCTCGCTGACGTTGCTGCCGAAGATGTCCGCGCGAGCCGCCGCGCGCTACTTTCTCACCGGCGAAAAATTCGACGCCAGCGAAGCCGCCGCGATCGGGTTGATCACGATGGCGGCCGACGACGTCGAGGCCGCGGTGGCATCGCTGGTGGGAGAGCTGCGGCACGGGTCCCCGCAGGGCCTGGCCGCGTCGAAGGCGCTGACAACGGCCCAGGTGCTCGCCGGTTTCGACCGCGACGCCGAACGGCTCAGCGTGGACTCGGCCCGGTTGTTCGTCTCGGAGGAGGCCCGCGAGGGCATGCTCGCCTTCCTGCAGAAACGCCCGCCCAGGTGGGCAGTTTAGCGAACTTGCCTTGCAGCAAAATCTGTTCGTCGTAGGCTCGTGGTAATGAGCAATTCAGCGCAGGGGGGCGCGCAAGACACACCGGCCTCGGAGTCGCGCGCCGCCGACACCGATCGCATACAGGTGGCGCAGTTGCTCACCGACGCCGCCGCGCAAGGCCGGCTACCGATGAACGAGTACGAGGAGCGGCTGACCAAGGCCTACGCCGCAAAAACCTACGACGAGCTCGATCGGCTGCGCTCCGACCTGCCGGACTATCCGGTGGCTCCGCGCCGGGGTGCCTGCAAACCCGCGCCGTCCACCTTGCTGCTGGCCATCATGAGCGCGTTCGAACGCCGCGGCCGGTGGAACGTGCCCAAGAAGTTGACGACGTTCGCGCTGTGGGGCGGCGGCGTCATCGATCTCCGCTACGCCGACTTCACCTCTCCGGAAGTGGAGATCCACGCCTGCTCGATCATGGGCGGCCAGACGATCCTGCTGCCACCCGAAGTCAACGTCGAAATCGAGGGCCACGGCGTGATGGGGGGCTTCGATCACGACGTCAAGGGTGAGGGGACGCCGGGCGCACCGAAGGTGAAGATCAAGGGCTTTTCGCTGTGGGGCGGCGTGGGCATCAAGCGGAAGACCCGCAAGCCGCAGCGCTAACGGCGCCGCCGTCGCGACCGCAGATAGTCGCCGACCACCGCCGCCCCCAAGCCGTCGAGATCGGGGACAACCACCCGGCCCTCGACCCGTCGGGCAACCTGGTCGATGAACCGTGCCAACCCGGGATCGCTGCCGAGTCGGAAGATGGTGACCTGCGCGCCCAAGCGAGCCATGTCGTCGAACCCGCGCACGGTGTGCGCGATGGTCCGCGGATGCGGCGGGTAGTCAAAGAACACCGCCGTGCCGTCGCCGCCGAGGTCTTCCAGGTGCGCCGTCGGCTCGCCGTCGGTGACCACCAGCACCACCGGCTGGGCGTTGGGATGCCGTCGCAAATGCCGGCCGGCCAGCGCCAGCGCGTGATGCAGGTTGGTGCCCTGCTCGTAAACGCCTTCCAGTCCCATCAGCTCGGCAGGGGTCATCGTCCGCGCGTAACGGCCAAAGGCGATGATCTGCAACGCATCCGAGCGGAATCGGGTGCTGATCAAATGGTTGAGCGCCAGCGCCGTGCGCTTCATCGGCAGCCAGCGGTTCTCCATCACCATGGAAAACGAGGTATCCACCAGCAGGGCCACCGCAGCTTGTGTGCGCGTCTCGGTCTCGGACACCTCGACGTCGTCGACGGCGATCCGGATGGGGCCGTCGATCGTTCCGGTGCCCGCCTGCCGCAACACCGCATTGGTGAGCGTGCGGGTGACGTTCCACGGCTCGGTGTCCCCGAACTGCCACGGCCGCGTCGCCCCGGTCAGCTCGCCGGCCGCTCCGGCCCGGCGGTGGTCGCGCTCGCCGCGACGACCCGCAAGTTGTTGTGCCACATCGCGTAGCGCGGTCTCGCCGAGCCGTCGCATCGCTTTTGGCGACAGTCGCCATTGGCCGTCGGAACTGCGGTCCAGAAATCCCTGGTTGAGCAGTGCGCGTTCCAGCTCCGCCAAAGTTCGGGCGTCGATCGCCGCCTGGTCGCCGAGCTGGCGGGCCAGCGCGTCGAGGTCGACGTCATCCATCGTCGCGCCCGGATAGCTCTGCGAAAGCTGCTCGGCCAGCTGCTCGAGTTCGGCGATATCGGCCAGTGCCTGGGCGCCCTCCCCCATGCCCAGGGGGTTGTCTCCGGAGAACTCCGACGACCCCGTCCAGTCCTCGCCCGGACGAAGCATTTGCAGGTTGGCATCCAGCCGGGACAGCGCCTGCTGCAGCGCGGGAGATCCAAATGCCTGCTGCGCCAACGCTTCCAGCTCAGCCCGCTGGTCGGGGCTCAGACTGTTGAGGAACCGCTGGGCCGCTGCGGCCCGCCGGGCCAGCGAGTCGATGAGCTCTTCGACGTTGCTCGGGTTCTCCGGGAAGAACTCGCCGTGCTTGTCCATGAAGTCTTGAAAATCCTGCTGCGTGTCCTCGCCACGGGCGTGCTTGTCCAACAGGTCATTGAGGTCGTTGAGCATTTCACCGACGCGCTGGCGGTCCTCGTCGGTGGCGCCCTCCAACGCCTGCTTCATCCCGGCGAACCGCTGGTCGAGCATCTCGCGGCCGAGCAAATCCCTGATCTGCTCGTATTTTTCGCGAGCCTCACTGCTGCGCCAGTTGTACTCGGACAGCTCCTGGATGGCCTTGGCCGGCGATGGCGACAGCGCGTCGAGCTGCAGCTCCCCGAAGCGTGCGTCGTCGTCCAAGGCGCGGGCCAGTTCCTTGCGTTCGGCGAGCACGGCCTCGTCGAGCAGCTTCTTGATCTCCTGCAGCGTGCCGTCTAAGTTGTTGCGGCGCAACAACTCCCGCCGTCTCCGATTGGCCTCGGCGGCCAACCGGTCCGCCCCGGGCATGTTGCGAGTGCCCCGTCGCAGCAACTCCGAGAGCGCGCGGCGCGGCGAGGTGCCCGCCATGACGTCTTGACCGATCTGCTCGAGCGCCTCGCGCAGATCCACCGGCGGAGCCAGTGGGTCGGGCCCGCCGGTATACGCCGAGTACCGCGAGGAGTGCCCTCTAACCGGTTTAGCCATAGACCGTTTCGCCCTCCCCGGACACCTTGTCGATGCGCTTGGCCAAATACAAGGCCTCCAGCGCCAATTCGAGCGCTGCGGCGCGTTCACCCTCGGATTCAGCGCCGAGCCGTCTAGCGATCTGCTCGACGACCGGCAGATCCGGCAGTGCGGCCAGCACGTCCTTGGCCGACACCCGCTCGCCCGTCGTCACCGCGGAACCACCCTCGACCGCGGCCACCAACGAGCCGACATCAAGGCCGCCAAGCACTTTCGATGCGGTGTCGGCAGTGGCCCGGCGCAGCAGGTGCTCGAGCACCGCCTGCTCGCGACCCTCCTCGCCGGACTCGAACTCCAGCTTGCCGCGCAGCACGTCGATCACGGTGCCCAGATCGACCACCCGGGCCACCGGATCCGTCTCACCGAGCACCGCGCCGCGATGCCGGGCGGAGGCCGCCACGGTTTCGGCCGCCGCGATCGCGAATCGTGCCGAGACGCCGGAGCGCTGGTCCACCGACTGGGACTCGCGCAGGTAGCGGGCGAACCGGGCGATGACTTGGATAAGGTGGTCCGGCACCTGCGCGCTCAGATGCGCCTCCTGCAGGATGACGCCGACCTCGGCGTCGAGTTCCAGCGGGTAGTGGGTGCGGATCTCGGCGCCGAACCGGTCCTTGAGCGGGGTGATGATCCGGCCGCGGTTCGTGTAGTCCTCGGGGTTGGCGCTGGCGACCACCAGCACGTCCAGCGGTAACCGCAGCGTGTAGCCGCGGACCTGAATGTCGCGTTCCTCCATCACGTTGAGCATCGAGACCTGGATGCGCTCGGCCAGGTCGGGCAGCTCGTTGACCGCGACAATGCCGCGGTGCGCCCGCGGGATCAGCCCGTACGCGATGGTCTCCGGGTCGCCCAGGCTGCGGCCCTCGGCGACTTTGATCGGGTCGATGTCGCCGACCAGGTCGGCCACGCTGGTGTCCGGGGTGGCCAGCTTCTCGGTGTAGCGCTCGCTTCGGTGTTTCCACTCCACCGGCAGCTCGTCGCCCAGAGTGGCGGCGCGGCGGATCGACTCCGGGGTGATCGGCGAGTAGGGATGCTCGGGGAGCTCGGCGCCGGCGATCACCGGCGTCCACTCGTCGAGCAGACCGACCAGCGCCCGTAGCAGCCGGGTCTTGCCCTGGCCGCGTTCGCCGAGCAGGACGAAGTCATGACCTGCGATCAGGGCCCGCTCCAGCTGCGGGATCACGGTGTCGTCGAAGCCCAGGATCCCCGGCCAGACGTCGTCACCCTCGGCCAGCGCGGTGAGCAGGTTTTCCCGGATTTCTTGTTTGACTCCCCGCTCGCGGTGCCCGGCGGCGCGCAATTCGCCGACGGTGCGGGGCAGATGATTCGGTGCGGTCACCACTCCACGCTACGACTGCTCCGCGCGTGCACAAGCGAAGGGCGGGCAATCCGATCGATTGCCCGCCCCTTGGCCCTCGTCTACTGCTCGACGACAGTGGCCTGCTCGTCGCCCGGCTTCCAGGTGATCGTGCCGTGCTCGAACGTCGACTTCTTGCCGCCGTCGGGGGTGTCTACCTCGTCGCTGGTCGGGTAGCCGAGCTTGCCCTGCGAACCGCCCAGCTCGTTCCACTTGTCGCGGATCTTGCCCCACACCACGTAGGACTGCGTCTTGTGAACAATGACGCCGCCGTCGAACTGCTGGTAGACGCCGCCGTCCGGGTTCTTCTGCTCGTTACCTGTCGGCGCTCCCAGGTCTTTGCGGTCCTTCTCAGAAAGGGACTCGTACTTCGCGAGAATCGGGCCCTCGACGGTGTATTCCGTACCGTTGGCGCCGGCGATCTGCGTAGAACTCGGGGCGGCGCTCTCGGCCGTGGTAGATGGAGCCGCGGCAGCCGACGACGACACCGACGACGTCGCCGAACTCGTAGTTTCGCCCGCCTTTTCCTTCTTCTCGGCACATCCGACGCCCATCAACGCGATTACTGCAATCGCCGCGGAAATCGCCGCCGTTCGTTTCGTTATCGCGCGCATCTCGTCCTCTCGATTGAAAGGGCCCGCCATCTACGTGCCCAAGCGGGGATGGTATCGGGATCGGCGACGGCCCGGCGGAGAATCGGGCAGACGGCCAGCCAACCGCCCGCGTTTGCTCACGCGATGACCGATCCCTCGTCGAGTGTGGACTCAATGCACGCCGAGCTTGATGTCGCGTAGCACAGCCCCACACTCGGGCGCGCTACTAGTGCGCGAAATGCCGTGCACCGGTCAGATACAGCGTCACCCCGGCCTTGTCGGCCGCTGCGGTCACCTCGTCGTCGCGCACCGATCCGCCGGGATGCACGATCGCCGTCACACCCGCGGCGGCCAGCGTCTCCAAACCGTCCGGGAACGGGAAGAACGCGTCGGAGGCCGCGACCGCGCCGCGCACCCGCTCTGCGCCGCGTTCGACCGCCAGCCGTGCGGCGTCGACCCGGTTGACCTGGCCCATCCCGACCCCGATTGTCGCGCCGTCGGCGGCGATCACGATCGCGTTGGATTTGACCGCCCGGCACGCGCGCCACGCAAACACCAAGTCCGCCAACGTTTCCGGCGAGGCGGGCGATCCGGCCGCCAGTGTCCAGTTGGCCGGGTTGTCCCCCGGCGCGTCGAGCCGGTCACGCTGCTGCATCAACAGCCCGCCGCTGACCTGGCGTAGCTCGGTTACGCCGCTTAGCGGCGCTGGAGGATCAGCGGCCACCAGCACCCGGATGTTCTTCTTGCGCGCCAACACGTCGACGGCACCGGGCTCGTACGCCGGCGCCACGATCACCTCGGTGAAGATCGTGCTGACGTATTCGGCCATCTCGACGCTGACCTCGGTGTTGGCGGCGATCACACCCCCGAACGCGCTCAGCGGATCGCATTCGTGGTCTTTGCGAGGCGCGGCGGCCACCGAGACGTTCGACACCGCGATCCCACACGGGTTGGCGTGCTTGATGATCGCCACGCA
>Ga0070737_10004503_pt1 | contig 13944 bp, 11 predicted proteins | sample Coa_R1_10_FD_66438 | JGI IMG/M metagenome (GOLD analysis project Ga0070737, IMG submission 66438) | Surface soil microbial communities from Centralia Pennsylvania, which are recovering from an underground coalmine fire - Coalmine... | ecosystem: Environmental > Terrestrial > Soil > Unclassified... | reverse complement strand
GGGCGTGTCAACGCCCCGGTGAATATCCAACCGGAACGTTAACACGCCCCACGCACCAGGTCAAAACTTCTGATACACACTTGATCAAGCGCAAGTTCAATGCCTGATTTCGCCGCATCGCCTCGTTGGGGTCGATGGCCAGCCCCGGATGCTCGGTCCAATGCAGGAGCTGCCGCGCCCAACCGTGCAGATAGACCGGCGACCAATCCCCCACCACATCCATGCCTGCCAGTTCGCCGCCGGCCGCGTTCGTGAACCCTTCCAGAATCGCCCATACTTCCGCCGCAGTCAGGCAGCCGGAATCCCAATTCACCACTGCTTCGGCTGCGGTCAACACATCTTTGTCCAGAGAAATATACAGAGGCCAAGCTGCCAGGTCCGCCCGATAGGGGGCAAGCCATTTTTCGAGCATGTCGCGGCTGGCAGGTTGGTCAGGACAACGGCGCAGCGGTTGATGGGCGATGCGGTCCCACCAACGGCCTTGAAAGCGATGGCGAGCCGGGGCCACAACGATTTTGCCGGAGCGAAGCATTGGCCACGGCGCCAGCCAGCGATAAGCGTTATCGAAATCAACCGCGCCACCGAGGTGGAAAATGCGCTGCACATTCGGCAACTCGGCAGCATGGTACAGCCAGGTGCCGCAGTGTAAAAAGGGAATGCCGCGCATCCAGTCGGGATGCTTGTCGATTACCAGCAGATTGAATGGGCTGGCCAAACGCCGCAGCAGTGCCAAGCTCAGGTGGTGAAAGTCGCCCGAACCGAGGAAAGTGAGGAATGGACTCTCGTCAAAACGCGAGTCGGTGAGTTCTGCTAGCTGTTTCTCGAAACGTGCCAACGCCCCATGACGGCAAGCGAGGCGCAGACGGCGGCCCCACTCCTGCAAGCGCAAGATGATAGTGCCTGATCGCCGCAGCAGCGTTTGCCGAACGACACTGCCATCCAAATCGAGAATGCGAGTCTGCATTTTCCGTGTTCCATTTTCGGTTTTCGTTTTCCGTTTCCCAGAAGTCATTTCCGCCTTCCAGTGGCATAAGAACAAGAAGGAATAATGGTAGCAAGAGCAACTGACAAACCGAAAACCGAAAACGGACTTACCGGCTATACCAAGCAATCAAACGGGCCAATTCTCCGCGCCGCGTGAGGATGCGGAAACTGAGGCGTTGTCGTCGTGTAGCCAGGACAGGATTAAAGCCGACGTGATCGTCCACGATTGTCAGGGCCTCGATGATGGCCTCGTGGCGCGGACGGTCGCGGAAGGCGCGTGCCAGCCACAGCACAATGGGCAATGTCAGGGCCAGCGACTCGAACCCCTCCCAAAACGGCAGACCGAATGAGGCTGCCCCACAGAATTGCAACGAACCGACTTTGAGGATGTAGTAGCGCTCGAGCACCTCTTCCGCTTCGCTCGGCAGCGGCCCGCGTGGCGTCTCCAGTTCCTCGAAGGTGACGGGCGGAATATGTTGATGCATGCGCGGCACCCGCCCCCGGCCGCGTGTGAAGCGGCAAGCGGCGCGGAACAGGGCTATTCGGCCGTGACCGGGTAGGCCGCGCTTGGGACCGTGGTCTTTGCGTGTGAACAAAGCGGCGGCCTGGCGGAACAGAACCCGGCCCACCCAACTCGGCCGCGGCAACAGCAACGGATTAGCTGGCGTCTCTTGTTCAGCCGTGCCGGCCAATATATCAAGCAGGTCGCGAAGTTGTTTGCCATCTAGCCGATGCAGACGTAAAGGCCGCATGGCCTCGGCCAACGTCAAGCACTTGCGCAGCCGACGCTCCACCGGGTCACGGCGATTATGCAGGAAGGCAAGCAGCATATCGAGCAGACGCAGCACGTCCGACCATTCGACGTTGGGCCGCCGCTCCACGATCGGCGGCGGCGTCAGGGAGCCATCAGGCCGGCGCGTCAACCCCTCGCGCTCAGCCAGCCGAGCGGCGAATTCGGCCAGGGACGAGTTGTGCACGCTGAGGGCCCGGCCCTTGTTGCCAGCCGCCGATGGGCAAGCGAAACGTAGGCCAACGCGCCATTCATCGGCAACCGGCACCAGCACGAACGGAAACAGCCGGCACGCCAACGGCTTGGTTGCGTAGCCGAAACGCTCGTGGATGCGGCAGCGCCCTTTGTCGCTCAGAAAAACGCAGCTATCGTCGTCCCGATGATTGAGAATGTACAACCCACGTTTCTTATCATGCGGAAGAAACGGCTCACGCCCGCCGAGATCCTTCTCCCGGTCCCAGCCTTGTGCCTCGATGCGTTGCTTTTCTTCTTCCGTAACGGTGACGCGATATTCCTGGCAGCAGGTACCGCAAACGTGACAGTCCCAGTTCTGAACAACCGGCAGATGATAAATGGGAAGAGCCATAATTCGTCCAAGGGTGAGAAGATCGATGGGCTGCCGGCCCGCCGCACCCGCAAGAGTATCCCCGGCGAGCATGACAAGCCAGCAACCCCTCTATTGTACATCTCCACCAAGGATGGCCGCCAGCCTTCGGTACGGCGATAGCATAAAGAAATGTCCGAATTCCGATCCCTGGATGCTGACTTTTGCGCAACCAAGCGATATGCTGGAATAGCTGAAGAGCAAAGACTGTGGTCCTGGGGGAGGATGCATCATGTCGAAGTTTCCGCCCGTGGCACTGCTAGCCGGGATCGTGATGGCCATGACGGTTTCGTCCAGTCACTCTATCGATCCGCAAGCCATCTCTTCTCCCAGCAAGTCGGCAGCAGACGCGACCGATTCCCCCGCAGCACGGCTGGCTGCGAACTTGGCCCAATCGACCGGTACGCGCTTCGAAGCGCTTCTTCACAACCTGCGCTTGGGCAAAGGCGCGGAATTCACTGAGGCATTGGCCCTCGCCATCCCGCAGCTCACTGGCGAACGGCAACGGCGCGTACGCGAAACCTTGGTCAAGCGTCTGACGCGCATGAAGGACACGACCTTGAAAGAATATTTGGCTGATGAAAACCTGGAGATACGTATTGCTGCCGCCCATGCCTGTGCCATTAAGGGCAGCAAAACGTTGGTCCCGCAACTCATTCCTTTGCTACGCGATACGCGCGATGGCGTGGCCGAGGCGGCCCATCAGGCGCTCAAGGAACTGAGTGGGCAAGATTTCGGTCCCAAAGCCCATGCCAGCCGCGAGGAACGCCTGAAAGCGACACGGCAATGGTCTGATTGGTGGAACAAGCAAGGAAACAAGTGAAACCGCCTCATCTGCTGTTCGTGACCGGCAAGCTGGCCGAGCCGTCGCTGCGGCGCCTGTTGGAGGAACTGGCGCCGCGTGCGGGTTTTGAGTATAGCGTCGCTGTGCTGCCGATTACTGTCGTCGCCCTGGCTACGACGCCGTGGATCGCCCGGCACCTGACGGTCCCCCCCGGCATCGATCGGATTATTCTGCCCGGTCTGTGCCAGGGCGATTTGGGACCACTGCGAGCAATGGCCGCCGCTGTCGAGCGTGGTCCTCTCGATCTCTGCGATTTGCCCGAATTCTTCAGCCTGTCTGCAGCGCCGCGCCCCGATTATGGAAATTATAACATCACTATTCTCGCCGAAATCAACCATGCTCCGCGCTTGGACCGCGCAGAGATTTTGCGCCAAGCCCAAGCGCTGCACGCCGAAGGCGCCGACATCATCGACCTGGGCTGCGATCCTGGCTCGACGTGGGGCGGCGTCGGCGATACCGTGCGCGCTTTGCGTGAGGCCGGTCTGCGTGTGTCTATCGATAGTTTCGATCCGCATGAAGTCGAGGCCGCTGTCGCCGCCGGGGCAGAGTTGGTGCTGAGTGTCAACAGCAGCAATGTCTCGGCGGCACGCTCGTGGGGGTGTGAGGTCGTCGTCCTGCCGGACTCTCCCTCTACCTCTCCCACTTTGGGGGGAGTAGAAAGGGGGCTGGAGGGTTTAGATCAAACAGTCGAAAAACTCCAAGCGTGGGGAGTGAAATATCGCATCGATCCGGTGCTAGAGCCGATAGGCTTGGGGTTCGCCGCATCGTTGGGCCGCTATCTCGAGGTGCGCCGCCGTTATCCCGATGCCGAGATGTTGATGGGAGTCGGCAACCTCACCGAGTTGACTGATGTGGATTCAGCCGGCCTCAACGTGTTGCTGCTCGGCTTCTGCCAGGAAGTTGGCATTCACAGCGTGCTAACCACGCAAGTCATCAACTGGTGCCGGAGCTGCGTCCGCGAGCTGGATCTAGCTCGTCGTCTGGTGCATTATGCCTGTTCGCATCGTATGCTGCCCAAGCACCTGGAGCCGAACCTGGTCCTGCTGCGCGATCCGAAACTCCGCATCCACGGCGAGGCGATGCTCGCCGACCTGGCAGCACGCCTTACGGATCGCAATTTTCGCTTGTTTGCGGAGCGCGGTTTGCTATATGTCCTCAACAATCAGATGTTTCTGCAAGGCCACGATCCATTTGCGCTATTCGCGCAAATGTGCCAGCGCACAGAGATCGATCCGTCCCATGCGTTCTATCTGGGATATGAGATGGCCAAGGCCGTGACAGCCTTGACGCTGGGTAAAAACTACGTACAGGATCAGGCCCTACGCTGGGGGTTTCTGACAGTGGAGGAGCGTATAAATCACGACCGTATGTAGTTCACTTCTTTCAGCCCGCTTTTTCATAGTTCAGCTGTAAAAACGGTGGATCAGCACGGTAGGGCACACTGGCCGTATGTCTGAAAATGACAAGGGAGCAGCTTGCCCTATGGTTTTGTCCGCCAGTCCCAAGGGCTGCCATCGTTCCCTCGTTCACGCAAGGGTCGCCAGTGCTTCACCAATGCTCCGATCCAACAATTCTAACATCTCTTCGATCTGTTCACTCGTGGCTACCAGTGGCGGACCGAAGGCGAGCCAATGCGGATCGAAGCGGCAAAGCAAGCCGTTTTCAAGCGCCCGCTGTCCCGCACGTAGACCAAATGCTGCATCCGGCGGAAACGGTTCCTTCGTCTTCGGATTGCGGACAAATTCGATCCCTTGCAACAGACCTTTGCCGCGGATGTCACCGATGATACCGTACTTGCGGGCCAGGCGCTCGAAGCCGGCGCGGAGACGTTCACCCTGTCTGCGAGCATTGCCGCACAGATCGCGCTCGATAATTTCGCGCAGCACGGCGAGGCCGGCAGCACAGGATAGCGGATTCCCCTCGAAAGTATGCCCCTCGACAAAACCGGGATTCGCTGCGGGCGGTCCCCAGAAAGCATCGGCGATCGATTGACGGCAGATCATGGCTGACAACGGTGCATAGCCGCCACTCAGTCCCTTGGCCGTACAGAGAATGTCCGGCACCACGCCGAACGTCTCGGCAGCGAACAGATGTCCGGTACGGCCAGCCCCCGTGATGATCTCATCGAAAATCAATAAAACATTATGACGGTCGCAAATATCCCGTAATATCGGCAGATATTCCGGCGGCGGATCGATGATGCCACCGGTATGGCCGATCGGCTCCACAATGATAGCGGCCACCGTATCGGCACCCTCCATATCAAGGACACTTTCGATAATTGTGGCGCATGTGATGCCGCAGTCGGGATAATTCTTGCCGAAGGGACAACGATAGCATGTCGGTGGAAAGACGTGCAGAAAGCCGGGGGCGAGCGGCTCGTTGACGGTCTTGCGCGATTTCAAGCCAGAGGCCGAGAGTGAGCCAAGCGTCGAGCCGTGCCACGACAGATAACGACCGATGATCTTATATTTATTGGGCGCGCCGGTCAGCCGATGATATTGTCGCGCCAATTTGATGGCCGCTTCTGTGACTTCGGAACCGCCGCACTGGAACTTGATCACCGACAGGTCGCCGGGAGCCAGCTCCGCCAATAAGTTCGCCAGTTGCACCGCCGCCGGATTGGTACCGTGCATCGGCGGCGAAAAATGCAGTGTATCAAGCTGCTTGTGGATGGCTTCGATCACGCGGCGATTGTTATGGCCGACCGAAACGACGTAGATTCCGGAGAGAGCATCGAGATAGCGTTTGCCACGGACATCCCAATAGCACACTCCATCGGCGCGGGCCATGATAAGCGGGTGCTTGCTCCATTCAGCCATCTGATCGCGGACGAAGATATGGCGAAGGAACTGTTCCTCGGTTGTCTGAGCTTCAGCAATCAGGTCGGGTAGAGTTGCGGTTATCATTGCGGCTCCTGGCAATAAAACACTGCCGTCAGCGCATACAAATGCGCTACGCGAACCATATCGTCGATATCCACCCATTCCTTCACGGTATGTTGGCCGCCAGCACGCGGGCCATGCGTGATGGTTGGGATGTTCTTCAATCCATAAAAGCTATTACCGTCATCGACGAACAGCTTCGGGCCAGGCGGCAGCGGTTGCCCGCTAATTGTTGTACAGGCCTGCTGGAACGCCTGCACGATCGGCGTATTCGGCTCCAGATAGAAAGCATCCCGGATGAATGTCCATTCGACATCGATCCTCGTTCGCGTATCACGGGCCAGTTCAGTCAATAGGGCACGAAAGTCGTGTTCGACCTCAGCGGGTGAGGTGCCGGGCAGCCAGCGGCAGGTACCTTCGAGCCAGCATTGTTGCGGATATTGATTGTATATCTCTCCGCCGTGGAATTGGCCAACAAAGACGCTGGGACTGCCGGCCAGTGGGTCGGACTGTGCCGACAAGCGCTCCTGAAGCCGGCCCAAGCGCACGATCAACTCGGCCCCTGCGGCGAGGACGCTCGGCTCCTCCGGCGGCCGCATGACTTCGTGGACCGGTTCGCCGGCCCGACGGATAATTGTCTTCCAGGTAGCGTTGCCGCGGCCGGCAATCGGCAGATGATCGCACAGCGGCTCTGGCAGTAACACAGCATCCCCAACGTAACCCTCGCTAATCAGGGCGTTGAGCTGTTGGCCGAGACCCCACGGCGCCTCGTGCAGATCGTGGGCTGTCAGCAGCACGGCGCCAGCTGTCAGTGCGCCAGTGTCGCGCAGGATACGCAGCGCTTCGATGGCGGCAGCAATGCCGCCTTTCATGTCCGCGGCGCCACTGCCGGTAAGACGGCCTTCCACGATGGCAGGCGGCACAAATGGCAGATGCACGGTATCGAGATGGCCATTGAATTGCAGCGTGCGGCCGGGTTTGCCGCTGGTGAAGCGAACGACAACCGCCGGTGCCGTGGGATGATCGGCCGCCGGACGTTCAACGGTGAAGCCCTCGTTGTGCAGCAGATCGGCGAGGCGATCAGCGACAGCGCCGCCCTCGCCGGTGCGGCTGGGTACAGCGATTAATTGGCGAGCTGTATCGAGCAACCGTTGGCGCTGTACGGCCTGACGCAGATAAGCAGAGATGCGCGTATTGGTGTTCATAACGACAAATTGTAAATGCTGCCGCGAGCCGATGCTATCGCACTTCTTTCTGCAGTATCTTGTCGTGAGTCAATGCCTCGGGAGGCATTTTCGTCTCAGATTCTGGCCATGATAAAGGGATCCAGGGGCCAGGCTACTTCGCTATTGGGCGTGATGCCCGGGTGCCGGATCTTGCTGCCCTGTCGTCTCCCTTGTATTTTGCCATGAAAAATAGCCTTTTCCGTCGAAGGGCGCAGGCGGCTGGTCTGAATCATTCGGTCTTGCCCTCAGGCGGTCTTCTCCGTAGGCCAGCTATAGGACCCGATAAATTCCTTCTCCGGATGGACTCGGAAAAACGAAGAGGAATCCCGATGACGCTGCTCCACCGCGAATTTTTTCCTCGAGTCCGCAAAACAGTCATCCCCCGCCCGATCCAGTGTCCGGAAACGGATGTGTTGGGCCAGAGCGGATCGGTGCGTGCGGCCGCGGCGACCATCTATGGCCCCAATTGGTATCACGATCCGGTTTCGGATCTCATCGAAATTTGGGATGCGGGACCGGCCTTGTGTTTTAAGGACGTTTTGCCGCGCAAAGACAAGTATGCTCGTGAGGGACTCTACCTGCGGCTGTCCCTCGCTTACCGGACCACAGCCAATGCTTTCGTCAACATTCGCACGTTTTCCGGCAATAACGTCACTTTGCCTAACGCCATCGATGGGGCCATGTACGACGATCCGTACACGCGCTTCTACATCACGGAGGATTGCACCATCAACATCAATTCGATCTACCGCGACGAGCGGCTCTGGCTCCAGCGCGTGGACTGGGAATGGGTCAGCCGCGAGACCATTTTCGAGGATGAGCTGGCTTACGCCAATCCGTACCTGGAGCGGACACCGGAACAAGTTGAAGCACTATATGCGGAGAAGGAAATCACGGCCGACACTGTCAAAGAGTTCCTGATCGATAAAATTCGCACGGACCTGATGTTCGCCAAACGTTGTCTGCTGCTGCTGCTATCGGAAAAGGTAATATCTAAGGATCTTGTCGCCCTGTATGAGACTTTGAATCATGGTGCCGATCGACCCCAAACAGAGACTACTCCCAAGACCGACCGCCGTCGCCGAGCCAGCAAACGGGGAGGCGCCCACGGCTGATATAGCTGTGACACCGCCGCCGTCAGATCCTTCGAAACTGCGCTCGATTCCCGAATTCGATCTCTATCTTTTCAATAAAGGCGAGCATCGCCGCGCGCATCGGCTTCTGGGTGCCCACCTCGTCGAAGGTGGCGTACGCTTTGCCGTGTGGGCACCCAACGCCCAGCGTGTCTCTGTTGTGGGCAGCTTCAACAATTGGAATCGCGATGCCCATCCGATGCAGCGGCGCGGCAGCACCGGCGTCTGGGAGCTTTTCATTCCCAATCTCGGCCATGGACTCTACTACAAATTTGCCGTGCAAAAAAAGGAGGGACGCTGGGAGTTCCGCGGCGATCCTTTCGCCCGCATGTTGCAGAACGATAACAACCGCACGCCCATGTTCGTCGAGACCTATTACGAGTTTAAATATCCTAAAGTGTCGATGACCGACAAATTTGCTGGTCCACTCAATGTCTACGAAGTCCATCCGCTCTCGTGGCGCTTCAAGCACGGCCGACCCCTTAGCTATCATGAGCTGATCGACGAACTGGTCCCTTACGTCAAATACATGGAGTACACTCACGTTGAGCTGATGGGTATTCTGGAGCATCCGTATGTACCGTCGTGGGGTTATCAGGTAATCGGCTTCTATGCGCCGACCGCGCGCCTGGGTACGCCTACTGATTTCAAACGACTCATCGATGCTTTTCACCGTGAAGGCATCGGTGTCATCCTCGATGTAGTGCTGGTCCACTTCCCCAATGATGCGACTGGCCTGGCCTGCTACGACAACGATGTTCACTTATTCGAGTGTCCCATCCCCGAACGGCGGCACACGCCTTGGGGTACTTCTTATTTTGACTTCGCTCGCAACGAAGTAAAAAGTTTCCTCATCTCGTCATTGTTTCACTGGATCGAAGAGTTTTATATCGATGGCTTTCGGCTCGATGCTGCTGGACAATTTCACTATTATGAGTTTTCCTCTCAGCAAAAGTATGAGGCATTTTTGCGCAAGTACGGCAATTGCCACAACCCGGAAGGATTTCGTTTCATGCAATCGATGAACTGGGCAGTGAAGGAAGAACATCCCGAAACGCTTCTCATCGCCGAAGATTCGACCATTGCCGCCGGTGTGACAAGGCCGGTCGAATACGGCGGCCATGGCTTCGACTTCAAATGGGACCTTGGTTGTACTTCCCATATGATGAAATTTTTCCGTGCCCCTTATAACCGCCGCAGCGCCGTCTACAATGACTTGACGTATCCCATGTTATATCATCATACCGAGAACTTCCTCTTGCCCTTGGCCCATGATGAAGTCGTTCACATGAAACGGAGCATGGTTAACAAGACGGAAGATCTCAGCGATTTCGACAAATTCGCCAATTGCCGACTGCTCTACCTGCTTCAGTTCGGCTATCCACACAAAAAATTATTGTTTATGGGCCAGGAGTTCGGCCAAAAAAGCGAGTGGAACGCCGAAGCTCCGTTGCCGTGGGAATCTACCTGGGATCACTTGCATCGTTCACTCCAGTGGTACGTCAAGCGGCTCAACGAGGTATACAAATACATCCCAGCGATGCACCAGGGCGACAACATCCGCAATGGCTTCGAGTGGATCGAATGTCAGAACTACCGGCACTTGATCCTTGCTTTCCTTCGCTACGACCGCGATTACAACGATTTGGTCGTATATCTCATCAACTTGTCAAAGGAGCATTTTCCGGAGTTTCGCTTGGGTGTGCCAAGGGCAGGAAAATATTATAAGGTGCTCGATACAGATGCACGCGAATTCGGTGGCAACGGCCATAACTGGATCAACGAATACGAGGCTGTGTCCCACCCGGCCTTTCACCATCCGTACAGTTTTGTCATCAACCTGCTTCCTCTGCATGGGATGTTGTTCCGATACACTGCAAATACATTGTAAAATTGGCGAGCGGAGCGCGTGAATACCCCGGTTGCTCCTGCCGGGGTGTTCACATGCCTTGCCCGCCAACTCTTCATCTGTCGGCATCCGATGCTGGACAGACTGATCGGCGTTTGCTGCTGCTGAAGCTTGTCCACATACCCCCGCGCCAGATACGGAATAAGGTGAGATGTTTTTTCTTCGGCGTCCGCTCGTGCCCGAAATTGTGGAGTTCCGGTACAGCCGCAGTGTGGGTTCCTCCTCCGGGTTGCAGCCAGAGCTAGCCTCCATACACCTTGAGGATCGGCACGACGCGGGTTTGTGGCGTACCGCCGGTGACATGAACTTGTCGCTGAGCGTCAATGAATACGTTGACCTCGCTGCGCACGCCGAACTCCGGCAGATAGATGCCTGGCTCGATCGAGAAGCAAGTGCGTGGCAGCACTTGCCGTTCTTCGTGCGTCTCCAGGTTGTCCATATTGGCGCCGTTGCCATGTGTTTCTTGGCCGATGGAATGGCCGGTGCGATGACAGAAGGCCGCACCGTAGCCAGCTTGCTCGATTACGTCACGCGCTGCCTGGTCCACCTCCCAGCCGCGTAGCACCTCCCCCTCGCCTTCTCCATCCTGAGGAGAGGCAAACGCGGAACGCACTTTGTTGATGGCTGCGTCCCGGGCGCGAGCGACGATTTGGAATATCCGCTCGTACTGCTCCGGGACTTCTGTGCCCACGAAGCCGGTCCACGTCAAGTCGCTATAGACGGCACGCGGCTTGTCGAGCTTGGCCCATAGATCGATGAGGACGAAATCGCCTTCACGGATGGGGCTGTCGCTACCAGGTCCAGGAGCGTAGTGCGGATCGCCGCTGTGGGGGCCAACGCCGACGATAGGCGGATGATCGGTAATGAGTCCGTGAGCGGCGAAGTGATCGAGAATGCACTGCTGGACTTGTGTCTCGCGCACCGAGCCGATGCTGCGGATGCGCTGGGCAATGAAAGCGAAGGCGACATCGTAAGCCGAGCGCGTGTACCGGGCCGCTTCGAGGTGCATGGCCCACTGCTCCTCATCCCAGCACGCCTCGAATTGCTGGATCAGGTCGCCGGAGGAAACAATCTCGACGCCGAAGGCGCGCACCAACTCGATGGTGCCGGCATCCACGCGCGAGATGTAGGGATTGGCGTTGCGAGGCACGTACTCCATTGCCACACGCTGACAGCCCGTTAGCAGCGAAGCAACGCCGGCTTCCAATTCTTGCCAGCGCAGATAGCGCTGGGCGGTTCCCGGCACACCATCGAGGGCGTGCGGCTCGATTTGATGGACCAGTTTGCGCGGCTCGCCGTTGGCCGGTACGAAATAGAACCAGCGACGCGACAGGATGGCATCCGAAGGGATGTCAAGCACGCGGCGGGCCAATACGTTGAGACCACGAAAGTCGTACAACAGCCAGCCATCGAGCTTCGCCGCTCGCAAGGCCGATTGTACGGAAGCGAGATCAAACATGATAACTCCCTTACGCTTTTCGCTTGAATGCTACCAGACCCAGCGGCGGTACGGTGATGGTGAGCATGTAATCGCGGCCGTGGCAGGGCACCGGCACAGCGGCGACGCCGCCGAAATTGCCCTGGCCGCTGCCGCCATAGAGCGGCGCGTCGCTGTTAAGCACCTCTTGCCAGAAGCCGCCCTGCGGCACGCCAATCTGATAGTTGTGCCGCACAACGGGGGTGAAATTGCAGACGATGGCAAGCGTATCGTTCGGCGAGCGGCTTTTGCGCAGCAGGCTGAGCACGCTGGTCTCGGTGTCGCAGCAATCGATCCACTCGAAGCCAGCCGCATCACAATCCAGGACGTGCATGGCCGGCTCGCCGCGGTAGAACGTGTTCAGATCGCGCACCCAGCGCTGCATGCCACGATGCAGCGGATTTTGTAACAAATGCCAATCCAGGCTGGTATCGAAATTCCACTCGTTCCACTGGCCGAACTCGCCGCCCATGAAAAGTAACTTCTTGCCCGGCTGAGCGTACATGTAGCCGAAAAGCAAACGCAGGTTGGCAAACTTCTGCCAGTCATCACCGGGCATTTTGGACAAAAGCGATCCTTTACCGTGAACTACTTCATCATGTGACAATGGCAGCACGAAATTCTCGCTGAAAGCGTACATCATACGGAACGTCAGCTGATTGAAGTGATATTTGCGATGAATCGGATCGTGAGACAGGAAATTGAGGGTATCGTGCATCCAGCCCATGTCCCATTTGTAGCCGAAGCCGAGTCCGCCCAGATAGGTCGGCCGTGAGACCTGCGGCCAGGAAGTCGATTCCTCAGCGATGGTGATGACATCGGGATATTCGCCATAGATACGCTCGTTGAGGCGGCGGAGAAAGGCGATGGCTTGCAAGTTCTCGCGGCCGCCGAACTCGTTGGGCGTCCATTCGCCTTCTTGGCGCGAATAATCGAGGTAGAGCATGGAGGCGACAGCATCGACGCGTAGGCCATCGACGTGGTATTTATCCAGCCAAAAAAGGGCGTTGCCGATGAGGAAATTGCTGACTTCCCGACGGCCATAGTTGAAGATGAAGGTGCCCCAATCGGGATGCTCGCCGCGGCGCGGATCGGCATGCTCATACAGATGCGTACCGTCGAAGTAGCCCAGACCATGCCCATCACGCGGAAAATGGGCCGGCACCCAATCGAGGAGGACACCAATGCCGCGCTGATGCAGGGTGTCAATCAGATACATCAGATCTTGCGGCGTGCCAAAACGGCTAGTAGGAGCGTAGTAACCGACTGTCTGATAACCCCAGGAAGCATCGAGAGGATGTTCAGTCAGCGGTAAAAATTCGACGTGTGTGTAGCCCATGTCGTACAGGTAATCGCCAAGCCAGTCGGCCATCTCGCGGTAGGTCAGCCAGCGATTGCCTTCTTCGGGCACGCGCCGCCACGAACCGAAATGGACTTCGTAGATCGACATTGGCGCATTTAGAGCCTGGACGCGGCCACGCCGGGCCATCCACTCTTGATCGTTCCATTTGTAGCCGGACAGGTCCCATACCTTTGAGGCAGTATGCGGCCGAATTTCCGCAGCGAAACCGTAGGGATCGGCCTTCTCTACCGAATAGTCGGAGACGCGCGAGGTGATGGCGTACTTATAGAGAGCGCCTTGGCCGACGCCGGGAATGAAGCACTCCCAGATACCCGATGAGCGCACCGAGTGCATCGGATGAGCGCCAGGTCGCCAGTTGTTGAAATCGCCGATGACCGACACTTCGCGCGCATCGGGTGCCCACACGGCGAAGTGTGTGCCAGCGACACCATTTTGTTCAACCAAATGGGCGCCGAGCTTTTCGTAGGCGCGATAGTGTGTTCCTTCAGACCACAGATAAACATCGAAATCGCTCAAAGTCGCAGTAATCACGAAGCTGGTCCTTTCTGCACAAACCGGCGAGCAGCCGGCATGAGCCGACTGATGTGGCCTGTACGAGCCGACTCACGCCGGCCGCTCACCAAATAAAGTCAAGATGCCGTGGAGGGGAATACGGACCCAATCGGGTCGATTATTCAGTTCATAAAGCAACTCGTAAAATATTTTTTCTAGCATGAAGGCATCAAGCAG
>Ga0070737_10004502_pt1 | contig 13944 bp, 5 predicted proteins | sample Coa_R1_10_FD_66438 | JGI IMG/M metagenome (GOLD analysis project Ga0070737, IMG submission 66438) | Surface soil microbial communities from Centralia Pennsylvania, which are recovering from an underground coalmine fire - Coalmine... | ecosystem: Environmental > Terrestrial > Soil > Unclassified ... | reverse complement strand
CACTGACGTCTCCATCTTCGGGCAGGAGAGCAACCCCACGACGTGGCGCCTGGCCCACATGAACCTTGCCATCCACGGCATTGAGGCCAAGCTCGGCGAGCAGCCGGCTGACACGTTCCTCCGTGACCAGCACCCCGACCTGAAGGCCGACTTCGTCCTCGCCAACCCGCCCTTCAACGTCAGCGACTGGTCTGGCCAACTCCTCCGCGGCGACAAGCGCTGGGCCTACGGCGACCCGCCCGTCGCCAACGCCAACTACGCCTGGATCCAGCACTTCATCCACCACCTCGCCTATCCTAACGGCCGCGGCGGCGGCGTCGCGGGATTCGTCATGGCCAACGGCAGTTTGTCGAGCAATACCGGCGGCGAGGGCGAGATCCGCCGCAAGATCGTCGAGGTCGACCTCGTGGATTGCATCGTCGCCCTGCCCGCGCAGCTCTTCTTCACTACCGGCATCCCGGTCTGCCTGTGGTTCCTCACCCGCGACAAGACCGGCCGGAATATCCGCCGCGGCACGCCGAACCGTCCCGGCGGACGAGCGGGCGAAACGCTCTTCATCGACGCCCGCAAGCTAGGCACGATGCAGACCCGCGTGCTGCGTGTGCTCACCGGCATGGAGGAGGCCGAGTGCGTTCCGGGCACGAATGACCCGCTGCCCGCCTCCGACGTCGGCCGGATCGTCTACGCTTACCGCCGCTGGCGCGGCGAGCCCGCACCGCGATGGTGGAACGAGCCCGAGCACGGCGCGTGGGCGTTCACGCCGACCCCTGGCTTCGCCCAGCCCGCGACGCTCGCCGAGATCGCCAAGCACGGCTACGTCCTCACCCCCGGCCGCTACGTTGGCGCGGAAGAGCAGGAAGAGGACGGCGAGCCGTTCGCGGAGAGGTACCCGCGGCTGGTGGCGGAGTTGGAGAAGCAGTTGGCGGAGGGGGAAAGGCTAGGTTCAATCGTTCGCAAGGCCTTGGGGGTGGTGGATGGAGGCCAGTGAATGGGCGTCGGCATCGCTCGGGGACGTCGCGACAATCCGTACGGGGAAATTGGATTCAAACGCAGCAGTTCCCGGCGGTAAATATCCCTTCTTCACGTGCTCACCCGAAACTCTCGCGATTGATACGTATGCTTTCGACGATGAAGCGGTGTTATTGGCGGGCAACAATGCGAATGGAGTTTTCTGCGTCAAGTACTACCGCGGCAGATTCAACGCTTACCAGAGGACATACATCATAACGTCAAGAGAACCTTCGAAGCTCGATACACGTTTCTTGTATTATCAGCTCAAGTTGCTTGCTGAGGGCTTCGGTCCCCTCTCCATTGGCAGTGCAACCAAGTTCCTCACGTTAAAGCTACTCTCCCCACTCCCATTGGCACTTCCGTCGATTATTGAGCAAGGTGCCATCGCCGCCGTCCTCGGATCGCTGGACGACAAGATTCAGCAGAACCGGCGAACGGGTCGCGCGTTGGAGGCGCTGGCGCGGGCGACGTTCAAGGCGTGGTTTGTGGACTTCGAGCCGGTCAAGGCCAAGGCAGCCGGAGCCGCAGACTTCCCCGGCATGCTCCCCGCCGCCTTCGCCGCCCTCCCCGATCGCCTGACCGACTCCCTCCTCGGCCCGGTGCCGGAAGGCTGGGAGGTGCGGCCGCTCGCCGAAGCGTTTGACATCAATCCTCCGCGTCGGCTGTCTCAAGGAGAGGACGCCCCGTACCTAGATATGAAGAACATGCCGACCGACGGCCACGCGCCCGACACGTGGGAGCGTCGGCCGCACGGGTCCGGCATGCGGTTCATTAATGGCGACACGCTCGTCGCCCGCATTACGCCGTGCCTTGAGAACGGTAAGACGGCGTTCGTCGACTTCCTTAGCGATGGCGAGGTGGCGTGGGGCTCGACCGAATACATCGTGCTGCGCCCGAAGCCGCCGTTACCGGAGGTCTATGCCTACTGCCTCGCCCGGACGTCGGAGTTCCGCTATTTCGCTATTCAGAACATGACCGGTACGAGCGGCCGACAGCGCGTGGCGGCGGCGGCACTTGAGCATTACACCGTTGCGGTTCCCGACGAGGCGACCGCTGCCGCTTTCGGCGAAATCGCGCGCCCGTTGTTCGAATGCATCCGGGGTGGCAAGTCCGAGTCATCCAAGCTCGCCACCCTCCGCGACTACCTCCTGCCGCGGCTGCTGAGCGGGCGGGTACGGGTGCGCCCATCGCAAGCGGAGGGGAAGGTATGATGCGCCAGCTAAAGCCCTGGACATACGGTCCCTTCGAAATTCTGTTGCACGCCGAGTTGCACTACCGGGTGGGCGAAGACTTCGACCGCCGCATCGCGATGATCGGGTTCGACAACGCGATCGAGGTGGCGATCACCACCTACCTTGGCCTCCACCCCATCCAGCGCGGCAACAAGCATTACCCGAACGCCGACGTCGAACGATGGCTGAACAACTACCACACGAAAATCGGCTTCTTCTTTCAGGAGTGCGTGACTCGTCAGGTCGCCGTCGTTGGCCAGTACGATGAAATCGTTTGGTATCACGAAGTGCGGAACGGGCAATATCACGTCGGCGGGGCGACCGTCCCGCAGAGGCGTGAACTAGACGGCGTGCGAGCGGCTGCATTAGAAGTTTTCGCCGTTCTTTTTGATGTCGCCGATGCAGAAGCTCAGCTAGACGCGCACATCTCAGCGATGCACCAGGCGCCCCAACCCAGAACCGCCGGAGGAGATCGTCTGATCGATAGTAAGTACGGACTGATCGAACTGTGCGGACAGTTAGAATATGCCAGCCAGTTGCTCTACGCCGTCGACCCGAACCGCTACCATGACATCGTCCAAACTCTAGGAAGTAGCGCCGCGACTGAGGACCCGTCGTGAGCCGGTCGCTTACAGAGGATGTTGTCGAGGAGTTCGCGATTGGCTCTCTTGTCGCATTCGGCTCAGAGGTGCGTCCAGGTGCCGAGTTAGCGGAGGCAGGGCTAAGCCTTACACGCGGACTTATCACTGCCCTCCTAAGGGACGTTCTTGAACGGCTCAACCCCCAGCTTTCGTACGACGAACGCGAGCAGGTACTACGCGCCTTAAGCCGACCGCCGCACCCGTCGCTGATCGAAAACAACCGCTGGTTCCACGATCTGCTCACGGACGGCGTGCCGATCGAGTACAAAGACGGCAATACTGGCGAGATGCGCGGCGGGCGGGCGCGGCTGATCGACTTCGAGAACCCGACCAATAACGACTTCCTCGTCGTCCGGCAGCTCACGATTGCTGCGGCCGACGGCAAGACCATCCGGCCGGACCTGGTGCTGTACGTTAACGGCCTGCCGCTGGTCGTGATCGAGCTGAAGGACCCGGCCAACACCGCGGCCGATCTCAACGTCGCAATCGACCAACTCGGGTGGTACAAGACGATCGCGCCGGACCTGTTCGTGCCGAACCTGCTGCTGGTCGCTAGCGACGGCCTCCTGACGCGCGTAGGCAGCATCACCAGCGGGCGGCAGCGGTTCATGCCGTGGCGGCCGGCAAGCGGGGGCGAGCCGACGCTGGAGGCGCTGATCCGTGAGCTGCTGAACCCGGCGGCGCTCTTGGATTACCTACAGTGGTGCGTGGCGTTCGAGGAGGACGAGCGGGGAAATATCGTCAAGAAGGTTGCCGGCTACCACCAGTTCCGGGCCGTGCGCAAGGCGCGTGCGAGCGTCATCGGCGCAATCAAGACGCCGGAGCGCATCGGTGACGAAGCCGCGGGCAAGGGCGGCGTGGTCTGGCACACGCAGGGCAGCGGCAAGAGCCTGACGATGCTGATGCTCGCTGGCACGCTCGTGCGGGCAGCGGAGATGGCGAATCCGACCGTGGTGATCGTCACCGATCGCAACGACCTGGAGGACCAGCTCTTCGATACCTTCGCGATGGGCCGGGCGCTGCTGCGGCAGGACCCTGTGCAGGCGGACAGCCGCAAGCACTTGCGGCAGTTGCTCGACCGGGCGATCGGCGGTGTGGTTTTCACAACCATCCACATGTTCACCGAGGCACACGGCACGATCAGCGAGCGCGCGAACGTCGTTGTGATGGCGGACGAGGCACACCGCAGCCAGTACGGGTTCGTCGATGGTGGGGCGCGATGGATGCGCGAGGCGCTGCCGAACGCGACGTTCGTCGGGTTCACCGGCACGCCCCTGACGGCGGGCGACCGGGTCACGCGGCACGTCTTCGGCGAGTACGCCGACATCTACGACATCCGCCAGTCGGTCGCCGACAAAGCAACGGTGCCGATCTTTTACGAACCGCGGATCGTGAAGCTGACGATCGACGAGGCCGGCGCGAAGGCGGCGGAGGCCCACATCAGGGAGAAGATCGCCGAGTATGCGGCTCTCGACGAGAACGGGCGCGAGACTCCGGAGAACGTCCGCATCCCGCTGGAAGAGCTGTACGGCGCCCCCGAGCGCCTGGAGCGGGTGGCGAAGTTCGTGGTGGAGCACTGGGAAGAGCGCCGCGCCGCGATGGAAGGCAAGGCGATGATCGTCACGATGAGCCGCGACATCGCCGCCCGGCTATACGAGCAGATCCGCAAGCTCCGCCCGGCGTGGCACGAGGAAGACGACGCGAAGGGCGCGATCAAGGTGGTCATGACCGGCAGGCCGGATGATCCCGAGCACATGGCCCGGCACGTGCGTGGCAAAGCGGGGCGGAAGGCGCTGGCGGACCGGTTCAAGGACCCGGCCGACGACTTCCGGCTGGCGATCGTGGTGGACATGTGGCTGACGGGGTTCGACGTGCCCAGCGCGCACACGATGTACCTGGACAAGCCGCTGGCCGGGCACAACCTGATGCAGGCGATCGCCCGCGTGAACCGCGTCTACGGAGAGAAGCCGGGCGGCCTGGTCGTCGATTTGATCGGACTGGCCGACCCGCTGGCCGATGCGCTGGCGACGTACGCGAACGCAACGGGGGAGACGGACAAGCCGGTCAAGGAGCTGCAGGACGAGGCGATCCCCGAGATGCGGTCGGCCTTCGAACAGCTGCGGGCGTTCTTTCACGGCTTCGACTATACGACTGCGCTGGAAACAGAGCCGGCCAACGTGCTGCGGGTGTACCTGGGCGCGATCGACCACGTGCTGGACGTGAAGCACAACCTCGCGGAGAAGACAGGCGCGCAGCGGTTCCGCGACATGGTCAAGCGGCTGGCAAGGGCGTTCGCGCTGGCCACGCCGCGGAAGGAGACGCGGGAGGTCGCGCCGCACCTGGCGTTCTTCCAGCGCGTGGTGGCGATGATCCGCAAGCGGCTGGCCGACGAGGTGGGGCCGACGCCCCGTGCGGGCGGCCCCGATTCCGAATCGCGCGATATCGACACGGCCATAAGACAGGTCATCGGCGGCGCGGTGCACGCTGGCGAGGTAATCGATTTGTTCGCTGCTGCCGGCCTTGACGCAGCGCGGCTGGACATCCTCAGCGACGAATTCCTGGAGCGGGTCTCGGCCCTGGAGCAGAAGAACCTCGCGCTCGAGACGCTGCGAAAGCTGCTCAATGACCAGATCAAGATCAGCGAGCGGACCAACCTCGTGCAGGCCCAGAGGTTCCGCGAGGCGCTCGAAAAGGCGATGCTCGGCTACACCAACAAGCAGATTTCGACGGCCCAAATGATCGCGCAGCTTTTGGAGCTGGCGAAATGGGTCCGCGAGGCGAAGCGGCACGGCGAGGAGCTCGGCCTCAGCAACGAGGAGACGGCGTTTTACGATGCGCTGGCGGAGAACGGGTCGGCCAAAGAGGTGATGAAGTCCGATCAGCTCCGTTTGATGGCGCGCGCGCTGGCGGAGTTGGTCAAAAAGATGCCCAAGCTCGACTGGACGCAGCGGGAGAGCGTGCGGGCGGACCTGCGGCGGAAAGTCCGTCGGCTGCTGGCGATGTACGGATATCCACCAGACCTCTCGGAAGACGCAACCCAGCTCGTGCTCAAGCAGGCAGAGTTGTCGACCGAGTATGCGGAGTGACGCCGCTACGGGGACGCCTCATGGGAGGCCGAACGACAGCATGACGGCGCTCCGCCAAGTGCACATAACATGTTGCGAGAAGCGGTTGCTGCGCGTTAATTTATCTCGACCAAGCATGCTCGTACGGGAATAGCACTTATCCCCCGTAGCGCCGCCGCGTAGATTTGCATCTGTCGCTCATAAGCAACATGATCCGTGCGTCCGACCTTGAAGTCGAGCAATAACCATCCCGAGTCAGATCGAATCGCAAAATCGATAGTGCCTTCAACTATACGACCGTCATTAAGCCGCAGAACGAACGGAAACTCGCGAGCTACTTGCTTGTTGCTTGATTTGAGCGCAGGGTGCTCGGTGACCTTACCGGCCGCTGCTGTTGCTGCGGCGATCTCCTGATTCGAAGCGCGAAGTCGCCGGCCGTGTGCCCGTGCCACGGCGCCGATGTTATGGCCGCCGGTCAAATCCATGTCCTGAAGCACGGCGTGAACCAACTTTCCCAGGTTACGGCTGGATTTCATCGTCATCCCTGTTTCAATCGAGAGAATTTCAACTGGAATCTCGTCCACGCCAGCAGTCGACTCCAGTTGCGTCGCGGCTACGACTACGTTCGACCTGCGAACTCCTCGGGCGGCGCTCTCCGCCCGGCTTTGCTTCCACGCGTTATATCGAGATAGTCCGGGCTCCGCATCGCCCTCGAGAATCGCGCGATTGGCTGCCTCTATTCCGTCGAACATCTCCGGGTCGCTGGCGAGGAGCTTTGTATCGAACGAATGTATCTCATCAAGGGAAGCCAACGTGGGTTCGAGAGGCGAAAGCCAGCCCTCGCCAAGCTCTGAGCCCGACGTGGTCACAACCAGGAGATCGCGTGCGCGCGTCGCGGCGACATACGCGAGCCGCCATGCTTCCTCCTGCTCGGCTTGCTTCTCCCGCTCCTGATGATCGATTACATCCTGCGGCGCGCATCCCAGAAGCGTTTGTGCGCAGAGCCGGGCGTCCTTATTCACCCAGCGGCTGCCGGCGCTTGTTCCCACCAGGTGGCAGGTCGGGTCTGCAAGAATCACGACCGGGAACTCGAGTCCCTTGGCCTTATGCACCGTCATGAGACGAACGCCGTCGCCTTCGTGTTCAAGCAGCGGAGCTTCGGTCGCTTCACTCGCTGCAGCCTCAGACTCCAGAAACTCGACAAAGGAGCGGAAAGAAGTGGCAGCCGTTGCATCGAAGCGGCGCGCGAGGTCGATCAATCGATTCACATTGCTGAGTACGCGGATACCGCCGGGACGAAACGCGAAACTCGCGTGCGCCCGCGCCATGCTCAGCAACCGGCTGAGCGTAACCGCTAGCGGCTCGTAGTTGCGACTCCTATGGAGCTGCGCTATGCAATCGAGCGCGTAACAGATTGCAGCAAACTCGCTACGCGCCTCGTCGGGAACCTTGACCGGATTCAGCCGCTGGTGGCGATGCCGGTACAGGGCGAGCGCGGAATCGGCTACTCCGAACATCGGCCCGCGAATGGTCGCGTACACGCTGAATTCGTCGCGCGGCCATTCGATCGCCAGCAGCGCGTTGCGGATAACGCCCACCTCCTCGCGCCCATGCAGCGATTTCGATCCGACCAGCAGGTGCGGGATGTTACGGCGTTCGAAGGCGCGCACGTAATCGGCGGTCGTGTCCGACTGGAAACGGCGGAACAAAATGCAGATGTGCCGCGGGTGGATGGGAACGCTCCTGCCTTTTTCGAATACTTGCCAGCCGCTCCTGTTGCAGAGCCACTCGACGAAGCCTGCCGTCACTGAAGGAGCGTGCCGCTCCACCATGTATTTGGCGGGTTTGCCGCGCTTGCCGGCGCTCTCTGTGATGCGCAGCGACACGACGCCGGGCTGTCCATCGATCCCCTCCCGGCCGTCGCACAAGGGCAGGTAAGCCGGCAGATTCTGGAACACGCTATTGACAAAGCGCTGAATCGAAATCAGCGACCGGTAACTGCTCTTGAGTTGCTTCGGTTGCGCGCCGCCCTCGATGACCTGCCTGTAAACGGACTGATACGCTTCCAGATCCGCGCGCCTAAACCTGAAGATCGATTGCTTAGGATCTGCGACGATAAACAGCTTGCCGGGCGCGGGGATCACTTTTCGCCAGTCGCGCTCGCCGGGATCTGCCGACGCCAGCAGCATCAACACCTCAGCCTGCAATGGATCGGTATCCTGGAACTCATCGATCAGAATGTGGTCATATCTGGCCTGTAGCGCGGCGCGCACTTTGTCGTTCTGCATGAGGTCGCGCGTCGCAACCAGAAGATCGGTGAAATCGACCTGGCCGGCGCGGAGCTTCGCGCTCTGATAGCGCTCCACAACCTCCCACAGCTCGTCTCGAAGTGCGGCTGCAAAGTCGGCATCGGCCCGCTTTCGGAACTCACAGGCAGCTTCCCGAAAGCCGCGCCAGGATTCGAAATCCGCCTCCAGCCGGTTACCTGACCGCTCAAATCGGAAGTCATCGGGATCCGCCTCTTTCCGCCCAATCGAACAAAGCGCGGCTTCGTAGGCGTCATACTCCGGACAATTTGCCGCTCGCTGCACTTCCACTGTTTGGATCAGCTTGGCCGCGTCTCGCAGGCCCTTCGGCACACGATCTAAATTCGTCAGAGCGCGCCAACCTTCGCCAACGGCCAGCAGCCGGTCGAGCAATTGGTCCATCTCCGCCTTGGGCTCGAAGGGAAGGCGCTTCCAGGCAGCATCCATGTCGCGCCACTCGGCAATTTCTCGCGCTGCTTTGCGAATGCGATGCGCCGGATTTTCCTGCCGCTCGTCCATGTACGAGAGGCGGGACAGAGCGCGATTCAAAGTCGGCGAACCGACTGCGAGCCGTTCCTCGAACCAGGTCCGAAATACGCCGTTGAACAGGCGCGCGGATTCCATCTCGGCGAGCGTCTGAAACTGCGGATCCAGCCCAGCCTCAACCGGCCGCTGGCTCAAGATGTTTGCGCAAAACGAATGAATTGTGCCGATGAAGGCCTTCTCGAGATGGCGCAATGCGGTGAGGAGTCTTTCGCGCTGATCGGCCGCTTGTTCAACGCCGATCCTTCGGTCCAGCTCCTCGCGCAGCCGCACCTTCATGTCGCCCGCCGCCGCGATCATATACGTCACCGCGACGATTCGATCAATCGATGCACCGGCGCAGATGAGCTCAATGATGCGCCTCACCAGCCGCGTCGTCTTGCCGGTGCCCGCAGACGCCTCCACAACGTAGCTGGTATATCGGTCGCCCGCAGCCGGCGCGGGGCTTGTCAATCGAGAACCCTCAATGCATCCAGTTCCGGGATCGGCGCCTTGCGCGCGGCGCGTTCCTCTTCATATGGTCCGCACAGCGGCTTGTAATCGCAGAACATGCACGCGCCCGGGCGCGGAGCCGAAGGCAGCCATCCCTGGCGAATCGAGTCATCGATGCCCAGCAACACGTTGTTCAAGTCTTTGCGGGTGCGCTGGTTTATTTGCACGGATTCTTCTTTAAGCCCACCACGCATAGTCGAATACGATAGTTGGGCGCTCACCGCCGTCTTGCCCATCAGCGCCTCCGCGGCCAAACCGTACAGCAGCGGCTGCAGCACCTCCCCGGATCCAACCGCCCGCAGATCGTAGTACGTCCGGTCGCCCTGCAAATTGGTCCGGTAGCGGTGTTTCTTTCCGGTTTTATGATCGATGACTCGAATCAGGCCTGAGCTTGTCGCTTCAATCAGATCGATGGACCCGCTCAATTTGACGAGACCTGCGATGTCCAACACCTCGGGCGTACTGGCCGGGTCGCATTCGCCGCTCACCTCCTTGCCGAACGAAAGCTCCGCTGCAATCGGCCGCCAATTGGAAGCCGACGCTTCGTGCTCTACGATCCAACTCCGCAGATCCGCCCGGATCGATTCAACGCCTCTTCTCCAGACGCCGGGCAGCGCCGGCGCAATCTGTTCTTCGAATTCGAGGGCAACTGCTTCGACGGCTGCATCGGCGGCGGCCAGCTTTGTTGTCAGCTCCTCTAAGCGATCTTCGATTACCGCGCGTACGTACCGGAATGCCGCAGCGTGAAAGATGCGGCCGCGTACGTCCGGCGGCATCCGATGTACGATTTCCGATCGATTTGCCGGCCTCAGTCCCTCGATTGCGGACAGAAAAAAGCTGTACGGACAGGCTGCAAACCTTTCGAGCAGTGAGGCCGAGTAGACATGCCGGTCAAGCGCAAACGAGCTCAGCGGCGACTCGTGTTGAAATTTTTCCTGATATCCGTCCCACTGGCGCCACTTGTCTTTGTCCCATTTGGCCCATCGGGCGCGCAGAGCTTCCGCCACCGGTGCGTCCACCTTGGTGAGATAGGCACCGAGTCCGCGTGCGCCCTCAGGTGACACGAGTGCCGGCCCGAGCACCGCCAGATCGAATTCGCCCTCATCGATGGCCTGCATCGGATCGCGCGGCGCCGGCCAACCCGCTTGCGTGTCAACCCTCGATCGAGCTTCGCTCTCAAGCATTCGCACATCCAATGCGCCGCCCGTTGCCGCGCTCGCAAGCTCGAAGAAATAAAGCGAGGGCACGCGCGCGCGACCCGTCAGCAGATCCATTCGGGCGTACGAGCCCACGATCCGGCGCTCCGCAGCCGCGACTGCAGCGCGCAGCAGCTTGTGTTCCGCGAACTCATCGGTACAGCGCAGGTGCCGTGAAATATCGCGGCGCACTTCGTCGAGCAGCAGCGGGTCCTCGGCGGGACGTCTGGGAAAGGTTCCTTCGACCAGGCCGGGAATGAACACGACATCGAAAGCCATACCGCGCGCCGATTCGACGTTGCCCACATAAACGCAACCGTGTCTGCGCTCTTCGCCGTAACTGCGATAGTCGCGAAAGCGGGCTTCGAGCACCAGCAGCACATCCTGCAAGGTGACGCCGGCGATCTCGGAGAGCGGGGCCAATTCCTCCAGCAGATGTAAAAGGTCGTCGGGCTTCGCCACACCGTATTCAGCCAGATCGGCGAGCTTGTCGAGCCAGACGCCCCAGGACGCCGTCCCCGGCAGCCGGGTCAGAAACTCCAATAACTGAAGTACAAATCCGCGAAGCGATGCCAGCGCTTCCGCGGCGGCGTTATCCCCAGTGCTCTCGAGCTCCCGAGCAAGTCCATCGAGGCGCCGCGACCATCGCTCGACGCCGCCCACCACGGCTGCATCGACGATCAACCGCTCCCAGTATGCGGGCGCGTAGATTTCACCGGTGGAGATTGCACGCTGCGGAGGAGCCTGCCCGAGCGACAGGTACTCCACAAATCGCGTGGCCGGAAAACCCTCATTTGCAAAATGAAGCAGACCCAGTAGGGCCCGCCCCGCCGGATGTGGCCTTCGAGCGCCTTGTGCAAGCCAGAGCGGAATTCGCGCCCGATCGCAGGCTTCCGCCAGAACCGGCGTATATCGCTCAGTCGATCGCAGCAGAACCGCCATCCGATCGAAAGGCAAGCCCTCCGCGGCGAGTCTTGAAACGCGCCGCGCGATTTCCACGCATTCCAACGCTTCGCTGGCGGCTGCAAACATTTCCAGTGACTCGTCAGGCGCTACGGCCGCGCCGCTGCCGAACGTAAACAGGCGCGATTGTACACGCTGGACGCTGGATGTTTCGGCGACGCGCAGGGCTTCTGGCGAACATTGCACAATCGCGCCAAGCTGAGCCGCCTCCTCTTCTTCCGTCGATAGCGCAAGCACCGCTCGGGCGCCGCCGACCAGCGCCTTGATCAGTTCCCGCTCGGCCTGGTATTGCAGGCCCGGGCACAGCAACAGCACAGCGGCGCCGCAGTAAGGATGTTTACCCGACGACACCACGTCGACGGCAGTGCGCATGGCTGTCGCGAGGTCCGCAATCTCGCGCTCTGCCAACTGCGCCTCGAACTCTTCCAGCAAAACAGCCAACTCGGCAGGCGCGCCGCCGAACTGGCGCAACTGCTGAGAAGCGATGAGTTCCAAGCGTAGTTCGGTGATGGTTCGAAGCACTGCCCGTGCAAACCGGGGGCGGTCCGCGACAGGCCCAAAATAGGGCAGCGCGGCTTGCGCGCGAGCACGGTTGGTTATCAGGGCGGCAATTGCTTCGAGCGCCAGCGCCCCCGCCGTTGAAACGCCCTGGGCGGCAAGACAAGCACGCGATACTTCAAGCGCGAGTTGCGATGGCGTGTGCCGGTAGACGCCACCGAGCACCGTCTCGCAGGCGGCCCACGTCAATTCGTCCGCGGCGATTTTCTCCGCGGCGACTACAACGATGGCTCCGTTTCCAGCTTCTATCCGAATGAATTGCTTCGCTGGTTCCAGCAAAGCACCGTAGGATTTAGCGGTGAGCGCGCTCCTCTGAGTCGACACTTTATTCAAAACCGGCAATTGGATCTTTATTTATAGTGACACTGGCCGACCCGCCGTACATTTGACGATTTCAACGCACAAACAAAGGCTAGATTACGCGCGGCACTAACGAGTCGTCCTCCAGACTTAGGGACGGTGACAATCAAACCGAGTAATTGTGTTCGCGCTAAGAATCCGCATGTACTAGCGCGTCTCACCGATGATAACGGCAAATTGCTGGGATACTTCTAAAAGCCGTTCTGCAGCCGACCATCCCTATAGGCCGGTGCCGTTAACTATTACGAACCAACTTTATACAGTGATTGACGAAATAAAAAGTCAATTACGGAGAAAACGAAAAGCAGCAGATAGCCTCTTGACAAACTATCGAGCAAAGTGTTTAAATCGCGAGATCAGTAAAACCGTGATCGATTGCCATTGAACAGAATCGGCTCTTAAAAGAGTCGACATAGACGGAAGCCTACCAAGATCCGTTCCTAGGAATTTATTTACCATCTAAATTCCTAACAAACGATTTAGCTCAATGGGCTAATTCGTTGGCAAGCAACGTAACTGGCTCGGTCAGATTTCATGATCAGAGCTTCAGAGGTCCGCAGCGCCCAGTGATGCGCAGAACAATGCAGCGCAGCAGCAAGGGGCCTAGCGCTCAAAACGAAGAGTCATGAATTCAATCCGACGGGCTAAAAGAAGCAGAAAAGTATTTCGATCGGCAGCACGAAGCTAGCGCTCCCTATTGAATCGTTTACAACCAAGAAAACGAAACGGGTTGGTTGATTTAAATAAAAAGCGAGTGCGTTTCGATTGAATGACATTTTTCTTTACCCTATGTGTCCTCCTCTGACGGTCGAACCTAGACAACCCAGCGACAGGGAGCGGGTAGAGCGTACGTTGCCGTTGTCATTTGCGCAGCAGAGATTGTGGTTTCTGGCGCAGATGGAGGGAGTAAGCGAGGCCTATCACATACCGATGGCTTTGCGGCTGAGCGGGGAGCTGGACGTAGATGCATTGAAGCGGGCGCTGGACCGTATCGTGTGGCGCCACGAAGCGCTGCGCACGAGTTTCCGGCAAGTGAATGGAGAGCCGGTGCAAGTGGTAGCGGCGCCCGATAGCGGTTTTGAGTGGCGGGAAGACGATCTGAGCGGGCGGGCGGAGGCGGCGCAAGAGCTGGAGCGTCGGATGAGGGAGGAAGCCGGCCGGCGCTTCGATCTGCAGCAAGGGCCGCTGCTGCGCGGGCAATTGATTCGGCTGGCGCCGCAAGAGCACGTATTGCTGATCACCATGCACCACATAGTGTCGGATGGTTGGTCGCTGGGGATTTTCACGCATGAGCTGAGTCGGTTGTATGGGGCCTACCGCGCCGGGCAAGAAGATCCGTTGCCGCCGCTCGGGATTCAGTATGCCGATTACGCGCTGTGGCAACGCCAGCGGCTGAGCGGCGCGGTGCTTGAGCGGGAGAGCGAGTATTGGCGCAGCACGCTGGCAGGGGCGCCGGCATTACTGGAACTGCCGACCGATCGGGCGCGACCGGCTCAGCAGACATTCGCCGGCGAGGTAGTGGAGCTGGAGCTGGATGCAGTGTTGACGCGCGGGCTGAAAGCGCTGAGCCAGCGCCA
>Ga0070737_10004501_pt1 | contig 13947 bp, 23 predicted proteins | sample Coa_R1_10_FD_66438 | JGI IMG/M metagenome (GOLD analysis project Ga0070737, IMG submission 66438) | Surface soil microbial communities from Centralia Pennsylvania, which are recovering from an underground coalmine fire - Coalmine... | ecosystem: Environmental > Terrestrial > Soil > Unclassified... | reverse complement strand
CGCGGCTGCCGGTCGTGCGGACTGACGTTCGGGTCGGCTGCCGCCTGGCGCGTCCACTTCGAGGGCCAGCCCGGCGCCGGGTGCCTGCCGCCGGGTGCGTTCGGCCAGCTCCAGCAGAACGACGCCGGTGTGTGGTGCATCCCCGGCAGCGACGCCGCCAGACGATAGCGCGCGTCACGGCCACTTATCAGCCGGCCACCGGTCTAACCTGTGATCTATCAATCCGGTCTATGTATGGCCGAGGTGGCACCCCCGATCAGGGAGGCAAAGCGTGACACCAGACGAGCGCGCCGCGTGGGACAACGTCCGGCGCATCGCGGCAGGCCTTCAGCAGGCTTACGCCCGGGCCCGGCTCGCCGAGAAGGAACTCCGCGACGCGCGCACCGCCTCGTTGCGGGTGACCGAGCCGCGCACCTACTCGCCGCAGAGCCGGGCGAGCTGGTTTGTGGACCTGTACCGGGCCAAGCGGCTGAACGACCCCGAGGCCCGCAAGCGCCTGGACGCCCACGCCGCCGAGGCGGCCAAAGACGCGCCCAAGCGGGCCGAGGCCAGGCAGCGCGCCGCCGAGTCGGCCTATCTGGCCGCATTCGCCGCCACCCCAGGTGAACGGCGCGCCCTGGCCGAGTTCACCGGCGCAGGCGGCACGCTATTCGAGCGGCGCGCCATGACCACGATCGACGGCGGCGGCGGCTACCTGGTGCCACCCGCCTGGCTGGTCGACGAGTACGTGCCACCCGCCAGGGCCGACGCCGCGCTCGCCGCCGCGGTGACGACCCTCCCGCTGCCCGAGCACTGCGACACGGTGAACATCCCGGTCATGCAGACCGGCACCGCGGCCGCCATCCAGACCGCCGAAGGCCAGCCGTCGCCGTCCCGGGACATCGCCGACAGCTTCGCCACTGCCACCGTGCGGACCATCACTGGGATCGAGGACGTCGCCTCGATCTGGCTCGACCAGGGCATGGACGGCGCGGGCGGCTCGCTCGACCAGATCATCTGGGATGATCTGCACGCTGACGCGATGCTGCAGCTTGACGGCAACCTGATCATGGGCAGCGGGATCAACGGGCAGATGACCGGCCTCATGCCACCGCAGACCACCGTCGGCACCTCGCTGGCGGTGTACGCGCCGAACGCGAACACGAGCTCGGGACAGCAGCTCTACTACAACGGCGGCACCGGGACCGCGCTCGGCACCACGATCGCCCAGGCCGTCAGCGGCGTCACGAGGGCCAGGGCCAAGCGGCCCACGCACCTGCTCACCCACCCGTGGGTGTGGGACATGGTCTCGGCGCAGACCGACCAGCAGGACCGGCCCTACGTCGAGCCGAAGGGCCCGCACCTGGTGCCACCGGGCGCCGATGTGCCGCCCGGCGTCGTCGGCCACATCGGCGGCCTGCCCGTGCTCGGCGACCTCAACATCCCGGTGACCATGGGCAGCGCATACCCGAACGCGCCGCAGCTCGGCGCCGTCAACGGCGTACAGTTCGCCGGGCAGGCAGGCACCGGCTCCTACACGCCGGTCATCCCGATCATCGCCAGCGACATCTACGTGTTCCTGAGCCAGCCGAAGATGCTGCTGCTCAAGGAAGTGCTGTCCGGCACCATGCAATACCGCTTCCAGCTCGTGATCTACGCCGCGGTCATGGTCAACCGCTACCAGGCCGTCGCCGCGGGCACGCTGGCCAACTCCGGCGGCTGGGCCGTGGGCGCGTCCAGCTCTTACGGCATCATCACGCAGCAGGGCAGCAACAGCCTGCTCTCAATCACCGGACAGGGGTACTGACATGGCACCGGCGCGCACCACCACGGCCGGCACCCACGAGGACCAGGCGCAGGTGCCCGCGGCCGGGATCCGGGCCCTCCGCGACGCGATCGCCGAACTTGGGAGGTTCATGGGACACGGCCAGCGCGCGAACGCCAACACGGTCCTGCTCAGCCTCGGCGCCCAGGCCGCCGACGTCCAGGCGCTGTATGAGTACCTCGACACCGAGCTGCCGCCCGCGGCCGGGGATCCGCAGTGAGCGCCCTGAGCCCGGCCCGGCGCCGCGCCCGGGCCGAGGTGCCAGCGCCCGCCACCGCGGCGGCCGCCGAGATCAAGGCGCTGCGTGCCCAGGTGACCCTGCTCGCCCAGGTCATCGTCAAGGTGGCTTCGGTGCGCGCCCATGCCCCGCACTACAGCCTGGCCGAGCTATTCCGCCAGTACGGCCTCACCCAGGACGACGCCGAAGCCGTCCAGGCCATCCTCGACGGCCCGCAGACATGATCATCTCGACAGCCTGCGGCCAGGACGAACACGGCGAATGTGAGACGCCCTGGTGCGGGTGCATGTGCCACGAGCCCGGCGGGACCGGCACCCGCCACCACGACCGGGAGGGCTGACCATGCGCAACACCAGCTACGAGGAATCCCAGGCACAGTTCGCCGACGAGATCGACGCAGCGATCGAGGACGACCTCCAGGCCACGGGCCGCCACGGGCTGGCCGCCCACGTCCGCCGCGAACGGTACGCACGCCGTGCCCAGATGACCGGGATACGCGAGTACCGGAACGGCCGCGCCACCGGGAGCTGGTCAGCGGCAGCACGTGCGCGCCAGCCCGCGCCAGCCCGCGGCGACCTCGAGGACCTGCTGATGCGGACCCGCTTGCTCGAGCTGGGCGGCTGACCCATGGTCGCGCCCCCCACCTACGACCCCGGAGCATGGGCCGAACTGGCCGCCTACACCCGCCTCACCGTCCTGCAGCAGCACGATCACGACCCCAGCCGCAAGCAGGTCATCGCCACCCACCTGGCCAACCTCGCGCCCTACGCGCACACCGGCGGCGACGCGGCCGCCGCCAGCATCATCGCCCAGCACTACCAGGACGAGGACAACCGTCTCGCCGGGCGCCCAGCACCAACATCACCGGCGGTCGCGGACACCGGCGGTGAACTGCACACCGACAGGGCAGAAGCCGCGTCATTCATGGCATCAGACCCGCACCTGCAGACACCTATCGGCAGTGAGGAAAGCCGAAGCGGAAGCACCCCATGAACCGGCCATCATCACACTCTGTGAGCTGCGGGAACGTGCCAGAAGGACGGCACACCTCCCTATCCGGGTTTTTTAGCAGGCGATCGTCCCATGACCCGCACGCCCCGTTTTTTTCGGCGTGGTACCACTCCACGCGTTTTTTTGGGGCCCCCGCCAGGCCCTCCCGCCGCGGATGGTCACGGATGGTGACCGATGGCGGCTGACGCGGCGGCTTACGCCCGGTACAACGCGAGCCCGAAGGGCAAGGCACGCAAGGCGCGTTACGCGGCCACCGAATCCGGCCGCGCTGTCCGCCGCGCAGCCGACCGCCGCCGCTACCAGGCCAGGAAGGCCGCGGCCGCGCAAGGCACCCGTACCCAGCCGGGCCACTCTGCCGGTGACGGGTCACCCTCCGTCGGCGCCCGGCAACGTGAGATGGGTGGCTAGGCCGGGATGTGTTCGGCGGGGCACACGTCCAGGCACAGCGTGCCCCGCGCGGCCGCCGGGCACGTGTCGCAGTACCCCAAGATGTGGGTGCCGTCGAGCTGGCCGTGCACCGGGTCGTCGGCGACGAGAACAGGCCGCTCACGCACCTCCACGGCTGGCCCCGGCAACGCCGCGGGCTCGGCCAGCTCGGGAGTGTGCGGCTGATCGTCGTGCCCCTCAGGTGCCGCCGCCATCACGACGAGCGGGGCAACATGCACCACATGCACCAGTGGTGGCGGGCCGCCAGGCGCCCCTGCGGCGACGCCCCAGCACAGCATGCAGACCCCGGCCAGCACCCTGGCCTTCGAGCACACGCAGACCTTCATCGCGGTCGAGTCTAGGGTGCCTCACCGGTGTCGGTCGGCCCCATTTGGTGATGGCCCGATGGCGCGGCCCGGGTTTGGCGGCTCTGGGCTGCGCGGGATTCTGCGGGGTGGCTGTCGTCGCCGCAGCGTACGGCTCGGGCGCATGCCGGGAGGTGGTATCCGGACCCGGGGTGCGGATGAGCCGCGCCTGACTCGCGGTTCGTCGGCAATGCGAGCAAGCTCGGCCCCTGTGACGGCGTCCTGGTGGGCTTGTGGCTGAGCATGGGGAAACAGGTTGGAGTACCTAGCGACGACGAGCGCAAGAGCAAAGCCGAAACTTGCCAGGTCAAGACCCATCTGCAATGTCTGGAGCCTGCGAGCTGTCTCGCTGATCGCTGATATCGACCCGGTCCCGGCAGTGGTCAATGTGCCCAGGGCGAAGTAGAAGGAATCGAGGTGGGACAGACCAATGCTGAAGTTCTTCGTGCTTCCGTATGACCAGTAGATGTAGGAAAAGAGCTGCAGCACCAGGGAAAACAGGTAGATGAGAACGAGGGCGGTGATCACCGGCCGGAAGCGGTGGAAGCAAGACCACACCAGCCAGATCACGGGAGGAGCGATCTGGAAGATGGCCTCCAGGATGTAGCCCGTGCCCACCGGCCTGGGATCGCTCAGGGCGAATTGCCAGAACCACAAGTGAACAGGGAACCACAGTACGTACATAGTGGCCCAGAGATAACCGGCCGAGCGGTGATGCTTCACGCTCGCCACGATCGCCGCAAGCAGGACAGGGATGCTGGCCATCAGGGTGATGGCGACGCCCCAATTGATGCCCATGAGCAGGAAGTTACCCGCGCCCGGCCGGTGCTTTGCGCGAGCGCTAGTGGCCGTCGCGTCCCGGTTCTAGGCAAGGATCCGGCTAGCCTCCACCCCACATCCGACGCGCTTCGGCGCGGACCATCTCGTCGCGCAGGTCGAGCAGGTCCTCGCCGCGGACGGTCACGGCGGGATCGTCGCGCAGCCGTGCCCGCGGCAGGCTGAACGACCAGTAGACCTCCCACGCGGGGAACTCTCGCTCGATGTCGGCCTCGGTCGGCTCGGCCGGCCCGGTCATCGGCCGGCCGACTGTTCGGCGAGCTGGGCGAGCTGCTCGGCGGCGCCCTGCGCGTCGGCGATCGGCCACGTGACCCACTCGCCCGCCTGCCGCCAGCTCAGCGTCCGGCCGTCGCACCAGGCGGTCACCCCGGCCGCGACCGACAGCACGCCGACCACCGGGCACGCGGCCACATACAGGCGGGACAGGCCGAGATCACGCAGCCCAGCCTCGACGGCGGCTAGCACGCCGCCTGGGCGGCGCCGGTAGGCAGGCATCATCACGGCTGCCGCGACGTCGCCGGTTCGCGATCCTCGATCGCTGCGGTCACGTCGGCGTGGAAGGTGTCGAGCTTGATCTTGAGTACGGAATCGAGGCGGCCGCCGAAGCTGAGCAGGTAGTCGGCCGCGTCGCGGGCCTTAATCAGGTCGGGGGTCGAGATGTGCTGAAGGTACATAGTCGTCACTGTCTGGCCGCCGGGGGTTACGGTGGGAGTGTTGACGGGAGGCCCGTCAACAGGTGGTCAACGACGTCGCGAGCTGGTGCACGCGGATGGACTTCGCCGCGCGGATGCGCGCGCTCATGCAGGCACGCGGTCTTGGCGTGCGCGCCCTGGCCCGCTCCGTGCCCTGCGATCCGGCGCTGATCTCGCGGCTGGCCAACGGCAGGCAGCGGCCCTCACCGGAGATGGCCGGCCGCCTCGATGACGTGCTCGCCGCTGGTGGCGCCCTAGCCGTGCTGGCCTCCAGCACGGCCGGGAGCGCGCCAGTGGCCAGCGGGCACCTGGACACCGCCGACGACGAGATCGCGGCGCTGGAGCTGACCCGGCAGGCCACGGCGAGCGATGTGGGCGCGGCGGTCGTCGAGCGCCTGGAGCACGCCGTCGACGAGCTGGCGACCGCCTACCCGGGCACACCCCCGGCCGACCTGCTGGCCCGGGTGCGCGCTCACCTCGGCTACACGAGCCGCCTCGTGGGCGCCCGCGCGACCCTGGCCGAGCACCGGCGGCTGCTGGTCACCGGCGGCTGGCTGTCGCTGCTGGCCGCGACCTGCCTGATCGACCTGCACCGCGACCAGGCCGCCGCGGCGCACCTGCGCACGGCCGCGCAGCTCGCCCACGAGACCGGCCACGCCGAGATGGCCGCCTGGTGCCTGGAGACGCGCGCCTGGCAGGTCCTGACCGGCGGGGGCTACCAGCGCGCCGCCGAGCTGGCCCAGGCCGCCCAGCAGGTCGCCCCGCGCGGCAGCAGCGCCCACATTCAGGCCACCGCGCAGGAAGGCCGCGCGTGGGCGCGGATGCGGTCACCCGGCCGCACCCGTGACGCGCTGGCCCGCGTCGAGCGGCTTGTCTCGCCGCTGCCGGTGCCCGACGAGCCGGAGCACCACTACCGGTATGACCCGGCCAAGTCACAGGCCTACGTCGCGACCACGCTGTCATGGCTCGGCGACCCGGCCGCCGAGGACTACGCCCGCCAGGTCCTCGCCCGGCTTGAGTCCGCCGAGGATGGGCCGCCACGGCCACGCAGGGCCGCCTCGGCCCGGCTCGACCTATCCCTCGCCCTGATCGGCACCGGGCGGCACGACGAGGCCACCGGGACAGCCCTGGAAGCGATCACGTCCGGCCGCCTGGTGCCCTCGAACTACTGGCGCGCCCGCGAGGTCATCGAGGCCGTGGCCGCCCGTGGCGTGCCCGAGGCGGCCGAGCTGGCCGACGCCTACCGCGAGGTGTGCCGGGACGGCGGCCCGCCCGCGCTACCGTGACCTGTGCGTACACCAGCGCAGTAGCGCCCCGCCATCGTTTACCTGTAGCGGGGCGCTGCAGGGTTCTAGACCCTGGCCCGGTTCTAGCGGCAGGGGCGCTAGATTCTAGCGGCAGTTCTAGACCCTGAAACAGTCTGTGACCTGCGCTCTAGCGGTCTAGCGGTCCCTGGCACCAGGGCCGAAACCTGCTCCAGGCGGGGTATCACCCCTCCGGAGTCAGCCGCTAGAGATCCATCTGCGGCTCGCGATAGGGCGCGAGGATCACGGCGACCAGGTCGGCCTGCTCCTGGCTGAGCGGGGGGCAGCGTGGCCACCTCCGCCTGCGCCGCGGCCTCGGTCTCGGCGAGGGTCCGGCAGATGGTCATGCGCTGGCCGGCTTACGCCTGGCTGTGACGCCAGCAGCACCCATGCGGGCGTAGTGGGCCCTCCGGGCCGACTCGGCGGCCTCGGCCACCTGGCGGTCGGTCGCGTCCGGCCCGAGCCGCTCGCGCGCCTCGCGCTCGAACTTGGCCAGGCCCGGATCGGCGTGCTCTGGCCACGCCTGTTGACCGGCTGAAACAGGGCCGTGCAACAACCCGGACCGCCCGGGAACCTCCGCTATCTCACCTGTTTCCGTCTCTTGTCCCGTTCGTTCTCCCCATGCGTGTCCCACCGCAGGTTCCCCAGGTGGTTGTCGTCCGGGCGGCCATTGCCGTGGCATCCCTCCATGCCCGGCGGCCTGGCGCTCACGAACGCCTCCAGGACGAGATGGTGCACGCGCCGCCACCGGCCGCGCAGCCGCACGCGCGCGTATCCCTTCGCGTCGGGGGCGGCCCGCAGCATCACCCCGCCGGCCGCCCGGCCGTCGCTGAGCGACCGGTCGAGCGACCGCACACGGCCGTGGTCGCTGACGGCATAGCCGGGCTCACCGGGTACGCCGCGCCACCGCTCCGGGGCTGTTTCACGGTCTGTGGCACGGCCGCCGCAAACCGGGCAAATACCTGCTGTTTCTGTGGCGTTCCCGAGGTCAGGGCCGCGCGGTGCGTCGTCCTGTGTCATCTGTTTCACCACCTCGCCGGGCCGTTACCGGGTAACGCCAGCGTTACCGCCGCTGACCTGCGGCGATCCGATCCGCCGTTACCGCCGCTACCCGGCTGGTGCCGCTGACCTGCGCGGTAACGGGTAACGCCTCGCGCAGCCACGCCGGTCCCTAGGCGTCTAGGGCCGGTCCTAGAGGTGCGCGGCCTGCGCAAACGCAGTTCCGTCCTAGGCGCCCCTAGGCGTCCGGTGCCGCTGACCTGCGGCCTAGGGCCTAGGGGCAACCGTGGCCAGGTGTCACTTCGGGTGTCGCCCGGGTGTCGCGCAGGTGTCACTGTCACTGTCACTGTCACCCCGGTTTGCGCAGGTCGCGCCAGGTGCCTGCCGCCCTGGCCGAAGGCCTCGGCGACACTCTGGAAACTGTCACTCCAGATCTGCGGTCGGCCGATTCGACTCCGACCCATGCTGGCCTGCGCAGTCCGACCCCGGCGCCCACGGGTCGGAGCAGGCCGCCCGCCTGACCTGCACGGTCGGAGGTCGGAGCCAGACCGCCCAGGGCACCCGGTCCGGCCTCCAGGCACCCGCGACCCCGGGTCGCGTTGCCGCGACCCTCCGGCCAGCGCGGTCGCGGCAGCCCTGGCCGGGCGCGACCGGCGCGACCTGCTGGCCTGCGCGGTCGCGGGTCGCGCCTGTACGGCTGTGGGCGCCGGAAGCCGCCAGGGCCACCCCAAAGCCAGCCGCATCCACCGCGACCGGCCGGGCCGTCAGCATGCGCCAGGGCGGCCCGCGCCTCGTCGCGGACCGCCCTGGAACCGTGCGCCGTGCGTGCCATCAGCCGCCCGGCCGCGCCCGCTCAAGGCCACCGTGGCCGCGGGTGGATCTGGGCTGCCGGACGGTGGTGCGGCCGTGGCGCCGCTGGCGGCAGCGCTCGACCTCGCGGCCGACCCTGTAGGCGCCGGCCACGACCAGGCACGACCGGCGCAAAGCCACCATGGCCACCGCGGCAGCCACGATGCGGATTGTGGTGTTCATTCGATCTTCCTTGATGCGGGAGGGTGGGTATCGGGGCTGGTCAGGAGCTGTCGCCAGTGTGGCGGCAGCGGCGGCCACGGTGGCGCGGCCTGGCGTGACGGCCGTGCGGGCGGGCGTGCCGGGCGCGGCGGATGATCGCCTCGGCCGACGTCGCCTCGGCCACCCTGGCGCCGAGCGCGGACACCTGGTCGGACATGGCCGTCACCTGGATCTGGACGGCGGCGAACTCGCCCGTATCGACGTTCACGCGGCACCGCCCGGGCGCCGGGCGACCGCACGGGCCGACCACCGGCCGCCAGCGGTGTGCACTCTAACCAGGGCGGTGCACACGACCGCGCCGACCGGCAGCCACCACCAGGCCGACAGCACGGACAGGGCCGCCGTCAGGGCCGCCCAGAAACCGCACCACGACAGCGCCGACCGCGCGGGCCCGGACAGCACCGGATCCGGGCGCGGACGGTTCCGGCGGTGCCTGGCGGCCGTCATCGCGCACCGCCGCCGCGGCGCAGCATCTCGTCCGCCTGGGCGACGGCCGCGTCGTCGGACTGCCGGATCCCGGTGACGAGCTGAGCCCGCGCCTGGTGCAACTCGGCGAGTATCGCGTCGATCTCGTCCATGGCGGTGTTCGCCGCCTGGCGGACGTCCGGCTGCGGCTTGCTGTCGTCGCGCGCGGCCCAGCACGCCAGCGCATCGCCCAGCACGCCCGCGCGGCCTGCCACGCTGGCCGCCACATCCGGCAGGCTGGCGGTCATCATTGCTCACGCCGGACAGGTGCACGCGCAGCTTGGACAGCTCGCCCAGCATCGCGTCGACGGCGTCCAGCGCATCGCCCGTGGCGGCCTGCCGAGCCTCGTCGGCGCCGGGCCACGTGCGGCGGGGCCAGCGCGAGGCCGAGGACGCCCGTGTGGTCCTCCAGGCGGCCGGGCACGTCGAGCGGGTTCCCCGGAGCGGCCGCCCCGTCAGCGGGCGCGCCCAGCTCGTCGAGCAGCGCGCCCAGTGCCGTGCTCAGCCGCGGCGCCCATGCCGCCCAGTGCGGTTCCCGGCTGCCCTGCAGCGTGTACTCGCGCGTCTCGTGCTCGAAGTCGCCCCGCAGCGCCCGCGCGGCCGTGATCCGGGCGCCGAACTCGGCGCCGGTCACCGGGCACCACCGCGGCGGCCGGGGTGCACAGCGAGACTGGCCGACTCGGCCCGCCGGGCGGCGAACGTGCCGCCGGTCTCGATGTGCCGGACCGAGGCCCGCAGCGTCCGGCCGAGCCGGGCCGCCAGCAGCCACCGGCGGGGCCACCGCGCCGCGGCGACTTCCTCGAGCGCGGCCACGCGGGCCGCGAGCAGGTCGCCGTGCTCGTCGTTCATGCGGGACTCGGCGAGCGCGGAGCGGATGTACCGGACCGTGAACGCGTGCAGCGCGGCCAGGTCGTCAGGCGGCGGCCAGCCGTGGGATTCTGTCATCGGGTTGCCTTCCTGGTGAGTCAGGTAGGTGATCAAGGCCTGGCCGGGTGGTAGGACACCCGGCCAGGCCGCTCTAGTCACATGACTAGTCTGTCGGACCTCTTGGCTACTAGTCAAGTGCCTAGTAGCATCTCGACTATGGTCACGACCGTGCATCACCTCGTCGGGGCGGCGGAGATCGCCCAGATGCTCGGCGTCAGCCGGCAGCGCGTACAGCAGCTCATCTCGCGTGACGACTTCCCCAAGCCTGACGTCAAACTGGCTATGGGCAAGGTCTGGCGCAGGGGCGACGTCATCGCCTGGGCGAAGGCACAGGGTCGGCTCGACGAGTGAGGCGCGTTACGCCGTGTCCTCCTGCCGCTTGGCGCTCCTGGCCCGGCTGATCGGCGTAACGCTCCCGGCCGCCAGCTTCGACAGGGCCTCGGCGATGACCTTGTCGCGGTCGGCTGCGGCGTGCTGGTAGATCATGGCCGCGGCCGGGGTGGAGTGGCCGAGGCGGCTCATTAGCTCCTTGAGCGTGGCGCCGCTGACCGCGGCCAGCGTGGCCCCGGTGTGCCGGAGGTCGTGAAAATTCAGGTCCGGGCGGCCGGCCTTCTCGCGGGCCGGGAAGAACACCGCGTACAGCGTGCTCGGCGCCATCTGGCGCCCGGGATCGGTCGCGGAGGGGAACAGCAGTGCGTCCCGGCCGCGCTCGGTGTGCTCGATCAGGTGGTCGGCCACCAGCGGCATCAGGTGGGGCGGGATGTTCACGTCACGCTTGCCAGCGTCGGACTTGGGGCCTTTGACCTTCCGCTGGCCCGGTGCCTTCCTGGGGCGCACGACGCCGCGCCGGACGCGGATCACGCCAGCTTTGACGTCGACGTCGGAGCGGCGCAGCTCCGCCAGCTCGCCGAACCGCAGCGCGCACCAGGCGGCCAGGAGTGCCATCAGCCGGTAGCGGCCCGGGAGGGACGACACGAGCGTCTCCAGCTCGGCCAGGCTGGCCGGGCGGACATCGCGGGCCCGCTTGGACTGGCCAGCTCCACGCACGCGGCACGGGTTCGCCTGGATCTCCTCGTCCTCGACGGCCGTGTTCATGATCGTGCGCAGCAGCGAGTAGGCATGGGCGCGGCGCGTCGGGCCGGTCTGGCTGGTGAGGCCGGTATGCCACTCGCGCACCGCGGTCGGGGTGATCGCGGCCAGGGCCACCGCGCCGAACGTGGGCAGTATGAAGTCCCTCAGCAGGCCTTCGTACTGCTCACGGGTCAGGTCGCCGAGGTCACGCCCTGGCAGCCAGGTGGCGGCGTACTCGCCCAGCAGCTTCGGGGCGGCGGGCCGCGGCGCGTCGGGGGAGACCCACCGGCCGGCCTGGATGTCGGCGTGCACCCGGGACAGGTAGGCGTCGGCGCGCTCCATGCCGTCGAACGTAAGCGGCCTGCCCTCCGCGGTGCGGCCGGTGTAGCTGCAGCCGTCCGGGCCGGTGTAGCGGACCTGGACGCGGCCGGAGGGCAGCACGCGGGTGCTGCCGAAGTACCGCCTGCCCTTGCTCTTGCGTGCCATCGGTGCCGCCCTTCCCGTGCCATCAGCGTGCCAGTAGACGAGTCTATTGGTGACCCGGTGTGTCCACTAGTGACATGCGCCAATACATGGCGTACGGGCAGCTCAGAGCGCGTTATCGCGGGTGAGGAACTATGGCGGCTGCCCCTACTCGTTATAGGTTCAAGTCCTATCGCGGGAGCTTACGAATCTGGTCTTCGGCCAGCAAGAACACGCACATGCGCATCAGCGCCCACCCAGCCGGACCTTGCCGTCGAGCAGTTCCCTGGCCAGGTCCAGGTGGCCAGCGTGCCGCGCCGTCTCCTCGATCATGTGCAGCACGATCCAGCGAACGTTGGGCGGCTCGTCTTCCCCGTGCTTACCGCGGGGCGGCGACGACAGTGGGGTTGTGGCGAGTACCGCCTCTGACTCCGCGCACTGGCCGCGGTAGAAAGCCAGCACCTCTGCCGCCGGGGCCTCCGTCGTGAACACCACCGACATAGGGTCGTAGGGCGGCTGATCCTCATCGGTGTCGCCTGGCAGTTCGGGTTGCTTGCCCGCCACGACGCCCTGGAACCAGTGCCACTCGGCGCCGCCGAGGTGCTCCAGCATCCCGGCCGGCGTCCAGCCCGTAGGCACGACCGGGCGGTGCCACGCCTCCTCGCTGAGCCCGTCGACGATGGCCAGGACCGATTCGCGCTGCGCCCGCAGGAAGGTCCGCAGCATTTCGTCGCTGGCTTCGCTCGCATGATCTGCGTTGCTGGTCATCTGGGTGCTCCTCCGCTGGACGTCGTTCATGTGTCATTGGGGACTCGCCTAGCTATGACGATGCCTTGAGGCGCGAATCATCGGTGCGCGATCACCGATCGTGCCACGGGAACCCGCCGCCCGGTCGCGCGGGCCTGCCTGGGGGAAATCCCCCAGCGGAAGACGGCCGCTAGCCCGATCCCGCCCGGGCCGCCGGGTGCCTAGCGTGATCTCCCGTAGGCACGGACGACGGAAGGAGTTCGGGTGATCGAGGCCCGGGAACTCACCAAACGATACGGATCGACGGTCGCGGTCAACGCCCTCAGCTTCGACGTGCGGCCGGACAGCGTCACCGGCTTCCTTGGCCCCAACGGGTCGGGCAAGTCCACCACGATGCGGCTGATCCTCGGGCTGGACCGGCCCGACGCCGGCCAGGTGCGGGTCGGCGGCCGCCGCTACCGCGGGCTGCGCTGGCCGCTGCGCGAGGTCGGCACGCTGCTCGAGGCCAAGGCGTTCCACCCGGGCCGCAGCGCCCGCAGTCACCTGGCCGCGCTGGCCGCCAGCAACGCGATCCCGCGGTCCAGGGTCGACGAGGTGCTCGACATGGTCGGCCTGACCAGCGCGGCCGGGCGGCGGGCCGGGAAGTTCTCGCTCGGGATGGGGCAGCGCCTGGGGGTCGCCGCGGCGCTGCTGGGGGATCCGGCGGTGCTGCTGCTGGACGAGCCGGTGAACGGGCTGGATCCCGAAGGGGTCCGCTGGATCCGCAACCTGCTGAAGTCGCTGGCCGCGCAAGGCCGCACGGTGTTCGTGTCCAGCCACCTGATCAGCGAGATGGCGCTGACCGCCGAGCGGCTGGTGGTGATCGGCCAGGGACGGCTGCTCGCGGACACGACCGTCGCCGAGATGTCGGCCGGGTCGGCGTCGCTGGAGGAGGCGTTCTTCCGGCTCACCAGCGAAGCGGTCGAGTACCGGGGGAACCCGGCGAAGGAGGCAACGCCATGACCACGATCGCAAACCCCCGCGCGCCCCGCGTGCCGGGCGGCCGCTACGGGCTGGCGCAGGCGGCCCGGATGGAATGGATCAAGCTGCGCAGCCTGCGCTCCACCTGGTGGACGCTGGCCGTCACGGTCACCGGGACCATCGGGATCGGGCTCGCGGTGGGCCTGAATACCCGCAACGGCTCCGGGGACCTGACCAATAACGCACTGGCCGGCGTGGTCCCAGGCCTGCTGCTCACGGGCGCGCTCGGCGTACTGACCATGACCAGCGAATACAGCTCGGGAACGATCCGGGCCTCGCTGACCGCTATCCCGCGGCGCCCCCTCGTTCTGGCGGCGAAGGCAGCGGTGTTCGGGGTCTTGACCCTGATCGCCGGGGAGGCCGCGTCGTTCATCGCGTTCCTCGCCGGCGCGGCCACGCTCCGCCACGGCATCGCGGCACCCACGCTGGGCCAGCCCGGCGTGCTGCGGGCGGTCGTGGCGACCGGGGCCGGCTTCTGCCTGATCGGGCTGTTCGGCCTGGGCCTGGG
>Ga0070737_10004500_pt1 | contig 13950 bp, 9 predicted proteins | sample Coa_R1_10_FD_66438 | JGI IMG/M metagenome (GOLD analysis project Ga0070737, IMG submission 66438) | Surface soil microbial communities from Centralia Pennsylvania, which are recovering from an underground coalmine fire - Coalmine... | ecosystem: Environmental > Terrestrial > Soil > Unclassified ... | reverse complement strand
GCCGAGGTGCTCGCCTGCCTAGGCGGCGCCTTGGTGCTCGCGAACGTGACCTTACTGGCGCGCCTAGGGGACTTTGCGTGGTCGAGGTTCTTCCTCGTCGCCAAGTGGGCCTTGGCGGCCTACGTGGTGATCTCGGGCATGCTCGAGTTCGTCTTCGTCTACGACGGGACGCGCGGCGCGAGCCTGGTGCTCATGACTTGCATGCTCGCCATTTTTGCCGTGGACATCCCGGTGCTGCTCGCCTTCTCGGTTGCCCGCTACGAAGAGGTGGCTCCCCGCCCCTCGGGCGCTGGCGAGCCCGCTTAGGGCCGGCCAGCCTTTGGCCCTGGCGCCGCTAAGCCACTTATTGTCCTGGGGCTGCGGCCAGCTAAGGTCCCGGCCTCGCCACTCAAGTTGCAACTGAGGCTGCACGCACGAGCTCTTCTTTGTGGCACAAAACGGTGGCACTGACGAGCTGGTCGAGCAAGCAGGTTGGAAGGTTACCGGCGAAGGCCGTCGCCGCCGCCTCCATGGCCCGCCCGAGGGCTGGTCGCCAGGCCGAAGCGCCACTGGCGCTCCTCAGCCGCCCCGACAAGGCCGCCAAGCCTGTTCCTCACCTGCTACAGCGCGACTTCCCCGCCGGCTGTCAATGAGAACTGGTGCAGTGAGCTGACAAGACTGCCGACCGTCGAGGGCAAGCTCTACCTGTCGTCGGCCCTTGACCTGGCGAGCCGCCGTACCGCCGGTCTCTCGATCGGCGAGCACACGACGGCCGCCTCGCCCGTCCTTCGTCGGTGACGGCCGCCGCCGTGCGCGGCGGCAACGTGGAGGGGGTAATTTCCGCTCAGAGAAAGGCTCGCAGTTCACCGCCAGCCTGTTCGCCCAAGCGTGCAACGACCTTGGGGTGACCCCCGACAACTCTGCCATCGAGAGCTGGCGTTCGACCCTCGAGCTCGGATGCTGGAGCCCGTCGGCACTTCGCCACGAAAGCCGAGGCGCGACGAGAGGTGGCCCGGTTCATAGACTGGTACAACCGTGAGCGCAAGCGCTCCACCTGCCGAATGCTCTCACCTCTCGAGTAGGAAGCCGCCCTAGCTGGAAATGCCGCTGCAGCCTAAAGTTTCACCATCCTGACCACATCATGGGCTAGAACAGTGAATTAGTCGCTTGCCTCCAAGCTGGCGGGGGAAGCCCCAGACGAAGGGTCGCGCTCCACCACGCGCTTCTGCTATAAAGGACAGTTCGCTCAGTTCCCAAGCGCGGGAGCCTTCACGAAACCCAGGGCAGTCCAGAACAATGGTCTGATGGTCTTCAGGGCGCGTTACGGGCAATATCCGGCTTGACATAGGAGTAGTGGGTACTTACCATTACGGTTGCCAATCGAGACGGTTCTAAGAAGAGGTTTGGGAGCCAAAGCTGGTCAGAGGAACAGGGTCGGTCAACATCGCCGATGTCGCCCGTCATGCCAGGGTCTCGCGGAGCACCGTTTCCTACGTGCTGTCTGGGAAGCGGCCCATATCGGCTGCCGTTGCCCAACGCGTCCGCAATAGCATAGCCGAGCTTGGCTACCGTGCCAATGCGTCGGCGAAGGCCTTGGCAACAAGCCGTTCCTCAGTGATAGGGCTGGTGTTGCCGATCAGGGCAGAGACCCAGCACAGGGTCATGATGGAGTTCCTGATGGCTGTGGCTTCGCGGGCGCGCCAGCACGGCCACGACGTGTTGCTCCTGACCGAGAAAGAAGGCACAGAAGCGCTCCACCGAGCGGCTTCGGGACTTGTCGACGGGCTTTTGTTGCTCGACGTCCAACTCGAGGACCCTCGTCTGGAGTTCCTGCGCACCCTAGGGAAACCCTCGGTACTGATCGGTATGCCGTCGGACACCCACGACCTGATATGTGTCGACTTCGACTTCGAGGCGGCGGGCGCCTTGTGCGTCCGCCACCTTGCCGACCTCGGCCACCAGACGGTCGGCTTCCTCGGCCAACCCGATGCGGTCTACCAGGCCCGCTACGGGTACGGCTACCACACCCTCGACGGAGCCAAGGTCACAGCGCGCCAGCGGGGAGTCACGCTCGTCTCTGCCTCGTGCCCTCCGCTGGCCCCGGCCCTGGCCACGCTCATGGCTGCCAAACCCACTGGGCTGGTCATACACAATGAGAGCGTCTTGCCCGACGTGCGGCGCTGGGCCGAAGCCTCCGGGTTGAGCATCCCCGGAGATCTGTCCGTGATCGCAGTCTGCCCGAGCGATGTGGCTGAAGAATCCTGGCCCGGGATAGCCCACGTTGCGTTGCCTGCTTCCGAACTGTGCGACCTAGCTGTCGACCTCCTCATGGTCAGGATCGAAGGCGGCCAGGCACCGAGCACCACCTTGCTGGCACCACGTCTTGCGGCTGGTTCCACCGTCGCGGCTCCCGGCCACGCGGCCAGCACCAGCCCAGCTAAGGCTAAGGCTCGTGCGCTCGCGCGACGTTCGCGTGCACGCTCACGGTGAGCACGAAGGCCGACCTAGCCATTGCAGTTGAGGAAGCGATGTAAAACTGCGGGGTAGTCGTCTAGTCTAGAGGTTCTTTCGTGAACCCCCTAGCGAACCGCGGGCCGTCAGGTCTTCCAGGCGCCGGCGAAGGTCGCGGCGTGGCGCACCACCAGCGTCGCGCGTCCGAAGCGGGCGCGAACCGGGGTATGGCTGCTGCCGACGACGATCAGGGAGACGTCGGCTAGTTCCGCTGGTCCGCTCACGACCAAAGTACCGGCTTGCTGGTGGACGACGGCTTCTGCCAGGTGCTCGGTGCCGGCTGGGCCGTCTCGGGTGACCAACGGCACTGCCGCGAAAAGCGGTTTTTGGTGGCCTGTCCCGTCCTCGCCGGCGCCGGCCGTCGCGCCGTGGCCGGAGGCGCCCGAGACGACCACGAGCTCCTGGCAAGCCGGTGGGCGATCGCCGATGCGCAGGCGAGGGCGCAGCGTCGGGATGACAGAACCAGCCCGTAACCAGAGGGGAGCGCTCTCCAAGGGCAACGAGACCTCATCCCATCGAGGCCCGTCGACGGTGTCGCCAGACGAGTAATGCACCCAGCGGCCCGGCGGAAACCATACCGGTCTCTGACCGCCCGTCCGGTAGCAAGGGGCAACCAGCAGATCGGGCCCCAGGAGGTACTGCATGTCGGCCGCCTGCGCGTCGGCCGAGCGCGGATAATCGAGCACCGCGGGCCGCATTATCGGCCTTCCCGCCATGGCCGAGCGCCACGCAAGCGCGTAGATGTACGGGAATAGACGGGTGCGCAGCTCGGCGGCATGTTGTACAGCGGCGAGCGCTTCGGGGCCGAAATCCCATGGCATCCGGGACGTGACCCCGTGGAAGCGGGAAAATGGCGATAATAGGCCGAACTGGGCCCATCGTACGAAGAGCTCCGGTGAGGGGTCGCCGTGAAAGCCGCCGATGTCGTGGCTCCAGAAGTGGTGGCCAGACATAGCCATCGACAGGCCTGCCCGGAGCGTGGCGGCGAGGTCCTGCCAGGTAGAACTGGAGTCACCCGACCACTGCACCGGGTGGCGCTGGCCGCCGGCCCACGTCGAGCGCGCCCAGACCACCGGCCGCTCAGGCTTTGCTGCCTGCATCACTTGCATGACGGCGTCGTTGTAGAGAAGGGGGTAGAGGTTGTGGAGGAGGGCACCCGGCGTGCCGTCGTGTGCGACGACCTCGACTGGGACCGCCTCGCCGAAGTCCGTCTTGAAGACATCGGCACCCTCAGCCATGCGCTCGGCCAACATGGCGCTCCACCAGGCCACTGCTTCGGGGTTCGTCAGGTCTAGGACCGCCACGGGTGGGTGGTAGGCGCCCCAAAGTGCGCCCACCCAAGTCCTACTGTCGGCGCCTCGGAGGAAATACCCCATGCTTGCCCCTACTTCGAAGAGCGGGCTCTCGACGCCGATATACGGGTTTACCCAGAGGGACGCCCGCAGCCCAACGGCGTGGACATAGGAGAGCAGGCCTGCGGGGTCGGGAAAGGCGTCGGTGTCCCAGGCCAGGTCTGACCATCGCCCGAAGCGCTGCCAGTACGTGTCGAGGTGGAGCACGTCACAGGGGAACTGATAGCGCTCAAGCTCGTCCACTCGTTGCCGCACGCGCTCGGCGCTGACCGCAGAAAAGCCGGTGGAGACCCAAGTACCGAAGGACCACGCCGGTGGAACTTCTGGCCCGCCGACTAGGCGCTGGTACTGCTCCAGGCAGCTTTCGGGGTCACCGAGGACCACGTAATAGTCGAGCGGCCCCTCGGCCACGACGACAGACCACGACCCTTGGGCAGAACGGCCCATGTCGAACTCCGTGTAGGCGGTCGTGTCGACGAAAAAGCCATAGCCCCGGCTCGATATGAAAAAGGGCACGTTCTTGTAGCTGTGCTCGTCGGTACAGCCGAGCGCGTCGTGGTTCCAGCAGCAGATGAGCTGGCCACGCCTGTCCAGGGCGGTGAACTTTTCGCCGAGGCCCCAAAAGTGCTCTTCGGGCTCGGAAAAGAAGGTGTCGTGGTAGGCGAGGCCCCCGGAGGCGAGGCGAGTGAACCCGAGCGGTAGGACGACGAGCTGTTCGTTGGGGTCGGTGGTGAAGCGGTCTTGGCTTAGGCACAGGCGTCTGGAACGCATGCTCCAGTGGAACGGTGCCAGCTCGGCCGAGACGGAGAGCCCCCCTGAGCACAGCTCGGCTCGCTTCGCGTCGGCGCTCACGGTGACGTGAGCGGCGGGCAGTTGTCTCGCGATGTGCGGAGGCGGCGGCTGGCCCCGGCCGGCCCACATCGTGCAGCGCAGCATCGCAGGGGACCCAACTAGCCGGAGCGCTACCCGCAAGGGGGTGGAGGTGACGGTGGTGCCCTCGAGGAGCAACCCACCTTCGAGCTCACCTGCTACCGAGAGCGTGCCCAAGTAGTCAACCGTGCGGGGTGCGGCCGGGACGAGCGCGGGGGGAGGAGCGTAGAAGTACCCTGCGGCTTCGTCTCGGGTGCGTAGACCCTGGCCAGTCGCGACCGGCGTCATCGACGCCCCCGCGGCTGGCGGAGCGACGCCTTCCCCGCTCATCCCTTGATCGCCCCGAGGAGCACGCCCTTGGAGAAGTACTTAGAGACGAAAGGTAGGACTACGAGGATGGGGAGCACGACGAGGACAACTATGGCCATTTGGAGCGAGAGAGGCGCCAGGGGCTGGTGACCGAAGTACTGGCCGGAGGTTATGCCGCTCCCGGCGAAGGACTGGCCGAGGGTGACGTACTGGTAGAGCACGTAGGAAAGGGGCCAGCGGGAGCTTTCGGCGGGCATGAAGAGGAGCACGTTGAACCAAGAGTCCCAGTAGCCGACGGCGTAGAACAGGGCGACCACGGCACACACGGCCTTAGACATCGGCAGTACGATACGGCCGAGGATGCGCCACTCGCCGGCCCCGTCGATCCGGGCGCTCTCGATTATTTCGACTGCCGTACCGGCAAAGAACTGCCTAACGACCAATACGTTGAAAACGCTGAGGGCCGTCGGGACGATGAGCGACCAATATTGGTTGAAGCCGCCGAGGTCGGTCACGACGAGGAAGAAAGGGATGAGGCCGCCCGAGAAGAACATCGTGAAGATCATTACAGCGAGGATTGCCTTGTGGCCGAAAGAACCGGTCCGCGAGAGCCCATAGCCCGCGAGGACGGTGACCACCATGGAGAACGCGGTGCCGACGACCGTGATCGCCACCGAGATCAACGCAGCGCGATCGACGACCCCACCCGAGAAGATCAGCCGGTAGGCGTTGAGAGTGAGGCGGCCCGGGACCACGACGAGCCCCCCGGCCCGGTTGATCGTCGCTTGGGCGGAGACGCTCGTCAGCCCGACGATGTAGAGCGGGCCGAGTACCAGGACCATGTAGAAGGCCAGCACCCCGGCCTTTATCGTCTGGCCGGCCCGGGTGGGTGCCGGCTCCCATGCTGGGCGCCTGTGGTCCCGGCGCTCTTTGCGCGCACCGGCCCTGCGAGCACTGCCCCCGGTTCCGAGGGCACCAGGTTCGGCCACGAGGACGCTCATCGCGTCGCCATCTTCCTTAGAGATCGCTCGCCCTGGTAGAAACCCCCCTGGCCGAAGCGGTGGGCGAGCCAGTTGGCCGTGAGCAACAGTATGACCGAGACCACGCTTATGAAGAGACCTGCCGCCGCTCCATAGCTGTACTGGCCCTGTGCGATCCCGTACTGGTAAGCATAGACGGACAGTGTTTGTGCTGCGTTCGTGCCTACGGCGCCGAGCTGCAGGTACATCTGTTGGAAGCCGAAGCTGACCGCGCCGCCGATGCTGAGGACCAGCAGCAGCACTGCCAGCGGCATGATCCCGGGCAGTGTCACGTGCCAGATTTGGCGCCAGCGGCCGGCACCGTCTGAGGCGGCCGCCTCGTAGAGCTCGGGGTTGAGCCCGGCGATCGCCGCGACGTAGATAATCGCGGAGAACCCGGCTTCTTTCCAGATTGCCTGGGCAGAGACGAGCAGGGGGAAAAGGCTAGCGTTGGTCATTATGTTGAAGGGGTTGCTGACGCCGTGGCTGCGGAGGAAGGTGTCCAGCACGCCGGCACCGCCCAACATCTGCTGGAAGAGCGTGATGACGAGCAGCCAATTGAAGAAGTGGGGGATAGCAGCAATGGCTTGGACAAGGTTGCGGAGCCACTTCCGGAGCATCTTGTCGAGCATGATGGCCAAGGCGATGGGTACCGGGAAGAAGAGCACGGTTTGCACCACGAACAGCTCGAGGGTCGTCCAGAGTGAGCGCCAGAAAGCTGGGTCGGAGAACAATTGGTCGAAGTTCTGCAGCCCGACCCAAGGGCTGTGCAGGAACCCCTGGTAGACGTTGTAGTACTGGAATACGGTCACTAGCCCGAACATGGGCAGGTAGCTGAAAATGACCAGCAGGAGCAGCGCCGGCAGCACCATGAGGAGGAGCGGCCGGTCACGCCGGAAGCGTACCCGCCAACCCGCTCGTTTCCCGACGGTGGGATGTGGCAGGTTCCCGGCTGAGCTCAGCCCACCTGCCGGCGCCGGCACCGGGGACAGGGCGGCAGTCCCCGGTGCCTCGCGGACTTGGCTGCGCACCTCGCGGACTTGGCTGCGGTTAGTTATCCCGGACCACGCCTCTGTTTTACTTGTAGTACTGTTCGTAGAGCTTTTCGTAAAACGCCCTGAGGGCGTCGCCTCCCGTCTGTTGCCAGCGTTTCACCGCCGCCTTGAAGTCCCCGACGGACGCCCTGCCCCGCGTCACCTCGATGATGAGCGAGCCGGTCGTGCTCGGGTTGAAGTCGGTCGGACCGGCCGCGGCCGAGAGCTCGGGTGGGAGCGGGGCGTTCAGATCGTAGAACAGTGGTTTCACTGCGTACTTGCCGGCGTTTTGGTACCACGCCGCGTTGCGCTTGGTGATCTCGGGGAAGCCGGGGTTGATGATGAAGTTTTGGGGGGAGACAAGGAACTGGTAGGTCGTCGCCACGTTGGTGTTGCCGGTGCTCGTGAGCTTGGGCCCGGAGCTGGTCATCGTGTAGTCAACGTCCTCCACGCCGTAGTTCACGAGGTTGTACTCGTAGGAACCGAAGGGCGCAGCCAAGTAGTCGGCGATCCGGAGGAGCTCTCTTACCTGGTCGTTGGATAGCCTCTTGTTGAGCCAGCCGAAATAGGACGCGCCGTTTTGGAGCAGGTACTGAGGCGTGCCCGTGCCGCTCGCCGTGAAGGGAGCGAGGGCTTGGCGCACGTAGCTGTGGTTGGCGGCGAGACCCGAGAGCGCGTCCTGGTACGTCCATGCGCCTAGGCCGTCGCCGTATATGACGGTCTCGCCGCTCCAGAAACGCTGTTTAGCCGAGCTGGACTGCTGAGCGACGTCCTCCGGGTTCATGAGCCCGAGGCGGATGATCTCGCGTTCCCAGAGGAGCATCTCGAGGAACTGTGGCGTTTCCCATTGGGCGAGGAGCTTGCCGTCGTGCTCTTGCCAGCCGGGCGAGTTGGGCACCCCGAAGGGCTGCTCCATGTAGACGAGGACTTCGCCGAAGGCCCACCGTTTGCCCTTCGGGTAGTTGATCTCTTTCCCGAGCTCGAGCAGGTCTTTGGCAGACTTGACGTCCACTTTTACGCCGAGCTTGTACATGATGTCGGCGCGGTAGAAGATGGCGCCCGTGAAGTTTAGGTAACTCGGGTAGACGGGGAGACCGTAGAGACGCCCGTTCCAGACCCCGGCCTGCCAGCCCGAGGTCGGTATCGCCGCCAGGTTGGGGTATTCTTTCACGTTGTTGCCGGCGAGATAAGGCGTCAAGTCGATGAACTTGGCCCCAACTGCCTGGGGGAAGTCCAGCGAGCCCATCATCCAGGTGGCGATCTGAATCCAGTCCGGGATCTTGTTGCCCGCGAATAGGGACGGCAAGGTATTGGCGTAGGTGTCGCCGTTGGCTGGGTTGATCACCAAGTTGGCGCCCAGCGCCTTGTTGACGGCTTGGTAGTACTGGTTGTTGGCGGGTGGGATGGCGCCCCAGAGCGGGGTCATGGTCTGGTAGGTACCCCCGTTGCCTGGCGTCCCGTGCACGGTGTGGACGAGGTCGGTGGGGAAGGTCAGGAAGCCCTCAGGAGAGCCGTTTACGCTTGGGATGCTCGGCTTCACGATGTTATTGGGGACGTAGGTCGGCAGCACGTCGGAGATGCTCGGCGACGCCGCCATCAGGCGTCTGGCGGCTCTTTCGCCCTTGGCCACCTGGCGCGCGGTGTTTTGGCCGCTGCTCCTGCCGAGCAGCGGTGAGATCTGGCGGGCTAAGAAGGGTGTCCCCGCGGCCGCTGCGGCGAGCCCGAGGAACGAGCGCCTGTCCATTGACCGGGCGCTCGGCGTGGCTGTGGTGGGACTTTTCTCTTTCATTCCGGGTTGAGCCTCTCTTTCATTCCGGGTTGAGCCCTCTTTCATCATGGGTTGAGCCACCCGCTCGTGCGGGTCTCGGCGCTCGGCTTGGTGGAGAACTTGGCGGCGTAAAAGCCCAGAAGTCCCCCCCTGCTTCTTCGGATAAGATCACTTCATCGAACCGGTTCGAGACCTCAGTGTACGACCACCCTGGCACAATGTCAAGGGATGAGCGGCACCCACCCCGCCCCCGGCCCGGTACCGCGTCGGCACCAAACTGTTCGGTGTTCTGCGACCCGGCGCTCGACTTGAAGGAGCGGGTCGGCGAACTGCTCGGTCGGCTCACGCGGGAAGAGAAGCTCGCGTTGTTGCACCAGTACACGCCGGGCGTAGAGAGGCTGGGACTGGCGCCCTTCCATACCGGCAAGGAGGCCTTGCACGGGGCAGCGTGGGACGGGATGGCAACGGTGTTCCCGCAGGCGGTCGGTCTAGGGGCGACCTGGGACTCGGAGCTTCTGGCTGCGGTAGGTGAGGCTACGGCGAAGGAAGTGCGCGCTCAGCACGACGCCTCCCCAATGACCAGCCTGGTCGTATGGGCACCGGTGGTCAACCTATTGCGAGACCCCCGCTGGGGCCGTAACGAGGAGGGCTACTCCGAGGACCCGCTGCTCACGGCCGAGCTCGCCACGGCCTTCTGCAGAGGTATGGTTGGCGACAGCCCGCCATACTGGCGCGTCGCCCCGGTCCTCAAGCACTTCTTCGCCTACAACCAGGAAGACGAGCGGGCACGCACCTCGATGAGCGTTCGTCCGAGGGTGTTCTACGAGTACGAGCTGCCGGCTTTTGTCGCTCCGTTGGCTGCCGGCGTGGCTGCGGGCGTAATGCCCTCGTACAACCTTGTCAACGGGAGGCCGGCGCACCTGGCCCCAGAGATCGAGCGCGAGCTGCGCCGAGCCGCACCTTCGGAGCTGCTCGTTTGTAGTGACGCTGGGGCGCCTTCCAACATCGTCGACGAGCAGCGCTACGCGCCTGACTATGCGACGGCCCACGCCTGGGCGCTGCGGGCCGGGGTCGACAGCTTTACCGATAAGGGCGCCGAGCCTGGGTTCACGATCGCCAATCTTGCAGCAGCTCTGGAGAATGGCCTCGTCGAGGAGGCGGACGTCGACCGGGCCGTGCGTCGCCTGTTACTGGTCCGTATGCGCACCGGCGAGTTCGACCCTGACGGAGGCCCATTCGCGGCCGACGGTGAGGGCCAGCTCTGCTCGCCGGCGCATGCCCGCCTGGCCAGGCGGGCGGCTTTGGAGTCGGTCGTAGTCCTGCGCAACGACGGCGGCTTGCTCCCCCTCTCGCTCCGACCAGCTGACCGGCTCGTGGTCCTAGGGCCTCTTGCCGACGTCCTATACGAGGACTGGTACAGCGGCACAATGCCCTACCAGGTGACCTTGGCCGCGGGCCTCCGAGAAGTCGCCGAGGCAGCAGGTGCGGAAATGGTAGTAGACAGCTCGGCCGACCTGGTGTTGCTGCGCAGTGCCAGCGACGCGACCTTGTTAGGCGAGTTCGAGGTCTTCTACTGGGGCTATGGGGTTGTGACCCTGCGCGACCCACGTACAGGCATGTACCTGACCGCGAGGGAAGATGGCACGCTCGTCGCCGACAAGGAACAGCCCGATGGATGGATCTGCCGTGAGACCTTCGTGCGCGAGCCAGGTGGAGAAGGTACCGTGTTGCTGCGCCACCGGGTGAGCGGGCTCTACCTGGGACGTCGGCCAGGGCCCGGCGGTGCCTCGCAGGCCAGTGCTTCGAAGGAGCGCACGGCGCCCGAGCCCAACCTCTTGGCGTCTAGCCTCGTCGCCTTCTCCGCTTCGTCGGAGCGGGAGGACGCGGAGGCCCTGGTTTGGGAAGTCGTGAGCTCCGGCCCCGCGAGAGCAGCAGCGCTGGCCCGAGGGGCGACGGTGAGCGTGCTGGCGGTCGGCAACCACCCTTTGGTCAACGGCCGCGAGACAGAAGACCGTCCCGGCATCGAGCTCCCCGACGAGGCTGAGCAGTTGGCGAAAGCCGTGGTCAGCGTCTGTCCTCAGAGCGTCCTCGTGATTATTAGCAGCTACCCGTACTCCTTGGGGCCGGCGGCCTCTGCCATGCCAGCGGCGTGCTGGACCAGTCATGCGGGCCAGGAGACAGGCCACGCGCTGGCGGCGGTGCTCACGGGCGCAGCGGAGCCGTGCGGGAGGCTCGCCCAGACTTGGTACCGCTCTGGTGCCGACGTTCCGCCCATCGGCAACTACGACATCATAAAGGCCCGTCGCACCTACCAGTATTTCGAGGGCGAGCCTCTCTTTTGCTTCGGCCACGGGCTCTCCTACACAAGCTTCGTCTACGGTCCGCTGAGCGTCGCTCCGTCCGAACTCCGAGAGGGCGAGGTGGTGCGGCTCTCTTTCGAGCTAACCAATGCCGGCCGGCGGGCTGGGACAGAGGTCGTGCAGGTATACGCCAGCCCTCCTGCCGGCCTGCCCGACCGTCCGCGCCGACGGCTTTGTGGTTTCGCGCGCGTTGCTCTTCGGCCGGGTGAGTCGACCACAGTAGAGATAGCCGTGCCCGCCTCACGCCTCGCGTTTTGGGACGTTCGGCTTGGGCGCATGACGCTCGACCCGGGTGAGCATGAGCTGACCGTAGGCGCGTCGAGCGAGGACGTCCGTTGTCGTACGAAAGTCTTCGTCGCCTCGGGCCCAGCGGTGCCGAGACGGCTGCTGGGCGAGGGCATCGTCGCGGTCGACTTCGATGACTACGAGGACCTCGTGCTCGTCGACGAGGCGCGCGAGGCGGGGACCGCCATCGCCCCCGCGAGCGTGGCGGGCGGTACACCGCGTGCCTCCGCGCTTTACCGAGAGGTGGACTTCGGAGCGAGCGAAGTGGGCGCCGGAGAGCCCCTCCAACTGCTGGCCCGAGTGGCCCGCTCCTCCCTCGGGAAGGCTTCGCTGGAGGTGCGTGTCGGGGGCGCAGGGAAAGCCTCGGGAGTTGGGGAAACTACAAGGTTGCTCGCGTCGTTAGAAGTCCCGTCGACAGGCGGGAAGTACGCCTGGACGGAAGTGGCCGCGGTAGTGCCCGCGGGGGGCGTTGAGGATCTCTATCTAGTACTGTCGGGTGAGCAGCGGTTAGCCTGGTTGGGGTTGCGCCGGCCGTGAACACGGCTTTGGGCGAACGGACCTCGTACGCTGCCACCCGTGCCGGACGGACGTCGCTGGGGGCGGGGTAATTGGTGAATAGGCGAGGGCTTGAGGAGAGGAACTGAACCGGCCTGGGTAGCCGGGAGGCTCCTCCGCTTGGAACTACGTGATGCGTCGCGCCCCACCCGCATGAACTCGAGATGGGCATCTTCCTCCGGATGGGCCGGGGCCTCCCCACCTAGTGCATGCTCCGACCAGTTGAACCGAGGCAGTTCCTCTCGGCCGTTGCACCGAGCGCCTCGCGCAAGAGCAGCCGGTAATTTCAACTGGCCCGAAAGGGGGTGCCTATTGACCGCGCCGGCAGAGACAGTGAACGGCCTCTACAAAGCAGAACTGGTGCAGGGTTTCGGCCGCCAAGTACCCCACCAACTGCCCGGGACGGCGTCTGGAGCAGTGCCTTCCCCCAAGCTGTCAGGCAACGCTGTCTCGTGTACCGGGCAAGCAACGTGCTCGGCAAGGTGCCCAAGTACGCCCGGGCCGCACTGAAATCAGCGTACTGGGCGCTCTTAGACGTGCCCGACGACGTGGCCCCCGGTCAGGCAGCGGTAGGGCTAGTCCAAGCCCGCATCGGCAATTTCGCTACGAAGCACCAAAGGCTCTTCCCCGCGGCAGTCGTCTGCCTGCTCGGCGACCGCCAAGCTCTTACTTGCTTCCTGCTTTTCCCCCGCCACACGGCCTCCGAGGAGGTGTAGGAAAAACGCCGGACTGAGTGTACGAAAACGCCGCTTCGGGCGGGGCAGCGTTATGGTGTGGGCCGCGCCGCCCCGGAAGCGGACATGGGCGACCACCTCGTCGCCCTTCAGCAGGGTCACGTCCTCGATGGAGCCGGGCCATGGCTTTGCGCTCGCGTGCCGGGGTGGCGGGGTCAGCCCACATGCGGGGGAAATCAGTAGCAAGTGCAAGGACTTTCTGGCGCTGGGCGTCGTCGAGCACGGTCTGCTCGGCGCGCTGGCGCTCATAGTCGTCCTGCGCGGCAGCCAGGGCGCGCAGCTTGGCGTCCCATTCGGCTTCGAGAGAGCTTGCTACGAGGCGGTTGTCGGGGTCGACCCGAAGGTAACGCCGCTGCGCGAGCTCAGCCTCGTAACGAGCGCGCTCCACCTGCTGGTGGCGCAGCCTGTCCGCTTCGTCGGCGCGCGCCTGGAGCTCTTCTTGGACAGAAAGTGCCACCTCCAAGGCGAGCGGGCTCATGGCCTCGACGAGCAGGTCCCCAACGGCGCGGTCCAAGGCGCCGCCCATGACGCGCTGGCAGGGTGGCCGCGCGTGCTCGATGCCCTCACGCTGGCAGCAGTACTCGGGCACCAACTGGCCGTGGGCGGAGCGCTAGCGGGCAGACATGCGGCCGCCGCAGCGCCCGCAGACAGCGAGGCCTTGCAGGAGGGCCGGGCCCTCGCGAGGTGGCCCGTGGCGGCGGTCGGCCCCATAGGCCTGAGCGTTCTCCCGGAGGCGTCGCAGGTTCTCTTCGTAGTCTGCCCAGCTGATGTAGCCCGGGTGGGCGTCCAGGACCAAGGTGTGCCAGCGCTCACGCGGGAGCAGGCGACGCAGCCCCGTCCCCTCCGGCCCCCTCTTCGCCTGGGTGCGCCCATAGGCAAAAGCCCCAGCGTAACGGGGGTTCTTCAGCACGTTGAGGGCGCGGTGGTGGCCGAGAGGGCCCCAGGCCAGCTCGCCCGCGTACGTCTCGAAGAGGTTGCGTAACGTTTCTTGGTCGTCTGGGTTGGCCTCCCGGTACTCGTACCAGAGGAGCATGAGCGTGACGTGCTTGCCGCCCTTCAGCTCCCGGTGCACCTGCGCCCAGTCGGGCAGCGGCCTCTCCTTTGGTGCTCGGGAGGCCTTGGAGAACAGGCGCGCCTCCAACGCGTCATCGTCCATGTCCTCTGGCAGCGGCCA
>Ga0070737_10004499_pt1 | contig 13953 bp, 11 predicted proteins | sample Coa_R1_10_FD_66438 | JGI IMG/M metagenome (GOLD analysis project Ga0070737, IMG submission 66438) | Surface soil microbial communities from Centralia Pennsylvania, which are recovering from an underground coalmine fire - Coalmine... | ecosystem: Environmental > Terrestrial > Soil > Unclassified... | reverse complement strand
CGGCCCAGCCGACACCGATTTGGCGTTGCGGCAATTCTCCGGAAAGCCATGAGACGACGATGGTGACCAGTTGGGGTTCGGTCTTGAGGCGGCTCAGCAGATCGGCGATCCGCCCGATCTTGCCGCGCCGCGCCGAGGCGCCGCCCACCTCAGCCGAGGTGCTGGCGACGTCGATGAGGAGCACAGTTCAGCTTCGCACGCACCGCCGACAGGGGCTTCTTGCAGCAGGCGTATGGTCAAAAGCAGGCCGCATCGTGATTAATTGGCGATTACTGCGCGACCTAATTTCTTTCGGCCGGTTCGCGTCAGCGTGTGCCGGCCGGCCCCGAACTTGAAGGAAATGCCCATGGATTATTCGAACCTGTTCTCCCACATCACAAGTCGTGAAACCGTTTCGCCACGAGATGACTCGGCCCGGCCATCGGAGTACCCGGTGTTTTCCGACCGGTCTGCGGCGGAAGTTCCGGGAGAACAGAAACCCACGTCGTGAGCGTCGGCGCGGCGCGACGGCTGGCCAGCCCGGTTCGGCTCACCCTGGCGTCTGAGCTGGGTGGGGACGTCGACGGGGCGTGGTGGCCACATACGGCGAACCTGGCTCGAGAGCTGCCTGAGGTGATCGACGCGCTGCATGGACGACTGGGTGAAATTGTCGATATCAGCATCAATTGGTCGACGACGGACGGTTCGCCGGATCTGGACTCTGTGCAGTTCAGCGGGGCATTGTCGGTTCCGGGTCGCCGCCAGGGCCAACAGCGTCTGATGGTGGTCACCGGTGGGCGCGGTTGTGCGAAGGTGCTGGTTGTGCCCTCGCGGACGACGGCTGCCCTTGCGATGATGGTGTTACGCCTGGCGGCCGCGCTACCGGTACCGGAGAGTGAACGAACCGGCCGGGCGTTCCGTAGCGCCGACTGCATCGTGCGCTGCGCGCGCGCAGAACGTGCCTCGTCGAACCCCGGCGCCGAACTTGTTGCCAGCCAGAAAGAAACCGCATGGCCTGACGGATTGCAGCCCGCCGGGCCATGCGGTACTTAGAGGTCAGACCGAGCTGACGCCGATCGCCTGGGGTCCTTTTGCGCCCTGCCCGATTTCGAACTGGACACGCTGGTTCTCCTCGAGCGTCCGAAAGCCAGCTCCGGTGATTTCGGAATAGTGGACGAATACGTCCTCTGCGCCGCCGTCAGGGGCGATAAAGCCAAAGCCCTTGTCGCTGTTGAACCATTTCACAGTTCCCTGTGTCATATCGATTTACTTCTCTCATTCAGATGGATGCACGAAACACATCCGGATCTCCACTGTACACGGCCGCGAATAGGGGCCCGCGTTGTGTGCTTCTTGAAATTGCCGACGCGTAATCCGAATTCGCCCGTCGTGGTTTCCGCGTCGTCGGCGCCCGAGGTTGGCCTGCCCGAGAACTGTGTGCGGCTTCGCGATAGCGTTCATGGGCAAGCTCAATTGGCGGCGATCAGGTGCGCGCCTGGCGCCCGGCTTCGCCGCGCTTGCGATCGCCGCAACTCAACGAGGAGGTTTGAATGGAGATCAACGGCAAGAAGGTGGTCGTCATCGGCGGCGCGTCGGGGATGGGGCGCGCCACCGCAGAACTGCTGGCCGAGCGAGGGGCAAGCGTCGCGGTGCTCGACCGCGAGGGCTCCGACGGCAAGGAGGTGGCCGCGGGCCTCAAAGGAGGCGGCACGTTCTATCCGGTCGACGTGACCGACTTCGCCGGCACCGAGGAGACGCTGCAGGCGGCGGTCGACGCGCTCGGCGGCCTGCACGTGGTGGTCACGACGGCCGGCGGCGGTATCGCCAAGCGGACGCTGTCCAAGTCCGGCCCGCACGATCTCGAATCCTTCCAATCGGTGATCGATCTCAATCTCGTCGCCACGTTCAACATCAGCCGGCTGGCGGCCGCGCACATGGCCAAGAACGAGCCCGAGGACCCCGAAGAAACCGGAGAGCGCGGCGTCATCATCAACACCGCCTCGATCGCGGCGTTCGAAGGCCAGATCGGGCAAGTCGCCTACACCGCGGCCAAAGCCGGCATCGCCGGCATGTGCCTGACCATGGCGCGTGACCTCGGATCGATGGGCATCCGGGTGCTCGCGATTGCGCCCAGCCTGTTCGCGACCGGGCTCACCAAAGGCATTCCCGACGAGTACGCCACCGCGCTGACCAAGGACGCGGCGTTCCCCAAGCGGCTGGGCCGCCCGGAGGAATACGCCAAGCTGGTCGCGGCCATCGTGGACAACCCGATGCTCAACGGCCAGTGCCTGCGCCTGGACGCCGGCCAGCGGTTCGCGCCTAAGTAACCGGATTGGCCGCGAGACAGACGCGAGGGCGGTGGTCGCGCCTTGGATACAGCCCAGGCGTCTGTCTCGCGGCCCGATTAAGTACACTCTATTACTCGGCGCACATCGACGAGGAGGCCCCCTGATGGGTATCGCATTGACCGACGACCATCGCGAACTCGCCGAGGTGGCCCGTGCATTCTTGACTTCACAGAAGGCGCGCTGGGCGGCGCGCTCGCTGCTGGATTCGGCCGACGAGTCCCGCCCGCCGTTCTGGCAGGACCTCGTCGAGCTCGGCTGGCTCGGCCTGCACATCGACGAGGAGCACGGCGGTTCGGGATACGGCCTGCCCGAACTTGTCGTGGTGATCGAAGAATTGGGCCGCGCGGTGGCGCCGGGACCGTTCGTGCCGACCGTGATCGCCTCGGCCGTCATCGCCAAGGACGGCACCGACGAGCAGAAGGCGCGGCTGCTGCCCGGGCTGATCGACGGCACCGTCGTCGCCGGTGTCGGTCTGGGCGGTGACGTCCGGGTCGACGGCGGAGTCGCCAGCGGCGACGCCGGAATCGTCTTCGGCGCCGGTCTCGGCGAGCTGCTGCTGATCGCCGCGGGCGACGACGTGCTGCTGCTGGACCGCGGACGTGACGGTTTGTCGATCGAAGTGCCAGACAACCTCGATCCGACTAGACGCTCCGGACGGGTCAATCTGCGAAACGTCCGCGTCGGCGACGACGACATCCTGCCGGGCGCCCGGGAATCCGCCCTGGCCCGGGCCCGCACGCTGCTAGCCGCCGAAGCCGTTGGCGGAGCGTCGGATTGCGTCGACGCCGCGGTCGACTACGCAAAAGTCCGCCAGCAGTTCGGCCGTACCATCGCCACTTTCCAAGCAGTGAAGCATCATTGCGCCAACATGCTGGTGGACGCCGAGTCGGCGACCGCCGCGGTGTGGGACGCCTCGCGGGCCGCTGGCGAAGACGAAGAACAGTTCCGGCTGGTCGCCGCCGTCGCCGGCACGCTGGCGTTCCCGGCCTACGCGCGCAACGCCGAACTGAACATCCAGGTGCACGGCGGTATCGGATTCACCTGGGAGCACGACGCGCATCTGCATCTGCGCCGCGCACTGACCGCCCGGGCGCTGTTCGGCGGCGACGCGCCCGCCCAGGACGTCTTCGATCGCACCGCGGCCGGGGTCACCCGGACCAACAGCCTGGATCTACCGCCCGAAGCCGAAGAACTGCGCGGCCGGGTGCGTGCCGATGCTGCCGAGATCGCCGCACTGGACAAGAAGGGGCAGCTGGACCGGCTGATTGCGACCGGCTACGTGATGCCGCACTGGCCCAAGCCGTGGGGTCTTGCTGCCGACGCTGTCGAGCAACTGGTGATCGAGCAGGAGTTCGCCGCGGCGGGCATCAAGCGGCCGGACTACCAGATCACCGGATGGGTCATCCTGACGCTCATCCAGCACGGAACCCCGTCGCAGATCGAAAGATTCGTCGAGAAGGCGCTGCGTCAAGAGGAGGTCTGGTGCCAGCTCTTCTCCGAGCCCGACGCCGGATCGGACGCGGCGGGCATCAAGGCCCGGGCTACCCGGGTCGACGGCGGCTGGAAGATCAACGGGCAGAAGGTGTGGACCAGCGGCGCGCACTACTGCCGTCGCGGCCTGGCCACCGTGCGTACCGATCCCGACGCCCCCAAGCACGCCGGCATCACCACGGTGATCGTCGACATGAAGGCACCCGGCGTCGAGGTGCGGCCGCTGCGGCAAATCACCGGAGGCTCCGACTTCAACGAGGTGTTCTTCAACGACGTCTTCGTTCCCGACGAGGACGTCGTCGGCGAGCCCAACACCGGATGGACGGTGGCGCGGGCGACGTTGGGCAACGAGCGGGTCAGCATCGGCGGCGGCACGTCGTACTACCAGGGTGTGGGCGCGCAACTGGTGGCGCTGGCGCAGCAGCACGCAGATCGGTTGGCGGGCGCGACTGTTCGTGTCGGTGCCTTCCTCGCAGGTGAACACGCGCTGCGGCTGCTGAACCTGCGCCGCGCCGCACGCAGTATCGAGGGAGCGGGCCCCGGACCGGAGGGCAACATCACCAAACTCACGCTCGCCGAGCACATGGGGGAGGGGGCCGCGATCGGGGCGGCGCTGCTGGGACCCGAGATCGCCTTGGCCGACGGGCCGGGCGGGCTGGTCGGCCGGATGCTGATGGGCGCGCGTGGCATGGCCATCGCCGGCGGCACCTCGGAGGTCACCCGCAACCAGATCGCCGAGCGGATTCTCGGAATGCCGCGTGACCCGCTGATCAAGTAGCCGTAGGCACCGCGAGCAGACGCGGAATCGCATCAAAACCGCTGCGCGAGTGCGATTCTGCGTCTGCTCGCGCAGCCGGTCGCACCTCGACCGGCATTCCGCACCGCACCGAATCGGGTTCGCAGTCAACGATATTGACCGCTAGCCGAAGCCCCCGCGGCTCGTCCAGCTCGACGATCGCAATCACATACGGGGTCGGTATGTCGGGGTTGTACGGGTGGAAGTTGACCGTGTAGGTGAACACCGTGCCGCGCCCGGATACCGGCCGCCCGGCAAGTGGGCCGCCGCAATCCGGGCAGGCGCCGGCCGGGGGATGTACCCAGCGGGCGCATTCGTCGCAATGCTCGACTAGTAACCTCCGGTCCGACACGGGCAATACAGTACACTCTTTTGGTGGCAAGCCGACACTTCGAGAAGCACGCGATCCTGTCGGGAATCGGCATCTCCCGAATCGGCCGTCGCACCGGCATTCCCGGCCTGGACCTCAGCTGCGAGGCGGCGCGCGCAGCCATCGCCGACGCGGGGCTGACCGCCGCCGACATCGACGGCGTCGCCAGCCTCGGCGATACCCCGGTGCCCGAAGTCACCGCCGCGCTCGGCATCGACGCAGTCGACTACAAGTCCGGGTTCGGCGCTGCCGGCCTGCTGACGCCGGTGATGGCGGCCTGTCGGGCGGTGTCCGAGAAGCGGGCCCGCCATGTGCTGGTCTATCGGACGGTCCAGATGATCGGCGGCTCAATGCCGGCCGGCGCGCAGGGCGAACAGCCCAGCATCGGTGGAATGGACGACATCCCGGAACTCCTTGCCGTGCATGCTTATTCGGCGGCCAACTGGCTGGCGATGCACTGCCGCCGACACATGCACCTCTACGGAACCACCAAGGAGCAGCTGGGCTGGCTGGCGATCAACAGCAGGCGCAACGCCGCGTTGAATCCGCTTGCGGTGTACCGCGAACCGCTCACCATGGCCGACTACCTGGCCGCGCGGCCGGTCTCCTCGCCGTTCGGGCTGTTGGATTGCGACGTTCCCGTGGACGGCTCGATCGCCGTGGTGGTGTCGGCCGCGGAGTACGCCGGCGACTGCCCGCAGCCGCCGGTCGCGGTGGAGGCCATCGGCGGGTCCGACGGTGCCGGTGGCTGGTTTCACCGCCCCGACTACCCGAGGATGGCGGCTACCGACGCGGCTGCGCAGATGTGGTCGCGGACCTACCTGGCGCCGGCCGATATCGAGATCGCCGAGTTATATGACGGCTTCACGTTTCTCACCCTGGCGTGGCTGGAAGCATTGGGCCTCTGCGGTGACGGCGAGGCCGGCCCGTTTGTCGAGGGCGCCGAGCGAATAGCCCGCGACGGCGTGTTGCCGCTGAACACCTACGGCGGTCAACTGTCGGCCGGGCGCATGCACGGGTACTGGGTGCTGCACGAAGCCTGCCTGCAGCTGCGCGGGCAGGCGGGCGACAGGCAGGTGCCCCGGCGCCCGCAGGTGGCGGTTGTCGCCGCGGGCGGCGGCCCGATCGCTGGCTGCATGCTGCTGACATGCTGAGTACCGTTGGGGCGCTGTGCAATTGACTGCGCAACCACGTCTCGACAAGCGGGCTGCCCAGATCGCCCGGCGCATCGAGGCCGACATCATTCGCCGCGGCTGGCCGATCGGCGAATCGCTGGGATCCGAGCAGGCACTGCAAGAGCGCTATCAGGTCAGCCGATCGGTACTGCGGGAAGCCGTGCGACTGGTCGAGCATCATCAAGTCGCGCGGATGCGCCGCGGACCCGGCGGGGGACTGCTGATCTGCGAGCCGGACGCCGCCGCGGCAACCAAGGCCGTCGTCATCTACCTGGAGTACCAGGGCACCACGATCGACGTTCTGCTGAACGCGCGCCTGCTGCTCGAGCCGTTGGCGGCGGTGCTCGCCGCCGAGCGGATCGACGAGGCTGGCATCGCACGGTTGCGCGCCGTGCTGTCGACGGCGTCGCAGCGCGAATTCCACACGGCGCTGGCCGAGCAATCCAAAAACCCAGCGCTGCAACTGTTTATCGACATCCTGATGCGGCTGACGGCGCAATTTGCCCGCGGTTCGCGTGCGGACCCTGCGGCGCTGGACCGGACGCGCACCGAGCACGCCGAGATCGTCGCCGCCGTCACGGCCGGCGACTCGGCGCGCGCCCAGACGCTCAGCGAACGCCACATCGAATCGGTGACGACATGGCTGCGGCGACACCGCAAGCCGTCTCGGCCGCGCAGACCGACCCCCGATACCACAGCGGCCAAGCGCGCCGAGGTGGTGGCGGCCGCGATCCGCGACGACATCGCCGCCAGCGGCTGGCAGGTCGGTTCCATCTTCGCCACCGAGGCCCAGTTGCTGGAACGCTATCGAGTCAGCCGCTCGGTGCTGCGCGAAGCGGTGCGGCTGCTGGAATACCATGCCATCGCGCGAATGCGCCGGGGGCCCGGCGGCGGCCTGGTGGTGGGAAAACCACAGGCACAGGCCAGCATTGACGCCATCGCGCTGTACCTGCAATACCGTCAACCCAACAGCGACGACCTGCGCCTGGTGCGCGATGCCATCGAAATAGACAACGTGGCAAAGGTTGTCGGCAGACACGACACCGGGGAAGTGCGGGCCTTTCTCGACACGCACCGACAGCTCATCGAGGAAACCGGCGACGACCCGCGCAAGGCCGGCATGGAAGAGTTTCTGTTTCACAGCGGGATGGCGCAGCTGGCCGGCAACGCGGTGCTGGATTTGTTCCTACGGATCCTCGTCGAGCTGTTCCGGCGCCAGTGGGCAGCCACCGAGCAGAAGCTACCGAGCCGCAACGATTTCGCCGACGTCCAACACGCGCACCGGCGGATCATCGAGGCGATCGCGGACGGCGACGACAGCCTGGCCCGCCATCGTGTCCGGCGTCACCTGGATGCCGCGGCGTCGTGGTGGCTTTAGCGGTTTATGACGGTGGGCGAGCCGGGTAGTCTCACCCCCGGCAGGGGTACCGGCAACGCGATCGAGGTGGCAATTGTGCATCAGCCACACGTCGACTCGGCGGGCTTCATGCATTCCGCGCTGTTCTACCGCGGCGAACGCGAATACCTCGCCGGGGTGGTGCCGTTCATCCTGGACGGATTGCGCCGCGGCGAGCCGGTATTGGTCGCCGTCCCCGCCCGCCACCTGGGCTTGCTTCGCGACGGATTGGGCGAGGCCTGCGCCAAGGTGACGATGGCCGACATGGGCGACGTCGGGCGCAACCCGGCCCGCGCCATGGGCGCGATGAGCGCCTTCGCCGAGAAGCACCGCGATCGGCGGGTGCGCATGGTCGGTGAGCCGGTGTGGCCCGGTCGCAGCGCCGACGAATACCCCGGTTGCGTAGAGAACGAGGCGCTGGCCAATACGCTGTTCGCCGGCCGCGAGGTGACGGCGCTGTGTCCCTACGACGCCTGCGGGCTCGACCAGGAGGTTCTTGCCGACGCGCGCAGCACCCACCCGCTGCTATGGCGGGACGGGACGGTGGACCGCAACGCCGACTATGCGCCCGACGAAGCTCTGGCCCGCTACAACCGGCCGCTACCCAGCGACACGATGGCAGTCGCCTACACGGTGCGAGAGTTGGCGGATCTAAGTGCGGCGCGGTCCTTTGCCGCCCGCTATGCGCGGTGGCTGGGCCTGTCGCCGGAGGGCATCGCGAGCCTGCAGCTGATTGCCACCGAGCTGGCGACCAACAGCCTGCAGCACACCGGTGGCGTATGCCGGCTGGCCTTCTGGCAGTACAAGGGCCATATCGTTTGCGAGGCCAGCGATGCCGGCCGGCTCGACGATCCGCTGGCCGGGCGTCGCCCCCCGACCGCCGACGGCCTCGCCGGCCGCGGGCTGTTCCTGGTCAACACAGTGGCGGACCTGGTGCGTACCCACGCGACTGCCACCGGAACGACCATCCAGGCGTACCTTCGGCTCGGCGTAGAAGAGAGGAGTCGGCCGTGAGCATCGCGCTATCGACCACCCTGCACACCTCATTCGACGACGCTGTCGCCCGCACCCGGGAAGCGCTCGCGCAGAAGGGTTTTGGCGTCCTCACCGAAATCGACGTGAAGGCGACACTGAAAGCCAAGCTCGGCGAGGACATAGAGGACTACCTGATTCTGGGCGCGTGCAATCCGCGGTTCGCGCACCAGGCCGTCAACGTCTGCCGGCAGATCGGGGTGTTGCTGCCGTGCAATGTGGTGGTGCGCCGCGACCCGGACGCACCCGAGACCATCATCGTCGACGCCATGGACCCGCGGCTGATGGTCGACGTGACCAAGGAACCTGGGCTGGACGACATCGCCGACGCGGTGCGCGGGTTGCTGCGGGAGGCTCTCCAAGAGGTGTCCGGGCAGCCCGCGTAATGAACTTGCAGCGCCCCCGCACCAGCGGCTAGTCTCGGCGATCGTGCAGCATCTTCTCGTAGTAGCCAGCACCCGCAGCGGGGTCTGATCCAAGACCGACCCCCCGCTGTGGGTCGGAAGCTACTACCCGTCGGTCACTCCCTCAGACCAGAGAAGACCGCACATGGCAATCCCCGAACCACATACGGCTCGCATCGATCGTCGTTTCCATGGCGTTTCGCTGCCGGGCGGACTCCGGGAGGACGCCGAGACCATGTCGTGGAGCACCTTCGCCGCCACCTATGCACCGAGCTCGGGCCCGGTGCGGCTGGGCCAGTGGGAATGCGCCGACCCCGAGCGGCCCGCCACTCGACTGGGACCGCAGGCCCGCACGTTTCGGGCCACGCTCGGCTTCGGTGACCGCATCGAGACCGTGACCGCCACCGCGACCGGCCCGGTCGCCGCGCTGACCGAGATGCTCTACAAGCACGGCATCGCAGTCGAAATGCTGCGATTCCACCAACTGCGCTCGGACGACAGCATCGCCACGTTCATCCGGGGCAGCGACGGCACCCGGGCCGAGTGGGCGATGGGCTGGTCGGACGACGCGACGCAGTCCGCCCTGCGCGCCGTGATCGCGTGCGCCAACCGGCTGTACGGCTAGCCCTTACAGCGGGCGCAGCACAATCGGCATCCCGTCCATCGGGATCGGCATCCCGCCGTAGTCCCACCGTGGCTGGTAGCCGGGCCGCGGTAGCTCCAGCCGATAACGGCGCAGCAGCCGGTGCACGACGGTCTTGACCTCCAGCCGGCCGAACACCATCCCGATGCACTTGTGCGCGCCGCCGCCGAACGGGGCGAACGCGTAGCGGTGCTTCTTGTGCTCGCTGCGTGGTTCGGTGAACCGCTCGGGGTCGAACTTGCGCGGTTCGGTCCACAGCTCGGGCAGCCAGTGATTCATTCCCGGCCAGGTCACCACGTTGGTGCCGGCCGGCACGTAATAGCCCAGCAGGTCGGTGTCGCGCACGGTTTGGCGCATGTTGAACGGCAGCGGGGTCACCAGCCGCAGCGACTCGTCCATCACCAGGTCCAGCGTCTCCAGCTTCTCCAGCGCCTCGATGTCGAGCGGGCCGTCGCCCAGGCGCGTCGACTCGTCGCGGCAGCGGTCTTGCCACTCGGGGTGGGCGGCGAGGTTGTAGGCCATCGTCGTGGTCGTCGACGTGGAGGTGTCGTGGGCGGCCATCATCAAAAAGATCATGTGGTTGACGATGTCGGTGTCGGTGAAGCTGTTGCCGTCCTCGTCCTCGGTATGGCACAACACCGTGAGCATGTCGTTGCCCTCGGCCTTGCGGCGCTCGGCGACCCGCTCGGTGAAGTAGTCCTCGAGCACCTTGCGGGCCCGAAGTCCCTGCCACCACTTGAACGGCGGGACGCTGGTGCGGATGATCGCGCCGCCGGCCCGGGTGGTGGTGGTGAAGGCCTTGTTCACCTTGGTGACCAGCTCATGGTCGGTGCCCGGCTCGTGACCCATGAAGACCATCGAGGCGATGTCGAGGGTGAGCTCCTTCATCGCCGGGTGGAACAGGAAGCGCGCGTCGTTGGTCGGCCAGTCGGCCACCACCGCCGTCGCCACCCGGTCGATGTGCTCGACGTAGCCGGCCAGCCGCGGACGGGTGAAGGCTTCCTGCATGATCCGCCGGTGATAGAGGTGCTCGTCGAAGTCGAGCATCATCAGGCCCCGGTTGAAGAATGGGCCGATGACCGGATGCCAGCCCTTCTGCGAAAAGTCCTTGTTGCGGTTGGAGAAGATGGCCTGAGTGGCGTCGGGGCCCAGCGCGACGATCGACGGCAGGATCGGCGAATCGGCAAAGGTCACCGGCCCGCGGGTCTGGTACAGGTGCAGCGGGAAATCGGGGCCTTCGCGGAACAACTCGATGATGTGGCCCAGGATCGGCAGCCCGGAATCGCCCATCACCGGCTTCAATCCGCTCCCGGGCGGCGGTTCGGCGAGTTTCTTGGGCTTCCAGTCGACCTCCAGCAACCGCTTCTCGATCACCCCCAGGCCGGGAATGGTGTTCACCGTCGGGGTCAGGCGGCGCTTGGCCTGGTCGAGCAGGTAGTGCGGGGTGCTGATGGTCGCCATCGAGGCTCCTTATCGGTTGTGGCAGCCGTCACTGAGCCCCATCCTGACGGCCCAACTTGACAGCTGTCAAGTTGGGCCGGATCCGGGTGACTGTGCGGATTCATACGCCCGCGTCGGCGTGTCGCGTATAAAACCGCACAGTCGGCGCCCAGGGTTGCGCACGAAAGCTACAGCGGGCGCAGCACGATCGGCATGCCGTCCACCGGCACGGGCATGCCGGCATAATCCCAGCGCGCCTCGTATACCGGATGTGGCAGTTCGAGTCGGTAGTGGCGCAGCAGCCGGTGCAAGATCGTCTTGATCTCCAACTGTCCGAACGTCATTCCGATGCACTTGTGCGCGCCGCCGCCGAACGGCGTGAACGCATAGCGGTGCCGCTTGTGCTCACAGCGTGGTTCAGTGAATCGCTCGGGGTCGAACGTCATCGGATCCGTCCAGAGCTCCGGCAGCCGATGGTTCATGCCGGGGTAGGCGATCACGTTGGTGCCCTTGGGCAGGTAGTAGCCGAGCAGGTCGGTGTCGCGCACGGTTTGGCGCATGGCCCACTGCACCGGCGTCACCAACCGGATCGACTCGTTCATCACCAGATCCAGCGACTCCAGCTTCTCCAGCGATTCGATGTCGAGCGGGCCGTCGCCGAGGCGGTCCGACTCGTCGCGGCAGCGGTCTTGCCACTCGGGGTGGGCGGCCAGGTTGTAGGCCATCGTCGTGGCGGTCGACGTGGAGGTGTCGTGGGCGGCCATCATCAAAAAGATCATGTGGTTGACGATGTCGTCGTCGGAGAAGCTGTTGCCGTCGTCGTCCTCGGTCTGGCACAGCACCGTTAGCAGGTCGTTGCCCTCTTTGCCGCGACGTTCCTTGACGCGGGCAGCGAAGTAGTTCTCCAGCAGTTGCCGCGCTCGCAGTCCTCGCCACCAGGTGAACGGCGGAACGCTGGTGCGGATGATCGCGTTGCCGGCGCGGGTGGTGATCGTGAAGGCCTTGTTGACCTTGGTGACCAGCTCGCGGTCGGTGCCCGGCTCGTGGCCCATGAACACCATCGAGGCGATGTCGAGAGTGAGCTCCTTCATCGCGGGGTAGAGCAGGAAGCGCGCGTCGTTGGACACCCAGTCGTTCGAAATGACCTGGGACACAACCTGATCCATCTGCTCGACGTAGCCGACCAGCCGTGTTCGGACGAAGGCTTCCTGCAGGATCCGCCGGTGGAACATGTGCTCTTCGAAGTCGAGCAGCATAAGACCGCGGTGAAAGAACGGCCCGATCACCGGAACCCAGCCTTGTTGGGAGTAGTCCTTGTTGCGGTTGGAATAAATGACTTGAGCTGCATCCGGTCCTAATGCGGCGACTCCCGGCAGGACGGGCGAATCTCCGAATATCAGCGGACCTCTGGTGTGGTAGAGGAACATCAGATAGTCGGGCCCGCCCCGCAGCATCTCGATGATATGGCCGAGGATCGGCAGCCCGGCATCGCCCATCACGGGCTTGAGCCCGCTGCCCGGCGGGGGATCGGCGAGCTTTCTCGGCGGAAACTCGGTCTTCAGCAGCTTCCGCTCGACGGCGGCCATGCCGGGAAAGTTGTTGAACGACGGAGTCAGCCGGCGCTTGGCTTGGTCGAGCAGGTAGTGCGGGGTGCTGATGGTCGCCATCGACGCTCCTCAGGAGATTGTGGCTCACCGATTGTGGCCGCCATCACTAAAACCCATCCTCAGGACGGGCTTGACGGCTGTCAAGTTTCGTTTTCTCCTTGTGTGGTGCAAGGTCGAACTGTGAGCACCCAGCCGACCGCGCGGCGCAGGGCCGATCAGTCTCCGGCTCTGTCGGCCCCGACCAAGCGCGGGGACCGGCAGCGCCAGGCGATCTTGCAAGCGGTACGCGAACTGTTGGAAGAGAAGCCGTTCGCCGAGTTGTCGGTCAGCACGATCAGCGACCGCGCGGGGGTGGCCCGATCGGGCTTCTACTTCTATTTCGACTCGAAATACTCTGTGTTGGCCCAGATTCTGGCCGAGGCTACCCACGAGCTCGAAGAGCTCACGCACTACTTCGCCCCGCGTGGGGCCGACGAGTCGCCGGCCGCGTTCGCCAAGCGGATGGTCGGCAGCGCCGCCGCCGTCTACGCGCACAACGACCCGGTGATGTCGGCGTGCAACGTCGCACGCAACACCGATGCCGAGATCCGCGAGATTCTCGACCAGCAAGTCAACGGTGTGATCGAGCAGATCATCGGGATCGTCGAGGACGAGCTGAAAGCCGGTACCGCACATCCGATTAGCGACGACATCCCGGCGCTGGTCCGCACACTGTCGGTCACCACCGCACAGATGCTCTCCGGTGACACTGCCTACCTGGGGCCCGATGGTGACGTGCAGCGCGGGATACGGGTGCTCGAGCAGTTATGGCTGCACGCGTTGTGGGGTGGGTCGACGGACTCCTAGGCGCGGTACCGGCGGTATCGTCTCCGCCATGGCGACGAAGCTTGGCGGGTATTACGCGGGCAAGAAGTGTTTTCTCACCGGCGCGGCCAGTGGCATCGGCCGTGCGACAGCGCTGCAGCTCGCCGCTCACGGCGCGGAGCTGTATCTGACCGACCGCAACGCCGACGGCTTGGCCGAAACGGTGGCCGACGCCCGCGCACTGGGCGCCCAAGTGCCCGCGCATCGGGCGCTGGACATCGCCCACTACGACGAGGTCGCCTCGTTTGCCGCCGACATCCATGCCAACCACGACAGCATGGACGTCGTCATGAACATTGCCGGCGTATCGGCGTGGGGGACCGTCGATCGGCTCAGCCACGAGCAGTGGACCAAGATGGTTTCGATCAACCTGATGGGCCCGATCCATGTGATCGAGTGCTTCGTCCC
>Ga0070737_10004497_pt1 | contig 13962 bp, 8 predicted proteins | sample Coa_R1_10_FD_66438 | JGI IMG/M metagenome (GOLD analysis project Ga0070737, IMG submission 66438) | Surface soil microbial communities from Centralia Pennsylvania, which are recovering from an underground coalmine fire - Coalmine... | ecosystem: Environmental > Terrestrial > Soil > Unclassified ... | reverse complement strand
CTGGCGCGGGCCAGGGACGGCAAGCCGCTCGACCAGGCCGAGGCGGCCGTCCTGCTGCGTGCGCGCGGCGCCGACCTGCGGGCGCTTTTGCGGTACGCGGCGAGAACCAGGGACGCGGGCCTGGCGGCCGCCGGCAGGCCGGGGGTCATCACCTACTCGAAGAAGGTGTTCATCCCGCTGACCCGGCTGTGCCGGGACCGCTGCGCCTACTGCACGTTCGCCACCGTTCCCGGCCGCCTCGGCAGCCCTTTCCTCGGCCCCGACGAGGTACTGGGGATCGCCCGGCGGGGCGCCGAACTCGGCTGCAAGGAAGCCCTCTTCACTCTCGGTGACCGCCCTGAGGCCCGGTGGCGGCAGGCCAGGGAATGGCTGGACGAGCACGGCTATGACGACACGCTCTCCTACGTCCGCGCGATGGCGATCCGCGTCCTGGAGGAGACCGGCCTGCTGCCGCACCTGAACCCTGGCGTGCTGACCTGGCAGGACTTCCAGCGCCTCAAGCCCGTGGCCCCGTCGATGGGCATGATGCTCGAGACGACGTCACGCCGCCTGTTCGAGACCAGGGGCGCCCCGCACTTCGGCAGCCCGGACAAGGACCCCAGCGTCAGGCTCCGCGTCCTGGAGGACGCGGGCCGCAGCAACGTCCCCTTCACCACCGGCATCCTCATCGGCATCGGGGAGACGCCCGGAGAGCGGGCCGACTCGATCTTCGCGATCCGCAAAGTGTCCCGCGAGTACAACGGCATCCAGGAAGTCATCGTGCAGAATTTCCGCGCCAAGCCGGACACGAAGATGCGCGACATCCCGGATGCCGGGCTGGAGGACCTGGCCGCGACCATCGCGGTGACCCGCCTCGTCCTCGGCCCGAAGGCGCGCATCCAGGCCCCGCCCAACCTGGTCGGCGACCAGCACCAGCTCATCCTCGACGCCGGGATCGACGACTGGGGCGGCGTCTCGCCGCTGACCCCGGACCACGTCAACCCCGAACGCCCCTGGCCCCGCATCGACGAACTCGCGCGCATCACCGCCGGTGCGGGCTTCACCCTCAGAGAGCGCCTGACGATCTACCCGCCCTACATCCGCGAGCCCTGGCTGGACCCCCGCGTCGCCGGGCACGTCGCCGCGCTCGCCGACCCGGCGACTGGCCTCGCCAACGAGGCCGCGCTGCCCGAGGGCAGGCCGTGGCAGGATCCCGACGGCGGGTGGGGCGACGCGTCCGGCCGCACCGACCTGCACGTCACGATCGACACGATCGGCCGCGCCGCTGATCGCCGCGAAGACTTCTCCGAGGTCTATGGCGACTGGGAGATTTTGTCCGAACGTACCCGGCTGGCTGCCGGCGGTCCTGCCGGCTCCCCGGCGGGCAGCGGCGCCGCGGGGCCAGGCGCGCCCGCGGCCCCCGCCATCGCCCGCCCCGGCGCGGTGGCCGCGGCGCTGCGGCAGGCCGAACGCGACCCGGCAGCGCTCACCGACGACCAGGCCATCGCCCTGCTCGGCGCCGACGGCGACGACCTGGACGCGCTGGCCGGGATCGCCGACGGCCTGCGCCGCCAGACCTGCGGCGACGACGTGACGTTCGTCGTCACGCGGAACATCAACTTCACCAACGTGTGCTACACCGGCTGCCGGTTCTGCGCGTTCGCGCAGCGCCGGACCGACGCCGACGCGTACACGCTGTCGCTGGACCAGATCGGGGAGCGCGCGCAGGAGGCGTGGGCGGCCGGGGCCACCGAGGTGTGCATGCAGGGCGGCATCCATCCCGACCTGCCGGGCACCGCCTACTTCGACATCGCCGCCGAGGTCAAGCGGCGCTGCCCCGACATGCACGTGCACGCATTCTCGCCGATGGAGGTGATGAACGGCGTCTCCCGCACCGGGCTGCCGCTGCGCGAGTGGCTGGTCCGCGCCAAGGAGGCGGGCGTCGGCTCGCTGCCGGGGACGGCGGCCGAGATCCTGGACGACGACGTGCGCTGGGTGCTGACCAAGGGCAAGCTGCCCGCCTCGGCCTGGGTGGAGGTGATCACCACCGCGCACGAGCTGGGGATCCCGACGACGGCGACGATGATGTACGGCCACGTCGACACGCCCGCGCACTGGGTCGGCCACCTGCGGGTGATCCGCGGCATCCAGGAGCGGACCGGCGGCTTCACCGAGTTCGTGCTGCTCCCGTTCGTGCACACCAGCGCGCCGATCTACCTGGCGGGCCTGGCCCGGCCGGGTCCGACCAGGCGGGAGAACCGTGCCGTGCACGCCGTGTCCCGGCTGCTGCTGCACGGGGCGATCGGCTCGATCCAGTGCTCCTGGGTGAAGCTCGGCGACGAGCTGTGCCGGGAGGTGCTGCGCGGCGGGGTCAACGACCTGGGCGGGACGCTGATGGAGGAGACCATCAGCCGGATGGCGGGCGCGGACAACGGATCGTTCAAGACGATCAGCGACCTGCGCGCCATCACCGGCCCGCTCGGCAGGCCGCTGCGCCAGCGCACCACGCTCTACGGCGAACCCAGCCAGGAACGCCAGGCCGCCGCCGCGGCGAGCGACGGCGTCTGCGCCTCGGTCCGCCAGGGCCTGCCGATCCTCGCCCGCTAGCCGCCCCGGCCCCCGGCCTCGGAACATGAGGCGCGCGGGCCACGACCTCGCTGAGGGGGCGCTGCGCTCGCTCAGCGGATGAGGGTGAAGGCGGCCGGGTCGCGCGGGGGGCGGGGCGGCGGCGTGGACGCCGGGGTGCCGACAGCGATCGCGCCCATGGGCCGCCATCCTACGGGCAGGCCGAGGGCGCGGGCGGCGACGTCCTGGCAGAACAGCGTGGAGGAGATCCACGCCGAGCCCAGGTTCTCCACGGCGAGGGCGACGAGCAGGTTCTGCACCGCCGCGCCCATCGAGACGGTGAACATGTCCTGCTCGGCGCGCGACCGGCGGTCGTCAGGGTAGGCATGCGCGGCCGAGGTTTCCAGGCAGGGGACCACGATCAGCGGCGCCTCGCGCAGCGGCAGGCCGCGCCGGGTGCGGCGGGCGATCTGCTCGTCGGTGAACCCGTCTTGGCGCAGGTCGGCCACCCACGCCTCCAGCATGGCGTCCAGCAGCGCCGTCCGGGCCTCGGCCGACGACACGATCACGAACCGCCAGGGTTCGCTGTGATGCGGCGCCGGGGCGGTCAGCGCCGCGGAGATCGCCCGCTCGACGGCGGCGAGGTCGACGGGCTGGCTGGTGAACGAGCGGATCGTACGGCGGGCCAGCAGCACGTCCGCCGCGCCGAGCCGGAACATGTCCTCGCTGGCGGGGCGGACCAGCGCCCGGGCGCCCGGCCCGTCGGAGTCGGTGACCAGGGCGGCAAGCCCCCGCACGACCGCGACGGGTATCTGAAGCGCCTTGCCCTTCACCAGGTCGCTCGCGGCGGCTATCTCGTCGGCCACCGCGGCCACCGTGACCTCGAGGGTGTTGCCGAACGTGTCCGTCTCGCCCCGGTGGTCCCGCAACGGCAGCACCCCGGCCGCGCCGATCGCTGTGTCGGTCTGGCCGGCCCGCCAGGGCCTGCCCATCGTGTCGGTGATGATCACGCCCACCGTCACCCCGAGCCGGGCGCGTAGCGCCTTGCGCAGCCGCCGGGCCGACTCGTCCGGGTCCTCGGGAAGGAGCACGACCGTCCCCGGCGCCGTGTTGGACGCGTCCACCCCGGCGGCGGCCAGCACGAAGCCGTGCCGTGTCTGCGCGATCGTGGTGGCACCGCGCCTGGCCACCACACGGACCGTCTCCGCCGCGATCGCCTCCTCCCGGGACGCGGCGACCACCCGCCCCTCGGCCTTGCTCACCACCTTGGAGGTGACCACGAGGATGTCGCCGTCCCGCAGGCCCGGCCCGGTCCCGGCGGGCGCCGCCGCGGCGATCAGGCGCGCCAGGTCGTCGCCGGGCGATATCTCCGGCAATCCCGCAATGCCGCGGATGACGATCTCGGGGGCGGTCATCGCGTGAGCTCTTCGGCCAGTTCGACCGCGGCCTGGGCGATAGCGGTGGTCGCCGCCAGGTCGCGCATGTACAGCGGCAGCGCGCGCACCTCGATGCCGGCCAGCGCCGGGTCGTCGGCCGCCGCCTTGTCCTGCTCGTCGACCAGCCACCCGCCGATGAGCTCCGCTCCGTAGTGCGCCGCCACCGCGGCAGCCGACGTCTGCACGCCGATCGCGGACAGGCAGGCGTCAGCCATGCCGCGGACCGGTGCGCCGCCGATGATCGGCGACACGCCCACCACGGTCTTGGCGGCGACCGCCTCCCTGATGCCGGGCACCGCCAGGATCGTGCCGATGCTCACCACGGGGTTGGACGGCGGGAACAGCACGAAGTCCGCGTCGGCGATGGCCGCGAGGACGCCCGGCGCCGGGGCCGCGCTGTCCGCCCCGTGCGGGGTGATGGCCAGCGCGGGAACGGCGGCGTGCAGGCGCACCCACCACTCCTGGAAATGCACCACGGACCGGCGGGCGTCATCGAGAAGAACGTGGGTCTCGATTCTGTCATCCGACATCGGCAGCAGCCGGACCCCTGGCTGCCAGCGCTCGCACAGCGTCCGGGTCACCTGCGATAGCGGCATGCCCTCGGCGAGCAACTGGGTGCGCATGATGTGCGTGGCGAAATCGCGGTCACCGAGCGTGAACCACGATGGTCCCCCGCCGTAGGCGGCGAGTTCGTCACGGATGACGAACGTCTCGCCCGCGCGGCCCCAGCCCTGCTCCTCGCTGATTCCGCCGCCGAGGGTATACATCACGGTGTCCAGGTCCGGGCAGACCCGCAGGCCGAACAGGGTGATGTCATCGCCGGTGTTGCCTATGACGGTGATCTGGGCGCCGGGAGCTGCCGCCTTCAGGCCGCGCAGGAAACGCGCGGCGCCGACGCCGCCGGCTAGCACGGTAATCCGCATGCGGACAGTGTCGCAGGTCTGCTGACCCGCCCGGTCGCGCGGGGTTGCCTGCCGGCTGCCCGATGCCGCGAACCGGTTGGCATGCGAGGCACGGACATGGTAAACCATACGTGCCTTGTTCGCTACGCACGGTGATTACCTGGCCGCATTGGCGGCTTTTCCGGGTGCTTGCCGTGCAATGCGGGCAATAAGGCGGCCAATACCATCTTTCTCGCTTGACGTGAAGCGAGACACGCGAGTGTAATTTCATTGGTGTGATTCTCGCCGGTACGGGTAGGCGGCGGGAGTCGCAAATGGGGGTTCTGAGAGGGGAGGTGCGCTTTGACCGAGGTCCTCGTCCCGCTAGCGCACGTCGTCGTCCGTCCAGAAGATGTTGATGACATGGGCTGGCAGGATCGAGCGCTGTGCGCGCAGACGGATCCCGAGGCGTTCTTCCCCGAGAAGGGCGGTTCCACGCGGGAGGCCAAGCGGGTCTGCCGGAGCTGCGAGGTCCGTGCCGAGTGCCTGGAGTACGCCTTGGAGAACGACGAGCGCTTCGGGATCTGGGGCGGTCTGTCGGAGCGGGAACGCCGCCGGATCAAGCGCCAGGCGGGTTAGCCCCCGGGCGGTCAGCCGACGGGCATCTGGGCCGTAATCCTGCCGTGAAGGCGCGCGGCATGTATTGTTCACGCTGTCCCCGCTGGGAGGCCGAGTGGCCGGCTGGTTTGTGCCAACAGGTTGGCGCTGTGCCAACAGGAGGACACTGACCGCCCCGGTCCGCCGCCGCGCGGGGCGGCCCTGATCACCGACCAGTGCTGGACGCCGTGCCGACAACCGCGCTACAGACCCGGCACACCGTTACCGCGATCATCGTCGCGCACGACGGTGCTCGCCTGCTGCCCGGACTGGTTCGGGCCCTGCGCGCGCAGACTTATCCGGTCGAGCGGGTTGTGGGGGTGGACACCGGGAGCCGTGACCGGAGCGGGGCCGTCCTGGCCGAGCTGATCGGCCAGGACGGCGTGCTCGAGATGGACCGGAGCGTGGGGTACGGCGAGGCTGTCGGCGCCGCGCTGCGGCACGCCGCCGCCAGGCGCGCTCTCCGGACCGACCCGAACGTGAGGCGGGTCGAGTGGATCTGGCTGCTGCACGACGATTGTGAGCCCGTCCCGGAGACGCTAGAGCGGCTGCTGCGGGCGGCGAGCCGGGACCGTACGGTTGTCGTGCTCGGGCCCAAGGTCCTGGACGGCCAGGACCGGCGCGTGCTGCGCGAGGCGGGCATCTCCATCGACCGTGCGGGCCGGCGGGTCACCGGGATCGAGCCGGGCGAGATCGACCAGGGACAGCACGATCACAACCGGGCGGTGCTCGCGGTGGGCTCGGCGGGCATGCTGATCCGCCGGGACGTGTGGGACCAGCTTGGCGGCTTCGATACCCGCCTTCGCCTGTTCCGTGACGACGTGGACTTCTGCTGGCGGGTCCACGGCGCCGGCTACCGCGTCCAGGTGGTCACGGACGCCGTGCTGTACCACCGGGAGCTTTCCGCCAGACGGCGCCGGACCGCGGCGGGGGCTGCACCCCCGCTGGCGCAGACCGGCCGGCACCCCCGCATGCTCGACCGGCGCAACGGGCTATACGTGCTCGCGGTCAACCTGCCGCTGCTGACCATGCTCCGCGTCATGGCCGGGTGCGTGGCGGGCTCGCTCGTGCGGGCCGCCTACTTCCTGCTCGCCAAGCAGCCGGATCTGGCCGCCGCGCAAGCCTACGCGGTCACCGGGCTGCTCGGGCACCCGCTGTGGCTATGGCGGGGGCGCCGGCGGCGCGCCGCCGGGCGCGCCGAGGGGTACGCCGCGGTGCGCGCGTTCATCCCGCCCGGGCGCACACTGTCCCGGCTCGCGGAGAGCATCGCCGGGCTGCTGTCCGGCGGGCCGCCGCAGGCGTCCGGGGGAATGCACCGGGCGGCTTCGGAAGAGCCGGAGGACGAGCAGTTCATCGATGCCCAGTCCGTGGTCCGCCGGGTCATCGCCAACCCCGGGGTCCAATTGTTCGCCGGGCTCGCCCTGGTGGCCCTGGTGGCCGAACGCAGGCTGCTCGGTACGAGCCCGCTGGGCGGCGGGGCCCTGGTGCCCGCCTGGGGCGGGGCAGCGGCGTTGTGGCGGGAGTACCTGGCGGGCTTCCATGCCGTCGGCGTCGGTTCCACCGCCTCGGCCCCGCCGTACCTCGCGGTCGTCGCGGTGCTCGGCACCGTGCTCGGCGGCCAGGCATGGCTGGCCGTGGACCTGCTGCTGCTCGGCTGCGTGCCGCTGGCCGGGCTGACCGCGTACCTGGCCACCCGGCGGCTCGTCGCGGCCACCGCGGCCCGGCTGTGGCTCGCGGCGTCCTACGCGCTGCTTCCCGTCGCCACGGGAGCCGTCGCGGCCGGCCGCCTCGGTACCGCGGCCGCGTTCACGGTGCTGCCGCTGATCGCCATCAGCGCGGGCCGGATGCTTACCGCGCCGCCGCGCCCGGCGCGCCGGGCCGCGTGGGCGACCGGCCTGCTGGTCGCGCTGGCCGCCGCGTTCGCGCCGCTGGTCTGGGTGTTCAGCGCCGCGGCTGCGGCCGCCGTCCTCGCCGCCCGGCTGGTCCGCGGCAAGTGGAAGGCAGGGCTGACCCGGGCCAACGGGAGGGCAGGGCTGACCCGGGCCAACGGGAGGGCAGGGCTGGCCTTCGCCAGCCGGGGACTCCGGCTGCTTTCCGCCGTTCCCCCCGTCAACGCCGTCATCGTCGCCGGAACGCCGTTCGCCGTCCTGTTCCCGTGGTCGCTTCACCTGTTCGCCAGCCCGTCGGCCTTCCTCGCCGAGGCGGGCGTGCAGTCACCTGGTCTGACCACGGCCGGGCTGAGCCCTTCGGCGCTGCTGCTGCTCAGCCCGGGCGGCCCCGGGCTGCCGCCGGCCTGGGTAACCGCCGGGATCGGGCTCGCGGTACTCGCGGCGCTGCTCCCGCACCGGCGGACCGGGCTGACCGCGGCAGGGTGGTGCGTCGCGGCGGCCGGCTTCCTCGGCGCGGTCGCGGTGAGCAGGACCAGCGTCACCTCCGACGACGGCCAGCCGGCCAGCGGCTGGCCGGGAGTGGCGATGGCGGTCGCGGCGCTCGGCCTGCTGCTCGCCGCGGCGCCCGCGGCGCAGTGGCTGGCCGGGATCGTCTCCGGCGGCCCCGGTGCCCAGACCGCCTCGCGCGGGGCGCTCCGCAAGCTGCTGGCCGGGGCCGCGCTGACCGCGGCGGCGACCACGCCGGTGCTGGCCGCCGGATACTGGGTGACCGAGGGCGTGCGCGGCCCGGTCGAGAGCCTCACCACGCCGGTGCTGCCTGCCTTCGTCTCCGCGTCGTCCGCTTCCGGTGCCCAGTACCGGACGCTGATCCTGCGGCCGGACGGCGATTCGCTTGACTACTCGGTCGTCCGGCAAAGCGACCCGATCCTCGGCGAGCCGGAACTGACCGCTTCCGCGCCGGCGCAGCAGGCGCTGAGCCGGCAGGTCGCGGCGCTGGGCGCCCCGGACAGCGAGGATGCCGGCGACCCCGGCCTCGTGCTCGGGCAGTTCGGCATCAGGTGGGTGCTGCTGCCCGGCCCCGTGGACCAGGCCCTCGCCCAGCGGCTCGGCGCGGCCGTCGGTCTCGTGCCGCGCAGCAGCGCGCCCGCCTACGACCTGTGGGAGGTGGCGGGACCGGTGGCCCGGGTCCGGGTGATCGCCCCGGATGGAGCTGTCACGCTCCTGCCGTCGCAGCAGGTGGGGATGAGCGCGGTCAGCGCCCCCGCCTCGGGCGGCACCCTGGTGCTGGCCGAACCGTACGGCGGATGGACAGCCACGCTCAACGGCGCCGCGCTGAAGCCGCTTCCCGCTCCGGTCGACGGCTGGGCCCAGGGATTCGTGCTTCCCCCCGGCGGTGGTCGGCTCGCGATCGCGCGGAACGACACGGCCCGGCAGGTGAGCCTGGTGATCGAACTCGTCGCGCTGCTCGCGGTCTGCGTGCTCGCGCTGCCAGGCAAACGTGCCGATCTCGTGGCGGAGGCTGAAGCACTGGCCGCCGTCCGCGCCGCGGAGCACGGCGAGCGCGCACCGGTTCCCGGATGGCAGCGACCAGCCCTGCTTCCCCACTGGCGCAAACCGGCCGGGCGGCGGTCCCGGCGGTCCCGGCGGGCTGAGCGCCGGGCACTGCCGGCGGCGCGTGCCGGCCGCGCGGGGCGGGCGGCAGCGGCGAGACCCGGCTCAGGGGCCGGCACGCTCGCGGACGCCGGCCAGTCCGCACGGCCGGGGCAGCGGGACGAACCCGTGCGGCCGGCCGCCTCTGCCGGGACGGGACCGCAGCCTGCGGTCTCCGGCGGGACCGGCCCGCGGCCGGCCGCCCCCTGGGAGACCGGCCCGCAGCCGTCTGCTCCCTGGGAGACCGGCCCGCAGCCTGCGGTCTCCGGCGGGACGGGCCCGCGGCCGGCCGCCCCCTGGGAGACCGGCCCGCAGTCAGCCGCCTCCGGCGGGACCGGCCCGCGGCCGGCCTCGATGGCGCCCTGGGACACCGGCGACTGGGGACAGGCGCCCGAGTGGACCGAGCCTCCCGGCTGGGACGCCTCCTCCGGGCGGGGCAGGGCCCAGCAGGAGAACGCCCGGGAGGAGAACGGGGGCTTCGCGCGGGACGAGGCCGCGGCACCGGAGGCCGCCTCCCCGCGGGACGAGCCCGGGCCGCAGGATGCGCCCAGGCGGCGCGCGGAGGCCGCCGGGCGGCATTCCCACCGTGCCGGCAAGCGCGGACGGATTGGCCGCCGGCGCGGGTCGCGCGGCCCCGGCGGGACAGGCGATTCCTGATGCGCCGTTTCAGGCTGCCCGGCGCGGTGCTCGCCGTGCTCGCCGTGGTGTACGTGATCGCCTGGCAGACACAGCCAGGGTCCTCCCGGCCGCCCGCGCGGGCCACGGCACCGCAAACCGTGGCCGTCACGTCCGTGACCCGCTCCTGTCCTCCTCCGGCTCCCGGGACCGGTGCGACGCGCATCGCGATGATCGCGGTCCCGTCCCGGTCGCAGCCCGCCGGAGCCCGGGCCGGCGGCCCGGCGGCGGGTTCGGCGACGCTGAGCGCCGTCCCCGCCGCACTCACCGCGTCACAGCAGGCCAGCGGCGCCGGGCGGCCGTCCGCCCCGGCGCGGCCGGCCACGGCGGCGAGGACGGCCGCCTCCGGCGCGCGGCCGGTCACCGTATCCGCTCCGGGCGCGCTGACGGACATCACGGCGCCCGGGGCGGCCGGACTCGGCGGCACGGCGGTCGCCGCGGACGGCCAGATGGCGCAGGGGTTCGAGGCGGAACAGGCGGACGCTTCCGGTACGGGCCTGGTCAGCTGCACGCACCCGGGTTCCGACATGTGGTTCGTGGGAACCGGGGAGGCAGCCGGGGCGTCGCAGATCCGGCTGTACCTGATGAACACGGGAGACTTGGCGGCCAGCGCCGATGTGACCATCCTCACCGACGCCGGCCTACAGCCCGGGCCTGACAGCGGCATCACGGTCGCCCCGCATGAGCTCGTCGTGGAGGACATCGCCCCGTTCGTGCGCGGATCGGCCGCCCTCGCGCTGCACGTGCAGACCAGTTCCGGGCAGGTGGCCGCCTCGGTCTGGGAGGGCGGCGGCTCTGGCGGCGCCTGGCTCCCCCAGGCGGGCGACCCGTCGACCCGCCTGGTGATACCCGGCCTTACGGTGGCGGGCAGCGCGGCGCGGCTCTTCGTCGCGGTGCCCGGAGCGGCCGACGCGCGGCTGAACGTGGTGGCGTTCACCGCGGCGGGCGCGTTCCCTCAGTTCGGCTCGGCCCCCGTGGACGCGCCGGCCGGCGCGTCCACGTCGTTCACGCTGAGCTCGCTCGGCGCGTCAGCGGCGGGCCTCACGCTGTCGTCCAGCGTGCCGGTCATCGCCGGGGTACTGGTCCCCGGCGCGGGCATCGGCTCGTTCACCACCGCGGCCGCGCCGGTGACCGAGCAAGGGGTGATCGCCGGGAACCCGGCCAGCCGGGGCGTCACGGTCGGGCTCGTGCTCACCGCCCCGGGCGCGGCCGCGCGGGCCAGCATCGCCGTCGTCGGCGCCGGCGGTCCCGGGGCAGCCGGCGCGCAGCAGGTCGAGACCGTGCCGGCGGGCCACACGCTGGCGGTGACCGTGCCGCGGCCGCGCGGCAGCTCCCGGCCGTTCGCGATCGTGATCACGCCGCTGGCGGGGTCGGGGCCGCTCTACGCCGCGCGGGTGGTGACCACGGGCGCCGGAGGGCTCTCCGCCCCGGTGACCTCGCTGCTCCCCGTGCCAAGCGCGCTCACCCGGATCACCCTGCCCCCGGCCCGCGACACCTATTCGGCCATCCTGCCCTAGCGTCCGGCCGCATGGGCCGCGCGCCGGCCGGGGCGCCGGCGACCCGGCCGCTGGCCGGGTCAGTCGAAGCCGTCGCGGTAGCCCGGGTCGATCGTCTCCGGGTCCAGGCCGAGCACCCTGGCGAACTCCTCGACGACCACCTCGAAGATGAGATCGCTGAGTTCGTCGTCGTCTTCGGCCCTGGCCATCAGCGGACGGCGGTACACCACGATGCGCGACGGCGTGGCGGGCCGGGATGGGTTCCGCGGGTCCGCTGAGCCCGGCACCACCCGGGCCAGCGGGAGCGGGCCGCTGTCGTCGGCTAGCTCGTCGGCGTCCGGCACCTCCTGAACGGCGAACTCGACGGCGGCGAGTTCCGTCTCCCAGCGCGGCTCGAGCCGCGCGACCGCGTCCAGCACCATGTCGTCGAACTGCTGCGCGCGGGTGCGGTACAGCGGGACTCCGGGCGGGACCAGCCTGCCGCGCAGCCCCCGGCCGCGGCGATCGCGCCTCCGGACGTTCCGCTGCGGTATGGCGCCGTTCTCACCGCTGTACATAGTCACCGAGCGTATCGCCGCCGGGTACCTAGCGGGTACCGTCCGGTGCGACAAAACGACACGATCGTGAAGGATGCCCGGGTGATGGCGTAACCGGCCGCGGATGGGTACCGTCAGCCGATGTGAGCGATCGTGAATACGGGCCGGCGGTCCGCGGAACGGCCCTGGCATGGCCGGATGACGGCGCTCACGCGGGCGCGCCTTTTGCGCGTGCCGACGGGGTCCGCGCTGCTATCGTGACCAATAACGATCTGGTGAGCGAGGTGGACTGGTGAATTCCCGTTGCTGCTCACGTACCGCGTGCAAGCAGCCTCCCGTCTACACGCTCACGTACGTGTACCGCGACTCGACGGCCGTGCTCGGGCCGCTCGCGGCATACGTCGAGCCGCACTGTTACGACCTGTGCGAGAAGCACGCCGCCAGGCTCGTCGTGCCGCGCGGGTGGGACGTGGTACGGCTGCCGAAGGATCCCGCCAGGGAACGGGCCGAGGACCTTGAGGCGCTGGCGAACATCGTCCGCGAGGCCGGCCGCGCCGGGGACGCCGGCCAGCCGCCGCGTCCCGCCGAGCCGGGGGACGCCCAGCGCCAGCCCGCCGCCGAACCCGTCGGCCAGGGCGTCGAGGTGGGCCGCCGCGGCCATCTGCGCGTCCTGCGCTCCGCCCCCGCGCCCCAGCCGGACTCCTAGCGACGCCACCGGCTCGCGACCGATAGGTTGAACCTGACAAGCCTGAGGATTCTTGCCGGGCGGCAGCCGCCGCGGCAGCCCGGCTGGTTTGTGCCGACAGGAAAACCCGGAAAACGGAGCCGAAGTGAGCGATCTGGAGAAGATCTTCAAGGCGTACGACATCAGGGGAGTCGTGCCCGCTGAGCTCGACGAAGGTGTGGCCGAGGCGGTCGGTGCCGCCTTCGTGCGGCTGACCGGGGCGGAGACGCTGATCACGCTGCACGATATGCGCACGAGTTCGGCGCCGCTTGCCGAGGCGCTCGGCCGCGGCGCGGCAGCCCAGGGCGCGGACGTAATCCACGGCGGCCTCGGCTCCACCGACATGGTGTACTACGCCAGCGGCTCGATGGGCATGCCCGGCGCGATGATCACCGCCAGCCACAACCCCGCCAGGTACAACGGCATCAAGCTCTGCAAGGCGGGCGCCAAGCCAGTCGGCGTCGAGACCGGGCTCGCGGAAATCAAGGAAATGGTCAAAAACGGCGTTCCCGCCCCCGGCGGCGAGCCAGGGACCATCACGCGCCGGGACCTGCTGCCAGGCTACGCCGAGTACCTGAGGAAGCTGGTGGACATCTCCGGCATCCGGCCGCTGAAGGTCGTCGTGGACGCGGGCAACGGGATGGCGGGCCACACGGTGCCGCAGGTCTTCGAGGGGCTGCCGGTCACGCTGATCCCGCTGTACTTCGAGCTCGACGGCACCTTCCCCAACCACGAGGCGAACCCGATCGACCCGGAGAACCTGCGTGACCTGCAGCGGGCCGTCAGGGAGCACCATGCGGACATCGGCCTCGCCTTCGACGGCGACGCCGACCGCTGCTTCGTGGTCGACGAGCGCGGCGAGATCGTCAGCCCGTCGGTGCTCACCGGGCTGATCGCCACCCGCGAGCTCGCCAGCGAGCCGGGCGCGACGATCATCCACAACCTGATCACCAGCCGCGCGGTGCCCGAGCTGATCAGGGAGCACGGCGGCACGCCGGTGCGCACCCGGGTCGGCCACTCGTTCATCAAGGCGAAGATGGCGGAGACGAACGCGGTGTTCGGCGGCGAGCACTCGGGGCACTTCTACTTCAGGGACTTCTGGTTCGCCGACTCCGGCATGCTCGCGGCGCTGCACACGCTCGCCGCGCTCGGCCACGCCGACCGGTCGCTTTCCGCCCTGCTCAGCGACTTCTCCCGGTACGTGGCCAGTGGCGAGATCAACAGCGAGGTAGCCGATCAGGCCGCCGCCACCAGATGCGTCCGCGACGCATATTCCGAACGCACCGGGGTGACTCTCGACGAGCTGGACGGCCTGACCGTCTCGGCGCGGGACTGGTGGTTCAACCTCCGGCCCTCCAACACCGAGCCGCTGTTGCGGCTGAACGTCGAGGCCGCCAGCGAGGCAGAGATGGCCGCCCTCCGGGACGAAGTGCTCGGCCTGGTGAGAGAATCCGCCGGCCGTTCGGAATAATGG
>Ga0070737_10004495_pt1 | contig 13965 bp, 10 predicted proteins | sample Coa_R1_10_FD_66438 | JGI IMG/M metagenome (GOLD analysis project Ga0070737, IMG submission 66438) | Surface soil microbial communities from Centralia Pennsylvania, which are recovering from an underground coalmine fire - Coalmine... | ecosystem: Environmental > Terrestrial > Soil > Unclassified... | reverse complement strand
GCGGTAGTCAATGAATTGGCATCGATTTTGCTGTTCCTTATCCCTGCGTCGGGAAACCTGTTCTGGAAAGGAGAACAAATCATGGCCGACACCAATGACATCCGTAGTCAGGTAGAGAGCGCGGCTTCGCAGGCGAGCGAGCAAGTCCAACAGGCAGCAGCGACCGCCATGAGCAAGGCTCAGGAGATGGCCAGCGCCGCCGGCAAGAGAGTAGAAGAGGCTACTGCCGCCCTGGGGGAGCGCGTCAAGTCCGCAGGCGGCACCCTCCGCGAACGAGGACCGCGTGAAGGCATGCTGGGCACGGCCACCGGAGCTGTCGCCGATTCCCTGGAGCACACGGGCCGCTACATCCAGGAAGAAGGCATCCGCGGCATGGCCCAAGACCTCACCGATTTGATCCGCCGCAATCCCATTCCGGCCCTGTTGGTCGGCGTCGGCATCGGCTTTTTGCTGGCCAAAATGTTGCGGAGATGACCATGAGGAATGAAACGCTAAACGGGTCAGAGCAAGCCAGCCTGACGACCCTGGTGAGCGGCATCCTCAGCGACGTGCAGCAGCTGATGGCCCACCAGATGCGCCTGTTGCGTCTGGAGATCCGCGAGGATCTGCGCAAGGCCCGCACCGGGACCATCGCTCTCGGTGTGGGCCTGGGCATCACCGCCCTCGGCGGCCTGTTTCTGGGCGTCGCGCTGCCGCTGCTGTTGGCCGCCCTCACCGATTGGCCGCAGTGGGTCTGCTTCGGCATCTTTGGCATTCTGTTTCTCTTTATCGGCGGCGGAGCTGCCTACGCCGCCATGCAAAAATTTCAGGACGCCGCCTCCTTGCCGGAGTCCATCACGACGCTGAAGGAGAACCTTACATGCCTCCTGAGACGGAATTAATCAAGCAACAGATGGGCCAAACACGAGCGGCACTCTCCGAGAAACTGGAAACGCTCGAAACCAAAGTCCTCGGCACCGTTGCTTCCACCACCGATACCATCGCGCAAACCGCCCATGAAGTGGGGGCCACGATGCTTGAGACAGCCCAAAATGTCCGCGCCACTCTCCACGAGGCGCTGTCTTCGCTGCGCAACGCCTTCAACGTGTCGCGGCAGTTCCAGCAACATCCGTGGCTCCTGCTGGGCGGCTCGGTCTTCGCCGGCTATGTCGGCGGCCTCCTGCTCGACACCCTCGAACAAGGACGTTTGCCGTCACTGCCCGCGCTGCCCAAAGCGGAACAGCTTCTTCCCCGCGAGTCCGAAGTGCGCCAACGCATAGAGGCGGAAATGCCGGCCCGCCGCCGCGCTCCGGCTTTTCTCAAAGCATTGGCCGATACCTTCGCCCCAGAGTTGGAGAAGCTGAAAGCCACTGCGGTAGGAATGGCCTTCAGCGCTCTCCGCGATAAACTCAGTGAAGCAGTCCCGCCGCACATGCGCGAGGATTTTATCCAGATGATGGACCGCATCACTACCAAGCTCGGCGGCGAACCGTATCCCTCGGCAAGCGTGTATCGCCCTGGCGAAGATCACGAGGAAAGCAACGGTGCACATACGGAAAGGGGCGTATTCCGCGGTTAGCATCGCTGGTAAGCCGGAAGTGTAAGCGACGGCGGATGCCCCCCTTGCTTACACTTCCGGCTCCCCAGCGGCGCTATTTCCGTTCGAGCAGATACGCCACAATGTCCACCAGATCGTCTTCGCTCATGTAGGCCAGCAGATTGTCCGGCATGAGCGATTTCAGGCTCTTTTCTCGACTTTCGATGTCCTTTTTATCGATTTTCGTGTCTTTGCCGTTGCCGTCGCGCAGGGTGATGGTGGTCGGCGTTTCCTCGACGATGAGACCGGACAGCGACAAGCCTTTTTTTGTCTCGATCTGCCAGGTAAGGTATTGATCCGCAATTGCTTTGCTGGGATTCAGGATCGATTCGAACAGATCTTGCTTGCTGGCTTTTTTACCGATAACGGACAGGTCAGGCCCAATTTGCCCGCCGACGCCGCCGATGGTGTGGCATTTGAGACATTGCAAGTCATTTTTGCTGCTGGCAGCGATCAATTGTTTGCCGCGCTGAGGATCGCCCCGGCGTGCCAGCAGACGATCGAGAGACGGCAGTTTCTTGGGATCGAGACGTGAGGGCGGCGGAAAAGCGATCAGGGCCTTGTTGCGGAGATCGACGTAAGGGCTGTTGCGCAGCAGCCGACCCGCATCAGCGACCAGATCCGTCGGCAGCGCCTTGCGTGCATGTTGATCGAGCAGCCACTGCGAGCCGCGCCGTGTGCCGGCCAGTGCCGACAGTGCTGCATGGCGCGCCGGTCCCTTGGCGGCAACGACATCTTGCAGTGCTTGCAACGCTTGTCTGGCAATCGTTTCCTCGCGGCGACGCTGCGCCAAGCGGCCGAGCGCAGCGACAGCCTCGTCGCCGACGGTCTTATCTTCCATTAGGGCGCGAAGGGCGGCGACCGATTCGCCGTTAGATAGCTGGCCGAGCGTTTGCACCGCGGCTTTGCGTGTGGCTTCCGCCTCCTTGGCATCACGGGCCACAGCAGAGACGCGGGGTATGTCACTCGTTCGTTCTGCCGCGCCGATCAACGCCAGCCCGATCGCGCGCGATTCGCTTTTAGATAAGAGACCGTCAATGGTCTCTTTCAATTCCTTGCTGTCACGCAGATTTTGCCACTTACCGGGTAGGAATTGTTTTAAATTATCGAGCACCTTGTCGCGCACCTCGGCCGGCGTGTCCGAACGCAGCGCCCTCAGCAACAACGCGCCGGTTTTCGCATCTTCGGAAGCAGCGAGAATGTCCACGATCTGAGCGCGTTGGGATGCCGGCGTTTTCGCATCGACGAGGCGTTTTTCCAGCACCGGCATCATCGACGGCGGCCGCAGCTCCCAAACGAGGCCGGCGACCTGATCGTTCCATTCGGGGAATTGCTTGGCGAAGTCGGCGAGAATGATTTCGCGCCGCTTGGGATCGTGCCCGACGGCAATGCCGATGGCTTCGAGGTAGAAGCGGTCTTGGCCGTCGTATCCTTTGACAAGCCCGTAAAATATCGGGAAAAACCGCTCGGATGTTTTTGGCACCACATCGCGGAGGAGGAGCAGCGCTTCACGCCGCACTCCAGCTGAAGGATCCTTCACGAGAAGTGTCCAAGGCTCCGGGGTCACACCGTCTTGATAAAGGACCAGGTCACAGGGTGCAAAGTTAAAGACCGCGTACAGCGTTCGCAAAGTGGCGATGCGGAACTGCGAGTCAGAGTCGTTCAGAACATCGCACACCGAATCCACAATGGTAGGGGAGGGTTGTCTTCCTAACGGTTGGCCGATCTCTGCCAAATGCCATAGCGCCCGGGCGCGCAAAATCGGTTTCTCTTTCTGAGAAATTATCGGACGGAGGATCTCGACCGCTTTCTCTCGCTCCAGGCGCCTTAGCTTGGCTATTGCCATGTAGCGCACGGCACGGTTTGGTGAGGCCAAGGCAGCCAAGATGCCGTCCTTGCTCTCCAGTTCCACCTTCGGCACGTTGTACTTGTTTCCCTTGGGTGCCAAGCGATAGATGCGGCCGCGTGTGGTATCGCCCATGCCGTGACCGCCGACGCCGGGATCGTACCAGTCGGCGATGAAGACGCTGCCGTCCGGGGCGACGCAGATGTCCGAGGGACGGAACCAATTGTCGGTGCTCGTCACCATGTCCTCGCGGTCCACGTCGTAGCCGGCGCCCTTGGGTTTGAGGTGATAACAGCGAACATGGCGCGGGCCGGCATCGGTGTGCAGCAGCTGACCCCAGTATTTTTTCGGCAGCAGCGTGCCCTCATAAACACACATGCCGGTCGGCGAACCGAAATAGGTGCGCAGGATTTTCGGCACCACACCGGGCTGCTCCTCGTGCCAGTGGCTCTGGCCGGGGCCGCGCGGATGGTAGCCGTAGTTGCCGCCGGGCATGACGTAGCAGATGCGCGTCTGCTGATTGCCGTCATCGTCGTTATCGGAGATAAAAATAGTCCTGAAACTATCGACGCACGGTTCATAAGGATTGCGGAAGTTATGAGCGATCAGCTCCAGGTTCCTGCCGTCCAGATCGCAGCGCCAGATGGTGCCGGCGCGGCAATCGGTATCGTTGCTTGTCCACTTGCGGTCCTTACCGTCGTAAGGGCCTTGCAGGCCGTGAACGCCTTGATCGCCGACGCTGAAATAGAGCTTGCCGTCCGGGCCGATGAGGATGCCGTGAACGCCGTGGTCGTGATCGTAGCCGCCGAAGCCACTGAGCAACTTCTTCGGCGGCCCGTCGGCCTTACCGTCGCCGTCTTTGTCCTCGAAAAGCAGAATGTCCGGCGAATGGCAGACGTAGACCTTATAACCCGGTCCAATGGGCTCCTTGGCCACAGCAATGCCCAGGGGCGCGATGAAGTCTGGCGCTTGATAAAACGTGATCGCCTTGTCCGCCTTGCCTGTGCCCTTGGTGTCTTCGAGGATGACGATGCGGTCGCCTTCGGGCCGATTGAGTGTTTTTTTGCCGTGCAGCTTGTTGCGATAGTTGACCGACTCACAGACCCAAACACGGCCCTTGTGGTCGATGTCGATGCAGGTGGGATTGACGAACAGCGGTTCGGATGCCCACAGTTTCATTTCCAGGCCGTCGGCGACAGTGAACGTGGATGCCGCTTGTTCCGGCGGCAGCTGCGCTTGTACGACAACGGGAGCAAGCAGCCCCGCAAGGAGAAAGAAAGAAAAGACATAGCGATTCATGACGAATGATGACTCCTCGTCCGTTGTTGGTTGTCCGTTGTCGGTATATTGAACACGGACAATAGCCAACTGACAACGGAAAACGAGAGGTTGCGGATTGGCACGATTGTCGTCACAATAGACAGAGGCATCTTGATCCAAGTCCATCCACGGCGAACCAGCTTCGCGGAGGTGATCGGCATGAAACAGGGGATTCTGGCGGCGGCATTCCTGATAGTGAGTGCCGGTCTCGCTTCAGCGGATTACGTAATCATCGTGGCCAATGTTGGCGGCGGAAGAGAATTGACCACCGTAGGCGGTGTCGGCATGCCCGGCACAATGGGCATGCGTCCGGGCATGCCGGGCGGAATGCCGGGCGGAATGCCGGGCACGATGGGTATGCGTCCGGGCATGCCAATGCCCGGCGGCATGCAAGGCGGTTCGCCGCAAGGCATGCAACAACAAATGCAAATGCAAGAAGAAATGAGACGAAGGATGCAGACGCAAGGCGGCATGATGGGCCTGCGCGGCGGCATGATGATGGGCATGATGGGTATGATGAGCATGGCCCCTACCGACGATGTCGATGACCTTAGCGATTACGTTATCGCCGTCGTCGAGGTGAAAACCCGTAAAAATCTGCTCAAAGTCTTTGATCTGGCGGCCAATCCCCTTACGGCGCAGCTGCCGGCCATGGTCGGCCTTCCCGAGCGTCTGGGCAAATCCTGTCAACTGTTGCGAAACCCCTCTTTTGGCGAGCTGTATGTCATCTCCGAAGACAAAAACAAACCGATGCCGACCGTCTCCGATCGCTTTAAGGTAAAATGGGAAGCTGTCCTGAAGGAGAAGGCATCGGCCAGCGACCTTCTGAGTCTGGCCGAGTGGACATTGGAGCACGGCCTGGTAGATCAGTTCCCTGAAGTCCTGGATAAGGTAGTCGAAGCAGACAAGGGCCATTCCGCCGCCGTCGCCTATGTGAAGGTCAAGGCCGAGCTTGACCGCAAAGCAGGCGATGACCCGGTAGCCGCTTCCTTGCGTGGCCAACTCCTGCGGGGCTACAAAGTGACAGAAACCCCGCACTATATGCTGGTGCATAACCTCAGCGACAATGCCATCGAGGTCAAGACGCATACCGAGTACTTGGAGAATACTTTCCGCGGCTTTTACTACTGGTTCGCCCTCCGAGGGATTGCCCTGCCAGTGCCGCCGAATCGTCAGGTGGTTGTCTTGACCAGCAAAACGGACGACTTCGAGCAATTGCGCAAAATTCTCACAGCCGGTCCTGTGGTAGTTGATGGTTTCTTCGCTCGCCGTGAGGGCCTGGCGGTGATGCATTCGCAGCGTCAAGATGACTCGTACAAGGCGCTGAGCACGTTCTGGGAAAACTGGAAGGCCAAGGGCTACCAGCGTTATGAGCTTCTTCAGAACAAAAGCTCCGGCGTGCCGAAGAACGGTGTACCGCCGAATATCCGGGCTTCTGCCGGAGATCCCACCGTTCTCATCAACATCGCCGAGGCGCAGATGCTTGCCCTTATGCTCAAGGCGTTGGAGCAGGAAGCCGAATTGGCGACCGTTAGCCACGATGCTAGCCGGCAGCTGTTATTCGCGTCCGGACTGCTGCCGCGCAACGTGGCCGTGCCGGAATGGATTCTCTTCGGCATGGGTAGCTTTTTCGAGACGCCTCTGCAATCGCCCTGGCCGACCATCGGCGCTCCCAGTCCTTACTACCTGCCGCGCTGGCGTGAGCTGAAAGGGAAATCCCCCAGTGAGGGCGGCCTGGAAAAAACTGCCGTAGACACGCTACGCAAGGTCGTCACAGACGGCTACTTCCGCACCCTGCCCTCCGAGAGACGAGGCGGGGTCTCGTCTCTCGTGCGTTCCCAGGCCGAGTCGAGGAACGAGGAGGCGGATAAGAGCGAGGAGCATATCCTCTATGAGGCTGCTCTGCGCAAGGCGCGCACGGTTTCCTGGGCGCTGACCTACTTCCTGGCCCAGAGACATCTCGACGGTCTGCGTCACTATTTCGCCGAGCTGAGTAAGATGCCCCGCGATATCGAGCTGGATGAGACGACCCTGCTCGGTTGCTTCGCGCGTGCCTTCGGCTGCGTGGACGGAAACAATAAAGTGGACGAGGCCAAGTTGAAAGCCTTGGCTAACGAATGGTACGGCTTCTGGCAAACCGTCCATTTCGAGTCCGAGCCGGTCATGAAGGTAATCCGCGAGCAAATTGCCAAAAAGGTAAAAGAAGCGGCGGAAAAGGCCCAGAAGCAGAACGAGGGGAACAACGGCCAACAAGGGCCTGGCATGTTCCCCGGCGGTTTTCCGTCCGGCATGAATCCGCAGCAAGGCGGCTCGCCAAACATGAATCCGCAACAAAGAGGCCCCCAGCCTGGGGGCCCCATCTCGCCGGGCATGAATCCGCAACAAAGAGGCCCCCAGCAAGGAGGCCGTGTCCCACCTAACAATCCAGGGAGCGGTCTTCCTCAGAATCCCACAAGTCCGAAACGGTAAAGTAGGTGGTTTAGGGCGGACCCAACCGTAGGGCAAGCTGGCCGCTTGCCCTACGGTTGGGTCCGCCAGCACTTAGGTGGCCGGTTGGTTAAGGGGTTGGGTAGTGGCTTGAACCACCTAACCAGAGATCGAGAAGGACATCGGTTGAGTCATGGCGATTCTCGTGATCGACGTGGGCGGCACGCACGTCAAGCTGAAGCTCCAAGGACGCGATGAGGTACGCAAGTGTCCCTCCGGACCGTCCCTGACACCTGGCAAAATGGTCGAACTCGTGCGTTCGGCCGCGGCCGATTGGAGCTATGATCGCGTCTCTATCGGCTATCCGGGCGCTGTGGTGGACGGCACTATTCGGGTGGAGCCGGTCAATCTTGCGGCAGGCTGGATCGGCTTCGATTTTGCTTCGGCCCTGGGGTGTCCGGTCAAGCTCATCAACGACGCCGCCATGCAAGCGCTGGGCAGTTACGAGGGCGGCCGAATGCTCTTTCTCGGCCTGGGCACCGGCCTGGGCACCGCTTTGATCTACAATGATTTTCTGTTGCCGATGGAATTGGGACATTTGCCCTACAAGAAAGGTCTAACGTTCGAGGACTATGTGGGCCAAGCTGGCCTGAAGCGTCTGGGCCGCCGCAAGTGGAAGCGTGTGGTTTTCGATGTGGTGGCGCGCTTGCGCGCCGCCTTCCTGGCCGATTACATTGTGCTGGGCGGCGGCAACGTCAAAAAACTGGATGAGCTGCCGCCCGCCTGCCGCATGGGCGACAACAAGAACGCCTTCCTCGGCGGCTTGCGTCTGTGGGATGCTGCGGCGACAAAGTGAGACAGGTTGTTGGGAACATAGCGAAGATAACGAGCCCTCCGAGAACAAAAACACGGCGATTCGTCTGCCATCTCTTGCCGATGGCCTCAATCGAGGCAAAACTCCGTCAGGATAAATCGTTGTTGCCCAAGGAGGGTATCTTGAATGCGAATCCGCCTTTTGATCCCGGCCTTGACGTTTGCGGCGCTGTTGGGTTTCAGCGCAGGGGGCGCTCGGGCTGGTAGTTTCTTCGGTCCCGTTTGTTACGGGGCCGATTACACGTATCGATATCCCAATCGCTCACACAACCTCTTCGGTTGCGGTCCCGGCTGCCATTGCCAGGCGCGGCACCCGTTTTTCAAGCATCGCTTGTTCCGCCGCCATCAGGACGGGCCCGGCGATGGCATGCCCGCCGACGCCCTGCCGGGTTACGGGATGCCGTCGGTTAACGGCATGCCCATCGAGTATATGCAAGTTCCGGTGGTGCAATCGCCGATGATAACGCCCCCCGTCCACATGACTTCGGTTGTGCCTGATCCGACGCCAGCAGCGCCGGCTGTGCAATCGCGGATCGCCCCCGTACCGGCGCCGATGCCGGCAGGCCCGGTGACTGCTGAGCCTCCGCCAGCGGACCCGTCGGGCAAACCGCCGTTCTGATAATAAGGAGCTGGCGGACAAAACTTCCTCTCTCCTCGTGAGGGAGGGCTGGGGTGGGAGGTGTCAAGGCAAGCGAGCCAAGGAGTGGTGTCCCCCCCACCCCAACCCTCCCCCTTGGGGGGGAGGGAAAAGGGAGGGGTGTCCCCCCACCCCAACCCTCCCCCTTGGGGGAGAGGGAAAAAGTCCGCTAGCTCTAAGCGAGCGTGGTTTATCGTTTCGCGCGAAACGATAAATTACGCTCGCTTGCACTTCAACCCCTTCTCTGTATATCATGTAATTAGTTAGGTTTGCTTTTCCGGAACGAGAAGAGATGAGGATCTCTGCCATGCCAGGGATGGCTACCTCAACGACGAGGGACCGTGGCCTGTTACTGCGCTTGCAGTCTCAGGCGTTGCAATATTTTCTGGACAACCAGACGCCAAGCGGACTGGTTCTGGATCGCCAGCGCAATCACGGGAAGCGGCATGCGCGCGGACTGTGCAGCATTGCGGCCACCGGCATGGGTTGCATCGCACTGGCGCTGGCCTCGGAGGAGCCGTATCGGCTTCTGAGTCCGTATGAGGCCATTTGTCGTATCCGCGCGGCGTTGCAGGCTGCACTGCACACGCTGCCGCATCAGAATGGTATCCTGCCGCACTTCGTCGATTCGCATACTGGCCAGGTGTATGGCATCGACCATTTCAGTACCGTCGAGACAGCCTGGATGGCGGCGGGAGCGCTCTGGGCCGCTACCTTTTTGCGCGACAGTGGGCTAGAATTGCTGGCCCGCCAGCTGGCGGAGCGCATCGACTGGTATTATTGGACAGCTCCGGAGGAGTCGGAAAGACCATTGCTCCGCCACGGTCAGGCGCGGGATGGTCAGTTCTTGCGCTCGAGCTGGGACCGCCTCAACGGTGAAACGGTGTTCATGTACGTTCTGGCGACCGGGGCGGCCGAGGGCCGCGCCGTACCGGTGGCGGCCTGGTCGCACCTGCGTTCCTTCCACGGTACGGCTGCTGGATTGCACTTCAACAATAGCGATTTGGGGCTGTTTGTCTTTCAGTACGGCCTGGATCTGCTTGATCTGAGAGTTTGGCTGGCCCCCAATGGGGTCGATTTGGCGGCTGAATCCGGCATTGCCGCTGAGGCCAATTACCGGGTATGTCGTGCTTTGGCCGACACCTTCACAACCTACCGCGATTATTGGGGCCTGTCTGCCGGCGATGGACCTGCCGAGCCGCCTGCGCACCTCGCCTACCGCTGTTATGCGCCGGGTGGGCCAATCGACGGCACAGCCCATATTACCGCCACGCTCGCTTCCATCGGCTGTCGGCCCGATCTGGTTTGGGAAAATATTGATCACGCTGGTCATGAACGGCGCTGGCAGCTTTTGGGCCGTTATGGTTTCAGCAACGTCAACGCCGATTACGATTGGGTCGGTTCGGACATGGTAGGCATCGACGCCGGAGCTGCTGTCCTGGCACTGGACAATTACCTCAACGACAATCGCGTGCGCCACATTTTTCACACCATTCCCTGCGTTCAGCGCGGCCTGGAACGCTCCGGATTCCAAACTCCCCTCCCTCCGCCGCCAGTACGTGCGGCCTAATATGCCAACCCGTTGATGCTGTCCGATTTTTTCTCCCTCCCCCCTTGGGGGGGAGGGTGAATCAGACAGAATCAGCGGGAACGCGTATAAGGACGAGCAGACATTTCTCTTCCCTTGGTGGGGAGGGTGAGGGGCGGAACTCCTTGGTACATTTGCACTTATCCCCCTATACCCGCCTTCCCCCATAAGGGGGAGGGAAATGTCTGCTCGTCCTAAGAGCAAACAGTTGGCGGTACTTCGCCAAAATGCCGCCAACCCCATCGAACTGGCACAGTCTTTGCACCCCCTTCTGCGGATTGTTGATGGTTGAGCTTCGTAGATTTTTCAAGGAGCGAATCGATGCCTCACCGCAAGAATATTTCTACTGTGCGCATTTCCTCGCCGCGGGCCGTCTTCGTTCCGCAAGAGAAACTGGTGAACGATGTTCGGGCAGGCTTGACGCCGTCTCAACTGGTGGAGCGGAAGCTGATTTCTTTGCTCCGCAGCACGATTCTACCGGCAAGCCATCTACAAGTAAGTAGGGTGCGACGTGCCCTTTCGTAAGAAGAGAAGTTCCCAATCGCGGGGGTGAGGGTTGAGGATCAGCAAGAAGCTCTAATCCTTACCCCTAGACCCTAAACCTTAACCTAGACCCTAAACCTTAAACGCTGTGAGCGCTCATGTCCAACGACCAACCGACAAAAGGATTCGGCATGGAGTTTCGCCTTATCTTGCGGCGCAGCCGGCAGGCTTGGCCTTTGGTGCCGATCCTGCACAAGCTTGGTCTGGCCGGCGCGGGCGGCATCATGGCGGCGGTTAGCTTGTGCAACGTCGCGGTGGCGCTGCTGCTGGGAAAGCTCGTCGAAGCTGTCTGCCATACCAGCCCTTATCTGGTTGCGGCCAAGATCCTGGGCTTGCTGGCTCTCACCTATTTCTTGCGTGAGACGCTCAACGTCGCGCGTCGCTATCTGGTCGAGAACATCTGCACTCGCCTCCACCGGGACACCTGTGTCCGCGTGGTCAATCACCTGATGAAAATCAACCTGGCCAGTTTCTCCAAGGAAAAAGTCGGCACCCTGAGTGGTCGCATCTATCGCAGCGTCGAGGGGTTCATCCGTTTTCTGCGCATTAGTTTTCTCGATTCCATTCCTGCGCTGTTGACCGGATTGTTCGCGCTGATCGCCGCTCTGTACAAACAGCCGCTCTTGGGCATTGTCATGATGGGCGTCATTCCTGCGGCCGTCTATCTGACCCTTCGCCAGCTCATCATGCAGAAGGGAGTGCGCACGGATTTGAACCGCAGCTGCGATGAAATCGATGGCACCATCGTTGAGCAACTAGGCGGCATCGAGTACGTACGTGCGGCCAATACCTATGCTCAAGAGATCAAGCGGTTGGCCTGCGCGGCCGAAAAACGCCGCGCCATGGAGCTGCGCTATTATTTCCAGATGGCCCTGTTCGGCAGCGCCAAGGCGCTCAACGAGGGCTTCTTCCATGTCATTGTCCTTGGAGTGGCCGTTTTTTACGCCCTTATGCACCCCGGTCCTGATGGGCAGATAAACACTGGCGATATCGTGACTTTCTCTATCTTGTTTCTCAACGTTATGACGCCGCTCAGCGAGCTTCATCGCGTCCTGGTGGAAGGCTACGAAAGCAGCCTGCGCGTGGGCGATTTGCTGGAAATGCTGGCCGAGCCGTTGGACCCATCGTTCCTCCCGCCGGCCCGTGTGACGCCAGCCTCCCCGGCCGCGCCGCGGCTGCGACGGGGTTTGCCGGCCATCGTCGTCAAAAATCTCCGGGTCCAATATGTGACGGCGCAAGACAAAGAAATACACGCCCTGAAGGATCTCTCGCTGATGATTCGCCATGGCGAGACCATCGGCATCGCCGGCCGTTCCGGCAGCGGCAAAACCACCTTTGTTCGTCTCCTTTTGCGGCTCGTACATCCAAACAGCGGTGAGGTGTTCCTGGGCGGCGTGCGCCTGGAGGAAGTATCGCGGGCCGATATCAGCAAACTGATCGGTTATGTCGGCCAGGCGCCCTTTGTCTTTTCCGGCACCATCGCCGAAAACATCGCTTACGGCAACGAAAACGCCACGCGGGACGACATTCGCCGTGCCGCCGAACTGGCCCATCTCCATGACGAAATCATGCAAATGCCCGGCGGCTATGATGCCCTTGTTACCGAGCGCGGCGGCAACTTATCGGGCGGGCAACGGCAGCGCCTGGCCATCGCCCGTATTCTTCTCAAGCAACCGCCGATTCTGATTCTCGATGAAGCAACTTCGGCCCTCGATAACATCAGCGAGCGCGTTGTGCAACAAGCCCTGGGACTCCGCAGCGCCAATCGCACCACTATCCTCGTGGCCCACCGCCTGTCCACGCTGCGCAATGCCGATCGCATCTTCGTCTTTGAGGATGGCCAGATTGCCGAAGTCGGATCGTATCGAGAGCTAGTTCAGCAAGGCGGCCTGTTCCGCGAGTTGGTGCTGTCGGCTGAGAATGCTCTGAGCAGTCCATCCCTGGAAGCTGTCACTGAACTGGCAGCGCCAATGGCCTGGAGTGTTTGATCTGTCCCAGGAAACAGTTACTCCGACTGCCTCCTTACGGTCATAGTTCCGATAGTTGAGTAATGGCCTTGACCAACAGTGTCGCATAGCTGCCGCGCGGCAGTTCGAAATCGAGGATCAGCTTATCACGCCCCCGATGGTTCTCATCGGGAGCAAATTCGTGCCTCAGATCACAAGGCAGGCACAGAGCGGCGCGTTCGCCGCGTGAAAAAAACATCTCGCGGATGCCTTTTATCTGCATTTGCCGCAACTCCAACCCTTCCTCGGCGAGCACAGCGCGCACCAACTCGGCACGGGGATCGTCTTCTTCGAGCTTCAGACGGGCCGACGGCAACGGCAGCTGTAAGGCAGCAAGCTCTTGTAACTGCTCAGCGTCCACGTTCTGATGGAACGGCACGATACCGAGGCGCAGCTCAATCGGACGCCATTGCTCCGGCCGCAGGTGCGCGCGCAGCCACCGGGCGAGCATACAATTCCACAGGTGGCTCTGGTACGCCGAGAGATACAGGCCGCGCAGCTCCGGACGCAGACGAGCCACGGCGCCGCGGAAATCGCTCGGATGGAGGCGCAGGTAATCGATCAGACTGCGGGCATGGCTACGCGGCAGCATGTCCTTGAGCCGTTGCCAGTCGCCCCAGTGTTCCGCCACGAGACGTTTCTCCTCCTTCTGCGGGGCGCGATCGTATTCATACGGGGCAGTCAGGGCCAGATGTAGCGCCTCCTCGAACCGTCCTTGCACCAACAGACGCGCGATGAACTCGCCGCCCGTGCCGACGACTGAGCCGAAACGCTGATCGTCGAAATAATTCGGCACTCCCTGACGCGCCAGCAAAGCCAGGCGCTCTGAGAGGAGTGGGCGAGTATCCGGCGGTAGATCGCGCAGGATGAGATGAAAGCGATTGGCCCGAATATCTCGCGACGTGTAGGGTGCGGCAACTTGGCCGAGATATTGCACAACGATGTCGTGATGATGCAGATTGCGGCGCGGGCCGTGGAAAATGGTCAGGTATTGCACCGTGGCGGCGTGGCGATCTTTCAGACCGCCGTAGGAGAGGCGGCGCGGTTCGAGGCGCCAGCGGCGGCGTACCGCCGCCAGCGCGTCCAGCGTGGACCAGCCGCGTTTCTCCAGGCGATACAGAGCATACGGGCCGTTGGAGGGGGCGACTG
>Ga0070737_10004493_pt1 | contig 13973 bp, 12 predicted proteins | sample Coa_R1_10_FD_66438 | JGI IMG/M metagenome (GOLD analysis project Ga0070737, IMG submission 66438) | Surface soil microbial communities from Centralia Pennsylvania, which are recovering from an underground coalmine fire - Coalmine... | ecosystem: Environmental > Terrestrial > Soil > Unclassified... | reverse complement strand
CCGCGGTAAGACCCGGGCTTCTCGGGCACGCGGCAAGGAAGCGCGAAGCCCGCAAGGGCAACCCCGTGAGGGGTGCCGCGTGAGTGCTATTGCGTACTCGGCGGCAACGGTCGCTGTGCCCTCTGGTCCCGTGAGCCGGTACCGCTTGGTGGTCTCGACGAGGGACAGCGCACGGCGGGGCGGTCCTCCCATTCACGGGGCGTCGAGGCCATCGTGCGCGAGCCTCCCCCACCTAACCGCCTGGAGCTTGGCCAGACGTCACCTCCCATCTGTCCCCCGCCGCCTCGGGTCGTGGGCGGTGAGTTACTCCCAGTCGAGCAGGCAGGCGGCCCAGGTCAACCCCGCCCCGAAGCTGGCCAGCAGCACCCGATCCCCCGGGTGCAGGCGCCCCTCCGCGGCCGCGTCCCGCAGCGCCAGGGGGATGGTGGCGGTGGAGGTGTTGCCGTAGCGGTCGATGTTGATCACCACCCGGTCCATGGCGATCCCGGCCCGGCGGGCGGCCGACTCGATGATGCGACGGTTGGCCTGGTGGGGGACGAAGAGGTCAACGTCGGCCACGGTGAGGCCGGCGGCCTCGGTCACGGCCAGGGCTTGGCGGGCGAAGTTGTCGACCGCGAACAGGTAGGTCTCGCGGCCGTTCATCTTGAAATGCGGGTCCGGGTCGCGGACGGCGTAGGCGCCCTTGTGGGCATGGTCGCCGTACACGAGCAGGTCCCACTGCCGGCCGTCCGCCCCCAGGCACCAGCTCCTGATCCCGGCGCCGCGCCGGGCCGGTCCCACCACCAACGCGCCGGCGGCGTCCCCAAGCAGGACACAGGTGGACCGATCGCTCCAGTCCAGGATGCGGGACAGCACCTCGGCCCCGATGACCAGGGCGGTGCGCGCTCGGCCCGAGGCGATCATCGCGTCGGCGATGGCCAGCTCGTAGAGCAGGCCGGTGCAGGCGGCGAGCACGTCGAAGGCCCAGGCGTTGACCAGGCCCAGACACTCCTGCACTCGGCAGGCCATGGGCGGGAAGGGGGCGTCGGGGGAGGAGCTGGCAACCATGACCAGGTCGATCGCCTCCGGCTCCACACCGGCGGCGTCGAGCGCCTCACGCCCTGCCCTCACCGCCAGCTCGAAGCTGGCCGTGCCGGGCTCGGCCAGGTGACGCTCACGGATACCGGTTCGCTCCACGATCCACTCGTCGGACGTGTCCACCATCCGCTCCAGCTCGGCGTTGCCCAGCACGCGCTCCGGGACGTGGACTCCGAAGCCGAGGATGGCGGTCTGCCGGCCCAGGGTTGGGAAGGCGCGCACCGGGATGTCCTGGGGGCGCGCCCGCTTGGTCAGGCTGGCCGTGTGATCACCTCCGCTGCAAGCGTATGGAACCAGGCGGCCAGAGGTCATCAAACGCACGACCGAAATCGCCCCCTCAGTTTTGGACTTGACGGCCAAACGACTCGACGACGGCCCATGCTAGCCTCGCAACCACACACACCAGGGGGTCGACTTGCGCATCGGTCTCACCGTGCCCTTCGAGGGACTGTCGCTAGATCAGGTCCCGCATCTCTTGCGGACCGCCGAGCGTCTCGGATATCAGGAGGCCTGGAGCTACGAACGCAACCTCTACGATGCCTTCACGCCGCTGGCCGCGAGCGCCCTGGCCACCGAGCGTCTCCGCCTTGGCGCCTCGATCGTGCCGGTGTTCACAAGGCCGGCTGGGCTGATCGCGATGTCGGCCTTGGCGCTGGCCGAGCTCGCCCCAGGCCGGTTCGTGCTTGGCCTCGGGGCCTCGACCCGGGCCATCGTGACGGATTGGATGGGGTTCCCCTTCGCCCGGCCGCTGTCACGCGTCCGTGAGACGGTGCTGGCCGTGCGGGCCCTGCTCGCCGGTGAACGGGTCGGCGGCCTGCGCCTCCACCGGACCCCACCACAACCGGTCCCGGTGTACCTGGCGGCCTTGGGCGAGCGGATGCTGCGCCTGGCCGGCGAGCTTGCCGATGGGGTGGTGTTCTTTCTCGCTGGCCCCAACGTGATCCCGGAGCTGATCAGCATGGCCGGCGGCCGGCTGGACTCGGTCGCCCGGGTGGTGGTGGCCGTCGGTGAGACCCGTGAGGAGGGCCTGAGCTTCGCTCGTCGCTTCATCGCCGGGTACGCCATGGTCCCGGCCTACGCCCGCTTCCTCACCAGGCAGGGCTTCGGTGAGGAGGTGCGGGCGGTGCAGGCGCGGTGGAACGCCGGCGACCGAGCCGGGGCGACCGCCCAGGTGTCGACCGACATGGTGGACGAGCTGATGCTGGTGGATCACCACCCGCGGCTTGAGGAATGGATCGCCCGCTACGCAGCCAGCGGGTTGGGATGCCTCGACCTCTGGTTCATGTCGATGGCGTCGGACCCGGAACGCCGCCGCCGCGACATCTGGGAGGCGATGGAGCGGGTGGCGCTGGTGGCCGACGCCATCCGAGAGCCGGCCCCCTGACCCTGGGTCGGTCGGACCTGTCGCTCCACGTCCACGCCGAGCTATGGTGAGGCCGATGCAGCCTTCGACGTCACGCCCCCCTGCGCCTGAGGAGCTCCGGGACCTCTTCCTGGGGGCACTCGAGGCCGCCGCCCCCGAGCTCGAGCGGAGCGATCGCATCCCGGACCGGCTTCTGGAGCTGATCGCCGCCGCCGGTGTCCACCGGCTCACCGTGCCCACCGAGGACGGCGGCTTCGGCCTCGGGCTGGTCGAGTTCCTCCCCTACCTCGAGCTGGCCGCGATGGGCCCGGCCCCGGGGCGCATGATCTGTCATCTGAGCAACGGCATCTGGCGGCCGCTGGCTCGCTACGGAAGCCCCGAGCAGCGTCGGTTGATCCGGGAGCAGGCCGAGGGCCGGATCACGATCGCCTTCGCACTCACCGAGCGAAGCGGGGGCACGGGCCGAGACCTCCACTCCCGGGCCGTGCCCGATGCCGGTGCCTGGCTCCTCACCGGCGAGAAGCACCTGATCACCTTCGGCGATCGGGCCGACTGGTTCCTGCTGGTGGCGGCCAGTGACGAGCGGCAGGGGCGGGACTCGCTGACCGCCTTCCTGGTGCCGCGCGACACGCCGGGCTTCGAGATCGACGCCCGGCAGCGGACCATGGGGCTCCACGGCACCGGCCATGCCTGGCTCCGGTACGACCGGATGCGGGTCGAGGACCGGCACCGCCTGGGTGAGGTCGGCCAGGGGCTCGAGGTGGCGCTGAGCTTCCTTGACTACAGCCGTATCTCGCTCTCGGCCTGCATGGTGGGGCTGGCCCGCCGGGCGCTCCAGGAGGCCATCGCCTACAGCCGCCGCCGCGTCACCTTCGGACGCCCGATCGCCGAGCGAGGGGTGATCCAGGCCCACCTCGCCGACATGCACGCCGACATCGAGGCCGGCCGGGGATTGGTCCGGGCCGCCGCGGCTGCCTTCGACGCCGGCGACGAGGTCACAGCGGCCGCGGCCACGGCCAAGCTCTTCTGCCTCAACATGGTGGGTCGGGTCACCGACCTCTCGCTGCGGGTCCATGGCGGTTTCGGCTACACGACGGATGCCCCCATCGAGCGCATCTACCGCGACGCGCGCGGGTTCTGGTTCGAGGAGGGCACGGCCGAGATCCAGCAGCTCGTGATCGCCCGCCACCTGCTCCGGGAGGCGGAGCTGACCGAACGAGGCCACGCCGACGCCGCCTTCTGAGCCGATGCGCTACGTCGAGATCTCGCCCGGGGAGGTCATCCTTCGCCAGGGGGCTCCACTCCCCCTCTCGCCCGGCCATGCTCGCGTTCGGGTGGCGGCCTGCGGCGTGTGCGGGAGCGACCTCCACCTGGTCCAGGGGATGGTGCTGCCACGGGGGGCGGCCTACCCGGTTCGCCCCGGGCACGAGGTGGCGGGGACCGTGATCGAGCTTTCCCCCGACGTCGAGGGGCTGGCGCTCGGCGAGCGCGTGGTCCTGCACCCCCTGGACGTCTGCGGCGACTGCGTCGCCTGTCGGCAAGGCCGGGAGGAGCGCTGTCGCCGGGGTCGGGTGCTCGGGCTGCAGGCCGCGGGCGGCATGGCCGACGAGGTGGTCTGGCCAGCGCGGCGGCTGGTGCCCGTCGGCGAGGTGCCGTTCGACCTGGCGGCGGTGCTGGCGGACGCGGTCGCCACCGCGCACCACGCCCTTCGCCTGGCGGATCCTCCACCGGGTGGGCGTCTGTGCGTGATCGGGGCCGGTGGGGTTGGCAGCCACGTGGTCCAGCTGGCTCGGGTGCTCCGGCCGGACCTCAGGGTCGGTGCGGTGGTGCGCAGCCCGACCAGCGCCCGGCGGCTGGAGGCAATGGGGGCCACGGTGGCGGTGGGCCTTGAGGGGGCGGCGGCCCGTCTCAAGGACGAGGTGGGCCGTTTCGACGCGGTCGTCGACTTCAGCGGCACGGCCTCTGCTCCCGCCGAGGGCCTGGCCATGCTCGAGGCAGGCGGCCGACTGGTGCTGGGCTCGATCGTGGACGAGCCGATTCGGCTGGAGACCACCATCACCGGGATCGTCACCCGGGAGCTGGAGGTGGTCGGTTGCTACATCTCGACGTTGGAGGACCTGCGCAGGGTGGTCGACCTGGCCCGCAGCGGCCGGCTCGACCTGACAGCGTCGGTGTCCTGCCGATTGCCGCTGGAGCGGGTGGAGGAGGCCGTTCGGCTGCTCCAGCGACGTCCTCCTGGCCTGGTGCGAGTGGTCCTCGAGCCGTGACCCGTCCACGGCCTGGACGCCTGGAGGGCAAGGTGGCGCTGCTCACCGGCGCGGCTCGAGGGCAGGGGGCGGCGATCGCTCGGCTGTTCGTCCGCGAGGGCGCGCGCGTCCTTCTGAGCGATGTGCTCGACGAGCAGGGCCGGGCGCTGGCCGTGAACCTTGACGCCGAGGTGGGTGAGCACCGAGCCAGCTACGTGCGCCTGGACGTTGCCCGGGACGACCAATGGCGGGCCGCCGTGGCCAGGGCCGAGGCCGAGTTCATGGGGTTGGATGTGCTGGTCAACAATGCCGGCATAACCCGGGCCAAGGGAGTGGAGCGAACCCGCGAGGAGGAGTGGGCGCAGGTCATCGCCGTCAACCAGACTGGGGCCTGGTTGGGCATGCGGGCAGCGATCCCGGCCCTGCGTCGCCGAGGTGGCGGGGCCATCGTCAACACCGCCTCCATCTACGGCCTGGTCGGCTCCGTCTCCTCCACCGCCTACCACGCCGCCAAGGGAGCGCTGCTGGCCATGACCCGGCAGGCGGCGGTGGAGTACGGGGCGGAACGCATCCGAGTCAACGCGGTGCTGCCGGGCGTGATCGACACCCCGATGCTGGCCGACATCCGGGAGGACTGGCTCCGGGCCCTGGTCGCCCGCACCCCCCTGGGGCGGGTGGGGCGGCCGGAGGAGGTGGCCGCCGCCGTGCTCTTCCTCGCCTCCGACGAGGCCTCGTTCATCACCGGTGCCTTGCTGGCCGTGGACGGCGGCTACACCGCCGCCTGAGCCATCGGCTCGTCATCGGGCGGACACCTTCAGCAGCCATTCCAGGGCGCCGCGCAGGTAGGGTCGGCTGAGGACCAGAACGCGCACGCGCAAGGTACGGCCGGAGACCTCCGCATCCCACCAGCGCCATCGGCGGAGGTGAGGCTGGAACCAGTAGACCCAGGCTCGCAGCGACCAGCGGTCCAGAACGCACTCCACCACCTGAGCGTCATCGACGCAGGTGGCCACGAACCAGGCCGGTAGCGCCTGCCTCCACTCCGTCAGGTCGGGCCACTCCCCGGCCGCCCGCTGCAGCACGACCTCCAGCACCTCCCGTGCTCGACGGAGGGCGAGCTCCGCGCCACCTGCGCACTCGACCTCCAGGACGTCCAACTCGCCCGGCGGCTCGGCGCCCCCTGCGCCTTGACGCAGGTGGGTCAGTTCCTCCTCTGGGGTCATGTGGCCAATTGTGGGCCAGGGACGGCCCTGGGCCGTGGGGGGCTCGTCGCCATCCCTACGCCGGTCGTCGACCGAAGGCGATTGCCAGAGCGGAGGTGACGTGCCGCTCCTCGTATTCCTCTTGCACCCGCTGGAGGAGCGCCGTGCGCTCCTCGGGGTCGAGGTCGCTGCGGGCCTCCAGCAGCCGGCTGAAGGCGGTCCGGAAGTCGGTGGCCATGAGCGATCCCACCTCACCTCCCCACTCCCCGACCGGCAGCTTCACCTCCCTCCGCTGGACCTCTCGTACCCCGGCCTGGCGGAGGTAGCCGTCGAGCGAGGCGTGGACCGTGCCCGAGGTGTCGAGGCCCCTGGCCGCGGCCGCGGCCAGGGACAGCTCCAGCAGGCGCTCGATGGCAGGGCCCGCGCCGTCCAGCCGGAGGGGCGGCTCCACCAGCTCGATCCAACCGCCCGGCCGGGTCACCCGGAACAGATCGTGGACCACCGCTGGCCATGAGGCAGCGGGGATGGCCAGGAAGAGGAGTCGCTGGTGGACGAGGTCGAAGGTGCCGTCCAGGAAGGGCAGCCCCCGGAGCAGATCGGCCCTGACCGGCCGATAGCGGGGTGGTCGGTCGGGCTTGCCCGGCACCAGGTCCAAGCCCACCACCAGGGCGTCCGGGAACTCCTCGGTCATGTCGAAGCCCCACTGCCCGCTGCCAGCGCCCACATCCAGGATCCGCTCCGGCGCCTCGACCGGCGCCTGGTGGTTGGCCCCCAGCGCCAACCGGATCGCGTAGTGCTGCAAATCCAGGCGGTCGATCTCGCTCGGGTGCCTGGGCAGCAGGTAGTGTCGGCTCTCGGTTGCCGACGCCACCTCCGCTCCAGCCTGCAGCTCGTCGGCCCTGGGTCCCTCGAGGACCCAGTCGACCAGGCCCAGGGAGCGCGCGGCCGACACCAGGCCGTGGAGGGTGGTCAGACGACGGTGGATCGTGCTCGGCGCCCGACCCCAGCTCCGGAGCGCACGGGCGTACTCCAGGATCAGCTGTCGGCCGGGGCCGGGGCCATCGGCGAGGAGCCGGGCGATGGCCGAGGCCGGCGTCTGACCGAGGAAGCGAGCGAACTCCCCCACGTCCTGGATGTAGGCCCTCGCGGTCTTCTCCCTGCGGCCGGCGACAAAGCTCCGGATGAGGTGCTCGGCGCGACGCTCGGCTTGCTCGTCGATCCTCCTCCCCCTCATCGCTCCACCCTCCCTGCTGCCCTCGACCGCACCCTCATCCTTGAGACCACAGTATGGGGCAGGCACGATCGAGGCGGCGTCAGGGGCGACGGTAGGGCGCAGCGCGGAACTTGTGATCGGGCGGGAGCGCGTGTACGAAGAGCGAGGAGGAGATGTATCGATGCGAAGGGACGTTGCGTTCGATGCGGAGGGGGTGACGCTGCGAGGGTGGCTCTACACGCCCGACTCAGCGGCCGCTCCCTTCCCCACCGTGGTCATGGCGCACGGCTTCTCCGCCGTCAAGGAGATGTACCTGGACCGCTTCGCCGAGGCCTTCGCCGAGGCTGGACTCGCGGCGCTGGTCTTTGACAACCGCAACTTTGGCGCCAGCGATGGGACGCCGCGTCAGGAGATCGATCCCTGGGCCCAGGTCCGCGACTATCGCCACGCCATCACCTACGCGCGGACCTTGCCTGAGGTCGACCGGGAACGGCTTGGAGTCTGGGGCTCCAGCTACAGCGGCGGTCATGTGCTGGTGGTGGGGGCGATCGACCGACGGGTCCGGTGCGTGGTCTCGCAGGTGCCGCTGGTCAGCGGCTACCGCAACCTTCTCCGGCTGGTCCGCGCCGACCAGGTGGCGGCGCTCAGGGAGCAGCTCGATGCCGACCGTGAGGCCCGCTTCCGCGGCGAGCCGCCGGTCATGATCCCGGTCGTGAGCGCCGACCCCGCCGGGCCTGCGGCGCTTCCCACCCCCGACTCCTACACGTGGTTCACGGAGACGGCCCGGCTCAGAGCCCCGGCCTGGAGGAACGAGGTCACCCTCCGAAGCGTGGAGATGCTGATGGAGTACGAGCCTGTCACCTACGTCAGCCGGGTGAGCCCGACGCCGCTCCTGATGGTGATCGCCGCTCGCGACCACTTGGCGGTGGCCGACGAGGCCTTCGCCGCCTACCAGCAGGCGCTCGAGCCGAAGAGGCTCGTCGTCCTACCGGGAGCCCACTTCGACGCCTACCTCGATCCCATGTTCCAGGTCGCCGCGGGTGCTGCTCGAGACTGGTTCGTGGAGCACCTGCAGGCTAGGGGAGCCGCCATCCCGGCCTCCTGAACCGTGCGGGCTGGGAGTGACCCGGAGGCCCCTTCCAGCTCCCGACCCTGCGCTCGGCGACCGTGGGGCGAGCGCTCGCCCTTGTCGCCGTCGGGCTCCGGTGGTCACGCCCACCCGTCACGACGGGTGGGCGCGACCAAGGGCTCCTTGGGACTAGTGGGCGTAAGGGGCTGGACAGCTCAGCCAGAATCGCCGGTACTGGCTGAAGTTAGGCTGTAGCCAGATGTACACGATCAAGCCGCACGAGTACAGGGGCGGCCTCAAGTACAGCACGGGGGCGTTGGGGCCAGCGCTGATCCATTGGCTACCGATGTCCGGCCAGGCCGCCGGGTTGCCTCCAAGCCAGTACTGGTTGCCATGGATGTCCTCGTACCAGAGCTGTTTGCTGTAGCCAGCCACACAGTTGCTGTTCGCTGGTGTCACGGTCCCATACTGGTCGCCGTTCTTGATCAAGGTCTGCGCGTAGACTGTGCACGTCTTGCCGTGCACGGTGGCGGAGAAGTACGCAGCGTTGGTGAGGGAGCTGGGTGAGCTGGCCTGGGCGGCCGGGATTGCCGTCAAGAGGCTTGCGACCACGGCTGCGGCCACCGTCGCCATGGTCATGAGCGACTTCCTCGGGACGTTCACGCTCCACCTCCTTTTTTTTCGCACTTGCGATGCCGGAAGCCGACACTTGTTGACCCGGGTCGCGACCCTGGCTCCGTCGTCGATCAGGGTGGGCCGGTGAGCATGGGGAACCTCAAGACCGAGGCCAGCGACCTCGCGGATCACCTTGATGGGATCGTTGTCTCCCTCGATCTTCCCCTCATCGATGCGTTTCCCGCTCGTTCGTGCCCACCCTCATCCAACCTGCACCAGTCGCGTTAATTGCCGGTTATGGCGGAGCTATCGCTCCGGCAAGATCTGCACGATTGGGTGTCCATATCGCCCTGCCAACGTGCCGGGTGGCATCCTTGCAGCTTTCGGGCTGAGGTGCAGCAACCGGAAGCACTCAAAGGGCCCTTGCCGTCCCAGATTCGCGGTCGGACCTCCACAGGGCGGGATGCCAACGGCGCCGACGGCCGTGGCCATCAGGCGCAGGGTTCGCTCATCCTGGACCAGCGTGGTGACGACCGGCGTCTGCTGAGCCCCGGCTGGGCGACGGCCCCTGCCGTTCCCTGGCCAGGCTGAGGCCACGTCGCCGCAAGGGGCGGCTGGGGCGCTCCGTGCCCCGGGCGAAGCGGTGCGTCGGGAGCCACGTCACGATGCTCGCGAACGGGGCCGCTCCGTCAGCACCAGGGCGGGGATCGGCGGTCGGGGGTGGTGGGGCTGCGGCAAACGCTGGCCTCACGATCGGGCCAGGGGCCGGCGCGTCAAAATTCTGGGGCTGGAGCGATGGTGGCACGTCGGCGGCGGTGGAGGCAGGGGAGCGTTCTCGCTCGTGCACGCTTGAGGGGGAGGGCGGTGCGATCGCCGGCGTCGAGATGGCTCCGCCTGGTCGGCCCTGGGCCTGGACCTGATGCCTCTAGGGGGTCGGGGTGCCGCCCAGGGGAGGGCCTGACTGCCGCCGTGCTGGCAGAGCCGTCCCTGGCCAGCGAGGGGCCGCCAATGGTGGGGAGAGCCGGGGTCGGGTTGGAAGGGCGATGAGGGATGAGAGGGTGAGGCTGCCGGCCTCCCGATGGCCGCCGAGAGGGATGCGCCGGCGACGCTGGAGCCGGTGGCTCGGGGGAGCCGTGGTGCTGGTGCTCCTGGCCGCCCTCACCGGGCTGCTGATCGGCCGCCCGGCGTCCCTGGCTGGGCTTCTCCTGCCCGGCGGCCGGTCGACGGGCCCGACCGGGCCAGCGCTCACCGCCACCGACGCGCTCCGGGTCGTTGGCAACCGGATGGTGAACCTGGCCGGGCGGGTGGTGATCTTCCACGGCGTGAACTACTCCGGTGCCGAGTATGCGTGTGCACGTGGCTTCGGCATCTTCGACGGGCCCAGCGACGCGGCGGTGGCGCGCGCCATCGCCGCCTGGCATGCGAACTCGGTGCGCCTCCTGCTGAACGAGGATTGCTGGCTCGGCATCAACGGCGTGGACCCTGCTTACGGTGGCCCCGCCTACCGCCAGGCCATCGTCGACTTCGTGCGCCTGCTGCACGCTCAGGGCCTGTATGCCGAGCTCTCGCTGGCCTGGGCCGCACCAGGCCAGCAGCGGGCGCTGGGGCAGGCCCCGATGCCGGATGCCGACCATGCCCTGGCCTTCTGGCGCTCGGTGGCGGCGACCTTCGCCCACGATCCGTTCGTGGTGCTGGGTGCTTACGGCGAGCCCCACGAGGTGAGCTGGTCGTGCTGGTTGCGGGGTGGGGCTGCCTGTCGGCTGGGCTACGAGGCGGTCGGGATGCAGCAGATCGTGGACACCATTCGAGCGGCAGGGGCCACCCAGCCGATCGCCGTCCCCGGCATCGACTTCGCCAACGACCTGAGCCAGTGGCTGGAGGATCAGCCCCACGACCCTCGCGGCCAGCTGGTGGCGGAATTCCACCTGTATGGCAACAACCTGTGCAACACCCCGGCCTGCTGGGCTCGGGACGAGGTGCCGGTGCTGCGGCGCGTTCCTCTGCTGACCGGGGAACTGGGGGAGAGCTACGACGACTCCCGGTGCGGGGCGAGCTTCATCTCCGAGTACATGGCCTGGGCCGACGCCCGCGGCGTCGGCTACCAGGCATGGACCTGGAACACCTGGGGTACCTGCTCCAGCCTGATCAGCAGCTTCGACGGGACGCCGGCTGGTGTCTACGGGCGAACCTATCGGGACCACCTCGCCGTCCTGGCTAGCCCTGTCCCATCCCGTCGCTGAGCGGGGGCGGGGCAAGGGGACCTTGACGACGCTCGACCCCAGAACATTTGTTCCCTAAACTGGGGTGGTGAAGGCCTACCCACTTGAGCTGGTTCCCGGCCAGGTGCACGCTGCCTGGGACGCCTCCGGGCGGCGTCTGGCCACGGTGTGGCCGACGCACCGACCGGACCGCTGGCACGTGTCGGTTGCCGGCGATGAGGTGGTGGCCACCATGGAGCCGCTGACCGAGGATCAGGTACGGGCCCTGCTGGACCGCTGGGGCTTCCTGGCCGCGGTGCCCTGGCGGCGGTGGCCGGCCCGGCCACAGGGTGCCAATCCCTTCGTCGCTCTGGGCCGAGGTGGGTGAGTCCCCCGCAGGGTCATCTCCTCGGCTTGGCAACGCCCGGCTACGATCGAGGGATATGGAGACCTGGGATGCCATTCGGTCGCGGCGGAACGTGCGGGCCTACGCGGATCGGCCGATCCCTGCCGAGGCCTTGGACCGGATCCTCGAGGCCGGGCGTCGGGCGCCCTCCTCGGCCAACCAGCAGCGCTGGGACTTCGTGGTGTGCACGGAGCGATCCCAGCTCCAAGAGCTGGCCAAGGTCTGGCGCGGTGCCGGGCACGTGGCCACCTCGGCCGCGACCATCGCGCTCATCGCGCCGGTGGCCAAGGACGGGCGCACGGAAGCGTCGATCCAGTACGACCTCGGGCAGGTGACGATGAGCATGATGCTGGCAGCTGCCGACCTTGGCATCGGCAGCGGTCACGCCGCGGTGGAGGACCAAGATCTGGCCCGCCGCCTGCTCGGCCTCCCCGAGGACCGCTTCTGCGCCTGGCTCATCGCCCTTGGCTACCCGGCCGATCGGCCGCTGGCCCCGATCCGGCGCCCCAACCGGCGGTCGTTCGCAGAGGTCGTGCACCGCGGCCGCTGGTGAGCGCTGGGGTCACTCGTGGGGCCACGGCGCGCCTGGCTTGGCGAAAGGGATGGTCGCGCCCTCGACGACCGACCACGTGGGGGGCCGGTGGGCCTCCCAGAGGAGGAGAGGCTTCTCCCTGTCCATCGATCCCCGCGATCCCCGGCATCTTGCTCCGGGGCCTCCGACCTCGGCTGGCGGTCGATCCTTCTTCCCCGGCTCGGGGTGAGGGAGCGGGCTCAGCTCACCGCGACGTCGTCGGCCGTGGTCTGGACCTGCCCGACCGAGAGCGGGCGGCCAGCGAGCACTGCCACGGCAGCGAACGCCGCCACGAGCTCGGCGGCCAAGATCAGGAAGGCGGGGCGGAACCCTGCCTCCACGTAGATCAGCCCCGCCAGCGGCGGGCCGAGGGCCGGGCCCAGGCTCTGGGTGGATCGCAGGCCGCCCAACGCCGCTCCTACCCCCGGCCCGCCCGGGCGGCTGGCCAGTTCCGCCATCCGGGCGGCGGCCAGCCCGGTCAGGGAGCCGGTGGTCCCACCTAGCAGCACGTAGCAGAGCGGCATCCAGGCGATCCTTGGACCCAGGAACGCGAAGCCGGCGGCGGCGAGCGCGCCTGTCCCCGACCAGGCCAGCATGAGGGGACGTGCCCCCCGTCGGTCCGCCACCCTGCCGGTCAACGGCGCCAGCACGACCGAGCCCGCCACGTAGGGAAGCAGCAGAAAGCTCGTCGCTCGCGCGTCGAGGCCCAAGCCACGATCCACGAACGGGAGCAGGTAGGTGGAGGAGTTGCCTGCGGCCACGGCCAACGCCACCACCGCCAGTAGCGAGGCGGGCGCGGCGGCGATGAGGAAGCGCAGCGTCGGCCCCAGCCCCACCTCTTGCACCGTCCCGGGCTGGCTGCGGGATGGCTCGGGGACACCGAAGGCCAGGATCGTCAAGAGCGCCGGCGGTAGGGTCAGGGCCAGGGAGACCTGACGCCAGGTGAGCCAGCCGGCGAGCTGGCCCGTCACCAGGTAACCCAGGACCTGGCCAACGTTGGCGCTGGCCAGGAGCATGCCCAGGGCCTGGGCCCGGCCTGCCTCTGCGTAGGCGTCGGCGACGGCTGCGGAGGAGGACGAGACGATCAACGGCAGGCAGAGGCCGACGCCGGCTTGGGCCATGCCGAAGGTGAGCACCCCGCCGGGCGCCCAGCGTAAGACTTGACAGGCGGCGGTGGTGGCCAAGCTCCCGACCAGGAACGGCCGACGACCAAAACGATCGGCGGCCAGCCCCGCCGGGATCTGGAGGGCGGCGCCGAACAGTTGTCCGCCCCCGACCAGCAGACCCAACAGGTCGGGGCCCACGCCGAGGTCACGGCTCACCGTCGGGTAGACGGGCACCAGGAAGAAGGAGCAGAGGAAGACGCAGAGGACGGAGCTCACGCCCGTCCAGAGCACGCGCCGACGTGGGCCGGGAGCCATGGAGCGCCCCCATGGTACGGCGTTTGGGGCCGAGGTCTCGAAACCGCGCCGCTCCGGCGAGCCCAGGCCACCCTCGGAGGTCAGCAGGGCGGAGCCGGCCGCCGGGCTAGGGGCAAGGCGGGTTGCCGGCCGGTCGGCCTGCGGCCGATCCAAGGGCGGTCGGGTGAGGCCCTACCTCGGCCGGGAGCGTGGTCCTGAGCCGTGATCCGTTGCCGCTGAGGGAGCGATCGTCCCATCCGGCGGCACCCCTCACGGGGTTGCCCTCACGGGCCTCCACCTCCCCCGCCGCACGCCCGGACAAGCCAGGGCTTACCGGGCTCCCCACCTCGACGCCGACCCTCGAGGCGGGATCGGGGTGACCGCGCCGGGGCCGCTGGACCTTGCCGGAAGACCGCCCCACCTCGCTCCCCGCTCCCCCTCAGGGGGACGGCGAGGACTCGTACCCGGCCCATCCGGGGCAGGGTGACGGGGCGACGATCACGCTCGACCCACACCGCCCCGGCGCTGAGGGCACGGCGCCCCTGATCCCAACCTCCCCTCCTGAGCCCCAGGAGGTCAACCCGACGGCCAACCGGTTTGCCCGCCCGGGACC
>Ga0070737_10004492_pt1 | contig 13975 bp, 11 predicted proteins | sample Coa_R1_10_FD_66438 | JGI IMG/M metagenome (GOLD analysis project Ga0070737, IMG submission 66438) | Surface soil microbial communities from Centralia Pennsylvania, which are recovering from an underground coalmine fire - Coalmine... | ecosystem: Environmental > Terrestrial > Soil > Unclassified... | reverse complement strand
CTATGACGAGCGGCAGGCGACAATGCTTGAGTATCAAAGCTACATCTGGAACGAGATCGCCGGGCGCGTGGGCCAGTTGCTCATGCGCTATGGCAGGGATGATAAGTGACCGATCTCCGGTGGGGGTGTTTGATGGCAGCAGTATATCCAGCCCGCTATCATGACGCGCATGGCGATGAGCAAACGCAGGTTGAAAACGATGGCAAACAGTTACGGTTTGTTGTGCGCGGTGTAGCGTTTATCGGCTCCGACTTTGATCTTCTGGAGCCAACGCTTGATCTGGCGGATCCAGGTCTTGCCACATTTACCCTCAATCATGGAGAATTGTGCGCCTGTCGCCTTGAATGGAGCATGCCACTTCCTGTCATCGTTGGCACAGAGCGCATAGATGGAATCCTTATCTGCTTCACCTGCGCGTTTTCTGATTACTCCCCTGTGGGGCATGGATTGTTCGGTAGTCTTGCTTGCTTCCGAGGCAATAAGTCTTCCTACCTTCAGGTGCAAAGCAAACGCGATCTGTTCGCGATCTGGAATACGATGACAGAGTTCATCCAGGAAACCTATTGCTGCCCGGCGTTTGAGCGCCGAAAGCCTGGAACCGGTTATCGCGGGTAATTCGAGAAAGCGCCGATAGGCTAACAGTAAAGCGCAGCCAAGTTGCTGCTCTACCTCTACGATGCGCCCCTCTGGAGCAGGATCGGCAAACTCACAATACGCTCTACCGCGATAACCTCCTTCATTTGTCACCATCAGTGATACCTTGTCATCAAGCAGTTGACGTAGAACTGCCAGAGCGGTCAGTCCATCGTGAGAATTGTTCTCCATAAACTAATCTTCCAGCAGGCCACGGCGCATGGCGTATTTCACCAGTTCGGCGCGGCTGTGCAGGTTGAGCTTGTCCATGATGTGCGTGCGGTGGGTGTCTACCGTCTTGGGGCTGATGAAGAGCAGTTCGGCGATCTGGTTGTTGGTGTGGCCCTCGGCCACCAGTTTGAGGATTTCGCGCTCACGCTCGGTCAACGCGCTATAGCTGTCGCGCTCCTCGCCGGAACGCACACGCTGCAAGTAGTCACCCACCATCATGGATTGCGCCGAAGGGGAAAGGTAGAAGCGCCCGGTAGCGACGACGCGGATCGCCGTGATCAGTTCGGTATCTACCGCTTCTTTGAGGATATAGCCCGAGGCCCCCGCGCGCAACATCTGGAAGAGATACTCCTCGTTCTCGTGCATCGTCAGCACGAGCACCCGCGTCTCCGGCAGCAGGCGCTTCACCTGGCGCGTCGCCTCGATGCCGTTGCATTCAGGCATCGAGATGTCCATCAGGATCACATCGGGATGCAGCCGTTGGGCCTCGCCGATGGCCTGGCGTCCATCTCCGGCCTCGCCAATCACCTCGATGTCATCATGTGTGCTCAGGATCATGCGGAGGCCCGTGCGTAAAATGGCATGGTCGTCGGCCAACAAAACACGGATGGGCGACGGCGAAGCGTGCTCGCATGTGTCGCTGGGCGCTTCCTGGGCGTTAGGGGCGCCTGCCTCTTGTTGCTGTTGTTGGAGACGCCATATCTGCTGTATCTGCGCGAAGCGTTGACGATCCGCGCGTTCGGCGGCTCGTTCGCGCGCCATGCCGGTTTTCTCATCATTCATGGATAGCCATACCATTCGCCAGGGGAAAAGCGGGCGCGCTTGCGGCTGCGCCAGCCTGAGAACGATGTGTGTAGCCTGTCGTTGGCCTCTGTTTTCACATCGCTCACACACATTATTATTGTACTATTGCAACGACCGCATGTCAAAAACTGACGGGTGCGCAACGCACAGAGCGCGCCATGCGTCACAATACTATACGCGCCATGACAAACATTTTTCCTTCTGGGTGGTCGCTATCAGCTTCATGCCCGGCTACCCGCCATTATCCAGGATAATCGCCCTATGAGTATACTTAGCGTCACAACTCACAATGAGTTTTCTGATCTGCATGACGAGCAACGCGAGCTTGCCATGCTGACGGTTGATCTTGACTGTTCGCAGCAAAAGTTCTTTCAGGGAGAGTATGGTCGCCACCGGCGCAGCCCCACGGTGGCGCTTCTGCTCTGCCTGTTGCTCGGCAATTTTGGCGCGCACGAGTTTTATTTTGGGCGTGTGCTGAGTGGTCTCGTGCGCCTGCTGTTTTGCTGGACACTTGTCCCCTGGCTGATCGCGCTGGTGGAGGCGCCGCGCGTTCCGGCCTACGCCCGACAGTATAACGCTGAATTGGCGCAGAGCATTGTGGATATGCTGTATGAGATACGCGGCCAGGTGCGGCGGCTGGATGGCGTGGCAAGCGGCGCGGCGCAGTCGTCCGCTGCGGCTCCCGTCGCTCGTGCGTTTGTGGCGCCCGTTGCCGTTGCGTCTGCGGCTCCTGCCGCTTCTTCCTCTGCCTCCACCTCTCAGTCCAGCGGATCACTTGGGCGCGCAGCCATTGGCGCTGTGGCGCTGGCCCCCATTGTCATGCTCTCAGCCGAGGCGGCGGCGTTGGCCTCGGCGCATCATAGCGCACCAGACTATGCTTCCGCTGCCGAAGATGATACGGCTGATCGGACGACGGCTACGCCTACGTCAGCGGAGGCAGAGAGCGAGCGCGCCAGGGAGCCTGTCTTTTCCTATACAATGGCGCCCACACGCCATCCGCCCGTGCGCTATGGCCCACCACTTGCAGAAACGCCCGCAACGCCTCAGCGCCAGCGCATCCGGCGGATCGTGGTGCGCAAGGTGGCGACGGTGAACGGCGAGGCCGTTGGCGAGGCAGTCGCCACACGCGAGGTCTCGCTGGATGAGGACGCCGCGACGCTGCCGCAACGTATCGAGCGGGCGACCGACGAGGCGCGCCAGGAAGCGTTGCAACTGCTGGCAACGCGCGTCCCGCCTGAGGTGCTTGCCGAGGCAGATAGCGATACCGGCTCCTACAACTTCCATAATTGAGGATGCGTTGCATGCAGAGATGGCGACGCCAGAGTAGCCAGCGTGTGATACTCCATGATACAATTGCCTGGGTTTGGGCGCCCAATTGCCAGACATTGCTATAATTGGGTAGCGTGGCGTATTGTGTCACCATGTCATCATTCAGCAGAAGCGCGCAAAAGCTGCTGCGCTAAGTGTAGTGAGTGTGTGAGGGCCGCTGGCATGTTCAAGAAAATCCTGATAGCCAACCGTGGCGAGATCGCCCTGCGGGTGATTCGCGCCTGTCGTGAGCTTGGCGTCGAATCGGTGATCGCCTATTCTGAGGCGGATCGTGATTCGTTGCCTGTGCGGATGGCCGATGATAGCATCTGTATCGGCCCTGGCCCCAGCGGCAAAAGTTATCTGAATATCCCCAACATCATTAGCGCGGCGGTGCTCAAAGGCGTCGAGGCGATTCACCCCGGCTATGGGTTCCTCTCTGAAAATGCGAGCTTCGCAGAGGTCTGTGCCGACTGTGGTCTGGTATTCATTGGTCCACCTGCGGCGGCGATGACCAAGATGGGCGACAAAGCCGAGGCGCGTAGCGCGATGTCGCGCGCTGGTTTGCCGTTGCTCCCGGGCACCGATGTGTTGCGGTCGCTAGGCGAGGGCGAGGCGGCTGCCGCGCGCATCGGCTTCCCGCTGATGCTGAAGGCGGCGGCTGGCGGTGGCGGACGCGGCATCAGGCTGGTGCATCGGCCCGAAGAGTTCGCGCATGTCTTCACCACGGCGCAGGCTGAGGTACGTGAGGCGTTTCATGATGATGGCCTCTACATCGAAAAATACCTGGGGCATGCGCGCCATATCGAGATTCAGGTGCTCTGCGATAACTATGGCAATGGGGTTCACCTGGGCGAGCGCAACTGTTCGGTGCAGCGGCGCCATCAGAAGCTCGTGGAAGAGTCGCCCAGCCCCGGCATACCGGATGCGCTGCGCGAAGAGATGGGGCGACGCGCTATCCAGGCGACGCTGGCGATTGGCTATCGCGGCGTAGGTACCCTGGAGTTCTTGGTGGATGAGAACAACAATTACTACTTCATGGAGATGAATACCCGCTTGCAAGTGGAGCATCCCGTCACGGAGATGGTGACGAATATCGATCTGGTGCATGCGCAGTTGCGCGTGGCGTCGGGCGAACCACTCACCATCACCCAGAAGGACGTGCGCCAGCGCGGCCACGCCATCGAGTTCCGCATCACCGCCGAAGACCCCACGCTCGACTTCCGTCCGCAGACCGGCGTGGTGGAAAACTATCTGCCGTCGGGTGGGCCGGGCGTGCGCGTTGATTCGCATCTCTACACCGGCTACGAGACGCCGCCTCACTATGATTCGCTGCTAGCCAAGCTGATCGTCTGGGCGCCTACCCGCGACGAGGCAATTGCCCGTGGGCGACGCGCGCTGAGCGAGTTTGAGCTGACCGGTCTGCCAACCACCATCCCCTTCCATCTGCAATTGCTCGACAATGAGGTCTTCCAGCAGGGGCAGGCGTATACCAACTTCCTGGCGGAGCATAGCGCGGAGTTCAATGGCAAGGCGCCTGCCGCAAAGAAGGCAAGCGTGCGGGCATAACACATTTCCGAAGAGGAGGAGCATATGAGCAAGCGAGTCGTCATTACCGGCATCGGCATGGTGACAGCGGTTGGTAACGATACGGCAAGCGCCTGGCAGGCGCTCTGCGAGGGGCGCTCCGGGGCTGGCCCCGTCGCCTCGTTTGACGCCAGCGGCTATACTACGCGCATCGCCGCCGAGATCAAAGACTTTGATCCCAGCCTGTATATGGATCGCAAGGAGATACGCCGCAACGACCGTTTCGTTCACTATGCGATGGCGGCCTCCAAGCAGGCGCTTGCCGACTCCGGTTTTGAGATTACCGACGAGAACGGCGACGATGTGGGGGTAATCATCGGTTCCGGCATTGGCGGTCTGCAAACCTGCCATGAGCAGTTTCGTGTGTTGTTTGAGAAGGGGCCGGATCGCATCAGCCCGTTCTTCATTACCATGTTCATCACCGACATCGCCTCAGGGGTGATCTCGCTGACGCTTGGCGCGCGAGGACCGAACTTTGCGACGGTCTCGGCCTGCGCGACAGGCGCCAACGCCATTGGCGAGGCGGGCGAGATGATCAAACGCGGCGACGCCATTGCGATGCTGGCGGGCGGCGCCGAGGCGGGCGTTACCCCGATGGGGCTTGGCGCATTTGGCGCGCTCCGCGCCCTTTCACGCCGCAACGATGATCCCGAAGGCGCAAGCCGTCCCTTCGACGCCGAGCGCGATGGTTTTGTGCTGGGGGAGGGTGCAGGCGTGTTGATGCTCGAAGACGAGGAGTACGCCCGCAAGCGGGGCGCGCGCATCTATGGCGAACTGGTGAGCTATGCCAGCACGTCTGACGCCTATCACATTACCGAGCCGGCGCCACATGGCGAAGGGCTTGCCCGCGCCATTAAACGGACACTGGCGAAGGGTGGCCTGAATCTCGAAGATGTGCAGTATATCAACGCGCACGGCACGGCGACCGCCTACAACGATAGTCATGAGACGCAGGCAATCAAGTCGGTGTTTGGCGACTACGCCTACAAGATTCCCATCAGTTCGACAAAATCCATGATTGGGCATACGCTTGGCGCGGCAGGTGGCATCGAGACCGCTGTGGCGGCGCTTACGGTGTACTACGGCGTGATTACCCCCACAATCAACCTGGCGCATCCCGACCCGGAGTGCGATCTGGATTACGTCCCGCTGACGGCGCGCGAGGCGAAGGTGAATGTGGCGCTCTCGAACTCAATGGGCTTCGGCGGGCATAACGCGGTGGTGGCAGTCAAACGCTATGTCGGGTAGGCGATCATAAAAAAGAAAATAGCAGGGAAAAGGGGTACTCCCGTGATGGAGCGACAATCGTTAGTGCAGCGGGTACGGGCGTTGGCCGAGGCGCTCGAAGGCAGCGAGGTGAACGAGCTTGACCTGACAGAGGGCGGCGTGCGCATCGCGATCAAGCGACAGCTAGAAGAGCCATTGCTGCCCGCTCAACTTGCCCCTGCTCCGGTTCCTGTCGCTATTCATTCTACCACTACCAGCCGCAAACCGGGCCGCGCCGCCAAACGTGAGCAGGGCGCAGGTTCCCGTAGCGCGGCAAGCGCCCCTGTGGAAAGCCAGGGCATCGCAATTGCTTCTCCGCTGACTGGTGTCTTTTATCTGACGCCCTCACCTTCCTCGCCGCCGTTTGTGCAGGTGGGTGAGGCGGTGCAGGCGGGGCAGGTGGTGTGTATGGTCGAGGCGATGAAGGTCTTCAACGAGGTCAAAGCCGAGATCAGCGGAACGGTGGCGGCGATTGTCGCGGAAAACGGCCAGCTTGTGCAGAAAGGCGAAGCGCTCATTCGTGTCAAGCCCATCTAGTTCAACGCCTTCCTTGCCACTCATCTCACATCCTGCGCCTGCCGAAGACAAGCAGAGCAGCTCGGAAAAGGCTTCATCGCCTGGGGGAAAACTCACATCACTCCTCGCACGCCGCAGGGCATTTGCCTGGGAGCTTTGGCTGCGCTCCGATGAAAGTTTGCTCTGGCGCAGACGTATTGCCTGGGGACTGGTTCTGGCCCTGGCGCTTGCCTATGCGGTGATCGTTGGCGTGCGGGTGGTCACGCGCTTCACCAACTACCATGCCGACGCCTTTGACCTGGGCAACATGGATCAGGCGGTCTGGAACACGCTGCACGGCCATCTCTTCCGCTTCACCAATCGCGGGAACGACGACTTTAATGCGCCCACACGCCTGAGCATTCACGTCGAGCCGATCCTGCTGTTGCTTGCCCCGCTCTATTTGATCTACGCAGGGCCACCGACGCTGCTGATAACGCAGACGGTGGCGCAGGCGTTGGGCTCTATCCCCCTCTTCCTGCTGAGCCTGCGCCGCCTGCCAAAGCTGCCGCTGATGGGTGTGGCGATTGTCTTCTCGTATCTGATCAGCCCATTGCTCCTGGGCGCCGCGCTGTGGGACTTCCATGCCGTGGCGCTGGCGACGCCGCTGCTCATCTGGGCGCTATGGGCATTGGATGCGCGCCGCTACCGGCAGTTTCTCGTGGCCGTCACGCTGGCCGCCGCAACCAAAGAGGATGTGGGGCTGTCCATCGCATTGATCGGTATCGTCTTCGCGTTGTGGCCGGGGCGCACGCCGCGCCAGCGCACGTTTGGATTGATTGTCGCAGCCGTTTCGCTTGTCTATGTGGCGCTCTGCTTTTTTGTGATTCTGCCGCACTTCAGCGTGCATACCAGCAACAACTATCTCTATCGCTATTCCTGGCTCAAAGGCTTCGAGCACGATCCATTTGGGACACTTGCATCGTTGTTGAACGCGGGGCGGCGGCTCTATCTCGCCATCCTATTCCGCACGGCGGGCGGGCTGGGTATCTTTGCGCCGGTCGTGTGGGCGTTTGCGTTGCCCGATTTTGCCGTCAATATGCTGAGCAACCATGCTGAGCAATATAGCGGCTTCTTCCAGTACAACGCGGTGATTCTGCCGTATCTCTGCGTCGCCGCCGTCTATGGGGTAGAGGTATGGTATAGTAGCCGCCGGGGGGTGGAGAGACCTATCCCCCCGGCCCCCTTCGCCGAACGGAAAGGGGATGACGCGGTAGGCGCTGCTGCTGTTTCGCTATCAGTATCAGGGAGGCTGGCGGTTTTGTGGCGGCGCGTCGAACATTACGAGCGCGCGATTGGGGCATGGTGGGTACGGTTGGTTGGGCGGATTCCGCTGCCCTCGCGCTGGATCGGCCCGGTGGTGATCGTCTGGGTGATCGCGCTGAGTATCTGGAACGTGACGACCGTTGGACGCATCGCGCCGTTCTGGGCGGCTGGCGCGCCACCGACGCCGCAGCAGGCGCAGCACATTACCCAGGTGGATGCTTTGCTTGGGCGCATCCCGTCGGACGCGAGTGTGGCGACGACCGATACGCTTGATCCGCACCTGAGCGACCGCTATGACCTCTATCTGATGCCCGATCCGCAGTGCTATCAGGCGCAATACGTCGCTGTGGACCTGCCCAACGCGATTGGCAATGTGCGCCAGCAGGATCAGCAGATGCTCGACCGCATGCTGGCGTCGGGCCGCTATGTGGTCATCGGCAAAGCGGGCGATGTGCTGGTGTTGCATCGCATTGGGCCGCCGCTGACATAGAGTATCAATGCCGACCGGGGAACAAGCCGATCACCGCGACGATCAGCTCAATCGCGATCAGCACGATCACCAGGATCTCCATCAGGTTTGAGCGTGCGGCCTGCTCCTCGTCGTGCAGCAGCGAGGCTGTCTGGTTGAGCGCCTCAAGCGTCTCGGCGACGCCCGTCCGCCAGACCTCCACACGCAAAACGTTGAGCGCCGCCGTGTAGACGCGGTTCCAGTACACGTCCTCGGTCACTTTCAGGGCGTTTTCTACGCGCCCACTGGAATCGGTGATGTCGGCGATCAGCGCATGTATCTCGAAGAGGAAGCGGCGCGTCGAGCCGAAGATAATCCAGCGGCCACGGCGACCAAGCCGCCCGATGCGTGGGGTGATGTGCGCCATTTCACGTTCCACCTCAGCGTCATACGAGCGGAAGGCTAACAGTTGCGCATTGGCGAACTCCAGCAGCAGCGTGGTGTCGTCGCGCGCGGCTTTATCCGGTTCGATGACGACGGCTGATGACCAGGTGAGCAGGATCAGATCGTCTTCATAGTAGCTGAGTGGTGTGGCAAGTGAGGCGACAGATGCGCTCAACTGGCGACGCTCGCCCAGGGCGGCGCGCAACAGTGTGGGATGGCGCGCAAGCTGTGAGGCCGGTACGCCACCCGGCGCCATGCGCTCCACCACGAAGATGATATAGTCCTCTGTGCGGATTGTCTTGTTGGGGCGGATGATTGCGTCACCAAGCGTTTTGCTCAGCAGGGACATCCCGCGCGCGAAGGCTTTCATGACGGCGGGGGGATCGGCCTGCGCCTCGCTCAGCATGGTGATGGCGTCTTCCCAGGTCATCTCTTCTTTCAGCACCACCACCAGTCGCAACGCCAGGATGCCCAGGTCATAGATGCGCCCGTAGAGCGACCCGATGAGAGTTTGTCCGCATAGCTCGAACTCCACCTCTCCCAGGCTGGTTTCCAGGGGTAGTTGGGCGATGTCAATGCTGGCGCCGCGTGTGACGACCGGGCGCACGCGTTCGGTGGGGGTGGCGAGCGTGGCGCGCGCGCGGTCGAGGTCTATGCTATCGCTGACATCGTAGAGTTGATAGAGGTGAATGGCAGCATGCTCGATGGCAGGCGGCTCAGTGACAACTTGTGGCGTTGTTTGCTGTATGGGCTGCGCTTGAGATTGTGCTGGCAGTGATGGTGTCTGCTGCTCTGCCACCGGTTGCGTTGGTTGCATCATGGGCTGTGACGTTGGCTGTCGAACATGCTGTGTCTGCCGTGACTGCTGGTGTGTCGTCTGCGCATGTGCGCCGGTTTTCTTGCTTTGTGTCGTCGCCATGCTGTATACTTTCGTTCTCCTGGCTATTGCTGACCCCATGATCTAAGTTTACCACACGCTTGAATTTTCTTTTCTATTCACCGCCGCCATCGAAGGAGTGATACGCTATATGATACGCGGCATGTTCCGCATGATGAGCAGGCGCCATTTATCACCTATTATCACCTATCTCAACGAGATCGAAAATCTGCGGCTCAAACGCATTTTAGATGTCGCGCTCTCGCTGGCGGCGCTTGTGGTGTTGTCGCCTGTTTTGCTGCTGGCGCTACTTGTCCCACTAGACTCCCCATGGTCAATCTTCTACGCGTATCGGCGTGTCGGCAAGGATAGGAGGCCGTTTACGTTCTATAAGCTGTGCACGATGCGCCTGCTTGCGGCCTATGCGCCAAACGACTTGCCAACAGATGCGGCGCGCCTGACACGCCTGGGCCGCTGGCTGCGCAGATACTACCTGGATGAAGTTCCGCAACTGCTCAATGTGCTGAAGGGCGAGATGAGCCTAATTGGTCCGCGTCCACGGCTGGTGGGCGCATTGGCGGCGAGCGATCCGCTCTGGCGGCAGGCGTTGACTGTGACACCGGGCATCTCAGGATTGGAGCAGGTGACGCTTGGGCATTCGCCGACCAGGGATGCGCAGGCGCTGAGGCTTGATCTGCGCTATGTGCGCCAGCGTTCCCTCGCGCTCGACCTGCGGCTGCTCTGGCGCACGCTGCGTATCAGTCTCTCGGCGAATGGGTATTCTCCACGCGAATGACAACGTGACAGCGTTCAATCTGTAGAGTATATTGTTTACAACGTGGTATTTTCTGCCATCAGTGACGAGATGCTCTCGCTGCTGGCAGGCCAGTTGTGAACAGGAAGCAGGCCATCGCCATGGACAAGCCGGAAGTTGGAACACGCGAATATTGTCTCATCTTTGCGGAACTTATCAACGCGGCGCGGCGTCGAGGAACTGTCACCTATCAGGAGCAAGAACCGGTGAAGTGAGGGAAGAACGCTATGGGTTCAATAGCGCATGGGCGAGGCACGCAGCGTTTCCACCTGTTTTCTGTGGCTTTCGCGCTTCTGTTGGCTTTGGCGCTGGCCCTTGCGGCGTGCGGCGGGGCTGGCGCCGAGCAGCCCTACAAAGCGCCCGCCCGCTGGCAAGACATCACGCCGCCCACTAGCGATCCCATTGCCAGCTATGCGGTCAGCCCGGATGTGCCTGGCCTGATTGTCGCGTGTATGGGGAATAGGGAGGGCAACGCAACTGACAGCCCAATGGGTGTAGGAACAATATGGCGATCTCGTGATGGGGGCGCGCATTGGCAACGCCTAAGTGTATCGGGCTACACCGCAGGTTGCGAGGTGGATTTTCCAGCGGGCGGCCACGGCGCGCTGATCGCGTACAATCTCGATGGCAGCCAGTTTATCCAGGTGAGCCACGATGCGGGCGATACCTGGAAGACGATTATCTCCTCAAACGGCGCTGATCTTCACGAGCAGTATACGTTTATCACAAGTGGCGTCTATCGCGATGGATTGCTCTACACCATTCGGGCGAGGAATGTGTCTGATGAGAATGATTGGGTGTTCTCTGTTTCCCGCGACGACGGTGGTAGCTGGGTAACAGTAGAAGCCACAACTGATCCGCTTCTCAAGGCAGGCTATGCTCCTCTTGCCCTGGCCGCAGATTACTCAACACCTATTGGTTGGTTCCGGTTGTTGGGGAAGGTACTCTCTGCGACAAGTTATAGCCAGACTGTCCTGGAGCATTCGATAGATGGAGGGCTAACCTGGATGCAGGTGAGCAAGTTCGGCGAGCAGGGCGGCTATTCCGGCATTGGAGGCTTTGGATCTGGTTCGGCGACACTCGTCACTGAGCCGGGCCATCCATTGCGGCTATGTGCGGTAGTTTCTCCTATTGAGTACAATCAGAACGCAGCCGCCGCGAGAACTGCCAGACGTAGCGGCGCCGCAAAAATCGCGTTTCTTGGGCCACCTGCTCCCATTCCGCATGATGTGGAGTTTGCAACCAGTAGCGATGATGGCCTCACCTGGAACGCCGCTATCATTGTCAAGCACCGGAACGACTACGGCGATGCAGTCTATCCTGGCGTCGCGATGGATCCGGCGGGCGCGTGCTATCTGGCCGACAGTTCAGTCCAATTTGGCGATACCGCACAGGATGTGACCACCATCTGGCGAGTACCGCCGTCGGCTGGCGCTTCCCCTACCGCCATCATGCGGATCACCGGGCAGGAGGTGAGTATGTTTGCCATTGGGTTGGATAGTGTGAGCCGCGCGCCACGTTTCGTCGTCGCCGCATACACCTACAATGGGCCGACCGTGATCGTCTGCAATGGCAATAGCTGTCCGCCGGAGCCGCCAATCCCCCAGACACACCTCATCCGGCAGGCGGCGCCATAGAGAGCTAAAGGGGTTTCCGCATCAACGCAGCAGGGCCACTCTGGAGAGCGGCGGTACATGGCTCGAGTGGTAGTAGGCGTTCACGCGCCCGCGCTGGCTATGCCTGGGCAGCCAGCCCCTTTCATGCGCTATAGTCTGTATGGTTCAACACAACAACACAACTAGCACAAGCTCACCATTACCATACAGGAGGCAGAGTGTGGCGAACACCATTGGCGATGCGACCGTCATCGAAGACATCTATGCGCGCGAAGTGCTCGATTCGCGTGGGAATCCCACTCTTGAGGTGATTGTGACGCTGATGGGTGGCGCACGTGGCAGTGCGATGGTTCCCTCCGGCGCCTCAACCGGCGCGCACGAGGCCGTGGAGCTACGCGATGGCGACGCCAAACGCTACGGTGGCAAAGGTGTCCTGACAGCGGCGCGCAATGTCAACGAGGAGATACAGGATGCGCTGACCGGGCTTGATGCGCTCGACCAGAACGCGCTGGATGAGCAGTTGATCGCGTTGGATGGCACGCCAAACAAAGGACGCCTGGGGGCAAACGCTCTCCTGGGCGTTTCGCTGGCGCTGGCGCGCGCGGCGAGCGAGGCGCTTGAACTGCCGCTGTATCGCTACCTGGGTGGCCCCAGCGCGCGCACGTTGCCCGTCCCGATGATGAACATCCTCAACGGCGGTAAGCACGCCGAGAACTCCACTGACCTGCAAGAGTTTATGATTCTGCCGGTGGGCGCTCCCTCGTTTCGCGAGGCGGTACGCTGGTGCGCTGAGACCTATCATGCGCTGAAGAGGGTGCTGCACGACCGCAAACTCAATACAAATGTTGGCGATGAGGGCGGCTTTGCGCCGTCGCTTGGCTCGAACCGAGACGCGCTTGAGGTTCTGGTTTCGGCAATCGAGGCAGCGGGCTACACGCCGGGGGAGCAGATCGCGCTGGGGATTGACGCCGCCTCTAGCGAGTTTTATGACAACGGCAAGTATGTTCTGGCGCGCGAGGGGCGCACGCTCAGCGCAAGTGAGATGATCGATCTCTATGAGCAATGGGTAGGCGCGTATCCTATCATCTCGCTGGAAGACCCGCTGTTTGAGGATGATTGGCAGGGCTGGGCGGAGATCACGCGGCGGCTGGGCGGGCGCATCCAGCTTGTGGGTGACGATCTGTTTGTCACGAATACTGAACGGCTGAGCCGTGGCATTCGCGAAGGTGTCGCCAACTCGATCCTCATCAAGCTCAATCAGATTGGCACGCTGACCGAGACGCTTGCCGCTGTGGAGATGGCCAAACGCGCCCGCTATAGCGCGGTGATCTCGCATCGTTCAGGCGAGACGGAAGATACCACCATCGCCGATCTTGTGGTGGCGACCAACGCCGGGCAGATCAAGGCAGGCGCTCCTGCGCGCTCGGATCGTGTGGCGAAGTACAACCGTTTGATGGCGATTGAAGAGGAGCTTGGCGAGGCGGCGCGCTACGACGGCTATCGCGCGTTTTATAATGTGCCTGCGCTGGCCGCGCGCGCGAAGTAATCGGCCGGCCGGCTCAAGCCGCGCCTAGGGGCCGACGGCCACAATGGCCGCCTGCGCGGCCTGATTCCCCTTCCTGCCCAAGCAGGGGAGGGGAAGATAAGAAACAGAACTTATTTCCTGTTCAGGAGACGTATCCATCATGAGCGAACCATCCCAGACGCCCTCTGAAACACCGCAGACGCCACAGACGCCCGAACCTAAACTGACTGATACGGACGCGACGATTCCGCCCGCCCAGGCAGCCACGAATCTGCGACCTGCCACGGAAACGCGGGCGCGGCAGCCGTCTTCGGGCGCGCAACGGGGAGCAGTGCGCAGCATCCACTATACCCTGAGCTATCTTGCCCAGAATGTGGAGCGTGGGCCACAGGGAGCCATCGTCTTACTGCACGATCTGCCGGGCGGCGCGTTCGTGTGGAAGGGTGTTTTGCCGCAGCTTGCGGCGACCGGACGAGCTGTCTATGCCTTCGATCTGCTTGGCTACGGCCAGTCGGATCATCCCTGGCCTTCGGATACCACTAACTGGGGCCAGGCGGATTGTCTGCTCTATGCCTTCCAGGCGATGGGCCTACGTGATATT
>Ga0070737_10004491_pt1 | contig 13980 bp, 12 predicted proteins | sample Coa_R1_10_FD_66438 | JGI IMG/M metagenome (GOLD analysis project Ga0070737, IMG submission 66438) | Surface soil microbial communities from Centralia Pennsylvania, which are recovering from an underground coalmine fire - Coalmine... | ecosystem: Environmental > Terrestrial > Soil > Unclassified... | reverse complement strand
TGCGGGAAATCCGCACGTCCGGTTCGATGAGCGGGGACGGGAAACGAGGCCGCTATTTTGTTGCTATCGCGCCCGCCCTCGACTCTACCTGCGCTCAGAATGACAGGCCCAAAATGTTTGGTAAAAAAAAGAAATCATGACCTTGCAATGCAGTCACCGAAGCTCATCCAACAAGATGGCATAGGCCGCTGAAACTTCCGCTAGCCGGGGAATTGAATGCCTGCTTGCTTGATGTATTCTTCCACCGCGCGCAAATCTTCCACTGTATCGACCCCTATGGTGTCTTTCTGGGTCTCACGCACTAGAATAGGGATGTTATGTTCCAGGAAGCGCAATTGCTCAAGCTTTTCGGTTTGTTCCAACGGTCCGGGAGTTAGTTTTCGGAATTTTTCCAAAGCTCCTACACTGTAACCATAAATGCCTAAGTGTTTATAATACGCTCCGACGGGTAAACCGCCCTGGCTATAAGGAATGAGATGGCGCGAAAAGTAGAGCGCCCTCCCCTCGAGGTCTGTGACAACCTTAACCTTATTGGGATTGTTCGCATCCGCCGAGTTTAGCGGTACTTTCAGTGTGGTGACCTCTGTCCCAGCCGACTCGGAAAAGGGCCGCAACAGCAGCTTGATATGTTCCACGTCAACCAGCGGCTCATCACCCTGAATATTCACATAGATATCACCTTGTTCTTGCTCACGAGTCTGCCGGGCGATCACCTCCAGGATGCGAGCAGTTCCAGAGCGATGCGCGGGTGAGGTCATCATGACAGGAATATGAAGCGTGCGGCACCATTCCAGGACCTCATCAGAATCGGTTGCCACCAGCAGATCAGAAAATTCACTTGCAAGGCGGGCACGCGCATAGACCCAGGCAATCATGGGGTGCCCGCAGATAGGAAGCAAAGGCTTACGCGGCAATCGTGAGGATTCAAGACGGGCTGGGATTACCCCTACAATTTTCGCCATAGGGCCTTCTTTGGATTTTGGCGTTGGTTTGCTATACACATATCCCGTCAACGACATCCAGAACTGCCATCTGAAGCAATCAACTCCGACTCGTCCGCAAGCTTAACTTTGGTTGGATTCGGCAGTTCATCGTGCTATACTAATTTTTTATTCGAGCTCGCATTCCCAATCTTTGTGGGTCATCCTTAACTTTTATTAATCTATTGCAAATAAACGGCTTAGCAAAGACCTATCGCTCCTATTCTCTGAGGAGCAAGGTGGGCTGAGAGAGGGAATAGTGCTTCCCAAAGGAGCCTTGACCCTCAACCTCAGCCGAGGACTTAGCCCCCGGTTGAATCCCCATGAATGCCTGGCAAGAGATCCTCAGCTATCTGAAAACTAAGGTTAACACACAAAGCTATCAGACATGGCTGCGGCCCACACGGTTAAGTCACGTTTCAAAAGATAGCATCGTAGTTCGCGTACCTAACCGGGAATTTCAGGACTGGATTCAGGAGAAATATGGATCGCTAATCCATGATGCCATGGAGGAACTTAAGCTCGAATATCGAGAAGTGGCATATACCTTCGAGGATGGGGGAGAGAAGAAACCCGCCGCCGACAATGAGCCTAAGGTAATACAAGGTAAGTTGGATTTTGATTCCACAGCGCATCAACTCGACGCTCGCTATACATTTGATACTTTTGTGGTAGGCTCCTGCAACCAATTTGCTCATGCGGCTGCGCGGGCGGTAGCTCAAGCGCCCTCAGAAATGTACAATCCACTCTTCCTCTACGGCGGCGTCGGTTTGGGCAAGACACATCTTATGCAAGCCGTCGGACATTCGATCAAGAGTCGATGGAAGGAGGTGCGATTGGCGTATGTGTCCTCTGAGACGTTCACTAACGAGGTCATTAATTCCCTGCGCTACGATCGCATGATTTCATTCCGTGAAAAGTATCGCAATGTGGATGTGCTCTTGATGGACGATATTGAGTTTATTGCCGGCAAGGAGCGCACTCAGGAGGAATTCTTCCACACCTTCAATGCTCTGCATCAGGCGCATAAGCAGGTCGTGATTTCCAGCGATTGCCCCCCTAAAGAAATTCCTGCTTTGGAGGAGAGATTGCGGTCGCGCTTTGCCTGGGGGCTCACGGCTGATCTTCAGCCGCCCGACTTAGAGACGAAAATGGCTATCCTAGCCAAGAAAGCCGAGGCCCTCAAAGTAAACCTGCCTCCGGACGTGGCCGAATTCATCGCCTCCAAGATCAGGTCGAGCATCCGTGATCTGGAGGGCGCCCTGACGCGCCTGCTGGCGTACTCTTCGCTGACCGGCGAGGAACTCTCCCTTGCGACAGCCCAACACGTTCTGAAGAATATCGTCGATCTGGATGAGCATCGGGTTTCCATTGAAAACATTCAAAGACTTGTCTGCAAGGAATTTGGTCTGAGCCTTGCGCAACTGAAGTCGAAGAACAACAGCAAGAAGATCGCCTATCCTCGGCAGATCGCCATGTATCTTGCCAAACAATTGACGCCCACTTCTCTTCCTCAAATCGGAAGAGAGTTCGGTGGAAAACATCACACAACAGTTCTACACTCAATTAACAAGATTGAGGGTTTGCGCAAGACCGATCGAGAATTGCACAGACTTATCAACAAGCTGAGTGATGGTCTGAATTAGACTTAGTTTGTTTTGTCCGAAATTGATCTTTGGAAAAATTTGTGAGTTGCCTGCCACGGGAAGTTTTACACAAGGATTCACAGATTTTGTCGGACTGTCCACAATAGTTGATCGGCGCAACTCCTGTCCACTCAAAAAGGTTCTATGTTTTCCACAAATCCACAAGCTCTTCTACTACGATACTATACAGGTGTAGATGAATATGGAATTCACAGCCCGAAAGTCTGAGCTTCTAAAAGAACTGGATCTGGCCCAGGGAGTAGCTGAGAAAAAGACCACCATTCCGATCTTATCGAACATTCTTCTGGAGGCCACGGATTCTGAGTTGCGATTAAGCGCAACCGATCTGGAGTTGGCCTTGCGATGTGGTTGCCCTGCGCGCGTGAAAAAAGCGGGCGCATCGACCGTTCCAGGCAAGAGGCTTCTGGAAGTGGTTCGGTCTCTGCCCGATGCAGAAATTAAATTTAAGGTGTTGGAGAATCACTTCATTCAGGTCACCTGTGAACGCTCGTCGTTCAAACTGGCAGGAATGGCGAAGGATAATTTCCCTGCTCTTCCTGAAGCTCCTCGCGAGTTGGCGGTTATTCCGGCGGGAGTCTTGACCTTGATGATTCAGAGGACGGGTTTCGCCATTTCAAGTGAAGAGTCTCGTTATACCCTGAACGGCGCGCTGCTGCTTTTGAAGCCTGATCGAATCCTGATGGTGGCGACCGATGGTCACCGGCTGGCGCAAGTGGAGCGTGAAGTTCAGGTGGAAGGTCTGGATAACGAGTTGCGCGTCCTGATTCCCAAGAGAGCCATGGGAGAGCTTTATCGACTTTTATCTCAGGGAGGGGATCAGGCGCCTATTCGTTTCTCAAAGGATGAAAGCCACCTTTTCTTCTCTGCGGGTCATCGCATCCTTATTTCGCGGGTGTTGACGGGGCAGTTTCCGAATTATGAAGCGGTGATTCCTCGTGAGAATCATCGTGTGATGGAGGCTAAAAAAGAACAGATTGCGGAAGCGATCCGCCGGGTTGCGCTTCTGGCTGATGAACGCTCGCGGGCTATTCGGCTTCAATTGGCCAAAGGACGATTGGAGATCTTCTCGTCCAGTGGAGAGTACGGCGAAGCGCACGAGGTTTTGGACGTGAGCTACGACAGTGAAGATATGCAAATCGGGTTCAATTATCAGTATCTGCTGGATTTCCTGGGGGCGGTTGGAGAGAGTGAAAATGTTCGAATGGAGTTAAAGGATGAGCAGAGCGCTGGCCAGCTTCGTCCGGCAGAGGATGATGCGTGCCGCTATCGCTATGTGGTGATGCCCATGCGCGTTTAGCAGGCAGATTGTCAGAGCGGACCATTATTGAAGGCAGGAGGAAGATCGAAAAGAAGTGGAACAAACAAGTCAGCAAATTGAGACAAAAGCGGCGGAGAGCCAACAGTACGATGCGGCAAGTATTAAGGTGCTGGGGGGACTTGAGGCTGTTCGCAAGCGGCCGGCGATGTATATCGGATCCACAGGCCAGACGGGTTTGCATCACCTGGTCTGGGAGGTGGTGGATAATTCCGTGGACGAGGCGCTGGCGGGCTTTTGCGACCGTATTGATGTAACGGTCCATTCAGATAACTCCGTGACTGTTGTGGACAACGGGCGCGGCATCCCAGTGGACCAGCATAAGGAGGAAAAGCGTTCCGCGGCGGAAGTGGTGATGACGGTGCTTCATGCTGGCGGAAAATTTGACACCAAGAGCTACAAAGTTTCCGGAGGCCTCCACGGTGTGGGCGTCTCCGTGGTGAATGCGCTTTCCGAATGGCTCGACCTGGAGATCTGGCGTGATGGATACACCTGGGAGCAATCCTACGAGCGCGGCAAGCCGGTTGCTCCGTTAAAGAAAGCGGGCAAGACGGAGCGGCGCGGAACCAAGATCACGTTCATGCCGGACGCGAAAATTTTCACTTCCATTGAGTTTAACTACGATACCTTGGCGCAGCGCCTGCGCGAGTTATCTTTCCTGAATAAGGGCCTCACGATCCGGCTCAAGGACGAGCGCGCCAACAAACAGGCAGAATTTCACTATACGGGCGGCATCGCTGAATTTGTGAAGCACCTCAATAAAAACAAAGATGTGCTTCATTCCACGCCCATCTACGCTGAGGCCGAGCGCGACGACGTTCACATTGAATTCGCCGTACAGTATAACGACGGATACGTGGAGACGATGTTCTCCTTTGCCAACAACATCAACACCGTGGATGGCGGCACGCACCTTTCCGGCTTCCGAGCGGCCTTGACGCGAGCGATTAATCAATTTGGCCAGAACCAGGGTCTCTTTAAGGACGTTAAGGAGAACCTGCAAGGGGAAGATGTGCGTGAAGGGCTGGTGGCGGTGATCAGCGTCAAGCTGCCTCAGCCGCAATTTGAAGGGCAGACAAAAGGCAAACTTAATAGCGACATCCAGAGCGTTGTAGGCAGCTTCGTCTACGAGCGGCTCATGGAATATTTCGAGAAAAATCCCTCTGTAGGGCGCAAAATTTGCGCGAAGTCTATTGAGGCGGCGCGCGCCCGTGAAGCGGCGCGCAAGGCCCGCGAATTGACTCGCCGCAAAGGCGCTTTGGATTCAGGCGGGCTTCCAGGCAAGCTGGCCGATTGCCAGGAAAAGGACCCGGAGCGCTGCGAATTGTTTCTGGTGGAGGGCGACTCAGCAGGAGGATCGGCAAAACAGGGTAGGGATCGAAGGTATCAGGCGATTCTTCCATTGCGCGGCAAGATTCTGAACGTGGAAAAAGCCCGCTTTGATAAAATGCTGGGACATGAGGAGATTCGGGCCCTCATCACCGCCGTAGGCACAGGCATCGGCAAGGATGATTTCGACATTTCCAAGCTCCGATACGGAAAGATCATCATCATGACCGATGCTGATGTGGATGGTTCCCATATTCGCACGCTGTTGCTGACCTTCTTTTATCGTCAGATGCCGGAGCTTGTTGAGCGCGGCCACGTCTATATTGCACAACCGCCGCTTTATCTGATCAAAAAGGGTAAGAGCACACGCTACATCCGCGATGAAAAAGAGTTCCGGCGCGAGGTGATGCGTCGCGCGACGGAAGACCATGCGGTAGAGATCGGTGATGGCGGCAAGAAGACGCAACTCCAGGGCGGTGAATTGACCAATTTCCTGATGGCTCTCGCAGAGTATGTAGACCTTTTCGACAAGATGGAGAAACGCCTGGGCGATGCGCGGCTTCTGAACGCCTTGCTGAAGGTGGAATTAGGCAAAAAGGCTGAGCTGGAAGAAAAGACTAAACTCGATGCTGTCGCTAAAGAGCTTAAAGCGGCGGGCTTTAAGTGCGACCTCAAGCTGGATGAGGAACATAATCTGTTTGTGCTGACAGTTTCCAATGAGACTTTGGGGGATCGAACTCTTGACTGGGAATTGATCTCCAGCGCCGATTACAAGCGCCTGCTTGATCTCCACCGCCGTGTCCGGGCTTACGACACGCCTCCGTATGTGATCGTTTCCAACGGCGACCGCATCACAATTCAAGACCGAAAGGAATTGCTGGATCACGTGATGGCGGCCGGCAAGAAAGCCTTCACAGTCCAGCGGTTCAAAGGACTCGGAGAAATGAATCCGAATCAACTCTGGGAAACCACGATGGATGCGGAGCAACGGATGCTGCTCCAGGTTCGGATTGAGGATCAGGTGGAAGCCGACTCGATCTTTACTGTCCTGATGGGAGATTCCGTTGAGCCCCGACGCCAGTTCATCGAAGGCAACGCGCTGGATGTGAAGAATCTCGATATCTAAAAGAACTGGCCCTCTCCTATCTTGGTGGAGAGGGAAACTGCGAAGTGTGGATGAGGGATATACGGCTTGTCGGTTGGAAATGAAACCTCGTTAGGAATCCAAGCGTGAACCTCGAACTCCTTATTTCCTTCTTGAAGTCTCCGTCGTTTTCGACGCGATCCAGCCCAGGATTCCGAATGCGGGCACGACGTAGGGAAAAATCCCATACAGCGTGTCGCTGGCCGAATGGGAATGGCGGTCAATGGCAGTGAACACCTGCGCGCAAAAGGCAAGAGTCACCAGGGAACAGAACCATCCCTGCCAGGAAATTGGCTGGTAAACCCAGCCCCATTCTTTGAACCATGCGTTCTTCATAACGCCTCTCCTCAATGATCCCTCTCAATTGGTGCAGACAACAGGCCAGCTTACTTATCGATGGCTGCAAATTGCCGTGACAACCTCGGCTGTAGCGCCGGTGTCCCCACCGGCGCTTTTTCGGCGCTGCGGAGAGCGCCGCTAAAGAAAATATTGCCACGGCAATTTGCAGGGCTCATCAGATCGCGATCTTGAGGCTGGATATTGCCGGCATAACGTTCTCGGACTCCATATCATTCGCGGGAAGGCGGCCATAACGGCGCTCGCGGGAACGAAACTCGCGGATGGCTGCTTCAAGGTCTGCGGCGTTGAAATCCGGCCAGAGTTTCGGACTGAAGAGCAGTTCAGCGTAGGCGCTCTCCCACAACAGAAAGTCGCTCAGCCGATATTCGCCTCCGGTGCGGATCAGCAGATCAATTTCCTGGTCGTCCGGACTCGAATGGCAGACTTCCGCCAGCAGGCGCGAGAATTCCTCTCTAGTTTGTGAAGGCGCTTGATGGAAGCGCCGCGCTGCTTCGATGAGGGCGCTCTGCGATGAATAATCAATGGCAATCCGAAGATGCAGCCGCGCTCCGCAGCATGTCGCCATTTCGGATTCCTCAATGACCTGCAAAAGCGAGCCTGGCAAACGATCCCTGTGCCCCATCGCTGAAAAACGAACGCCCTGTCTCATCCACTTTTCGCGCTCTGACCGAAAGAAATTCTCAAAAAGATCCATCAGCCCCCGTACTTCCGTCGCAGGCCGCTCCCAGTTGTTTTCGGAAAAGGCAAAGAGCGTCAGGGTGCGAATGGGCAGCAACAGAGCGGCATCCACGATTTCACGGATGGTTCGTGCCCCCGCGCGGTGCCCTTCCTGGCGAGGCAGGTCCCGCGCGGTCGCCCAACGCCCGCTCCCGTCCATGATGATGGCAATGTGGAATCGGTCTTTCTCAGAAATTCTGTTCGGCTCAGAATGCATAAGAAACTGCTCCTCTTCAATAAACCCTGATGATCCTTGCGGAGTGGATCGTCTCACCATCAACAAGCACTTTGCATGATAAAGAACACTGCCAAAATTTTTTACACCTAGTGAACACGCGCCGCTCGGATCAATTCTTCCATCTGGTCCAGATACCGCTCCAGCGCGCGACGGCCCAGGGAAGTGAGCCGGTATTCGGTTTTCGGCATTCTTCCTTCAAAGGACTTGCTGCACAAAATGTATTCCGCGGTTTCCAGCTTGCGCGCATGCACGCTCAGATTTCCATCGGAAGTTTTGAGAATCCGTTTGAGGTCTTTGAAGCTCAGAGATTCATTGACGGCCAGCGCGCTGACAATCCCCAGCCGCGTTTGCTCGTGAATCAGTCGGTCCAGTTCCACGCGTCTTACCGGAACGGGCCGCCGAAAGAATCGGATCGAAACAGCCTTTCCTGGCTCTCCCTCGCCGCGTAATTTGTGAATACGTTCTTCGCTCCTAGCCACCGTACCTCCTTGCAATGATGATTCCGAAAAGAATGTGAAGTCCCCCAAATCCAGCGCCCAACAGCCAGTTCCCCCACGAAGCAGGGCAAAAGAGCGCCGCCGCGCCGTCAGCCATAAAGCATAATCCCATCATCGGCACCACCCTCACGGAAAACGCTCCGGCCGTGACCACGCCGACGCCGTAAGTCAAAAGCCAAAGTCCCGGCATGACGTGAAATAGACCCTCGTGGTCGAGCGCCAGGGTCAACAAACCACCGGCAACAATCGGTGGAAGCAGGTTAAGGGCGAACTTGCGTCCGGCGCCGCTCAAAAGAGGCAGTTCGGCCGCCCTGGCTTTCCGCATAGCAGCCCATCCGCCGATCAGAAAGGCCAGAGCGCCCTCAAGAATCCAGACGGCCAGCCACGCGCGGGGCGAAGGCTGCCGCGCCGCGATTATTGCTGCGCCCAGGGCTGTGATCCCCATCGCAAGGCCTCCCCATCCGGGGACAGCCGTGAAGGATGTTGAGCGTTCAATGGTTTCGCGGATGAAACGCAGATTTTCGAGCGCGTGCTGTCGCACCGCCGGAACCTGTCGAAATTGCGAATGACGATGAGGCCCACGAAGCATCGCCGCCCATCATAGGGGATAGTCATCATATATGTCAAGTACTTTATATCGTAAAGTACAAATACCAGATCGACAGGCTCTTTCAACCCGCGCCTAGCGCGGCTGGTCGGCAGTATGATGAAAGTGGAATGTCGGAAGCACAGTATTTGATGTAAATTGATTACAGCCGAAGAGAGACAAGGTGAACGATGACGGTTGAAGAGAGGTTGACGAAGCTCGAAGAGAACCTGCTTGTCCAGGCCCAGTTTTTAGACCGGTTTGAGAAGGACACGCACGAATGGATGAAGCGCACCGACGAGTGGATGAAACATACCCAGGGATGGAACGACCTGATTCAAGGATGGGTGGCCCAAGCCGAGGGGCGAATCAGCCAACTGGAAGCCATCTCGAAAGCGGTTTTAGAGCGCATGGATCGCTTCATTCGCAGCAGAGAGGGTAATGGGCAGGAGTCATAAGCGCGGTGGCCACCCTCGCCAACAACAACCAGTCATGAAGTGAAAACAATCACGATTTCGCCGGCCGCCGAGCTTTGAGCAGCGTTTGTGAAATCGGGCAGGTTGAAAATCGAACTACGGCTCCGGGATGCCCAGATCCTTGCTTCCCAATGGCGAGATCTTGATCTGCGGCGCAAAGCGCTCCAGTAAATCCAGTGCAATACGCGCTCGCCGCACGCGCTCCCGCGCCATCAACGTAGCCGTAGGCTCAATATGGACGCCGGAGGGGTAGATATCGGGAGCGTTGCGCAGTCCGAATTTGAGATACATCGGCGCAGCCACGGAAACCAGTTGGGGCATCTCGTAGTAGCGGACAAAGCCGCCGAAATTATCCGGGACTTCGATATACATATCGATGGGAATCTTTACGGCTTGGCGAATGGCCCCAATCTGGGCAGGGCTGAGGTCTGTGGGAATATTTAATGTTGAGACGCCGGCATCCTCAAAAATTCTGGCGGTGGCGGGGTTGGCGGCGGGCAGCGTGACTGAGCTTTTGATCACCAGATTTTTCGGCAACTCTCCTTTCCTTTTCATTTCATTCAGCACCCAGATCAGGCCCAGATCGGCAGGCAGAATGCTGCGAATGCCCAGATCGCACGCCCATCGCACATCCTCGATGGCATAGACCAACTGGTCTGCGCCGCGGTGTTGAAGCCCGATCACCTTCCCGGCGCTGGTCAGCGTCTGCGCGCCGGTCTCAAAGGAAGCGCGCGGGCCCACAAAAAGACATACCTCCACTTTGTTGTCGCGGCCAATGCGGGCCATCTCCGCGATTTCGCTTTTGGGCAACAGAAGAACTCCGCTGCCCTGGCTGACGCGGTGGACGGGAACCTTCAACTCCTTCGCCAGCGCGAGAACTTCAAGGAAAACGCGAGGGCCTTCGACGCTGGGAATCTCAATGCGGAATTGGCCGCCGTCCGGAAATCGCCGGCTGCTCGGTTTAAGCTCGTGATTATCCTGAGTGGGAAGATTGAGCTTGCGCAAAAAGTCCTGAGTCTTTTTCATGATGGGAACTCCTCAAAGAGATGGCATGGTCGTGGCGACGATCAGAGTTTGTACGTAAAAACCGGACGCTGCGACAGTGCATCCACAGCCTGTCATCCTCAGCGCAGCAAAAGGTCTCTGCATTCTCGCCAATGAAATGCGGGGATTCTTCGCTGTCGCTCAGAATGACAAACAGCGGAGCGCCGCACGTTCTTATTGCGTATATTTGAGGTAAACCGTGCGCGTTTCGGTGTAGAAATCAAGGGCCAGCGGGCCTTGCTCGCGCATCCCGAAACTGGATTCCTTAGTCCCGCCAAAAGGCAATTGGTATTCAACGCCTGCGGTCGGCAGATTCACGGTGATGAGGCCCGCTTCGATTCCCTGGACAAACTGATGAACGCGTGTCAGGTCGCGCGAGACGATAGAAGCGGAAAGCCCGAAAGGAATTCCGTTGGCGAGTTTCATCGCCTCGTCAAAATTTTCGGCTCGCATGAGCGCCAGCACAGGACCGAAGACTTCCTCCTGGGCAATGCGCATCTGAGGCGTGACCTCATCGAAGATCGTTGGCTCTACAAAGTAGCCATGCTCGTAGACGCCGTCCGTCAAACGCTTACCGCCGCAAAGCAGCTTTGCGCCCTCTTTCTTTGCAATTTCAATGTACTTGAGATCAGTTTCAAGTTGACTGGCATCCACAGCGGGGCCCATCTGGACTCCCGATTCAAGCCCGTTGCCCACTTTCAGCTTTCGTGTTTTTTCCAGAAGTTTTTCAACCAGCGGCTCATAGATGGCTTTCTCGATGATGGCCCGGCTGCATGCCGTGCACTTCTGGCCGGTTGAGAAAAACGCGCCATTCACCAGAATATCGGCCGCGTAATCAAGGTCTGCATCCTTGAGAACGATGGTCGGGTTCTTGCCGCCCATTTCCATCTGGATGCGAATCTTGCGCGCCGCCACTTTCTGATAAAGCTGATTTCCCACCGCGCAGGACCCGGTAAAGGAGATCGCGCGGATGGCGGGGTGCTCAACCAACGCATTCCCCACACTCCCTCCGCTGCCGGTCACATAATTCAGCACTCCAGCGGGAAGGCCCGCTTGATGCAAGGCCTCCACCAGGCGGTACGCGCTGAGCGGGGCTAGCGAAGCGGGCTTAATGACCACGGTGTTTCCGGCAACAAGCGCGGGAGCGATTTTCCATGCCGGAATTGCGCTTGGAAAATTCCAGGGAGTGATGAGGGCCACTACGCCCAAGGGCTTGCGAAGGGTGTAACAAAAGACATTTTCGCGCTCAGAAGGAATTTGATAGCTGAACGCACGGGCGCCTTCGCCGCCAAAGTAGCGGAAAATATTGATGGCGCGCTTCACTTCGCCTTTGGCTTCCGGAAGCGTTTTCCCTTCTTCCCGCGTCATTTCCTCGCCCAGTTGCTGCAAGCGGCTTTCCAAAAACTCCGCTGCCTTGAAAAGGAATTCGCCGCGCAGTGGCGCAGGCTTGGCCGCCCAGGTGGGTTGAGCCTTGGCCGCTGCCTCACAAGCCGCCTGGATATCCTCGGGTCCCGAAGCCTGAAACAGGCCGACGGTCTCCCGGGTGTCCGCCGGATTGACGTTGGGGAAAGTCTGCTTGCATTTGGATTCCACCCACTTGCCGTCGACGTAATTTTGAAAGACTTGAGACATTGGAACTCCTTACAAAAAGGGCAAAGAGGCTAACAAGCGATAGCTGAAAAACCCGGCACTCTGTCATTCCGAGGAGCCGTAGACAACGAGGAATCTCGTAAGCTTTTTTGTTTCCAGAGCGAGATTCCTCGCTTCGCTCGGAATGACAGTGTTCTTATTGAGGATTACAAATTATAGTGACGACTTCTTTTGTAGCGCCGGTGTCCCCACCGGCGTCTTTCGGCGCTGAGGACAGCGCCGCTACAGCAAATAGTGTCACTATAATTTGTAATCCCCTGTAATTGTTTCTCAGCAACCTGTTGGAGGCGCTGACGCTTCAGCGCACTCAAAGCAGGTAGCCATTATGATGACCCGCAGAAGCTGGTGTCAAGCGAGGGAATGCCTCGATGTGTATGGCTGTCGTCTCGAAGCTGGGGTCAGCTTTGCAGGATCAAGTTGAAAAACCCGGTTCGATAAAGATAAGATGACGCCTTTTAGTCGGGAGGATTAACAATCTGTAGGAGGAAATCTCTTTCATGGACCTTCATTTTTCTAAATCAAGCCTTGGATATCGGCGCTATTTTTATGTGCTGGGGCTCGTGGGAACGCTTCTTGCGCTTGCGCTTTCTGCGCAGGCCAGAGATTATGCAACCGTAACCTTTAAGCCTGCCCATCTGGGCGGCATGGAAGTGAGTTTTAATATCATCCTTCCGCAAGACTACGATTCCGGATCACGCCGCTATCCCGTGCTTTATCTGCTGCACGGCTATACCGGTCATTATTCCGATTGGGTCATGAGAACCGGTCTTACGGACTACGCCAAACATTATGAAGAGATCATCGTGATGCCTGAAGGCGAGAACGGCTGGTATGTGGATAACTATGCCAATCCAAAACTCGGCTGGCAGAGCTACATCATCGACGATTTGATTCCCTACGTGGACAGCCATTATCGCACGGTGGCTTTGCGCAGTGGACGGGCTATTGCAGGACTCTCCATGGGAGGTTACGGCGCAATGCTTCTGGGCTTGAAATATCACCAGATGTTTGCAGCCGCCGCAAGCCTGAGCGGGGCTTTGGCTTCCGCGGAGCCTGCGTTTGAAGACGTGGTGCCTCCGAATAGCCCGATAAGAAAAACTCTCGAGGAAGACTTCGGCCCACTGACAAATCCCAAGCGGTGGGAGAACGACGTGTTTGAGTTGGTTGGGGAAATTCCGGTTTCCGAGATGCCGCAACTCTACTTGTCAATCGGCTCTTCCGATCCCTTGCTCAATGAAAACCGAAACTTCGTGAGGATTCTGGCCCTATTGAAAATTCCCTATCGCTACTGCGAAGTCCCCGGCAAACACGAATGGCCGGTTTGGGATAGGCAAATTCGGAGAGTGCTGGCTCTTCAGGCCCCGGTGATTGGCGCGGAGCCTCAAAAACAGTGATTTGGTTATAAGCGCCGAGTTATGAGTTATAGCCGGGTCTGGTGTAAGCCAATTTTCACGCGCTGAACTCAGGCGTGCTCATCACTCGCCACTCATCACTTTTCACTGCTTTTCAGTAGTTCCCGCTCAGCAGCCGCTCGATGCGTTTCTGAATGGGGGGATGGGTGGAAAAGAGACTGGAAAAAAGCTGGCCGCTGGTGAGCGGTTGGGCGCAGTAGAGATGCGCCGTTGAGGGTGATACCCGCATCGGCAAACGCTTTGACCATTGATCGATTTTTTCAAGCGCTCGCGCAAGACCCTGTGGATTGCCTGTGATATGCGCGCCAGTCGAGTCTGCCTGATATTCGCGCGAGCGGGAAATGGCGAGTTGGATCAGGGTGGCGGCCAAAGGCGCCACAATCATCATCGCCAGGGCGGAAAACACTCCGCCGCCACGGTCGTCTTCGCGCCCACCGCCAAATCCGCCGAACATTTCCGCCCACATCACCATATTGGCGATATAGGTAATCGCGCCCGCAACGGTCGCCACCACCGCGCTGATCAGAATATCGCGATTGCGCACGTGCCCCAGTTCGTGCGCCAG
>Ga0070737_10004490_pt1 | contig 13982 bp, 20 predicted proteins | sample Coa_R1_10_FD_66438 | JGI IMG/M metagenome (GOLD analysis project Ga0070737, IMG submission 66438) | Surface soil microbial communities from Centralia Pennsylvania, which are recovering from an underground coalmine fire - Coalmine... | ecosystem: Environmental > Terrestrial > Soil > Unclassified... | reverse complement strand
GGCAACTCGCCCTCGTCCAGTTCCACCGCAAAGAGCTGCTCGTCGCCAAGCACGGAGGTCATGAGAAAATTCTCGCCGCTACGAGGGGGTCAGTGGTGGATTCTGACCCACGCTCCTAGAAGCGCCCGTAGCCGGTGGCAAGGAGGGTGAGAACGCCGGAGCCGACGACCCCGGCAGCGGCGAGGGCGACGTAGTCGGCGCGATGCCAGGAGACGACCCGGTAGGTGGTCCGGTGCTTGTTCACGTTGAACGCCCGCGCATCGGCGACGAGGGCCATCTGCCCGCAGCCTCTGAGCGAGCCGACGAGGATCGGCACCGTGAGCAGGGGGAGGGCCCGCACCATCCTGCGGGCGTAGTCGAAGGTCTGCCCAAGGCGCCACCAGCTGTCGGGCCGGGTGAAGTCGTAGCCTCGCACCTCGGCCGCCCGCATGACCGTGTTGAGCCGCTCGAACAAGGTGGGGAGGAAGCGGACGCCGACCGAGATGGCGAGCCCGAGGCGGTGCGGGGCGAGGAGGCGCGTCGTGGCCCAGACCACGTCGGAGGGCTGCGTGGTGAACACGAGGATGAGCGAGGCCGAGGCGGTGACGAGCACGCGGGCGGCCTGGTGGGCGCCGTAGACGAGCCCCGCCTTGGAGAGACCGACCGTGCCGACCCATGCCATCGTCACCGGGAAGGCGAAGATCAGCCGGTCGTGCGGGGTCGTCGCATACAGCCCCTGGGACCAGATCGACAGCAGCGCCGGGGTCACCACGATGACGGCGAGGATGCGCACCCGGACCGCCGACGGGCGCAGCAACACCCAGGGGACGAGGGTCAGCGCGAACAGCACGTAGGTCCACTGCCAGGGAAGCAGCACCGAGGACACCCCGATGAAGATCGGGTAGAGCAGCTTGAGGCGGGGGTCGAGCCGGTGGATGGGGGTGTCCTTGGCCTCGTAGGACAGCACGTTGCGGAGGCCTTGGATCCCGACGAAGCGGATGAACAGGGCGGGCCCGACGAGCGGGACCACGAAGGTGATGGCGTGGCGCGGTCGATGGGCATGGCTCCTCCTCAGGCCGCCGGAACGGCGGCAGGCTCGTCGATCCCGGCGAGACCGAGCACGGCAGAAAGGCCGCGCCGCTCGCCCCGTTCGACCGGGGGCAGGATGAGCGCCGTCCCGCCGATGGCGACGATTCCGGTGTCGGCATAGGCGTTGTTGCCGACCATGAGCACGCCGGCGGGGTCGACGTCGAGCTCCGCGCAGGCGAGCCTCCACATCTCGGGCTCCGGCTTGGCCGTGCCGTGCTCGAAGGAGAGCACGTAGGTGCTGATGAAGCGGTCGAGTCCGGAGCGCTCATAGCCCTGCCGGATGTTCCAGTCGGTGTTGGAGACGACGCCGACCGGGACGCCGGCCTCGTGGAGCCGTGCGAGGACCGCCGTGGTGTCAGGGTACGGGATCATCGACTCCGGACTCGTCTTGAGCGCCCGGTAGAACGCGTCGGCCAGCCCGTCGGCGATCTCGTCGAGCGGCGCGTAGCAGGTCGTGTAGTAGCGCCGGTGGCCCTCTGCGGACCGGTTCCGTGAGAACACGAGAGCCTGGTCGGTGATGGCTCTCTTCGCCGCCTTCACGGCGCCCCAGGCGGCAACCCCCTCCTCGTCGTCAAGGGTCCGCCCGAGCGTGGCCGCGAGGGCGACGATGACCGGCGGGGCCGCAGGCTTGTGGAACAGGGTGCCGCCGTTGTCGAACAGCACTGCGTCGAAGCGGTGCAAGGCCTGGCTCCTTTCGCGTACCGGGGCTCACCCCCGAAGGTCAGCTCCCGTCGTGACCGTAGAGAGCCCTGGTGAACGGCTCCTGACGAGCAGGCGACGCGCGCCCGACGAGGAGGCAGCCGGTGGCTGAACTCTTGGTGGAGCGCGAGTGACGTTGCCGCTCTCGGCGACGAACGAAACGAGCTAACGAGCCGTTGCGGGGCCGGTGCGTCGGGTCACGCTCGCGGGCCGGCCGGCTCCCCGCCGCTCGGTCGTGGTCGTTACGAGACCAGCCTCCTCGAGGCTCCGGCGGGCAGCCCGCAGGCGGCCCGCCGGCACGTTGCGCCCGAACACGTCGAGCTGCTCGCTCAGGCTGAGCCCCTCGTCGCCCGCCGCCTCGACCGCCGCGAGGAGGCGCTCGGCGAGATCGGTGGAGGCAGACGGGGCGCACGAGGCGATGATCGCGGCGGAACGGCGGCAGTACGCCCAGAGCGCCAGCGCCGCCTCGACGTGGGGCCGCTCGATCCGCGACGAGCCCGCAGCGAGCGCGTAGACGAGGCTCATCCGCAGCGCGTGGCGGGCGGCACGGGCGACCATGATGCCGAGCAGCCCGCCCGGGTCGTCGCCGGCCATGGCGTCGTAGGCGGCCTGCCATCGGCGCTCTGCTGCTGGCGACCGCCCGACGAGCTCGACCCTGCGAGCGAGCGCGAGCTTGTCGCTAAGGGCCCGGCCGTGGCTTGCGACCAACGCCGGCGGGACGTGTCCCTCGTCGACAAGAGAGCGCTGCCGCCGCGCGAGGACGTAGACGAACCGGTTGACGAAACCGACCGAGGCGCCGGTGAGGGAGAGGCGCTGCGCGAGCTGCTCGACGGTGGCGTGCGCGACCACCCCGATGTGGTGCTGCTCCACTCGGTGCCGCCCGTGGCCGATCTCGCGGGGCTGGCCGTCCCAGGCGCTGCGGATGAGGAGGGGGAGCTCGGAGCTGGCACGAGCGGCGAAGCCGAGCGACCGGGTGAGCCCGGGCTCGTAGACGAGGACGCGCCCCGGGTCGGCGTCGGGGTCCTCGGCGCCATAACGCCGCTCGGCGAGGTCGGCGGCATGGAGCGTCTCGAGCAGCGGCAAGCCGTTGCCGAGACCGGTCCGGACGCGGCGGCGGGTCAGGTCCGGGTCCACGACCTCGAGCAGGCGCCGGGTCACCGCCCAGGAAAGGCCCCGGTTCGCCTTCGGGGTGTCGGCGGCGATGGCCGCGAAGATCGAGGCGCCCTGGCGGGCGTCGCCGGCCACAGGTGCGGGCCGCGGCCGGCTGCGACGCCGTAGGCGACGAGTGAGGTGACGAGCAGCGCGGCGGGGTCGGCCTCGGTGTGGGGAACCGCCCCGAGCACCCACTCCCCGAGCGGCCCGTGAAATGCGGCGTCGGCCAGCTGCGGCAGCTGCGCGGCGTCGAGAGGCGGAGGGCTGTCGTGGTCCACCACGGCTCCCACTCTCCCATGCCGCCCCGCGGGCACCGGCATGTGACCTTTCCGGCACGGGGCGCATCTATTGGGTGGCGAGGCGAGTGCCCCGCAGGAAAGAAGGGTCGAACATGGGATTCGTCCGATTCATGGCCAGCAAGGCTGGGCGGGGCATCCGCATCGTTGCCGGAGCGGTGCTCATCGGCATCGGAGCCGCCATCGGAGGCACCGCCGGGATCGTCGTCGCCGTCGTCGGGCTGCTCCCCCTTGCGACGGGCCTTTTCGACTTCTGCATCCTCGCCCCGTTGTTCCGCGCCCCTCTGCGCGGGTGCGAGCTGCGGGCGCCCCGCTGAGCGCCACATCATGGTCACGTGGCGACGACCGGTAGCGAGCGCCTCGCCGAGTCCGAGCGCTGGCTCGTCGAGCTCTTCGAGCACCATGCCGATGCCGTGTTCAACGTCGCCTACCGGGTCACCTGGAGCGCCGCCGACGCCGAGGACGTGCTCCAGGAGTCGTTCGTGCAGGCGTTCTTGCACCGGGCCGACCTGAGGGACCCGGCGCGAGCACGCCCGTGGGTCCTCTCCATCGCGTACCGGCAGGCCCTCATGTGCTGTCGCGCACGTCGCGAGTCGCCGACGGACCCCTCCTTGCTCGACCCTCGTCCCGACCGTGCCGGCGACCCTCTCGACGCCGTCGTCAACGGTGAGCGGGCCGGCATGGTCAGAGAGGCGATCGGCCGGCTCTCAGAGGACCTTCGCGCCGCCGTGGTCCTTCGCGACGCCGAGGGACTGCCGTTGCGGGAGGTGGCAGAGATCCTCGGCATCGGGCTCTCGGCCACCAAGATGCGCGTGGCCCGCGCCCGCGAGCAGCTGCGAGCCGCGCTCGGGGAGGTGCTGTAGTGGACTGCCAGGAGCTGTTCGCGCACCTGACCGACCTCCTCGACGGCGCCCTCAGCCCGCAGGAGGAGGCCATGGCGCTCGAGCACCTGTCGAGCTGCCCGGAGTGCGACCGGGTCCTCCGCCAGACCCGGGAGGTGACCCGGCTCGTCGCCGAGCACGGTCGCTCGCCGCTCGAGAGCAGCCGCCGCCGCGAGATCCTCGACCGCATCCTCCGCTCGATCCAGTGACCGCGCCCTCGAGACTGATCGCGCCGAGCGGCGCAAGGGTGCGCCATGGCGCGGACCGTGCCGGGCACGCGCGCCTGCAGCCGAGGAAGGGGGCCCGCCTGGCTGAACGTGGTGGCCCGTGATCATCGAAGGGAGCCAGTCGCGCCGGATCGAGGCGCCCCCGGAGCGGCTCTGGGCGATGGTCTCGGAGGTGACCCGCATGGGCGACTGGAGCCCTGAGACCTTCAGCTGCCGGTGGCTGGATGAACCGGGACCGAGGGTCGGGGCGAGGTTCGAGGGATGCAACCGGCTCACCTGGGTCGGCACCTGGTGCTCGCAGGCCACGGTGACGAGGTGCGAGCCGGGGCGCGCCTTCGGCTTCGTGGTCGGGAAGGACCCCGAGCGCCCGAACACCGAGTGGCTGTTCACCTTCGAGCCCCTCGGGGATGGCGCCACCTTGGTGACCGAGAGCTACAAGATGATCCGCGAGCCGTGGATCGTGCGGTGGTACTACCGCCTCATCCGCCGGAGCCGCCAGCTCGAACGGGGTGTGCGCACCACGTTGCAGCGGCTGCAGTCGGCGGCGGAGGCACCGGCCACCGGGGAGCCGTCACCCTCGCGCTGAGTGCCGCCGCGCTGGCGCCGTGTCCCCGCCGCCGGCGGTGGTAAGGATCTCTCGATGGAGGTCGTCATCCCGGCGCAGCTCGCCGGCCATGCGGAGGAGCGCGGCCGCGCAGGCTGGCTCGCCTCGCTGCCAGCCGCGATCGAGGCCTGCCGGCGCCGTTGGTCGCTCGAGGTCGGGGCGCCGTTCGAGCCGGGCGGCCAGACCGCCTGGGTGGCGCCGGCGCGATCGCCCGAGCATGGCGACGTCGTGCTGAAGGTCGCCTGCCGCCACGACGAGGCTCTCGACGAGGCCAAGGGCCTCCGGGAGTGGAACGGGGACGGCGCCGTGATGATGGTCGCCACGGCGAAGGTCGACGAGACCACGACCGCCCTGCTCCTCGAGCGATGCGAGCCGGGCACCGCTCTGTCGGCCTTCCCGGGCACCGTGCAGGACGAGGTGCTCGCGGGGCTCCTCGCCCGGCTCTGGCGGCCGCCTCCGTTCTCCGAGAGGTTCCGGCCTCTCCAGCAGATGTGCGACCTGTGGGCCGACGAGTGCGAGGAGCAGCTCGCACGGCGCGCCGGCGCCGGCGACGCCGGCCTGTTGTCGGAGGGCATCGAGCTGTTCCGCTCGCTCCCGGCCAGCGCAGATCGGGAGGTCCTGCTCTGCACCGACCTCCATGCCGACAACGTGCTCGCCGCCCGGCGGGAGCCGTGGCTCGCCATCGACCCGAAGCCCTACGTCGGCGACCCGACCTACGACGTGCTCCAGCACCTTCTCAACTGCGAGGACCGGCTCGTCACCGATCCGGCCGCCCTCGTCGCCCGCGTCGCCGGCCTCTCAGGGCTCGATCCCGGTCGCCTCCGTCTCTGGCTCTTCGCCCGTTGCGTCGTGGAGTCCCCGCGCCGGCCCGAGCTGCTCGAGGTCGCTCGGCGTCTTGGACGAGGCTCCCGGCGATGACGCCGCCGCCAGCCCGCAAGCCAAGCCGCCGGGGAGTCGGCGCAGGGCTCTGCGAGCTCGAGGTCGAAGCCCTTGCGCAGTTGCCCGGGAACGAGGAGGCCGCGCGTCGTGCTCGGCGGGCAGCCGGCGGCGCCACCGCCCCGGCTCGATCTCGGCAAGGAGCGCAACGGCGGAGGATGAGGAGAGGCAGCCTTTCCTCAAGGTCGGCGACCACCGGTCCCGGCCGAGCTCGAAGGGCGTCGCTGCACGGCGGGGGCCGGTGCTGTATCGACCCGGCCAGCTGGGGCAGGAGCGGCTCGGTGCCGTCGAGCCGACCCGATCGTGCGCCGTTCTCAGGTGACGAGCCCCACGCCCCTTGCACCGGGACCGAACGCGTCGAGATCAACTCGTGGCCGGCACGACCGCTCCTGCCGGCGTGGTCGTGCCGGGGGAGTAGCGTCGGCCCACAGGGGCTCTAGGTCCCGGGAACGAGGTGGATCGTGGACGTTGTGCTCGTCGCAGGGCTGTGGCTCGACGGATCCGCCTGGAACGAGGTCGTGCCGGTGCTGGAAGGACTCGGCCACCACCCGGTCGCCGTGACCCTGCCGGGACAGGGCGACGGCTCGACGGCGGCGACGCTCGACGACCAGCGAGACGCCGTGGTGGCGGCAGTGGACGCCGCAGATGGACCGGTCGTGGTCGTCGGGCACTCGGCGGCGTCGACCCTCGCCTGGATGGCGGCCGACGCCCGGCCGGACAAGGTCGCCGGGGTGGCACTGATCGGCGGCTTTCCGTCCGGCGACGGTGATCCCTACTTCCGTGAGGTGGACGGCGAGGTGCTCGAGTTCCCGGGCTGGGAGGAGTTCGAGGGGCCCGATGCGGCCGACCTCGGCGATGCGCAACGGGCGGAGATCGAGTCACGGATGGTGCCCGTACCGGCAGCCGTCGTAGGCGGGACGGTCCGCCTCGTTGATGAGCGCCGCTTCGACGTCCCGGTGAGCGTGATCTGCCCGGAATTCACCCCGGCCCAAGCTGCGAGCTGGGTGGACAGCGGAGGGGTGCCCGAGCTTGCCCGGGCACGGCACGTCGACTACGTCGACATCGACTCCGGGCACTGGCCGATGTTCAGCTGCCCGGTCGAGCTCGGGCACGTGCTCGGCCGTCTCGGCGGCACCTGAGAAGACCGGCGGGCTGCCCGCCAGGCCCGAGGCGCGCGGGGTGACCGGCGACCGTGCTCGGGCTCCAGCCCCCTTTGCTACCTAGCAGGTAGGATCGCGAGCATGAGTGGCCGAGCGGCCGTCATCCCTTATGTGGTCGCGCTCGTCGCCGTCGTCGTCGGCCTCGACGTCCTCGTGTTCCGGCACCACTTCTGGGCCCGCCTGCTCGTCAACATCGGCATCGTCATGGTCTTCGCCGCCTTCTTCCTGCGGTTCCGCAGCGCCTTCGGCGGCAAGTAGGCACCTCGAGCCACCGCCAGCTTGGTCCGCCGCCGGAGTGGGATGCGCCGCCGCTCGTGTCGCGGGTCAAGGTCCTCCTCGTGCCGCATCGCAGGAGCTGACCACGCCCGGCTGGGTCCGCGGGCGAGCCGGCCCGCTCGGGCGTCGCTCCTCGGGCACCCGCCACCTGGCGAGCGCAGCCTGCCCGTGAACGTGCAACGGGTGGCGCTCGATGAGCGGGGCGGTCGAGCCGGCTCGCGGTAGGCTGCCCTGCCGACGTCGAACGGCCGTGTTGGAGGTGTAGTGGGCCGCGAACTCGCGCTAGCAAATCCCGGATCGGGCGGTGCAGTTGTTGCCGGCGTCCTTCCTCCAGCCCTGAGCCGTGCCAGCGGCCGCACCTGGGCTGCGACGGCGCACCCCGGGAGCGCTCAGCGCAAAGGGTCTCGCCCGCAGCGCGCCATCCGGCGTGGCCCGGTTCCGGGCAGGCCGGGATCCGCGCCGTGAGCTCCTCAGTTGCGGCGCCGATGTCAGGGGCGGCCGGCATTCCGCCCGTCCCCGACGACCCCACCGGTCGAGACCTCCTCGCGCGCTTCTACCGGGCCCTCGGCGACCCCACCCGCTTGGCTCTCCTCGCCTTCTGCGCGGAGAGCGAGAGGACCGGGACCGAGTGCGTCGCCCACGCGGGCCTCTCCCAGGGCCGCGTCTCCGCTCACCTCGCCTGCCTGGTCAGCTGCGGCCTGCTCGAGGTGCGCCGCTCCGGACGTTTCGCCTTCTACCAGGTGACCGACAAAAGGGTGGCCGAGCTGGTCCAGCTCGGGAGGGCTCTCGTCGCCGACCATGCTGCAGGGGTAGCGGCCTGCGCGAGCGTCGCATCCGCCCGCTGACAGCCTGGGACGCGAGGCTCGAGCCGGGGTGCGGGCCTCAGCTCGCTGCAGCCAAACGAACCAGACGACGCGCTCAGGGGCGCTGCAGGGCACCTGACGTCAGTCGGCGCCGCCGCTCCCCGTGGCCGTGGTGTGCTCGCCGATTCGCTTCGCCTCGGCGAGCAGCGCCCCCATCGTCGAGACCGGGACGCTGTTGCGATAGACGATGCGGCCGCGAGGCCCGATGATCACGTAGAGATCTGGGATCCCTGACGGGTCGTAGGCGAGGCTGAGCGACTGCGACGCCATTCCCCACTCCCAGCCGGGTTGCCGGACGCTCCGCCCCGGGGTCGCCTCCTGGGCGAACCTGAGCAGCTGCTCGGCTCCCGCCCTCCCGGGCGAGAAGTCACCGTACAGGCCGAGCGTGACCACCCTGAGCCCGGTCCCGGCCAGCTCCGAGAAGTGCGCGGCGACCGCGGGGATGCTCGCGGCGCAGCTCGCGCAGCCCCCGGCGACGAACCAGAGCATGATCGGCCTCCCGCGCAGGGAAGCGATCGTCTCGGTCGCGCCTGAGGGCTCTGTGAACGTGCCATCTGGAGCGAGCCCCGGCGCCGACCCGACGGCCGGACGCGACGCCGCAGCATGCGCCGATGGGGCCGCCGCGCTCGCGCCGGAGCCGCTCAGCGCGTACGCACCGAGACCGACGGCGAGCGCGCCGCTCACGACCAGTCCGAAGCGCCGCCGGCGGCGGTGCCGGCCCGCATCGTCGAGGTCGCTCACCTCAGCGCCTTCGCCGCGGCGAGCAGCTGCGACATCGTGGAGGCTGGCGAGCTGTTCACGTAGATGATCCTTCCCTTGGCGTTGATGAGGTAGTAGATGTCGAGGTAGGCCCTCGGGTTGTAGGTGTGGGTGAGGTTCGAGGAGGCCTCGCCAAAGGTCCAGTCCGGGTTCGAGAAGGCGCTGCCCGCGAGGTCTCTCGCGAACGCCGCCATCGGAGGGCCCGACTGGCCGAGATCGGCGTAGTTCTCGACCTCGACGACCCTCACGCCGTCTGCCGACAGCGCGGCGACGTTCTCGGCCATCGCCTGCGTGCCGGCCTGGCACGACGAGCACCACGTCGTCACGAACCAGATGAGCGTGGCCCTCCCCCGCAGAGCCGCCACGGTCTCGGTCCTGCCGCTCAGGGTGGTGATGGCGCCATTGGGCGCCCTCGTCCCGACCTCGAGGGACGCGGCCGAGGACCTCGCCGAGCCCGAGCTGCTGCTCGTGACGTGCAGGGCGACGACCACCGTGACGATGCCAAGCGCGGCCACGACACCACCGATGGACAGCATCCGCTTGCGCTTGCGCCGCTCCGCTTCGGCCCGGCGCCGGGCAGCACCGGATGGTCGACGCGGCTGCGGACGGGTCGACGCCGTGCTCATCGAAGAGCACCCCTGTGCGCATCGGCGCCGCGCCGCAGGGCGACGTCGCCGGTTCGTGCCCGTCCGGCACTCGACGGGCTCCCCGGCTCGACGGGCTCGACGGCGCTGCGGGGCCCTTCCGAGCGCCGATCAGTCGCTGCAGGCGAACTGTGCTCGGCCGCACAGCCCTCCTCGCCGAAGCAGCCGGAGCGTGCCACCTGGCGCAGGCCCCACCAGCACGTGAGAGCGAGGAGCACAAGGCTCGCCGACAGGAACTCGGTCTCGTGGACGGCGAAGAAGTGCTGGACGGTGCCCGTCGTCGTGTACAGCCCGACCCCTGAGACCCCGACGAAGGCGAGCAGGGAGGGGATGATCGGCGTGCAGCACAGAAAGCTCGGGAGCAGGCTCGCGACGAAGGCGGCGCCCCCTGCGGCGCCGGTGGCCCTCCGGGCGGCGGCGACCCGGCGCATGGCCCGGACCTGGATGCTCAGGACGAGGCCCATGGCGAGGCCCAGCACGATCGACCAGACGACGAGGTGGGCGTCCAAGTAGTCCCAGTTGGCGAGCTCGAAGCGCTGGGTGTAGTCGAAGGGAAGGAGCAAGCTGTAGAAGAACGCCACGATGCCCGATGCGCAAAGGAAGCCGGCGATGCGCCAGCGTGTGCCGAGCACGTCGGCGAGGGCCCGTGCCGTCCTCATCCCGTCGAGGTCTCGCTGCTGAGCGCGCACGGGCGTCACGCCCGGGCTCGAGGAGCGCAACACGCCGCTCTCCGCCGGCGCCGCACGACGAGCCCCAGGGCGGTTGCGAACAGGACCGCTCCGATGACGCCGCCCACGACACCGAGGGTCGCCGCGCTCGCGGACCCAAGGGCGGCAAGGATGGCCGGGCCGCCACAGCACAGCACCGGCAGCACGAGCAACAGGAGGGCCGCGCCCGGGCCCTTCCGCTCCTCGGGCGCCGGCGAGCCCGGACCTGCCTCCCGGTTCTCTCCGGCCGGCTGCATGGCGGCATCGGGTCCCGCTCCGGGGCGTGGCACATGGGACACGGCCATGATCGGCCTCCTTCGGCTGCACGAGCACGGGTCGAGCGCTCGTTGGACGGTGAGCTGGCTGCATCCTACTACACATTCGTGAGAGCGAGTCAATGCAGCCGGACGCCGGGCACTCCAGCCGGCAGGTGGCGCAAGAGTCGAGGCGTGGTGGCGAGAGGGCGGGTGCACCGGTGGCGCGCGATGCGGCTCAGCCGTGGCGCCCCCACGCCCAGGTCGGACGGAGGCCGACCATGGCGACCACGACGAGGCACGCGAGCTCGGCGGCCAGGTTGGCCTGGACCCCTGTGAGCAGGCAGCCGACCACGGAGATGGCGGCCGCGGTAGCGGCGGCGGTAGCGGCGGCGAGCGCCGTCGGCCACGGCGCCGGCGCACCAGGGTGCTCGAGGCGCGCGATCCGCCAGCGCAGCTGGTCGGCACCTGCGATCCCCGGTGCCACCGTCGGCGATGCCTGGCCACCGAGGACGGCGGCCACGTGGACCAGCGCCGACAGCAGCACAGTTGCGCCGGTGACTCGAGCCGCCTCGTCGTCGGCTGCAGCCTCGAGCTGCCGACGAAGCCCGTCCCAGGCACGGCGCACCGGGGGGAGGCGCCCGTAGGCGCCGGCGATCGCCCCGCAGACCACGAGCAGTCGAGGGTGCCCGAGGCGAACGTGCGCCGCCTCGTGCTCGCACACCGCCTCCCGCTCGGCCGGGTCCAGCAGGGCCAGCAACCCCGAGGTCACGACCGCCCGGCAGCGCCACAGCCCCGATGCGAACGCGACCGGGTCGTCCGAGCACAACACCCACACCTCGCCGGCCGTCGTCGGCCGCCGCACCGCTCTCGAGCGCGCCAGAGGGCCCATCTCGGCGCGACGGGCAGCGCTCGCGTGGAGAAGGACGTGCCGGACCAGCACGGCAAGCAGCAGCACCGCCGGCACGTAGCCGAGGAGCTCCCACTGGCCGCGATCGAGCCCGAGCAGGCAGCCCCCGCCCGAGGTCCGGATCCCCCCGAGCGAGGCGCCGAGGGCGCTCCCGAGGCACGCGAGCCACACCACGGGCATGAGCGCCCAGCCGAGCAGGCTCATGAGGTGCGCGCCCGCCGCCACCCGGGGTGCCACAGAACGGTCGCTGTCTGCCAACCGCGGGAGCACGACGAGCACGGCGAAGAGGCCGAGGCCGGCGGCCGCCGCGCTCACCTGCGGCGGACCCGCTTGAGCGCCGAAGCGAGCTCGGAGACGAGCTCGGGGTCGTCGAGGCCCTCGACAAAGCGCGCGATCGCGACACCGGGATGGGCCGTCGCCGAGAGCAGCGAGCGGATCGCCTGAGCGGTCAGCTCGTCGGGATCTCCTGCTGCGCGGTAAAGGTGAGCCTTTCCGTGCTGAGCCCGCTCGACGAGCGACTTGTCGACGAGGCGGCCGAGGACGGTCATCACGGTCGTGTACGCCCGTTGCTCGTCGCCGAGACGCTCCAGCACCTCGCGCCCCGACAGCCAGGTTCGGGCCGACCAGAGCACCTCGAGGATCTCGCTCTCGAGGTCACCGACCCGGCGCCCCGCCACCACCCGCCTCGGCATGGACGACCACCTCCTACGTGTTCGTAGTGTACGCGGCCGCGCGCGCCGAGCAGCTCTCCGGCCGGGGCGGTCCACTCACCGGTGGGGGCGCAACGGCCGTAGCCTGGAAGGACCTCGATCTAGGCGGCGCAGCACGAGAGCCTCTCGACGTCGCGAGTGAAGGTCTGGGCGGCGAGCTTCATCGCCTCGACCATGGTGAGGTAGGGGTGGAAGGTGCTCGACAGCTCCTCGATCGTGATGCCGTGGCGGATGGCGAGCACGGCGGACTGGATCACGTCACCCGCTCCCTCGGCGAGGACCGACGCGCCGAGCAGGCGCCCGGTGCCGACCTCAGCGACGAGCTTGACGAGACCCGCGGTGTCGTGGTTGACGAGGGCCCGCGGGACGGCGGTGAGCGGGAGGACCGAGGTCTCCACCGCAGCACCGCCAGCTCTGGCCTGAGCCTCGGTGAGCCCGGCACCCGCGATCTGGGGTGAGGTGAACGTCACTCTCGGCAGACCGGTGAAGTCCGTCCTACGGCCGACGCCAAGGAGGGCATTGTCGACGGCGAGGGCACCCTCGTAGGCGGACACGTAGACGAACTGCGGCGCCCCGGTCACGTCCCCTGCGCCGAAGATGCGCGGGTTCGAGGTGCGCAGCTCGTCGTCGACGACCAGTGCGCCGCGCCCGTCGAGCTCGACCCCGGCCTTCTCGAGGCCGAGCCCCTCGGTGTTCGGTCGCCGTCCCGTCGCGACGAGCAGCTCGTCGGCGACGAGCTCGATCCGGCGGCCCTCCACCTCGATCACCACCTCCACGTGGTCGGTGGTCCTGCGAACCGAGACGACCTGGGCGGAAGTGTGGATGCGGGCCCCCTCGGCACGCAGTGCCGCCTCGAGCGCCTCGGAGATCTCGGGCTCCTCGAAGGGGGCGATGCGCTCCGCCACGTCGACGAAGGTGACCTCGGCTCCGACGTGCAGGAAGAACTGGCCCAGCTCGAGCCCGATCGCGTTCGCTCCGATCACGGCGAGCCGGCGTGGCACCTCCGTCACTTCGAGGGCGCTCGTCGACGTCAGGTAGCCGGCCTCGGCGAGCCCCGGGACGGGTGGAGCCGCGGGCGAGGCACCGGTCGCCACCAGGTACGCACGGGCGCGCAGGCGGCGGTCGTCGACCTCGAGGGTCTCGGGATCGCTGAAGCGGGCGTGACCCGGGATGACGGTGAAGCCGTAGTCGGCGACGAGGTCGGCGTACTTCGTCTGGCGCATCATTCGCACCAGCTCGTCCTTTTGGGCGACAAGGGCTGCGAGGTCGACAGGACCCGAGGTCGTCGACAGCCCAGTGAAGGGGTGATGACCGGCTGCCCACGCGAGCTCGCCCGCGCGAAGGAGCGCCTTTGACGGCACGCAGCCGACGTTCACGCAGGTCCCCCCGAGGGTCCCCTGCTCGACCAGGGCGACCGTGCGGCCGGCGTCGGCGGCTCTGATCGCCGCCGCGAATGCCGCCGAGCCCGCACCGAGCACGACCAGGTCGTAGTCGAACCCGGCGTCCCCGGCGACCTCCGGGAGGACGCCACCGGAGAGACGCAGCTCCCCCGGCCGGTAGCCCGCATGCTCGACGGCACCGCGAAGCCGGGGCTCGTCGAGCTGCTCCGAGAAGGAGAAGCGTGCCTCGCCGGCGCGCCAGTCGACCACGACGCCCTCGGCCCCCGCGCTCTCGAGAGCGGTGGTCACGCGGTGGGCGCAATCGTCACAGGTCATGCCCCTTACGGCGAGAACGGCGGAGTGCTCGGTGTTTCCCATTGACGGCTCCTTGCTCGGTCGTGGTGCGGTGGCACCCTGCCTGGTCTGGTCGGCGCTCGTCTCCCGCCAGGGAGGAGCC
>Ga0070737_10004489_pt1 | contig 13984 bp, 11 predicted proteins | sample Coa_R1_10_FD_66438 | JGI IMG/M metagenome (GOLD analysis project Ga0070737, IMG submission 66438) | Surface soil microbial communities from Centralia Pennsylvania, which are recovering from an underground coalmine fire - Coalmine... | ecosystem: Environmental > Terrestrial > Soil > Unclassified... | reverse complement strand
AGCGGCAGGTGCAAACCGGAGTGCAAGGCTCGAACGACGTCGAAATCGTGGCCGGCCTCAACGAAGGCGAGCGGGTGATCGTGGGCAATCTCGGCAGCTATCAGCCCGGCGAGACGGTACGGCCCCGTGCTACGAGCTTCGATACCAAGCCGAAGGATACCGATTAATCATGTCAGGATTCGCAATCAAATATCCGTATTTCATCCTGATGCTCTGCCTCGGCATCATTGTCGTCGGGATCACAACCGTGGCTCGCATGCCGGTGGATTTGTTTCCTGAGATCAAGATCCCGGTGGTGGTGGTGGCAACCTATTACAGCGGTATGCCGCCGCAGCAGATCGAAGGCGACATTACGGACACCTTCGAGCGTTTCTTCACCCTGGGCAGCAACATCGACCATATCGAATCGCGCTCCCTCACCAGCGTCAGCCTTATCAAGATTTACTTCCAGCCCGGTACTGATCCCAACGCCGCGGTCAGTCAGATCGCCAATCTAGCCATGGCCGATCTGCGACGGTTGCCGGAAGGGACTCTACCTCCGGTGGTTTTGAAGTTCGATGCCTCCAGCTTGCCCGTTTGCCTGGTGACGTTAAAAGGCAAGGGACTGACGGAAACCGAGCTTCACGATCAGGGAGAGTTCAACATTCGCGACCAGATTGCCAATGTGCCGGGAGCGTCGATCCCGCAGCCCTTCGGTGGCAAGTACCGGCAAATCCAGTTCTTCGTTGATCCGGTGAAATTGGAAGCCGCGCAGCTCAGTCCGATGGACGTGGTGAACACGATCAACGACATGAACTCGATTCTGCCGGCCGGCGACGTCCGCATTGGCCCGCTGGATTACAACATTTACAGCAACAGTCAATTGCCCAATGCCAAGGAATGGAATGACGTTCCTCTGAAAGCGATTGGCAACAATGTGCTGCGCTTCGGTGATGTGGGCAAGGCCGAGGATTCCTCAGCGATTCAGTACAACCTGGTGCGCGTCGATGGCCAGAAATCGGTTTACCTGCCGATTCTGCGCCAGGGCGGCAACAGCAACACCATCCAGATCGTCAACGGCATTCGCGAACACGTGAAGAACCTGATCGATGTTCCCAAGAACCTGATTGCGTCGGTGGTATTCGATCAGTCGGAGTACGTGAAGACGGCCATCGCCAATGTGTTGCACGAAGGTGGCATGGGTTTGGGCCTGACCGCGCTGATGATTCTCATCTTCCTAGGTTCGATCCGGGGAACGATCTCGGTACTGTTTTCCATCCCCATCTCCTGCATGGCAGCCTTCCTGCTGATTAATGCCTTTGGCGGAACGATCAATACTATGGCCCTGGGCGGTCTTGCTCTGGTGCTCTCGCGATTGATTGATAACTCGGTGGTGGTGCTGGAGAACATCTTCCGACACCTCGAGGAAGGTGAAGATCCGATGACCGCGGCCGAGCAGGGCGGTCAGGAAGTGCAACTCGCTGTGCTGGCGGCCACGTTTACCACCGCCATTGTGTTCTTTCCCGTGGTGTTTCTCTCCGGCGTTAGCAAGTATTTGTTCACCGGACTGGCGGCCGCCGTGGTCTTCGCCCTGGCCGCGTCCTACCTGGTTGCGATGTCGGTCGTGCCGCTGTTCTGTTCGCGCTTCATCAAGTCGGCCCACGGCGGCGAGGCGAATGCCGAAGCGCATGAGGTGGGACTGCTGGAACGGGTGTTGCGTCCCTTCAATCGCGGCTACGAGTCCATACAGGAAAAGTACAAGCACGGGCTGGGCAAAGCTCTGGAACACCCCAAGCTGACCGTCGGCATCATCATGATGGTGTTTGTGCTGAGCCTCGGGCTGTCGCCGTTTCTCGGCGTGGCCTACTTCCCGCGCACCGATCCGGGACAGTTCACCATTTACGTCAAGGCGCCCACTGGCACGCGCATTGAGCTCACCAATGACATCATCGCGCGCGTAGAAGAAGACATTCGCAGCATCGTCTTGCCTAAGGACATGCGGATGATCGTCTCCAACATCGGTGTCTATCCCGATCTGTCGGCCATTTACACCACCAATTCGGCCATGCACACTGCGTTCGTGCAGGTACAACTGCAGAAGGACCATGAGATCAGCAGCTTCGTTTATATGGATCGCGTGCGGCGCAAGCTGGCTGAGGACCTGCCGCAGATTTCCACCTTCTTTTTGACCGGCGGGCTGGTGAGCTCCACCGTCAATCAGGGTATGCCCGCCCCTATCGATATTCAGGTGACCGGCAATAATCAGCAGGAGGCGTACGACATCGCCAAGGAGATGGCACACAAGCTGGCCCGGAATCCGCACGTGGGCGAGGTACTAATTCCGCAGGACCTGGACTACCCCGGCATCCAGCTCAATGTGAAGCGCGAAATGACCGCGCGTCTGGGGATGACCGCCAACGATGTGGTTGACAGCGTCATCACGGCGCTCACCTCCGACAGCATGATCGCGCCTAACTACTGGATCGATCCGCACAGCGGCAACAACTATTTCCTCACTGTACAGTACAGCAATCGGCAGATCGGCAACATGACCATGGAGGACTTCAAGCAGCTTCCGCTGCATGCCAAAGGCAATCCCACGCCCACCATGCTGCAGAACGTCGCCGACATCAAGCTGATCAACACGCCCACCGAGGTCGACCACTACCAGTTGCTGCGCGTGATCGATCTGTATGTTCGTCCCAAGGGCGAAGATCTGAGCGCTTTGTCCAGCGAAGTGCAGAAGCTCATCAAGGAAACTAAGGTACCCGGCAACATCCGTATCGAACTGCGGGGCTCGGTGGTTACCATGCGCGAATCGTTCCTGAGTTTCGCCGTTGGTCTGACGCTGTCCATCGTGCTGGTCTACCTGATCCTGATGGCGCAGTTTGCGTCGTTCAGCGATCCCTTTCTGATTCTGCTGGCGGTGCCACCCGGCTTTACCGGAGTGATTCTTTTCCTGTTGATCACCCACACCACCATCAACATCATGTCGCTGATGGGGGTGATGATGATGATCGGGATCGTGGTGTCAGACTCGATTCTGATTGTGGAATTCACGCGCGAGCTGCGCCGCCGCGGCGAGCCACTGCATGACGCCATCATGAACGCCTGCCACATCCGCTTGCGCCCCATTATGATGACCACCTTTGCCACCTTTCTCGGCCTGATTCCGCTGGCGCTGGCGCTGGAAACAGGCAGCGAACAGTATGCGCCGCTGGCCCGCGCCATCATCGGCGGCCTGATGTTCTCCTTCCTGGTGACGCTGTTCCTGGTGCCTTCGGCGTACTACCTGATGCACCGCAATAAAGAAGAGCAGGAAAGGCAGGAGGTACAAGGTTGAGAACTCAGATCCTCCACCCCAGCGACTCCAATACCGGGACTTGCTGGGGATCCCGGCTCGTCCATCCCAGCAACCCCAAAACCGGGAGTTGCTGGGGACCCCGGCTGCTCCGGCTTGTGATGGCCGTGGGGCTGGTCAACGTTTCTCTTGTCGCACAGACACAAACGACGCAACAGCAATCGGCGCCGGTACCGGGAGCACCCCCAACTGCGTCGCAATCGGCGCCGGTACCGGGCCAGCAGCCAACGCCGCCGCCTACGTCCGCGGAGCCGGCCGAGTCGCTGACCACCGAGCAGGAAAGTCTGGGACAGCAACCGCAGCCGCCTGCGCCGCAGCCCATTACGCTGCCAGCGCAATTGCAACTACCCACCACCGGCCCGGCGCACCGGCTGACCATTGAAGAAGCCGAGGCGCTTGCCATCAAAAACAACCCGCGGATTTCCGTGAACCGCCTGATCTACCTGGCGTCGCATCAGGTCACGCGCGAGCAGCAGTCGGCGTTCTATCCCACGCTGTCGGGCGACTTGACGGGGATCGACGCCGAGCAGGGCTCGCGTATCGCGGCGGGCAACCTGAATTCACCGCGGCTGCTGACGCGCGCTGCCGGCGGACTGGTGCTTTCCCAGTTGATCACCGACTTCGGCCGCACCAGCAACCTCGCCGCTACCGCTGCGTTGCGTGCTAGGGAAGCGGACATGAACACGGCGGCCACTGTCAACGACATCCGGCTGGCCGTCGATCAGGCTTTCTACAACGCGCTGCAGAACGCCGTGATGATGCAGGTGGCCGAGGAGACGGTGCGCGAGCGCCAAGTTGTTTCTAAGCAGATCACAACGCTGTACAACAACCGCCTGCGCTCAGAGGTGGACGTGAGCTTTGCCGACGCCAACCTGGCCCAGGCGCAACTTTTGCTGCTGGATGCACAGAACAACTACCAGGCGGCCCTGTCGATGCTTTCGCAGGTGCTCGGTTATCCTTCGCAGCAGCAGTTTGAGCTGGTCGAGACGGATACCGAGATCAAGCCGCCGCCTGATTCTGCCAGTCAATTGGAGGACGAGGCCTTCCTCAACCGTCCCGAGATTGCTGCCCAGAGATATGAATATCAGGCCGATCAGCGCTACCAGAAGGCCCAGCGCGACCAGCTCTTTCCCACCATCGATGCCGTCGGTGTCGTGGGCAAGACACCGGTCGGCAGCACGTTTAACGGCGCCCCGGCATTTCTCCCCAACTGGTATGGAGCTGTCGGTGTCAATGTGAGCATCCCCATTTTCAACGGCTTTCTCTTCCCCGCGCAATCTAAGGAAGCTTACTTGCGGGCGCAGGCAGCCAATGAGCAACTGCGCGACCTGAAGGACAGAATCGCCAACGACGTACGCACCAGTTGGCTGAACGCCATCACTGCCTACCATCGCATTGCGGTGAGCGAGCAGTTTGTGGAGCAGACCAACCTTGCGCTGAAACTGTCGCAGCAGCGTTATAACCTGGGACTAAGCTCGATTGTCGAATTGAGCCAGGCGCAGTTGCAGCAGACTGCGGCGCAGATCGAGTATGCCGCGGCCAAGTATCAGTACCGCATTGCACAGGCGGTGGTACGCTTCGAGGTTGCCGGGCCGTAAGTCCTGCGGCTTCGGGATAATCGTATCACGGACCTGCAGGCGTGATCCGTAGGATGTTGCGGGCGACCGCAGCCCGCCGATTGGGATAGTCGGCCTCGATGGACGCAATCACTTGCGAAAGCCTGGGCGAGCCATTCTCGTCCAGGATGCCGTCAGCATCGTCCATGAGGATGACATGGTCGTGGTTGCGGTCCGCCAGAATGGCGGCGAATTCGGAGCCTAAGCGACCAGGATTGCCGGTTTCTCCGCTCCAGCCGCAGTAGCCGGCGTCCAGCCACCAGAGGCAGCGTTCGTTGACTTGCTGCAACAGCCTCGGCACAATCTGCTGGCTGTCGCCTTCGATGATTTGCACATGCCCATACCGGCGGAAGCGCTTCTGGGCAAGCTGCGCCAGGCGAGGGTCAAGTTCAATGGAGTAAATACGGCGGAAGTGCCGGGCCATCGCGGCGATCATCTCACCGTAGTAGGTGCCGGTTTCGATCAGCGTGGTTAGCCCGAACGCCTGTGCGTATTCCAGGACGGTTCGCTGCTTGACGAGGTGGGGAATCCGGCGCGGCTCGCCGCGTACCTTCCACCACCAGTAGTCAGGATAGTGGCCTAGTTGCTTGAAGCTGGCGTAAGCAGGCGCCTGTTTGAGGAGCGCGCGGATGAAATGTGGCTTTGGCGCTGGCATGGTTGTGGAAGGTTCAGGGTAGCAGGAAGAAACCAAGCGCTGCGGCCTAAATTACTGCAGGGCATGGTTCACGATCTGTTGGGCCTCATCGACGATGGCTTCCAGATGGGACTCGTTCCGGAAACTTTCCGCATAAATCTTATAGATATTTTCCGTACCTGAGGGACGGGCGGCAAACCACCCGCCGGCACTGACGACCTTCAGGCCGCCTATCGCGGCGCCGTTGCCCGGCGCGCGAGTGAGTTTGGCCAGGATCGGCTCGCCGGCCAAGCTTGCCTCCCTGACTGACTCGGGTGATAGCTTCCCCAGCTTCGCTTTCTCGTCGGGAGTCGCAGGGGCATCGATGCGCGTGTAATATGGCATACCGAATTCTTCGGCCAGGGCGCGGAAATGCTTGCCGGGGTCCTTGCCAGTACGCGCCGTGATTTCAGCGGCGAGCAGATCCATGATGAGGCCGTCCTTGTCGGTGGTCCAGACAGTGCCATGGCGCCGCAGGAAGCTGGCCCCGGCGCTCTCTTCGCCGCCGAAGCAGCAGGAGCCATCGTAGAGGCCGGGCGCAAACCATTTGAAACCGACGGGAACCTCCCACAGCGTGCGACCAAGTTTCTTGACCACCCGATCGATCATGCTGCTGGAGACCAGCGTCTTGCCGACGACGACATCCTCACGCCAATGCTCGCGATGTGTCAGCAGGTACTGGATGGCGACCGCCAGGTAGTAGTTGGGATTCAGCAATCCCGCCGAAGGCGTCACAATGCCGTGGCGATCAGAATCAGTGTCATTGCCGAAGGCCACTTGATATTGATCTTTCAGGCCGACGAGCCGAGCCATAGCGTAAGGACTGGAGCAATCCATGCGGATCTTGCCGTCGTGGTCCACCGTCATAAAAGAAAAAGTCGGATCGATGGTCGCATTGACAATGGTGATATCCAGCCCGTACACGGAGTTGATCGGCTCCCAATAAGGTTGTGAGGCGCCGCCCAAGGGATCAACTGCAAGCTTCAGTCCTGCCGAACGAATGGCATCCATGTCAACGACGTTCTTCAGATCGTTGACGTAGGGCAGCACAAAATCCTCCTGATGTGTGCTGGCCGACTTTATCGCAGTCTCACAGGGCACGCGCTTTACGCCGCCGGTACCCTCGCGCAGCAACTCATTCGCGCGGTCTTCAATCCAGCGCGTGACTCCGGTGTCGGCGGGACCGCCGTTGGTGGGGTTGTACTTGAAGCCGCCGTCTTCCGGCGGATTGTGCGAGGGCGTAATGACAATGCCGTCGGCAAGATGTTCCTTGCGCCCGCGGTTGTAGGCCAGAATGGCTCGCGAGATGACAGGCGTGGGAGTAAAGCTGTCGCCTTGCTGGATGATGGTCTCGACTCCGTTGGCGGCCAGCACTTCCAGCGCGGTGCGCTGCGCCGGGGCCGACAACGCGTGGCTGTCCTTCCCCATGTAAAGCGGGCCGTCCGTACCCTGATGCCGGCGATAGTCGCAGATGGCCTGCGTGATCGCCAGAATGTGAGCCTCGGTAAAGGTGCTGTGCAGAGAGGAACCGCGGTGACCGCTGGTCCCGAAGATGACCCGCTGACTGGGGTTGCTGACATCGGGACGATTTTCGTAGTACGCGCGCTCCAGGCGAGCAAGGTCTACCAGCATCGTTTTCGGCGCCGGCTTGCCCGCCAGGGGTGATACCGCAACCGCAGTTTTGACGTTCGGGATCATCGATTCTCCTGGCGTGTGGGACTTGTATCCATAATACTTGGACGCGTCAGATTCTTCCTCCGTGGCCCCATATGATCGCTATGAGACGTCGCCTTTGGCGCCACAATCGTTTCCGATGATTTCAACTCTTCGTTGCGCTGTGTTATAACCGCATGTTTCATACTTTTCGATGCGACGGCTTGTGGCGCTGTGACGCCACAGCGGAGGGCCCTTTGGATTTCCAGCTATCGGAGGAACAACTACAACTGAAAAAGATGGTGCGCGACTTCGCCGAGCGCGAAATCGCACCCAACGTCATGAAATGGGATGAACCCGGCACCTTTCCGTTGGAGCTCTACAAAGAGCTGGGCAAGCTGGGTCTGATGGGAACGATCTTCCCCACCGAATACGACGGCGCGGGCATGGGTTACGTGGAATATGTCATCGCAGTGGAGGAACTCTCCCGGGTTGACGGTTCCGTCGGAATCACGGTGGCGGCCCATACTTCACTGTGCTCAAACCATATTTTCCTTGCAGGCAATGAAGAGCAGAAGCGTAAGTATGTTCCTAAGCTCGCCACTGGCGAGTTCTTGGGCGCCTGGGGACTGACTGAGCCGGGCTCGGGATCCGACGCCGGCGGGGCGCGATGTACCGCCGTGCGCAAAGGCGACACGTGGGTGCTGAACGGCAATAAAACATTTATTACCAACGGCCATTACGGCGATGTCGCGGTCGTTATTGCAGTTACGGACAAGACCGCGCATACCCACGGACTTTCAGCTTTTATCGTGGAGAAAGGTACGAAGGGCTTTCGCGCCGGCAAGAAGGAGAACAAACTGGGTCTGCGCGCCAGCGACACCTCCGAGCTGATCTTCGAGGACTGCGAGATCCCCGCGGCGAATCTCTTGGGACAAGAGGGGCAGGGCTTCATTGACGCGATGCGGGTGCTGGATGGCGGCCGCATCTCGATTGCCGCGCTCGGGCTGGGTATGGCGCAGGGCGCTTACGAGGCTGCGCTGAGATATTCCAAGGAGCGCAAACAGTTCGGGCAAGCGATCAGCGAATTCCAGGCGATCAGCTTCAAGCTGGCTGATCTGGCAACCGAGATCGACGCTGCCCGTCTTTTGACGCTGCGCGCCGCCGCCATGAAAGACGCTGGCAAGAAGACGACGCTGGAGTCATCGATGGCGAAGCTGTTCACCAGCGAAGTGGCCGTCAAAGCCGCCAATGAGGCGGTGCAGATTCACGGCGGCTATGGCTTCATCAAGGACTATCCGGCGGAGAAGTTCTATCGCGACGTGAAGCTGTGCACTATTGGTGAGGGCACCAGCGAAATCCAGCGGCTGGTGATTGCAAGGCAGATACTGAAGAGTTGAGACCCATGTCGGATGCCGAGCTAACTTCCCTTCCTGAAGTTACCCAGGACGATCGCACGATGGCCGTCCTTGCTGAGGAACCGAATTCTTAACTGCCTCAGCGGAGCGAATGTACACAATTCGGCACTGCGAAGAGATGTCTTTTCCTCTCGGTGCCTCTCTATTTCTGTGGTTGAGACTTGGCTACGAATAATCACATCCCGGAATTTGTTCACCGCATACGCAACGGCGACGTTCGTGCGCTGTCGCGTGCCATCTCTGCGGTGGAGGACCGCAGGCCGGAATCGACCGCGCTGCTGAAAGCGCTCTTCCCGTATAGCGGGAACGCAGTTTTAATTGGTCTGACCGGCGCCCCCGGCTCCGGCAAGAGCACGCTGGTCGATCAGATTGCGCGCGTGTATCGCAATCGCGGCAAGACTGTCGGCATCGTTGCCGTCGATCCCTCGAGTCCTTACAGCGGCGGTGCGATTCTGGGCGACCGCATTCGAATGCAGTCGCACCACGCCGATCCCGGCATCTATATCCGCAGCATGGCCACCCGTGGCTCGCTGGGCGGGCTGGCCTCGACCACCGCCGACGTCGCCACCGTGCTCGACGCCAGCGGCCGCGATGTGGTGATGATTGAAACCGTCGGTGTCGGTCAGGACGAGGTGGATATCGTGCGCTTGGCGGACGTGACCCTCGTCGTTTTGGTCCCGGGCATGGGCGACGACGTGCAGACCATCAAGGCCGGCATCATGGAGATCGCCGACATCTTTGTCATCAACAAGGCCGATCGCGACGGGGCCGAGCGCGTGGAGCGCGAGATTCGCGCTTTGCAGACCATTACCCCGTCCCGCGCAATTGCCCTGCGCGAGGAGCAGCATCACCGCACTGCTCCAGGCTCGTTAGCGTCCAGTGGTTTTGCCGGCGCCGGCAGGTCAGCAACCGGTGCCATGGAAACGCCGAGTGCGGAAGGCCGCGATGTTCGCAAAGACGACTGGACTCCGCCTATCGTCAAAACCATTGCCAGCGAAGGCACAGGCATTGAGGAGTTGGTGGAAGCCATTGAAAGCTACCGCGCTTATTTGCAGCAAAGCGACCGTGCTCGCGCCCGCCGCATCGAAAACTGGCGGGAGCGGATTGCGGAGATGCTGCGCGATGCCCTTTTCCAGCGTGTGCTTGCCTATTATCTGAGCGAAGGCGAGGCAGCCCGTTATGCCGCCGAAGTCGCCGAGCACAAGCGCGACCCATACTCCCTGGTGGAAGAAATTGTCGACGAACTGGGGAAACCGGAATGAGTCAGATTGACCATCTCGGCATCGCGGTAAAGTCGCTGGCAGAGGCGAAGAAGTTTTACGAGAAGTTGGGACTGCACCCCATGCCGGAGGAAGCCGTGGAGGCCGAGCAGGTGCGATTGTCAATGGTTCCGGTCGGCGAGAGCCGCATCGAGTTGCTGGAGCCGACCTCACCCGACTCGGCCATCGCCAGGTTCCTGGCCAAACGCGGCGAAGGCCTGCATCACGTAGCGCTGCATGTGGACGATCTCTCCGCCACAGTCGAGCGCCTCAAAGCCGGCGGCACTCGCCTCATATCCGAGGAAATAAAAGTCGGGGCGGGAGGGCACCGGTACGTCTTTGTGCACCCCTCCAGCGCTGGTGGCGTGCTGCTGGAGCTGGTGGAAGACGCTCCCAAAGGCGTGTGAAGCAGTTCAGCTTTGCTGTTGCGCTCACCTGGTATTCAGCAATTTGTGAATCCGCGTAAACTTCGAACGTGCTTATTATTGCGATCGACACCTCGGGCCGTCACGGCAGCGTGGCCTTGTGCCGCGGTGACAAGGAAAGCTGCCAAACTCTGCAGCTCGCGCCCATCGAGGGCGGCACGTATTCCGCGCGCTTGGTGCCTATAATTTCGGAGTTGCTCCGGCAGAATGGTTTTGCCAAACACGATATTGAGGGGTTCACTGTCGTCTCGGGTCCGGGTTCCTTCACCGGCTTGCGCGTAGGATTGGCGACGGTGAAGGGACTCTGCGAGGTCCTGCAGAAGCCGCTGGCCACGGTCTCAATGCTGGAAGCTATTGTCGTAACCTACGGTAGAGCCGGAGAGACGGTTACGGCAGCTCTCGACGCCGGACGCGGTGAGGTTTACGTTGGTGAGTACAAAGTGGCTACTGGCGGCGCCAGCCTGGTGCGGGAGTACATCGCACCGCTGGAAACGTTTGCGAGGGAAGCAAGAGAACTTGCCGGTATACTGCTCACCCCCGATGCTATCGTCGCGCAATCCTTCCGGCTAGCTGGCGCGCAAGCCCGGCTGGTTACGCCACTCCAGGCCGACGCCATCGGGCGCATCGGCATTCGCAAGCTGCTGGCCGGCGAACTCGCCGATCCGGTTACGGTGGACGTGAACTACATTCGCCGTTCGGACGCAGAAATCTTCTCCGCCCCCAAGAGCTAAACTACGTGCTAATCCGCTCCGCCAGACCCGAGGACCTCCCGCAGATTCGCGCGCTGGAACAACAGACCGACTCTGCCGCCCATTGGAGCCAGCGAGAATACGACGCCCTGTTCGCGCCGGAATCCCCAAAGCGAGTAACGCTGGTCATCGCAGACGAAGCGCCTTCCTCTTACATTCACGGCTTTGTCATTGCCCGCTGCGGGCCCGACGAGTGGGAGGTCGAAAATGTGGCTGTGGCCGCCGATCAGCGTCGCCGTGGTCTGGCAAATGCCCTGCTGCGCAAACTTTTGCAGGAGGCACAGCAGGCGGGCGCTACTTCCGTGCTATTGGAGGTAAGAGAGCGGAATTCGTCCGCTCGTAAACTATATGAAAAACTGGGATTTAGCGAAATCGGTCGACGGAAGAACTATTATCGGGACCCTTCCGAGGACGCCCTGCTGCTGAAAATCTCGACTACACTTCCGTGACCAGATGGCTTGAAGTGCCTTTGCCCCTGTGCTAGCGTTTTAACGGTACGTTCTCCGGAGGTTTACTGAATGGCAACTCAGGTACGCGATCAGCTTCTGGCGAGCAACGAGGAATTTCGGCGCTTGGCCGATGAACATTCCCAATACGCGCAGCGCCTCGACTCTCTGATCCATAAGAAATATCTTTCGGAAGATGAAAAGCTCGAGGAAGTGCGGCTCAAAAAGCTGAAGCTTCACCTGAAGGACCAGATGGAGAGCCTAGAACAGAAGTTCCGGGCGAGCCAGATGGTTGTTTAGTAGCCATCGACCGCTGTAATGCGGCGGAGGGGCGCAGGCCTTTTCCGTCAAGGGGTAAGTGCACACTTGTAATAAGCACCTCTTCGTGACTCCTACCTTGTTGCTGTATCCTGACTTACACACGTTGAATCTAGTTGCGTAGGAGTTTGCCTTGCTCGCATTTTCTAAACGGCGACTGTACAGTGCCTTTGCTCTCACTTGCTCCTTTCTACTGTCCGTGGCGCTGTTCGCTCAGAGCAACCCCCGCGTCCCCACAGGCCTTTGGGATGGCGTCATTCAGAGCAAAGCCGGCGAGGTGAACTTCGGCGTTGACCTGCACGCCGATCCCGACGGCACGCTGCACGCAACGCTAGTCAACGCGACGGATCGCCAGCCCTTCAGCAGCGCAATCTGCAATGAGAAGGACGGCACGCTGACGCTGCGCATGGACTACTACGATGGCGTTCTTCTGGCCCACATGGTGTCTCCGCAACGGATGGAAGGTGAATACTCGCGCCAGACCAGCACCGGGATGGCGCACATTCCTGTGGTTTTGCTTCCACATCACGAATTGGCGGCGAAAAAGCCTTGGACGGGGGCAAGCCTCTCCGGCGATTGGCTCTTTAACTGGGCCGGCGAACAGGGGGCCGAAAAGACAACACAGGCAAATTTCCATCAGCAAAAGCTGGCTGAAGCCGACGGCAAAGTTCCTGTGACCGGCATCATCGAACCGGTCAGCGGCGACACCGGCCTGCTGCATGGCCATGTTTCCACCGGACCAGACGGCAGAACCCATTTTCACCTAAGCCGCTTCGACGGCATTCACGTGATGGCAATTGACGGTGAGTTTCTGCCCGACGGCAGTTTGAAGGGCGAAGAGGGCGGAATCGCCGCCTTGGACTCCTTCACCGCAACGCGTTCCAACAATTCTGCAACTGCCAACCCCAACGCTTTGGCTGAGACATTGACCCACATGAAGGATCCCGCCGAGCCATTTCGCTTCAGCGGGGTTGATGCCTCCGGCAAAAGCCTGAACCAGGACAGTCCGGAATTCAAACGCAAGCCGTTGATTATCGACATCTTCGGCACCTGGTGCCCCAATTGTCACGACGAAGCGCCGGTGCTGGAGAAGCTGTATCGCAAGTATCACCCTCAAGGATTGCAGATCGTCGGCCTGGCCTACGAATACGTGGATGACGCGGCGCGTGACCAGCGCCAGATCGCCATCTATCGCGCCAAGTACGGCTTAACATTCCCCCTGCTCCTTGCTGGAACCACCGACGAGGGACAGATCGCCAAGACCCTGCCGCAACTGGTGAACTTCGGCGCGTTTCCAACGTCCATCTACGTTGACCGCACCGGCCATGTGCGCGCCATCCTCGCGGGCTTCACCGGCCCTTCAACCGGAGAGAAGTATCAGGAGGTGCAGCAGCGGATGGATGAGCTGGCGCGGGAAATTGTGGGGCCGTCGAATTAGAGCCGCGGTCTGGGCGGCTCTATAATCAAACTATCGCATGGTCCGCGACGGGATCTATTACGGATTGGCGCTGTTATTCGTTGCCGTGCTGGTGGGCTGGCTGACAGTTCCGGCCCTGGCGGCCATCCCCTTGCTGCTGGGCGCATTTTTCCTGTGGTTTTTTCGCGATCCGGAGCGCAAAATTCCCGCTGTAAAGGGTGCTATCGTCTCTCCCGCTGACGGCAAAGTGACTGACATTTCCTGTGTCCAAGAGAGGGGCGAAGCACGGACGCGGATTAGCATTTTCCTCAGCATCTTCGACGTTCACGTGAACCGTTCTCCCGTCAGCGGCGTGATCGAGGAGGTACGCTACCAGAAAGGCAAGTTTGTCAATGCCATGAGCGCGGACTCCGCCGATAGGAACGAGCAGAACATTGTCATCGTCCGGAGTGACGCTGGCACCATCGTTTTCAAGCAGATTGCCGGCCTGCTGGCGCGGCGGGTTGTGTTTACCAAGAAGGCTGGGGACACGGTTGAACTGGGGGAGCGGGTTGGTATGATCAAGTTCGGCTCGCGAACCGACGTGATCTTTCCCGCGGGGGCCGAGATGAAGGTCCGCGTAGGAGATCACGTCAAAGGCGGCTCGACTGTGCTGGCGATCGCACCGCCA
>Ga0070737_10004488_pt1 | contig 13985 bp, 15 predicted proteins | sample Coa_R1_10_FD_66438 | JGI IMG/M metagenome (GOLD analysis project Ga0070737, IMG submission 66438) | Surface soil microbial communities from Centralia Pennsylvania, which are recovering from an underground coalmine fire - Coalmine... | ecosystem: Environmental > Terrestrial > Soil > Unclassified... | reverse complement strand
GGCCCTCGGCGTTCGCTTTGCTCAGGTCGCTGTTGCTGGCGGCCAGCACGCGGACATCCAGCGCGATTTCGCGGTTGCCGCCCACCCTGCGCAGCTTGCGATCCTCCAGCACGCGCAGCAGCTTGGCCTGCAAGTCGGGCCGCATCTCGGTGAACTCATCGAGCAGCAGCGTGCCGCCATGGGCCAGTTCAAAGCAGCCCTTGCGCGCCTCCTCGGCACCGGTAAAGGAGCCCTTCTCGTGGCCGAACAGTTCGCTTTCGATAAGATTGGCGGGCAGCGCGGCGCAATTGATTCCCACGTAAGGTCCTTCGCCGCGCGGAGAAAGGCTGTGAATGGTGCGGGCCACCAACTCCTTGCCGGTCCCGCTTTCGCCGATGATGATGACCGGAGCTTCGGTCGGCGCCACCTGACCGATCATCTCCATCACCTGCGCAATGGCCGGCGACTGGCCGATAATCGGCCCGTCGCCCAGCTTAAGCCACGCCGCTTGCGGCTGCCCAGCCAGACGCTCCTGGGTTCGCCGCATCAGCATTCGCAATTGGTTGGGCTCTACCGGTTTTTCCAGGTATTCTTCGGCGCCCAGCTTGACCGCCCTGACCGCGTCGGAGATGCCGCCCTCGCCCGAGATGATGAAGGTCGGGACCGACAGGCGGCGCGAGCGCATTTCGCTTAACACCCCCAGCCCGTCCAGCTTGGGCATCTTGATGTCCAGCAACAGGATGTCGGGCCGGTAGGTTTCCAGCATCTTGCAGGCCTGCAACCCGTCGACGGCCTCGGCCACTTCGAAATTCCATCGGATGAGGAGTTCCCTTAGCAGCCCCCTTACAGAAGGATCGTCCTCTGCAATCAAGATCCGCTTGCATTCTGCCATGACACCCGTGGGTGGCAACGAACCGACGCGGCCCGTCGGCGGGGGATTGCCGGCAAGCGCTCTGGATTGAAACGCCACGCCCTGTGAGCAAGCGATATGCCATGCCGGGCATGCGAAAATCTCGGCGGTTTTAAGGAGGTCAGAAGCGAACCGCTATCCATTCGTGTAAAATCTGCCACCGGCTCCTAGTGGCTGTGCAAAATTTGCAACCGCAATTTGCACGGTTCAGTGACCGCCCATGCGCCACTTCATCTGCGCGATCTCATCCTGAAGCTGCTTGATGTAATCCTGCTGCTCCTGAAGATGCTTGCGCATCTCGAAGGGGCTGGCATTGACCGTGTCCTGGCCGGTGGCTTCACTCCCATCCTCATCGTGCGACGCGCCCGTGCTACGCGTTGTCAGACAGGCTTGCAGGGGAACTTCCTGCTCCTGGCACTGGCGCAAGCGCGCGCGTTCCTTGAGCAAGCGCTTGATTTCTTCGCGTTGCGTGCGCAGCGTCTTTTCAAAGTCCTGCTGCTGCTGTTCCTGGGCAGCCTGATGCGCTAGCAGCTCGCGTGTGCCCAGCGCCGACGCGCCCCCGATGCCGGCCGCGGTGGCGGCGCCCGCGCCTCCGATCAGGCCGCCAACGGTTGCTCCGGCGATCGCGCCGGCACCCATCAGAGCGGCGGTGTCCATCGCCTTTTCGCCGCCGCGCAGCATGCATTGCGCGGTGGGATGATCCTCCAGCCGCACTGCCTCGCCCGTCACCGTGAGCTCGGTGCCGACGTCGTTTTGATGGGTTGCAACGTTGATCACTGCGTCGACGTCGTCCGGATAATCTCGGAGCGCGGCGGCGCGCAGACGCCGGGCCCGTTGCGTATGGTCCTGATCGACGGCGGCATCGGCGAATGATTGGTTGACGGTCACCGTGCCGAGGTCGGTGTAACATTCATCGGGTAAGCCCTGCGCGGTTACATAGATGTAGCGGTTGGCAGGGCGCGGGGGCGGCGGTGCGGACTGCCCGGCACATCCCCAAAACGCGCCTATCGAAAGCATCGCTATTATCGCCTCCCACGCCAGGTTTCCGAGCCTGCTCATGGCCGAATTCCTCGATACAAAGACTGCGTCGCCGCCCGCTTGATTCAAAATCAGCTCTGCCGGCGCTTGGCTGGACGAATGCGCCGGTCCAACGGTTGACGCGCCGGCCGCCGTTTGACGAGTCCGCGGGCGGTGCGTATAGCTTGCCAACTGAGCATGACGCGGCGCCAGACGCGCCGGCTGCAGGCGAACAATCAAGCGGCAGGAAGAATTCGTGCACGACACAATCGTATGGATCAGTGGTGCCACCGAAGGTCTGGGGCTGGGGCTCGCGCGCAACGTGCCTTATCCCGGCGCCAGAGTTGTCAACCTTTCGCGGCGTCAACATCCGGACTATGAGACCGTGCGGTTCGATCTCGCCGAACCCGCCACCTGGGACGCGGTCGGCGCACATTTTCACAACGAACTGCGGAATTTCAGGGGCGCCCGCGCCATCTTCATTCACAACGCCTACATGGGCGCGGTGCAGGGCTTCGTCGGCGAGGTGGACCCGCAGTTGTACCGCCAGTCGGTGATCGCCAATGCGGCCGCACCGCTCATCCTGGGCGACGCGTTTGTGCGCGCCTGCAAGCCCGGTTACGAGTCGGGCCTGGTGATGATCACCTCGGCGGCGGCGCGCGTGCCGTGGGAAGGGGACGCGGTCTACTGCGCCGCCAAAGCCGCGGCCGAGCATTGGGTGCGCGTGGTACGCCGCGAACGCAAGCAGCGCGGCAAGGGGCCGTGGGTGGTTGCGATCAGGCCGGGCTTCGTCGACACGCCCGCAGTGCATCGCTCGATCCAAACCGACCCCGAGCAGTGGCCCCTGGGGCCGTTTGTCAAGCGTGACCTGGAGGCCGGCAAGGCGTTCGATATCGACACCGCCGCCCGCAACATCTGGGGCGCGCTGCCGCCCGACCCCGACAAGTCGGTGCTCCTGTTCGGCGAAATGGTAACATACGACTGATACGAGCGCCGTTGCAGCGGCCTGCGCGCTTGTTGGCTTGCGAATCGATGGTGAACGCGAATGGAATACAACGTAATTGACGCTGACGGCCATGTCCTGGAACCGCCCGACCTGTGGGAGAAGTACATCGAACCCAAATACCGCGCCATCTGCCCCAAGCTGTTCATCCTGGACAATGGCGGCGAGATGATGCGGATCGAGGGCGATCGCGGACTCGACATCGGGCGCGGCAAGAAGCCGGTGACCTTTGGCGTCACCGGCGCCTTCGGTGCGCGCGAAGGTACCGTATCGCCCAGGATTCCCTACCTGGCGGGAAAAAAGGGCGGATTCGACCCGCACGCCCGCATCCCCGACATGGACGCGGAGGGCATCGACGCCGCCTTCCTCTATCCGAGCCTGGCGCTGTTTTTGGGCGCGATTAAGGACCCCGACTACGCCACCGCGACGTGCCGCGCGTACAACCGATGGCTGGCGGATTACTGCGCTCCCTACCGGGAGCGGCTGTTCGGCGCCGCGATGCTGCCGATGCAATCGGTCGAAGGCGCAATCGGCGAAATGCGTTTTGCGGCGAAGGAACTGGGTTTTCGCACCGGCTTTGTGCGCCCCAATCCTTACAATGGCCGGCCCTTGCACGATCCCGACTACTACCCGCTGTGGGAAGAGGCGCAGGATATCGGCTTCGCAATCGGTATCCATGGCGGCAGCGAGACAACCCAGGACACGCTCGCCATCGAGCGCTTCGCGCGGCGGGGCGGTGCCGTGCGCCATGCGGTGTCCCATACGTTCGAGATGATGGCGGCGGCGACCAGCATGATCATGTGCGGCGTGTGCGATCGGTTTCCCAAACTGCGCGTGGCGTTTCTGGAGTCGGGCGGCGGATGGATGGCGGGATGGCTGGATCGGATGGACCGCCATTTCGACGACGTCGGCATGAACGACACGCGTCTGACCACGCGCCCCAGCGAGATTTTCCATCGCCAGTGCTTCATCTCTTTCGAGCCGGTGGAAAAGACGCTGCCGCTGCTGGCCGACTACCTGGGTTCGACCAACATCCTGTGGGCGACCGACTATCCGCATCTGGACGGCTTTCCCGGCGCGCCCAACATGATCAAGGCGATGGGCCTGCCGCCGCAGACGCTGGCCAACGTGCTGGCCGGCGGCGCCAAGCGCTTTTACGGTTTGCAGTAAGAAGACGCCGTCAAGGCTGTTCAAATTCGGCCAGCGGGCCGACTTCCGAATCGCCGAGGTTTGGGCGGTTGCGCAGTGGACTCCAAAAGCATCCTGGTAACGCAACCCCTCCGCCTTAATCTCGCCAAGGACGGCGCGCATCGGCGCCGAAGCAACGGCGTTCATATTTAAAGTGCGGTCAAACCAGTGCAAGTTGCCTGCCCCGGAAGTGGGGCGTATCTATGGGAATTGGTCAGTCAAACCAATTCTGCAAGCAAGCAACAGCGGAGTTTTATCATGGCAGCGGCACCACGATTGGAAATTGCAGCCCAGGGGGCCAAGGATCCCAGGACCCTGGAGTTCCTTCGCAGCAGCCCCAAAAAGCTGCTGATCAACGGCAAGTGGGTTCCGGCCAGGTCGGGCAAAACCTTCGAAAGCCTCAACCCCGCCAACGAGGAGGTGCTAGCGGAGGTCGCCGAAGCGGGTCCCGAAGATATCGACGAGGCAGTCAAGGCGGCGCGCAAGGCGTTCGAGGACGGCCCATGGAGCCGCATGACGCCCCATCAACGCACCAAATTGTTGCTGAAGGTTGCCGACCTGATCGAACAAAATCGCGAGCAGCTTGCCGAACTGTCCTCGCTCGACAACGGCGCGCCGATCATGGGCGCCCAAGGGCTGGTGACGTCGGCTGTCGAGCTGTTCACTTACTTTGCCGGATGGCCGACCAAGATCTTCGGCGAGACCAATCCCTCGGCGCCCGATATGTTCAATTACACCTTGCGCGAACCGTTGGGGGTGTGCGGTCAGATCATTCCGTGGAATGGCCCGCTGATGTCGGCCTCCAACAAGCTCGCCCATGCGCTGTCAACCGGCAACACGGTGGTGCTCAAGCCGGCCGAACAGGCCTGCCTGGTGGTGCTGCGGCTGGGCGAGCTGCTGCTGGAAGCGGGAGTGCCCGAGGGCGTGGTGAATATCGTGCCGGGCTTCGGACCGGTAGCCGGCGCTGCGCTCAGCAACCATCCCGACGTCGACAAGATCGCGTTTACCGGCTCGACCACTACCGGCAAGGAAATCCTCAAGGCGTCGGTGGCCACGCTCAAACACGTCTCGCTGGAGTTGGGCGGCAAGTCTCCACACATCATCTTCGCCGACGCCGACATGGAGCCGGCGCTGAATTTCGCGGCGATCGGAATCTTCGGCAACACCGGCCAGGCCTGTATCGCCGGCTCGCGCATCTTCGTGCAGGAGAAGATTCACGACCAGTTTGTCGACGGCCTGGTGCAGCGCGCCAAAGCGCACAAGCTGGGCGCCCAGTTCGAGCCGGGTGTCACGATGGGTCCGGTGGTGTCCAAGGTGCAGCATCAACGGGTGTTGGGTTATATCGAAGCGGGTAAATCCGAAGGCGCCACGGCGCTGACCGGCGGTGGTCCGGGGCCGCAGCCCAAGGGCTATTTCGTACAGCCCACCGTGTTCACCCAGGTGCGCAACGACATGAAGATCGCGCGTGAGGAAATCTTCGGCCCAGTGGCGGCGGTGATTCCCTTCAAAGACGAAAACGACGCGGTCTTGCAGGGCAACGATACCACCTACGGCCTGGCGGCCGGCATCTGGACCCGCGACATCAGCCGCGCCCACAAGGTGGCGCGCAGGCTCAAGGCGGGCACCGTTTGGATCAACTGCTACATGGTGCTGGACTTCACGATGCCCTTTGGCGGCTACAAGCAATCGGGCCAGGGCCGCGAGTTCAGTAACCACGCGATCGAGATGTACACCCAGATGAAGTCGGTGTTCGTCAAGTTGTAAGCTGAGCGCGGCCCTGAGATTTTTCAGGGCGGTTAGTGCAGCGCCCGTGATTAGAGCCGGTTATGCGCGGTCGACGCGGCAGCGGCGCTGCGCGCAAACAACTCGCGTACCGCCTGCTCCAGTTGGCGGGTGAGTTTATTGCGCTCCGATGCTGCCAGGGATTCGGTGTCGATGGGTGCCCCGACTATCACGCGCATCGTGCGTCCCGGCCTCACCACCTTGGCGCCGCGCGGCATGATCGCCAGGCTGCCGCTGATCGCCATCGGCACGCACGGCAACCGGGTCTGCAGCGCCAGCCACGCCGCGCCCGGATTGAAACGGTGGACGTGGTTGTCGCTGAAGCGATGGCCCTCGGCGAAAAAGACGATGCACAGGCCGGACTTGGCCACGTCGATCGCCTTGCGCACCGCCTGTCCGCCCGCCTCGCGGTCGACCACGATATGGTTGCCATGTTTCAGCGCGAAGCCGAACACGGGGATCTTCAGCAGTTCCTTTTTCGCCACGAAGCGGATCGGCCGGGGAAAATAGGCTAGCAGCGCCAGGATGTCGAACATGCTCTGATGGTTGGCGACCAGGATGAAGGAGCCCAGGTGGTCGATGTGGTGCAGCCCCTCGAATTGCACTTTGACGCCCGCGGTGCGGATTATCATCCGCGCCCATAACCGGCCCAGCCACGCCACGCCGCGCGCTTGTCCGATCGCCCCTGACAGGGCGGCCGCAATCGCCAACGGGATGGTGTAGAGGACGGCAAGCAAGGTGGCCGCCGCCCCCCAGCAAAGCCGCAGCAACGAGTCGCCCTCTGCACGCGGGGGCGCTGCGGTCTGCGATGACTCGATGTTTTGCTCCATGAATGCTCAGGCCGCAAACGGGTTGGAAAGCCTTATACTTGCCGGGCCATGGGTGAGCAAGCCAGGGCCTTGCGTTGACACCTCTGCGAGCGGCTGGTAGACGAAAAACAGGGCTGATGGGCGGCGGACTCCGCGCTTGATTTGTTTACTGTCGGCTCGGCCGGTAACCGGATTTGAGGGCTCATTATGGAACACATCACTGGTTTGCAGCAGTTTCTCACGATCGTCACCGAGCCCGATAACATCCCGATCGGGATGATGATGCTGCTGGTGCTGTTTTTCACTTACGTGTCATTCAAGCAGGCGCGGCGCAACGACCAGTTGATCGAGCATGGAATGCGCGAGCGGATAATCGAGGAGATGCGCAAGTGACGCGGCGGCGTCCAATGGCAAAGCTGGATTAATCATGCCTTACACGATTATTGCCGAAAGCTGTACCGGATGCAGCGCCTGCGAAAAGCGATGTCCCACCGGCGCCATCTCGGGTGAATCCAAAAAGGTTTACTTCATCGAACCCGCGATGTGCATCGACTGCGGCGCCTGCGGCGTGATCTGTCCGGACGAGGCGATCATGAACACCCGCGGCGAGATCACCCACGTGCTCAAGCGTGCCGAGCGCCCCATCGCGGTGGTCCATCCTGACAATTGCAATGGTTGCGGCGTATGTGTGGATGTCTGCCCATTCGACTGCATCGCGCCGTCGCCGGAAAATCACGCCAATTACCTGGGCAAGGTGCAGGTCAACGAAAAGACCTGCGTGGGCTGCATGTTGTGCGAGGAGGTCTGCGGCTGGGACGGGATTTACGTGATGCAGACCGCGGAAAAGAAAGTCTTTCTCGAAGCGCTGGGTTACGAGGCCGAAGAAGCGGCCTGAGACTCAGGTTCGGAAAGCGGTTGCGTTACAGGGGCCGGCGTGGTGCGCTGGCCCTTGTTCACTGCGGCGGCCAGATTTCGGCTGCGCCCCGCCAATCCCTCCTGCCAGGCGGGAAACACCAGCGCGCCCGCCGAGAAGACAAACAACACCCCTTGTGCGCCCAGGCTTTGAACGGTGGGGAAGACGCCCAGCGCCTTGATTGTTGGCACATAGGGAACAAAGCTGGCGTGGACCACACTGGCTTCCTGGAGGCTGGCGATGCCCTGGCCGACGAAAATTATGGCCAGCCCATAGAGCAGCACCGAAGTGGCGCGAAAGAACGATCCCAGCGGAATGCGCACCAGGAACTGCTCCAGCGTGACGAATCCGATCAGCAACAGCACGCCCGCCGCCGCCATCCCGGTCCAAATCGCGTGTTGCTCGGCGCCACGCGCCGCGCCGCCGAGCAGGGCCTGGAAAAAAACGATGGTCTCCGCTCCCTCGCGCAGCACTGCCATGAACGCGGTGATCCCCATCGCAAAGGGCAGCGCGCGGCGCTTTGATTGCTCAAGGCTGGCGAACAGAAAATCGTGCCATCGGCTGGCCTGCGTCTTGGCGGTCAGCCACGAACTGACATAAAACAAGGTGCCGGCTGCGACCAGTTGAAAGACGCCCTCCATGGTGTCGCTGGCGTCGTCGGAGATCAGGGCCTGCACCCCAAAGGCCATCATCACGCTGGCTACGACCGCCAGTGCGGCGCCGGCGTAGATCTCGCGCACCCGCCGCCCCTGGCCCATCTGCTTGACCCCGGCGGCCAGAGCCACGACCACCAGCATCGCTTCGGTCCCCTCGCGCAGCAGGATGCCGAGAGCGTAGAAGAAATATGGCACAGGCGTTTGCGTCATCGTCGCCGACCTATTGAAATTGATTCTCAATTTAGTCCAGGCGCCTCCCCGCCGTCAACAGCCACGGATAGGTGCCCGGGAGAATTCCTTTGCCGGGGTCGGCTTGCCGGTCCGGGCGGCGCGGTGTAAGTTGGCCGTGATGGCGGGAGCAGGCATGCGGGCGCGCCGACGCATCCGCCAAATCCGTCCTGCGCGGGGCCGCGAATCGGCGGCCGGCGCGGGTTTTTTCATCTTTGAGCGCCAACCGAATCGGCGATTAAATCACGGACTTGATGCGCTGTATTTTTTGCAAGACCAGGACGCTCTTCCGCAAAATCTGCCCCACCTGTGCCAAGGTGGTGGCGATTGTGGACCGTGCCGCGGGCAAGGTCGGAATGGGCGAACTGGTGGACTTGTTCCGGGCCGAGGGATTGACCCGCGAGCAGGTCGATCGCGTGCTGGACACCGAAGTCGACAGCCGGCCCACGATTCGCGACCGCCTGACCTCGCAGATGGCCAATGCCCTGATGCAGGGATTGGGAATGCCCGGCCGCCAGTCGCCCGAGGATGTCCGGCGGGTACGCCTGGCCGCAGCGTCGGGCGCCGGAGCCGGCACCTGGAGAGCGGGCGAGAAGCCGCCCGGCGCGCAATGACGAGGGGAGAGAACCGGCGATGAGCAAGGACCGCAGCGACTTCGCGGTGATGAACCGGATGATCGACCACATCCGGCTGCTCATCGCGGTGGACGACGAACAGATCACGGTCAAGAAAAAGCTCGACGTGCAGGCGGCGCTCAAGGAATTCCAGGTCCTGCTCTCGGTGCCCGAAGAGCAACAGGAGCGGGCGCGAATCAAGGGCTATTACCAGTTGCTGTGCCGCGAGTTGGGCGAACACGGTGACGTGGACGCGCTTTTGAAATCGCTCAAAAACTACATCACTTACCTTTAGCTGGGCGGGGGCTTTGATGAGTATCCGCAGGATTGGAGTGATTGGCGCCGGTCAGATGGGCGCCGGAATCGCACAGGTGGCGGCCCAGGCGGGCCTCGACGTGCTGCTGCATGACGTCAGCGAGGAGGTCCTCAAGCGCAGCCTTGAGGGCATCGCGCGCAACGTCGACCGCATGATCGCGCGCGGGCGCATCAAGCCCGAGCAGCGCGACGCAATCTTGCGCCGCATCCGGACCACCGCGCGGTTGGAGGAGCTGGGCGACTGCGATTTCATTATCGAAGCGATCCTCGAGAACGAAGACGCCAAGATCGAACTGCTCAAGAAGCTGGATAAGGTCTGCCCGCCACAGGTCATCTTTGCCTCCAACACCTCTTCGATTTCGATCACCAAGATGGGCGCGCGAACCAGCCGCGCCGACCGCGTGATCGGTATGCATTTCATGAACCCGGTGCCGGCCATGCGGCTGGTGGAAATTATCCGCGGCCTGGCGACCTCGCAGCAGACCTACGACACCACCCGCGAGCTGGCCGAACGGTTGGGCAAGACCACCATGGTGGCCGAGGATTTTCCGGGCTTTATCGTCAACCGCGTGCTGCTGCCGATGATCAACGAGGCGATTTACACGTTGTATGAAGGCGTGGGGCGCGTCACTGATATCGACACCGCCATGAAGCTGGGCACCAATCAGCCAATGGGGCCGCTGGAGCTCGCCGATCTCATCGGCCTGGATACCTGTCTGGCGATCATGGAAGTGATGCATCGCGTGCTGGGCGACGACAAGTACCGGCCCTGCCCGCTGCTCAAGAAATACGTCGATGCCGGGTACCTGGGGCGCAAGGTCGGACGCGGCTTTTACAGCTACGACGAACAGGGCAATTTGATCCCGCCCGAACATTGACGCGCGGGCGCCCGCAGTCAAACCCGGGCAGGGCGGCGTGAGAAGGAGGCTCATGCATGACGGTTAAAGCCTTCATCCTGATCGACACCTCTCCGGGCAAAGCCAAGGAGGTGGTGCAAAAGCTGCGCGGAGTCAAAGGGGTTATTTACGCCCATACCGTCACCGGCCCCCATGATATAATCGCGATGGTGGAATCCGATGATGTCTCGTCGCTGGGCGAACTGGTGGTGCACAACATCCAGAGCGTCGCCGGAGTCAATCGCAGTCTGACCTCGATCGTGGCCGACTAGGCGCGGCCGTCACAGTATTGCAGCCGCCGCCCGCGGCGAGGAAAGATAGAGTTGGATACCCTCGCCGGCGCGGACCTCCCAAGCGGGCGGCCGGCGCTCCGACTCGCGATGCGAGGAGGCGGCGGAGGAAGGGAGCAATGGCGGAACTACCTGTAGTCAAGCGACTGCGCAAAGAGATGGAGAATCTCAAGCGCGAACTCACCGTTGACCTGCCCAGGGAACTGGAACGGGCCCGTGCCCATGGCGACCTGTCGGAGAATGCTGAATGGGCGATGGCCAAGCAGCGCCAGGAATTCTTGCGCGCCCGGCTGTCCAACTATGAGCTCCGGATTGCCGAACTGGCCCGCATCAATCTTGATTCGGTGCCCCGCGACACTGTGGGCCTGGGCAGCAAGGTCGAGGTTGAGGACCTCGATGAGGGCAGCCGCACCGAATACGAAATCGTGGTCCCCGAGGAGGTTGACGCCTCGCTCAACCGCATCTCGCTGGCGTCGCCGCTGGGCAAGGCGATGCTGGGGCGGGGCGAGGGCGATGACTTCGAAGTGCAGACCCCCAGGGGCAAGCGCTGTTACGTGGTCACGCGCCTGCTCACCATTCATGATCTGATCGCGTCGGACAACGGCAATAACAGCGAAGGCTAATCAGCGAACAGCCGCCGCCCTCCGATTGAAAGGAGCTCAACGCCGATGGCACTGGACTTGTTGATCCGCAACGGGATGGTGGTGGACGGCACCGGGCGCCCCGCCTATCACGCCGACATCGGCGTGGCGCAGGGCCGCATCGTGGAAATCGGCAAACTCAGCGGTCCAGCGCGCCGCACGCTGGACGCCTCGGACCTGGTCGTCGCGCCCGGCTTTATCGATCCGCACACTCACTACGACGCGCAGATCTGTTGGGACCCGCTGATTAGCTGCTCCTCATGGCACGGCGTCACGACCGTCATCATGGGCAACTGCGGCGTCGGGCTGGCGCCGTGCAGGCCCGCCGAGCGCGAGGTCGCGACCTGGGACCTGGTCAACGTCGAATCGATTCCCTTCGACGTGCTAAGCCGCGGCATCAAGTGGGAGTGGGAGACCTTTCCGCAGTTCATGGACGCCGCCGAGCGGCGTGGCAGCGCACTCAACCTGGGCTTCCTGGCGCCGCTGACTCCGCTGCGCCATTACGTGATGGGTCCCGAGTCCAATCAACGCGCCGCCACCGCCGAGGAGACGGCCCAGGTGCGCGCGCTGATCAAGGAAGCGGTGGCGGCGGGTGCGATGGGCTTTTCCACCAGCCAGGTGCCCAATCACATCGGCTATCAGGGCAAGCCGTTGGGCAGCCGGCTGGCCAGCCGCGAGGAGTTGCGCGAGTACGCCAGCGTGCTCAAGGAACTGGGCCACGGCGTGGTCGAGATTGCGCCGCGCACGGGCGGTGCCAGCAGCGAAGATTACGAAACGCTGGAGACGCTGCTGGAGGCCAGTGGCGGGCGCGTGACATGGCTGGCCATCATCAAACGCTATGACATTCCTGATGCCCACCTGCGGCTGGTCAAACGCCTTGAGCCGCTGGTGGCGCGCGGCGGACGTCCGCAGCTGCTGGCGGTGCCGCTCATCGGCGACATCGACCTGCGTTCCCCCTTCATGTTCTCACCCTATCCGTGCTGGAATCAGGCCTTTAATCAGCCCCCTGACGTGCAAAAGCGGCTGTATCGCGACCCGGCCTTCAGACGGCGCTTCCACGAAGAGCTCAAGCTCCACCGTAATTGGCACGGCAACCTGAACATGGTTTGGGTCAACGAAACCGCCAGCCCGGCGCACCAGCCACTGATCGGCAAGTCGGTGGCGGAGATCGCCGCGCAGCGCAACACCGACCCGCTCGACACGCTGCTCGACCTCGCGCTGGAGGCGGACCTCGACATGCGTTTTTCGGCGGCGCGATTCGAAGTCGCCGACGAGTTGCTGGGCGATCCGCGTGTGATGCTGGGACTGTCCGACGGCGGCGCGCACGTCGATCTGTTCTGCGACGCCGGCTATTGCACCGAGCTGCTGGGCACGTGGGTGCGGGACAAACAACGCCTCAGCCTGGAGCTGGCGGTCAAACGGATCACGTCAGAGCCGGCCGATTTCTTCGGCCTTAAGGATCGCGGCCGCCTGCTGCCCGGGATGGCGGCGGACTTTGCGATCTTTGACTTCACCACCGTGGGCTCTGACGCACAGCGCCCCGAAGTCCGCTTCGACCTGCCCGGCGGCGGACGGCGCGTAGTGGTGCCCGCGACCGGAATGGAATACTCGGTCGTCAACGGCGAAGTACTATACGAGCACGGCAAGCCCAACGACTGCCTGCCGGGCAAGGTTTTGCGCTCCGGGCGAGGCTGACCGCGCGAACTGCGCGAACCGTCAGGGAGGACCTTCAACCGTAACCACTGCCAGGCCGACCGGGCTTGACAGCGCGGTCGTCGCGCCTTGGATCATTTCCTCGGGCGGTTGATTGCCCGAGGAACCCGCCGGGAAAACCACGATACTGTCGCTCGCGGTGTTGGCCACTACAATCCGGCCGCCGGCATCAAGGGCGATTGCGCCGGGAGCGTGAAGCGTCGTTGCTGCGCCGCTGATCGTCCTGTCGGGCGCGACGTTGCCGTTGGCGGCGGCGTTGAAGAACAGTAGCACATCAGGTTTGCCACCGTCGTCGCTCACCAGCACATTGCCATGGCCATCCAGTGCGACCGCGACCGGTTTGACCAATTGGGTGAGCGGACCGGATATTGTAGCCGACGGCGGCGCGTTGCCCGACGCGCTTGCGGCGAACATCAGCACATCGGCGTTGCCGGTGTTGGCCACGAACAAATTTCCGCTGTTGTCGACGGCAATTCCCTGCGGTCCCGACAGCATCGTCGAAGGCCCCACGATCGTTGCCGTCGGCGCCGTGTTCCCCGAGTCCGTGCTGTTGAATATCACGATGGCGTTGGCGGCAGCATCGGATACATAAAGTTTGCCGCCCGTACTGGCCAGGCCAACTGGCCGCATCAGACCCGTGTTCGCTCCGGCGATGGTGGCGGCGGGCATCATGTCGCCGTTGGCCGCTGCGGAGTAAACCGTGATGCTCGCGATCTGAGGGTTAGCGACAAAAATCTCGTTATTGGTGATCGCGACGCTTTGCGACGCTCCCCCATCCAGACCGGTGTGCGCCCCGCTGATTGAGAGCTCGGGGGCGGTATCGCCCTGATCGCCGCGGTCGAAGGTGGCCACGCTGGGTTGATTTGGAACGCCGCCCGCGTCGCTGTTCACCACGATAAAGTGTGTATGGGTAACGCTGGCCCCGCCGCCGCCTCCCCCGCACGCCACCAGGGCCATGCATAACAAACACACCGATAGCAGCCGCGCCAGGCGCGCTTGCGGAATCCATAACTCCATGACTTGTCACCGAA
>Ga0070737_10004486_pt1 | contig 13989 bp, 12 predicted proteins | sample Coa_R1_10_FD_66438 | JGI IMG/M metagenome (GOLD analysis project Ga0070737, IMG submission 66438) | Surface soil microbial communities from Centralia Pennsylvania, which are recovering from an underground coalmine fire - Coalmine... | ecosystem: Environmental > Terrestrial > Soil > Unclassified... | reverse complement strand
CTCTGTGCAGGTGAAAATATATGGCCCGAGTTTATGAACTGCACAGAATTCACCCATGTGAGATGCATGCGATCCGGCCCCCGGATGACCGCGGCCGCGCGACCATCGGAGCATGGGCTCCGGCCGCCACGCCGCGCTCCGGCCGCCACGCCGCGCTCCGGCCGCCACGCCGCGCTCCGGCCGCCACGCCGGGCCGTCCCCGGCACCCGGGCCGGAGACTTGACCGAAAGAATCTTTAGCTATACGCTTATTTCAGGCTGTGAGGAGGCTGGCGATGGTCGTTGACGGGACCGACCTCGACGCGGAGTCGGCGTACAAGCCGCTGATCGGAGGGATCGTCCCGCGGGCGATCGCGTGGGCGAGCACGCGGCCCGCCGATGGCATCGACAACCTCGCGCCGGTTTCGTCCTTCGCCGCCGCCGGGCGCAAGCCGCCGAAGGTGTCGCTAACCCTGCAGCCGCGCTCGGACAGGATCACGCTCAAGGACACCGTCGTCAACGTCCGGGACACCGGCGAGTTCGTGACCAACATGACCACGCTCCCCACGCCAGCCAGGAGCCGCGGCTCATCCCCGGCGGTCACTTCGGCCCGTATCGCTCGCGGGCAGTTCGCGGAGTCAGGCTCCGCGGCGCTGTCCTGGTTCCGCGAGCATCCGGCCTAGCCGATGACACGCCAGACGACGACATGGCCCGCGACGGCACGCTACGGGCTCGGCCCGGCGCCCGCCGGCCTGGCCTTCGTCCAGGACCTGCTCAATACCGCGCCGGCCGGCAGGCCGCCCCAGCCCGATCTGCTCGGCGAGCTGGCCGCCGCGCAGCACTGGCTCGACGCCGCCCGCGCCGGATGGGCGGCCGCCACCGGCCGTGCCCCCGGCCCGGTCACGCTCACCGCTCAGGACACCGCGGCGCTGCGTGACTTCAGGGACTCGCTGCGCCAGCAGATGACCCTCCCGGCCGGCACTGCCTCCGCGGAGCCGCCGCTGCCCCAGCAGACCGTCATCCTCCGGCCTGACCTCTCCGGCCACGTGCACGCCGAGCCGCGGGGGGACGGCTGGCACGCCGTCGCCGCGCTGGTGCTGATCGAGATCTACCAGGCACAGCTCGCCGGCACCTGGCGACGGCTGAAGATATGCCGCAACCAGCGCTGCGCAAGCGCGTTCTACGACCGCTCCCGGAACAACTCCGGTGTCTGGCACGACGTCCGCACCTGCGGCAACCAGGCCAACCTGCGCGCCTACCGGGCCCGCCAGCGCTCTGCCCCCGGCGGGCGCGCGGCTGAAGGGAACTTATCGTGATCACCGTGACTGGCGGCACCGGGACGGTCGGCGCCGCGCTGACCAGGCGCCTGCTCCGCGAGGGCGCACAGGTGCGAGTGCTCACCCGGGACCCGTCCAGGGCCGCCGGGATCCTTGGCGGCGCTCGCGGCCTGGACCTGGTCCATGTGGACTTCGACGATCCGGACAGCCTGCACGCGGCCTTCCGCGGGTCGCGTCAGGCGTTCGTGAGCATGGGCACCAGCCAGCGTCAGGTCAAGGACGAGAAGGCGCTGATCGACGCAGCGACCGCGGCCGGGGTATCCCACCTGGTGAACCTCTCGGTCGGCGGGGCTGGCAGCGCCTTCGCCAGCAACATCCTGGAATGGCACACAGAGATCGACAGGTACCTCGCCACCAGGGCGCTGTCCCCCACCACGATCCGGCCCGCCACCTTCCTCGACACGATCCTGCGGGTCGCCTCTCCCTCCGTGATCGCAGGGACCTGGGGCGGGCACGCCGGAGACGGCAGGGCCGCGTTCATCGACAGCCGGGACGTCGCCGACGTGGCCGCGGTCATCCTCCTGGAAGGCGCGGAACGCCATGCGGGCAGGCAATACGACCTGACAGGCCCGGAGCCGGTGACCATGCAGGACCTGGCCGCGCGGTTTTCCGCCGCACTGGGCTTCACCGTGCGGTATCACCACCGCAGCCGTGCCGAGCAGCGCGCAGTCCTGGAATCAGCGGGACTCCCCGCGCTGCGCGTCGAGGTGCTCCTCAGCCTCGACGACCTGACACGCGCGGGGCTGTACGCCGTGCCGGCACCGACCACCCGCGCGCTGACAGGCCAGCAGCCTCGCCCCGTCGCGGAACTGGTCACCCAGCGACTGGCGGAACTCACCGCCCCCGTCCCCGCTCCCTGACCTTCCCGGCATCACCGCAGCACTCCGGCCCCGGGATGCCCGCCCCGGGATGCCCGGCACCGCCAGCCGCCAGAGATGGCTCACGACGCCGCGCCCGGCCGCCCGGCCGGGCGCCGAGGCCGGCCGGGCGGTGCCTGAGGCAGGGCAGGCACGAGCCCCGTCAGGGGCGAATATTTCAGGTTCTTCCGAACGGTTCCGTGGTGTCTCCCGCTGTCAGGCACCCAGGCCTGGATATGCGGTGAGCAGCGTTTGGCGGCGCCCCATGGTGGCCCCGGGTTGGCGCGCCGTCCGTGCCTGCTCAGCATGGCCTGGTACGGCTCGGCGGGAGTGGCGGTGCGTGCCTCGGCGTCGGCGAAGTCGGTGAGGCAGGCGATCGGCTCGTCGACGCTGGCCGGATCGCCGTCATGGCCGGGGTACTTGTGGCCGGCCACCACGTAACGCGGGTCGAGTTCTTTCAGCGCGGCCAGCGCGGCGACCCGATTGCGGCGCGCCGGCGCTGCCGGCGCGCCCGGCGAGGCCGCCGGAGCCCCGGATGCCCGCTGGCCCCGCGGCTCAAGGTCCCGCGGCTCAAGGTCCCGCGGGCCGAGACCAGGGCGTTTCACCCCCGCGGCCGCGCTGGGGGCCGGAGGCCGGTTCCCGTTAAGTGCCCGGCGGGCCCGGGTGCGGTGAGGCAGTCCCGAGCCGAGGTGCGGAAGGCCGCGACCAGGCGGCTGCGGTCGCCGGCCCGGGTGGCCAGGACGACGTGGCCTGGTTCGACGCCGTGCAGCGGGATCGCGGTGAGGTCGGGGCGCAGGCTGCCGTCCGGGAGGCTGCCCGGGATGATCGCCACCGCCTGCCCCGCGGCGACCAGTTCGTTCTTGTCCTCGATGGTTTCCACCAGGGGGCCGTCGGGTGCGGGGCTCCCGCCGGGCCGCGGGTCGATGCGCCAGTAGGCGCTCCAGGACGGGTCGGGGAAGCGCGGGACGGGCTCGCCGGCGATGTCGTCAAGGGTGACCGATTCCTTGCCGGCCAGCCGGTGGCCCACGGGCACCATGAGCATCCGGGGCTCGTCGTACAAGATGGTCACGTGCAGGCCGTCGGTCTGCAGGGGCAGCCGGGTCACCGCGGCGTCCACCCGGTGACCGAGGAGGGCTTGGCGCGGCTCGTTCCACGCCAGGTGCAGCGTCTGGACGTCGGCGTCCGGGTGCTTGCGGCGCAGGTTGCGCACGGCCGGGGTGACGATGAGGCCGGCGCTGTAGCCGATGATGATCCGGGCCGGCCGGGCGGCGGCCTGGGCGGCGGCGAGGGCCTGGGCGGCCGAGCGCAGCAGCGCCCCGGCGCGGGGCAGGAACGCCTCCCCGGCCTCGGTGAGCCGGGTGCCCTGCCGGCCGCGGTCCAGCAGCCGGGCGCCGACCTGGGCTTCCAGCCGGCGGATCTGCCGGCTCAGGGACGGCTGGGCGATGCGGAGTTCGGCCGCGGCGCGGCCGAAGTGCCGGTGCGCGGCGACGACGGTGAAGTACCGCACCAGCCGCAGGTCGACATCCGCCGCGTGCGGCCCCGAGCCGGACATACCTCGATGGTAATCAAGATCCCGGTCCCCCATGGCTGAAAGGTCTCTGTGAGCTGTACTGATGCCAGATGCGTATCACGTGGTCCGGAACAGGTCTTGGACCGCGGCGGGTGCCCGCCCCTAGCGTGAGGCCATGAGGCCGCCGCGGTACCGCGGCGGGCCAGCCCATTGCAGCAAGGAGCGTAACCATGCCCGTGAACAGCACGACCGAGGCCGAGGCCACCGTCCGGCGCTTCTATGAGGCGCTCAGCACCGGCGACACGGCACTGGCCGACCAGGCGCTGGCCGCTGACTGGGAGGCCATCCCCGCCCTGCGGACCGGTCCCGGGGCCGGCGGGTGGAAGGCGAGCATCGCCCACCTGCGCGGCGTGTTCACCGGCCTGACCGTCACGATCGAGGACGTCGTGGCCTGCGGGGACCTGGTGGCCGTGCGCTCGGTCAGCCGCGGCGTCCACGCCGGCGAGCTGCTCGGCGTTCCCGGCACCGGGCGCCAGATCGCGTTCCGGGCGGCGGACTTCCACCGCCTGGCGGGCGGCCGGATCGTCAGGACCTGGCACCTGGAGGACTACTTCGGCATCGCCACCCAGCTCGGGCTCACGTTCTCCGCGTAGCGAGCGCACACTCAGAACGGAAAGGCACATGGCACTTGAGGGAAAGACCGCGGTGGTCACGGGGGCGGCGCGGGGCATCGGGCGCGCGTACTGCCAGCGGCTCGCCGCTGACGGCGCCAACGTCGTCGCGGTCGACATCGACGACCCGGCCGGAACCGTGAAGGACCTTCGGGGCAGCGGTGAGAAACTGGGGCTGGCCTGCGACATCGGCCAGCCCGGGCAGATCAGCGCGGTCGCTGAGACGGTGATCGGGCGGTTCGGCCGCTGCGACATCCTGGTCAACAACGCCGCGATCTTCCCGGCCACCAGCCTCGGCAGCGTGACGGTCGAGATATGGCGCCAGGTGCAGGCGGTCAACGTGGAGGCGATCTTGCTGTTCGCCCAGGCGTTCGCGCCCGGGATGCGGGCCGCAGGCTGGGGCCGCATCGTCAACACCGGCTCGGCCAACACCCTGCTCCAGGGCCGCGACCTCGCCTATATGACCAGCAAGGGCAGCGTGCACGCGCTCACCCGGGCGCTGGCCAACGAGCTCGGCGACAGCGGGATCACGGTCAACGCGATCGCCCCGAGCGTCGTGGCGACCGAGGGATTCCTCGGCCGCACCAGGACCGCCGGGCCGACCGCCGCGGAGGTGTCCGCCCGGGTGATGTCGATGCAGACGATCAAGCGCCCCTCGGTCCCCGCCGACCTGGCCAGCGCCCTCGGCTTCCTGGTCTCCGACCAGGCCGGCTTCATCACCGGCCAGATCCTCCACGTCGACGGCGGCCTGACCAGGACAGGAGCCTGAACGATGGGCAGCCCGGGAAATGACAACGTGGTCGTGGACTATCAGGCGCACTGGTATCCCCGTTCCTGCGCCGAAGCGCTCATCGGGCGGTCCGGCTTCCCGGCGGCGGCCCGGCTGTCCGCGATGGGTGACGCGGGCATCGCCGTCCAGCCGGTGAGCCCGATGCCCGCGCACCATTTCAATATCGCCGGCAACCCGGCCGGGACGGCCCTCGCCCTGTCCCGCCTGATCCGCCCCGGCTTGCTCGACCGCCATCCGGGGCTGGAAGATCATCGCCGCGGGATCAGGTTGCCAAAGCGCGGAACCCGCGTACGTTCGGGATAATCGAGCGGGTAACCGACGAGGGGGCGGGGCACCGTGGGCCTCGGCTCCATGCGCTGTGCGGCGAGCCTGGCGGACCTGTACCGGTCGTCCGCCGAGACGATCTCTTACGCTTCCCGGCGGCACGCCAGCACAACCCCGATCACGAGGAGGCAGGCCGATGAGCAGCGGCCAGGAGCACGCGCACGAGATCACCTCGCCAGGACGCCCGGAAACCGTCGAGGTAGCCGACGGCGTCTACGCCTACGTCCAGCCGGACGGGACGTGGTGGATCAACAACACCGGGTTCGTCACCGGGCCGCAGGGCGTCTTCAGCATCGACGCGTGCTCGACCGAGCGGCGCACGCGGGCGTACCTCGCGGCGATCAGAAAGGTGACCGCGGCGCCCGTGCGGACCGTCCTGAACACCCATCACCACGGCGACCACACGTTCGGCAACGCGCTGTTCCCCGCCGCGACGATCGTCGCGCACGAGCGCGCCCGCGCCGAGGCGATCGCGTTCGGGCCGGCCCGGGAGCTTCCGTTCTGGGAGAACCCGGACTGGGGGCAACTGCCGCTCGAGCCGCCCTTCCTCACGTTCACCGACGAGATCGCGCTGCACGCCGGGGACACGCGCATCACCGTGCGGCACGTCGGGACGCCGGCGCACACCACGAACGACGTGCTCGCCTGGCTCCCGGAGCAGTCCGTCCTGTTCTGCGGCGACCTGGTGTTCAACGGCGGCACGCCGTTCCTGCTGATGGGATCCGTGGCGGGTGCCATCGAGGCGCTGGAGAAGACGGTGCTGCCGCTGCGCGCCCGCACCGTCGTGCCCGGCCACGGGCCGGTGTTCGAGGGCACCGCTCCCATCGAGGCGACGCTGGACTACCTGCGGTTCGTGCTTGATCTCGCCGCGCGCGGCCGCGCGGCGGGCGTGTCCCCGCTGGAGGCGGCGCGCGAGGCCGGCCTCGGCCGGTTCGCCGGGTGGCCGGACTCCGAGCGCATCGTCGGCAACCTCCACCGCGCCTACGCCGAACTCGGCGGGACCCCGCGCGGCGGCCCGATCGACGTCATGGGGGCGCTGGCTGACATGGTGGCCTACAACGGCGGCAGGCCGCTCACCTGCCTGGCCTTATCCCCTGTCCGCGGCCCCGTCCGTGGCGGCCGGCGGGCAACGGCCAGCACGCTGCGGGGCTCCCGCCTGTCAGCGGCGGGCCTGCGCGCCGGGAAGCCGGGAAGCCGGCGGGCTATGGCCCTTCAGGCGCTCGCGCGGACGATGTCAGCGCTCCCAGCCGAGCCGGCCACAGGGGAGGCGGCACCGGGTGAGGCGCTCGCCCGGCGCAGGAGACAGCGGTCTTCCGCGTACTCAACGATGGTCATGGTGCCGCCCGGCCCGGGGAAGACAGACCACCTGATACCTGGAACATCGGCGTGCGCACGGGTCCACCGGGATAGGTCCTGCTTGGTGGTGATATGCGTGACCTCGGTGATCCGGGTGATCACGGCGTCTCTCCTCTCGGGGAGCGCGGGTCAGCGCTCCGTGGTCATGGGGACCGGCAGTCCTCTCAGATGGCCTGCGGGCGGGGCGGCGTGTCCTGTCGGCGCACGATGCGACAGCGCTAATCGCCTGATCTCGCCGGAGGATGAGCCGGCGTGCCGCCGGCCCTTACGGCACGCGGCAGCCGTCTCCGCTGGAGACGGCCTCAGGACGGCTTCGGCGCCGCATCGCGGCAGACCACGCGCGACCGGGGGGGTTCGTATGGTCTAGACCGCTTTCGCCTCCCTACTAATATCAGATGCCCCAGAGGCGCGCGAACCCTCCCGTGGCGTACGGGGCAGCCGTGCACGCTGGGGCGGAACGCCGCCCGGGGTCCGTGGCAGGCAAGCGGAGAGCTACATCCAGGTATATATGGGCGCCTGCCTGCCAGCACCGGATCGCGGGGAGGGCGCCCGGAAGTCGGCGTGAGGTTGGCCACACGGGCCGGGCCCGACGGCCGGCCGCACCGCCCTGCCCGGCGGCCGGGTGCCGCACCTGCCCGATGACCGGAGTGGTCAGGTGAGGCGCCAGCCGAGAACGCTGCCCGCGCGGATGGCCGGCGGTCCGAGCAGGCCGGTCAGGTAGCGGCCGAGCGGCGACCGTTCGCCGGCGACCGCGACGACGGCGGCCGGGTGCCATGCCGCGAGCTGCGCTCGCATCGCCCCTGCCGTCGGAGGCGTGCGGGCGGCGCGGCTGGCGGCGGCCGCCCCGGCGGCGCCGGGCGATGACTGCGCCCATAGCTGGTTCAGGTACCGGGCCGGCGCGGACAGCCCGGCTCCGTCAGTCGCCGCCCGGCCGTGACGGTCCGGGCCCATGAAGTACCCGCCGACCATCGCGGAGGGCACGCCGCTGTCCGCCGTCCAGCGCAGCGGCTCGGTGAACGTGGACAGCGGGATGGGCAGCACGAGCACGCTCGCGCCGGGCGGCAGCCGGAGCCGCGCGAACGCGGTGCTCCAGCCGGCCGGCACGCCGGAGACGGCCGCGGGGGGCAGCGGGCGCGGCACGATCGGCGCGATCGCCGCCACCGCCGCGACGGCGACGGCCCAGCGGGCGGCGCGCTGCCCGGCGGCATGAGGTCCGCGCGTCGCGGGCCAGCGGGCCCGGGCCGCGTCCAGGCCGAACGCGAACAGCGCCGCCGCGGCCCCGTCGGCGGGAATCGAGAACCGATCCGGGATCGCGGCGCCGATGACCGGCAGGGTCTGGAGCCAGTACCAGGGCAGCTTCAGCCACGCGTGCTCATGCCCGCCGGCCAGCAGGGTGCCGCCGAGGGAGAAGAGTTCCAGCACGGCGAACGTCATCGCCACGGCGCGGACCGTCAGCAGCCGCCAGCGCCAGACTGCCGTCGCCGCGAGGGCGATGAGCATGGGCCAGCCCAGGTAGGCCAGGTACTCGGGAAGCTGGGCGTGGGACGCCGCCGCGAACGCCGCGCTGCCGCGGGTGTGCAGCACCATGGCGGACGAGGGCCGCACGAACCCGGCGAGGTCGTTCTTGTAGTAGTCCGGGGCGAACGGGCTGCCGTGCTGCCTGAGCGGGCCGAAGAACTGCTCCCACAGCGGGTAGCCGGCGCCCGCCGCGACCACCCCCGCGGCCGCGGCGGCGCCGGCCAGCACGGCGCCGGCCCGGGCCGGCACGGCGCGCGGCCTGCTGGCGGCGAGCGCCGCCAGCAGGATCACGGCGGCGACGGCCGAGTCGAACAGCAGCTCCTCGGCGAGGAAGACCTGGGCCGTCGCGAGCAGGCCGAGCCAGGCGCCGCACCGCACCGCGCCCCGCCGCCCCGGGCCGCAGCGCCCGGTCGCCAGCCGCAGGGCGGCGTCGACGATCAGCGGCGGCAGCACCGCGAACTGCAGGTCGTAGTGGCCCTGCGCGGACTGGACCAGGGCCGGCGAGAACCCGTAGATCAGCCCGCCGGCGGCGGCCGCCGCCGTGCCCGCGGCCCAGCGGCGGAGCACGGCGAACATGGCCAGCGCGGACCCGGCGAAGCCGAGCGTCAGCAGCACCGTCAGGCTGGTCTGCGGCCCGGCCAGCAGCGTCAGCGGCGCGAGCAGCACGCCAGCCAGCAGCATCGGCGTGTTCCACATGAGGTTGACGCCCTGCGGCGCGTTCATCCCCGTGGTAATGAGGCCGGGCAGCCGCAGGTGCGCGACAGCCGCCGCGTCGTACCGGAAGTACCAGGCGAACTGGTCGCTGTCGTAGGGGTTGGCGGCGACGATCCGGGACGCCGGATCCCGCCACAGCCACATGGTCACCGTGACCGCCGCGACCAGGTAATACAGTGCCGTCAGCCAGAACGTCCGGCTATCGCCGGACCGTGCCCGCGCCGCGGCGGGCGCGGCTGTCACGGCGGTCGTCACGGCGGGCACGGGTCCGAGACTAGCCAGCGGCGCCAGGCCGGCGGCGGTGTTCCGGCGATGTCTGCGCCGTTCCTTAATGTCCGCGCCGTTCCTTAAGGCGCTATCGCCAGGGCGGGCTGCCCCGGTGAACGGGCTGCCCCGGTGAACGGGCCCTAGGCGGCGCGGCGCCGGATCAGCCAGATGGTCGCGGCGCCCAGCAGCACCGACAGGGCGAGCAGCCAGCCTCCCTCGATGAGCTGGAAGTGCCAGAAGCGGCCAGCCGGCTGGTAGGTGTAGTACTTCAGGTAGCCCTGCTCGGCGAACCACTGCTGGACGGCCTGCGGGGTGGGCAGGCCGCCCGCCTGCCGGAGCCGGCTGCTGAGCGCGGCGATCTCGGCCTGGCTGGCGGGGGCGCCGCCGGGCTGGATCCACCACTGGGTGAGGATCCAGGGGGTGCCCTGCCCGGTGCCGCTGGCCGGGTTCACCAGGCCGACGCCGGTCAGCGCCGCCTGGTAGTGGCTGCGCAGCCAGAACACGGCCAGCGCGAGCAGTGCCGACCAGGCGGCCGCTGCCGTGACCACGGCCGGGATGGTCCGCCGGATAAGCGCCCCGGCGCAGACGCCGATGGCGAACGCGGCCAGCGTCCAGCCCGCGAAGACGACCCCGCGCAGGTCGAATACCTGCGGCGCCAGCGGGCTATCCTGGCCGAGCCGGAGCATCGGCTGGTAGTACCAGGAGAACACGGCGCTGACCGCCGCGGCCCCGGCGGCCAGCAGCACGCCGGCCAGCACCAGCCGGGCGAGCAGCCACCGGGTCCGGCCGCAGCCCTGGGTCCAGGCCAGCCGGAACGTGCCCGTCTCCAGCTCCCTGGCCACCATGGGACCGCCGGTCAGCGCGCCGGTCAGGACCGGGAGCACGGTCAGCACGCCGATGACGACCTGCGCGCCGGGGTAGTAGTCGTTGATGAAGACGGTCTCCTGGGTGGTGCAGGAGCTGGCGGTCAGCGGGGTGCAGCTGTCCAGCCCGAAGCTGGCCAGCGCCGAGCGCATCTGCAACCCGGAGACCAGCATCCACGCGCAGACCCCTGCCAGCAGCGCGGCGACCGCGCCGAGGGCGAGCCGGTGCTGCCGCCAGCTCACCCAGGCCAGCGTCCGCCACGGCACCGGCCGGGCACGCGACGCCGCCGCCCCGGCCGCGGGCGCGGTCATGGCGGTCATATCGTCACCTCCTCGGGCGCGGGGTAGGCGGCCGCGCCGGGCTCGCGCAGGTAGCCGAGCACCATCTCCTCCAGGGATGCCGCCTCCCGCCGCCAGCCGTCCGGCGGTTCGCCGGCCTCCTCGCCGGAGGCGACCAGCACGCGGGCCCGGTCCCCGTCGCCGCGGACGTGCACCACGGGCAGCCGGCCGGCCAGTTCCGCCGCCTGGCCGGCCGGGCCGGTGTATACCCGGTGCCCGGCGAGCAGGGTCCTGACGTTCCCGGCGACCTGGAGCCGGCCGCGGGACAGCAGGATCAGGTGGTCGGTCACCCGCTCGAGCTCGGCCAGGACGTGCGAGGACAAGATCACGGACAGGCCGTCCTGGGACGCCGCGCTCATCACGGTGTCCATGAAGTCGAACCGGGCCAGCGGGTCGAGCATGGCCAGCGGCTCGTCGAGGATCAGCAGCCGCGGCCGCCGGGCCAGGGCCAGCGTCAGGGCGAGCTGGGCCTGCTGGCCGCCGGACATCCGCCGCACCCGGCGGCTGAGCGGGATGCCGAGCTCGGCCAGCCGGGCCTCGGCGCGCCGCTGGTCCCAGCGCCGGTTCAGGCTGGCGATCACGCGCAGCGTCTCCCCCACGGTGAGGTTCTGGTACAGCGGCGCCTCCTGCGCCACGTAGCCGACCGCGTCCAGCGCCGCGGGCGACCCGGCCGGCTCGCCCGCGAGCACGGTCGCGGTGCCCTCGGTTGGCTCGATCAGGCCGGTCAGCAGGTTCAGCAGGGTGCTCTTGCCGGCCCCGTTATGGCCGACTAGCGCCGTCACGCTCCCGGCCGGGAGCGCGAACGTGCAGTCCCGCAGCGCCCAGGTGCCCCGGTACCGCTTGCCGAGGCCGCGGGCTTCGATGATGTTCATCCGGGCCCTCCTCCCGTCAGTCGCCCGAGGTCATGAACCCGCGCAGCGACGATGTGCAGGTCCCGTCGTAGATGTAGGGCTTGATCGCGTCCTCGTTCATGTTCTGCGGCGTGATCGCGATCATCGGCGTGCGCACGTACGGCACGACCTTCTTGTCGGCGACCGCGTTGACCGCCTGGTCGACCGCGGCGGCGCCCTCCGCGGCGGGCTCCTGGGCGACGGCAAGCTGGATGGTGCCGGCGCCGAGCCCGGTCATCTGGAACGGGCCGGCGTCGAACGTGGCCAGCTTGACCTTGCCGGTCTTGTGCGCGTTCCCCAGCGCGGTGATCGCACCCTGCGCGGTGCCCTGGGTCAGCGCGAGCACCGCGGCGAGCCCCTTATCCGTCGCCAGGTCCCCGGCCACCAGGCGCTCGGCGGCGGCCGGGGAGTCGGCGGCGTCAGACTGCGCGGCCAGTACCGTGACCCCCGGGTAGCGCTTGGCCATCTCGGCGCGGAACGCCGCGATCCGCGCCGCGGCTGACGGATCCGCGTCCGGGGCGGTGACCACCGCCACGCTGCCCTGGCCGCCCAGCATCCGGCCGAGGTTGTCGGCCGCGATCCGGCCGCCGTCGGCGTCATCGGAGGTGATCCGGGATGCCCCGATGTTCCCGTCGGCGACCGAGGTGCCGGCGAACACCACCTTGGTGTCGTTCTCCTCCGCCACGTACAGCGCCTGGGTCAGCGACCGGCCGCTCCCCGCGCCCCCCGAGACGAGCGACGCGGCGGCCCCGGCCGCCGGGGAGATGATCAGCGCATCCGGATTGCCGACGATCACCCCCTGCACCAGCGGCAGCTGCGCCGCCGCCGAGTCCTCCGCCGGCCCCGCCACCATCAGGCTGATGCCCAGCTTCCGGGCCTCCACCGCCGCGCCGCACTCCATGGACAGGTAGTAACTGCTGTCCTGGGTGGCCGTGATCATCTCGATCGTGGTGTTGGCGCTCACCGCCGATATCCCCGCGTCCGCCGCGCCGCACCCACTCAGCGGGGCCGACAGCCCGGCCGCCGCCACGGCCATGGCTACGGCACTGGTAAACGTTGCATGCCTTTTCTTCATCGCATTCCCTCGCCCTGAACGGGGTTATCTGGCGCATCGCGGAAAGATACCGATATTCCCCGCTGACGCTGCCGGATACGCCGGATTCACGGCCCCCGGTGACAGGAGTCATGCCGGGGACGGTGTGTCCTGCGCGGATTTGCCCGCGGCAGGACACACCGCGCGGCCGCGGCTACATGCCGGCGCCGTTTTCCTTGTGCCCGTGACGGCCCTGGGGGACGCTCCTGTCGTAACCGCCCCAGCGCCTGCCGCGGCCGGCGCCCCCGGGCACGGTGGCCCGCTGCCGGGCGATCGTGTAGGACACCGCGGTGGCGACGCCGTTGCCGTCCGTGGTGACCGTCACGGGGTTCTTCAGGCCGAAGTTCTGGCAGTTCAGGTTGGTGAACGAGGCTGCCAGCCGGGCGCCCATGAAGGTGGCCAGGTTGTTGCCGGTCGCCGGGACCGGCGAGGTGAAGCCGGCCTCCTTGGCCATGTCGAGCTGGAGCCTCGCCGGCTGGAGGTTGACCATGTTCTGGCAGTACGCGGCCGCGTTCTGTTCCTTGTTGGCGTTGCGCGGCAGCAGCGGCTGGTCGGTCAGCATCCGGTAGGTGTTGGTCTTGCCGATGCTGAACTGGCCGTCCACCAGCAGCTGCGGGTCGTTGACGGGCAGCAGCGCGCGGTCGTTCCGCTGGTTCACCAGCGCGCTGAGGGCGTTGAGCGCCTGCGAGCTGTCCATGCCGTTCGGGCTGGTGGCATCCGCCGCCATGAACGGGGTGCAGCCCAGCGCCGGGTCCACGAAGTGGGCCAGCAGCCCGTCGTCGCTGCCGTTGGCGAGCACCATCGCGCCGCCCATCGCGTTCTTGTTCGCGATGGTGTCCTGCGCGGTCTGCCCGTTGCCGTTCAGCAGGTACTCGGAGATGACGTTATCGCTCTGGTCCTGGTCAATCAGCTGGAAGCTCTCCGTGGACTGGCATGCCTGGCCGTCCGTGCCAGTGCCGAGCCGGGGGATCCGCAGCCTGCCCCGGGCGATCTGGAAGTTCGCGTCCGCGTAGAACGCGGCCGCGTTGCACGCCGAGGTCTGGGCGATGATCGAGTTCCCGAACGCGTCGATGCACCTGCCCTGGAACGCCCCGGGGCCCTCCAGCACCAGGTTGTTGCCGTTGAACCCGATGTCGATGATGACCTGCGCGCCCCGCGGGATCCTCGGCACCAGGGGCGCCACCGCGGGCGTGGTGCCCTGGGTGACGACCAGCGGGTCATAGATCGAGAGCTGGCCGTTCGGCGCCAGGATCGTCGACTCGACGAACGCCTCCTCGTTCGGGTTGGCCTCCGAGCAGCCGTCGCCGAGCTGCCACGGGGTGGCCAGGCCCCTCGCGCTAAGCGGGTTGGGCGGCACGATCAGCGTGCAGTTCAGGCTGTTCGCCGCCTGCGCGGCCGTCTGGGTCAGGCTGATGGCGTTGCCCATCGGGTCGACCGGGTCCGCCTCCGCCAGGTCGGGGCGGCCGGCCTCGGGGTTAACCG
>Ga0070737_10004485_pt1 | contig 13990 bp, 9 predicted proteins | sample Coa_R1_10_FD_66438 | JGI IMG/M metagenome (GOLD analysis project Ga0070737, IMG submission 66438) | Surface soil microbial communities from Centralia Pennsylvania, which are recovering from an underground coalmine fire - Coalmine... | ecosystem: Environmental > Terrestrial > Soil > Unclassified ... | reverse complement strand
ATTTGTCTGATTTGTGATTCTGATACTCGCTCGGATGGCGAAATGCTTCAAAATCGTGAAGGGGCCTAGTGGTAGAGTCCTCCGCCGGTTCGCGGCGGGCGGCTCAAGTCCGGCAGACGCATCAGCAACCGAGCCAATGCCGATTGGCTGTGCGTGTCGGTCCGCATCATCACTTCGCCGAGATGGCGACGCACGGTGAAGCCGCTGATTCCAAGTTTCGCAGCAATCTCCGGCAGATCGTTGCCGCGGGCAAAGGCTACCGCGACTTTGGCTTGCGCTGGGGTCAATCCGAAGGCTTTGCGCAGCCTCTCGACCGACGGCTCGATAACAGTATCGAGATCGGTTAGGCAGACGATCACCCGTGCCGGCGTGGGGAAAAGGCCGACATCTCCAGCCCGGCGGCACGGCATGATCTCGATCACGTAGGGCCGCCGTCCCGACCGGCGCGGGACGCCGAGGCTGCCGCCGACGGGCGGGTTGCCCGCAATGGCCTGACGGATCAGGCGGGCGAGTTCGCGTCCCGCGCCCGGAAGAGGCAGAAGCGGGGATGAACACCATCGGCCGACCGACGGATCAGATCGCCTACCGCATCCAGGTGCCGGAGGGGGAAGAAAGCCTGCTCGGCGCGGCGAAAGGCGCGCCGGCGGGAGAGCTTCTGATCCGCTCGCCCTTCGGTATGCTCGGCTATCTCGACAATCCGGAACTTACGAACGCGTCTTTTGTCGATGGCTATTTTCGTACCGGCGATCTTGTCCGCGAACGCGCTGATGGAAGAGTGGAAATTGTCGGGCGTATCAAGGAGATGATTTCCCGCGGCGGAAACAAGATTGCGCCGGCAGAGATCGAGGCTGTGCTTTCCACGCACCCCGCGATTGCGCAAGTTCTCTGCGCGGGGGTTCCGGATGCAAGGCTTGGGGAAGCCGTGCATGCGGCGGTGGTGCTGAAGGCGGGCGCAACGGTGGAGGCCGAGGCCATTCGCGATTGGTGCCGAGGAAAAATCGAGAAGTTCAAGGTGCCCGACAAGATTCACATCCTCGATGCGCTGCCGACCGGCCCGACCGGCAAGGCATCCCGAGCGGGTATAAGAGTTATTGCGCAACGTTAACGAGGATCAGCCCTGAAACCGCCATTATAAATTCAGGATATCAGCATAGACCAGTCGTTGCTGCTGACTTCCAGCGATGTCTTTTGTGAAAGTTTCGAATTCTTTGATAAGCAACCGGAATGGCCGTGTCCCTCGTGGTGCGGGAAGCGTGATTTGCGCTGTCCACAGGGTATCGGGGCCACCGAACGTGTGAGAAGTCAGCGAGATCGTCGATAGCGACACCCACGCAAGATCGCCCCCTCCAATGGGCTGCGTTTGCAACGTTGCGGTCATCGCTGCCGCGCCCGGTCCGCTGTAGGTCAGGCCGTTGACAGCGAGCTGTATCGAAGTTGGGTCGACAGGGTCAAAGGTGATGCTGGCCGTACGGTCAGGCATCAATTGGGCGAAGTCCGCAAGCACGACGCGTGACAGATGCGCATCCGGAACGGATTGGGGCTGATAACGGGCGAGCGCCAGTCGCACGAACGGAAAGTATGCCTCTCCCATATCCATTTCGATGTCACAATACCAAAGCTTGCGGTTATGCTTATCGTCATAGGATACTTGGTGCCCTACGGCGGTGAAGGGAAAGTTTGGCGCCTCTTTTAGTTCATCTAAGGTGAGGCCCGTACCGACAGCTACAGCCTTACGAAAGTGCTCAGGCAGGGGCATCGCTTGTGAGGGAGGCGCCGATGCTGCCCAGATCGGATCCTTGCCCCATTGCGTGACATACCCCTTGAGAAAATCGGGAATCGACCAGGCCTCAAAAGAGGATTTGGGAGGAGGTGCGCAGCCCCAAAGAATAGCGGCGAGCAACTCGCCCTCCCCCGATGAGAACCAGGGCCGATCAAGATAGACACGCAAACCGCCGCCTAAGCGTTTGCTCAGCGTCCATGCTCCTTCGGTGGTCGTTTCCCAACCGAAGGACGGAATTACGTAAAGCAGTTTAGGCGCAGCTGGGCGCGCAGAGTTGAGGATCGATACCGTCACCGGCTGGGACGTACGTGTGATATTAGCCGGATCCGACGTTAATGTGTCTGGAAAGTATTCTTTGAAACGCGTCGTCGCCACCGCCGTGTAGGTTACGTTACGATGTTTTGTATCGTGAAATTCGTGCTTGCTGCTGAAGTGTTTGGTGGAGAGTTGTGTATCATCGATGACGGCAACCGTGTCGCCAGGTTCGATGGGCACTTCGAATGCACGCGCCGAACTCGGCAGCAACACCGGCTGGGGGTTGTCGGAGAGATCATCGACGAGATCCGTCCACGCCGCTTGAATATCCAGCTTGATTGTGCTTTTACCGCTGATTGGAAACTGATCTGTGAGCGTTGCGAAAGTTTGCCCAAGCATCTTCGTCGCTTGCAGATCTTGAAACTCCGGTTCGATCAGCGGCTGTTGAACCGCGTGAACCAACGTTAAAAGCCGCGGCGGCGTAAGCATCCAATGCCCGCCATTCAGGGCCAGAGTTCGAAGATCGGCTAGCTTCGGCGGATTTGCTGCCTCAATCAACGACCAGATCTTCATCGTTGAGAGCATGTTTGCAGGCTTCGTCGTGGGGTCATCGGTTAAGAAACAGCTCATGGCGACCGTAATGATTTCGGCTTTCGGAAGGTAGACGCGCAGTACCCGCTCTGTGGCCGTTTCTGTGAACTGCGGACTGCCAGAGCCTTCATCGAGCACGAGCCGGAACGGCATTGTATTTGGCCAGACGCCGCTGAAGGGCACTTTCGTGACGGAACCCGCAGCCGCTCCTGGAAGGGTCGCGAACGCCGCTCCTGGTGCGAAGGGGTCGGGGAGGTACGGAAGCGTCAGCTGGGCTCCGGGAAACGGAACGGGTTGATCGGGATGCGCAGGATCAGCGGCGAAGGAGGCATCCTTGCTCACCAGCATGCCGTACAATGCCTTATCCGGCGGCCCAGCAGGCGTATCCAGCATTCCGTGCGTCTCGGCCATCGTTTCGCTGGTCTTAGGCGGCGCAATGTGCCGCTCTGAGACGGATGCGATGTGCGTATTAAAGTTGCTCCGGATGACGATCCGATCGCCCGATTCACCGGGGGTACTCACAGGGTCCAGCGCTTTCCGCAGAACGATGGCAGGCGCCGCCACCGGCTCGTATCGCAGATACGGTATCGGCTGCGGCGGAAGATTGTAGACTTCATCGAGAAGCGCATCGTGGGCAAAACTGTTGCCGGCGAGATCCACTGCTCGGGCCCGGAATTGGTAGTAAGCGCCGAAGCGCAGCCGTGGTAGCGTTCCCTTCTGCACAGTGAAAGAGGTTTCGAGCTTCATCGCCGTAGTCGCGGGATTTGCGGGCGGTTGTGGAGTAGAATCCGAGCCTATCGTATTGCCGGCCCTGGGCGCGCAAAGGCTCCAGCCTGCCCAGCGAAACAGGGATTCGGGAAGTCGAAGATCGGTGGTCGTTCCGTCCGCAGACTGACTGGTCGCGACTGTCACAAACCCCTCGTCGGAAAACTGCAGTGTCAACGGCCCATTCAGGAGTTTATAGGTCCCGTCGCGCAGGCAAAGGGAATGCCATTTTCCGCTCATCGAATCCCAGACATCAATCCGGTAGCCGCGAGTAACGTCCTCAGCGTGCAGCGCGAAGCCAGAATTCTGTGGGCTAGCAACGATTGCAGCGTTATTATTCTTTGCTGCAGCAAGCGTGTTAACGAGCCGCATTGCCCGATCGACCCGCGTCACGGAAAAACCCGCTGATCGGAGAGACGGCAAACCATAAATGGTTGGTGTATCTATCGAGGCCTTCGCATCACCAAAGGCCAAGCGCGCTAAGTTGTATGAGAAATCCAGCGCCTTTTCGCCTGCACCATCGATGTCCATTTCCACGACATCATACTGATCCGGACCGGAGAGAAGCAGCATACCGTTGGTCACGTCTGACGTCGCACTGGTCGCGGCTACGAAAAGCTTCCTCACCGTATCCAGGCTGTAAGCTGTCCACGGGATCATCGGCGGGGTTCCCGGCAGGCTCGGGTGCACGCGCACATTCGAAGATGCCGGCACTCCTGCCATGGGAACCTGGAGATCGATCACAAGGCCGAGAGCCCGCATCAGTTTCGGGTATTGGCCAAGGCCTGCCACTGCCTTGTGGAAGTCGACATCCGGCAGCTTTTGTCGCGGGAGTGGAATAGCATTGCCGCCTCTTGGGTCGGGCGCGAACCTCGAAAGAAATTGGTGCATAAGCCGGACCTGCAGAAAGTCCGTCTTTGGCGTTCCAAAGTTGGACGGCACGGCCTTAAGCTCGCTCCTCAAGATCCTATTGATCCCATCCTCGAGGCCAGCTTGCTCATCCGAATAGATGGCGATCTGGTCAAGTCGCACAAGGCTTGGCACAAAGGGATTGAACCCAAGATCCGCAAGGCTTGGCTTTTGCTGCGCAGATCGGACCGCAATCGTCTGATAGACGTTCGTCAGGAAAGAAAACACTTTCTTTGTTGGAAAAGACCGGACAGGCAGATCCGACCGGTCAGGGAAAGCATATGAGTTAACCGGAAAAGCACGGTCGAACAGCGCCATCCAAGCGGTTGAGTCGAGGGCAGGATTGCCAGGTTCGACCACCTGCATTGCGGGCACAGTTGGGCCGCCTTGGAATTCAACCGTAAAGCTAAGTGCTCTGACCGTCTCGGGCCAATTCAAGAATTCCGGAAACTCGGCGAGCGTGCCAACCGCAGCGTTGGTAATAAGGCGCGGTGAAACAAGAACCGATAGCCGCAATTGGTCGCCTGCCGCAGTGAAGCCGTTTGGCAGTGCCGTCCACATGATATTTTGAGTGCTCATGGCAATTCCGCCCTTTTTATGCGGCGAACGAATCGCAGTAGTAATTCCAGATCGATGATGTTCCTGGGGGATCGCCAGGCAAGGCCGGGATCAGGTCGGCGAATGAGACTTGCGGGTCAGCGAATTGACGGCGCAACGTTGCAGAGACTGACTCGCTGAAAAAGGCCACATGCACTTCGATTGTGACCGTGGCCTCGCCGGCAATGTTACAAGGCGGGCCAAAGTAATAGGTGAACCCAAGGTAGAATTCGACCGACACGCTGATCAAGCCGATCACTTCAAGTGATCCGCCGGCGCGAAGATAACCGGTGAGATGGGAGCCCTTCGCGAGCATGTCATACTTCAGATAAACGCCGGCCATGATATGCACGTTGCCGCTCGCCACGACGACGTCGATCGAGACGTTCGCGCCGACTTCGATCGACGCCTCGAGAATCTCGACACCGTCTGGGCCCACGGTGATCCCGAAAAAGCCGCCGCCGCCAAGCAGCGACACGGTGATCAGGAAGGGGTTCTCGCGCTCACTGAAAGAGAAACGAAACCGAAGGGGATTTGGCGTGAAGAATGGCAGGGTTAGTGCCGCATTAAGGCCGATGTTTTCGAGACTAAAGACGCCAACGCCGATGCTTGGAATGGGCAGAGTGTAGCCCGCAGTGATGCCGCCCGGCGTGACATCCAGACTTGGCGGATCTTGAAATCCGTTGGAAGGGATGAATTTCTGGAGTGCGTTCAAGAAGCTCAGGTCACCGAGAAACTGAATTGCGGTACCACCGGCCGGCATGCTTGCTGTGACAGTCAGCTTTTGTAGAGCAGGGGCATCGAACGCGATCTGGTTGATCGTGATACCGATAACTTTGGCAAGCGAAAGGGTAAAGTTGTTGAGTTCCCCGTGGATGCTGACCTGCGATGAGCCACCGCTGAGCGACACTACGATCGTTGCCTTCAGCACTAGTGCAGTTGTCAGATCGCCGTTAAACGTAAGGTGCAGGAAGCCCGTTGGGTCATGATAGTCCTGCTTCACGGCTGGCGTAAATTCCAGCTTGGTTGTAATCTGGGTAGGCAGTTGCTCGGTGGTCAGAATGGGCGCCGTTTTCGCCGCTCCTGTGACCGCATCGATAAGGTCGGCAATGCTGATGACGCCGAACAGCTTTGCGCCAAGATCGCTGAAGATATCGTGCGGGTCGAACGTGCCGTTTGCGACATTATTCGGATTTGCACCGCTAACTGTGCCGAATTTGCGCGACAGGCCAGATACCATGAGGTTAGGAGTCGCGACACCGCCCGATTGTTTGCCGTTGAAGCCCACCGGTAGCGGTGGACCCGCGTTCTGGGCGAAAACTTCGCCAGGTCCCATGCCGTTCGTCACGTAACCCGGAAAATATTGAATCGATAAGGTGCCCGAACCACCAGTAAGCTGTTGAATGGCGGGAACGATGACATCCGCGCCATCCATTTGTGGGTAGAAGGGCGCATTGCTGATTGGTGATGGGGTGGGCGGCTGCGCGCTGAACGTCAGCGTGCTTGTGGGGAGCGTCGTATCTCCTGCGTTGTTGGGCGGGGCGAACGCGATTTTCTGGCCGGCCAGATCGCGCGTCCCCGTGCCGGAACTATTGTATTTTGTAATCGCGTTCGCAAAATCGCCCCCTCGCTCGACGAAATATAGCGGCGCGGAGAATTCCGACGTCTGCCCTTCCCAATCGGTCCCGATGATGTGAAAAAGGAAGCTATTCGGGCCCGTTGTCGGGAAGAAAGAGTATCTTCCGGATCCGTCGACGGCCGGTACCACGTCCGGCGTCACCAGAGTTGTGATGGTAACCTTCCGATATGGCAGGCTGCGCTGCTGAGCATCAGCGAGAGAATCGTAGGATACCGTCGGCTGGCGCACAATAACATAGAACTTCTGCCGAAGGTAACCGGTCGTGGGGCCATTGGCGATCGACTGTAATTTGCGCTCAGTGATTTTGACCAGTGAGGCGGCGTTACCGAACGGGAGCAGAAATCCTGCATAGACAACGCGCACATAATTGTCGCGGGCCATGGAGGCACGATGCTGCCACTGCTCGACGCTGAAGATCGCATTCGGTCCTATCGGAAGCGGCTCCGGCCAGTCGCCAAACAGCTCTAACCACGCTCCCAGCGTAGTGAGGAAGAGCTTGTCCGCCCTAACGGAAATCGGTGTATAGGGCAGCTGCGCAACCCCTGGGACCGTGAGCGTGAGCGTGAAATCGGATGAAAGCCGCACGATCTGATCGCGATCATTGGGATCGAGCGACATGCGGAACGGCGCACTCTCCGGGTCTACCTGCGGCGGGAATGTCACAGGATGACCCGGGATGGCCCCTGGGCTATAATCGGGCGACCAAACGGCGCGGATCCTTCGCTCGATCGTCTCGTCAGCGACGAATTGAGACGCCTCCGGGATACGGACTGCGAGGCGAGTGTGCCAGAGTTCAGTACGGTTGCCCAGCGTGACCGGCGCCGTGGAGTGCGCCCATGCCCCTGAATAGTTTGGAGAAAGGAAAAGACGCCACGGCGCCTCAATTGCGGTTTCGGTAGCCAGCGGTTCGCGGATCGACGGCGGCGGCGAAATTGGCGGCGGCTCCGGCTCACCCTGCTGATAGGCATCCGGCATTTGCGCCACCGGCACGACGCTTTGCTCGAAATTCACCCAATTCAGGAGGTTGTCCAGCGAGTAAGGCAACGCATTCGTGCCGGCGGGGAAGCGGAACGCGAGACGGCTCGGCCCCGCCGCCCTTGCGGGTGCTATGATTGGGAAATTCGAGCTTCCCGGTGTCTCTCCGGAGATAGTCTGTCCAGCGGCATCCGGCCCGTAGTCTTCGAGATAGGCCTGCTCACTGATATTTTGCGGCGCGTCGAACTGAGCCACAAGATAAGAGGGCTGGCTCGGGTCCTTTCGTACGAGTTGCGGCGGGATGCCACCGCCAGCTTCCAACGCCAGATTGAAGAAGAAAAAATCAAGCGAGAGTAAATCTTCGCGCCGCACGAGAGAAACGCCGAAATCCGGTAGCGAAATTCTACGGCGTCCGGGAACTTCCGGTCCGGCGATGACGCCCCACCCTGGCGCCGCCCCAGGCGAAACGACAAATGGGAGCAAGGAACCCACGATTGGAAGTGGCTCAGGGGCCAAAGTCTCGCCGGCCTTTGCAGTCATCGGTGCGGCCGCCAAGAGAAGAGCGGGCTGACACCGTAACGAACTCACATCACCCTTCAAGGTATCGACTTCAAACCCGAGCAAACCTGGTGGGTCGCCGACCTGCAAGATGAATCCATCCACCACGAGCCATGCCGGGTTGGGCGCGAAGTGCGAAGTCAGAAATGTCTGATCTCCCTGGGAATGATCGGCCGAGGTGTCAAACGCAATTGCGTATGTCGGAGAGTCCAAAGCGAGGGAAAACGGGTTGCCGTCCAGATCCGTAATGCCTCCGGCTACCGCCAGCGTCAGTGCATCGGTGCGCGTCGATGAGGCGAGCAGCTCGCGCGTGGTGTCGCCAGTCGGACCCTCGCCAGTTTCGATGTCGATGCGGCCAAACAGGCCGTCGGACGCCACGAGGTTGCCGATCGGAAGGCTGGTCACTGCAGGGGTGAGGCTCCACGTATTTGTCCCCGCGATTAACGCGAGGAGTGTGCGTTTCAATTTCGGATGAGCGCTGAGGCTTGGGTCGGTTGGAAAAAGCAGCCTGATGGTAAAAGTATCCGTCGGAATCGCCGGGCCCAAGCCGCTGATCGTGGCAATATCCTGACCGCCAATCTCCATGAGCCAGTTTGGCGAAAACCGTGCGTGACCGGTGCCCGATAAGGCCAGCTTGGAGGTCGCACCAAGCGGGCAGACATCGCCGGTCACGGTAACCGATGAATGCATCGGTTGGACGCCCGCAAGCCAGTTCTCGAGAACCACTTGGGCATGAAAGCCGCCGAACGTGAAGGTAAGGCTGGCAGGCGTTCCGAATGGGCCCGTTTTCTCGATGACGCACACGAAGTCCGCGGGAAGCTCGGTTCCCGGAAATCGCGCGCCCGTTAGTGTAATGGTTGCTCCCTGTTGCGGGGTGGGATGTATGGTGAGAGTTGGCGTTCCTGCGAACCGGTTAACGTCGATCACCCACCGGGGAATGCCGTTCAGCGTGAAGGTAATCCTGCCTGGCCCCTGAACCACTCCCAGTCTTCCTGGGGGCGTTCCGATCGGCGGCTGTTGCGGCAACGAGACTATGCCACGCGCCAAGGCGGCAGCGCGCACGGCCGAAAGGTTTAGCCGCCCTGCCATTGCCCCTCCTTAATTAGGCAACTACTGTGAAGAGCCCGTCGGCCTTAGCCGGAGATCCGCTGCCAAACAGAATTGGACCGGCGGGAGACAGTGAAAGTAAACGCTCTCAGTTGCTTCACTAAATATTAATTTAAGAAAAAACACAAGTCCTTTTAAGAGCCCGCGATGCGTTGGTCGACATTCTGCGCGGGCTGGCAGATGGATCAGGCGATCGATCGGCCCCTGGACGAGATGGCCGCGCGCGAGCTCGCCGACTTTCGCACTGGCGCCGGCGCGAACAAGCGGCCGGTGCTGACTGGCGGGTTCTCCAACCGCCCCTCATGGGATCGCATCCTCGTCGCCGTCTTCCACTCTGACAATTGTAACTAGATCCTCAGCACCCCTCTCCTGCTGACACAAATCCTTTGACGTTGCCCATCTCCGCCGATCTCGTCGCGCACGAAGGCCCTAACGTGGATTTTCCGAGGGATGTCCGCTCCGTTGGTATGCTTTTTCTAACCTTCGAAGGCCGTTTTCGTGCCATCCCCGCACTCATCGGCTGCTGTGAGGCGTTTGGGGTGAGCAGAACCCGGGATCCGGACGTCAGAAGCAAAAATAGCAGAAAATAGATAAAATAAAAGTTCTTCATCGATGGGCGTAAACTAAAATCTTTCAGAAATCTCTGTGCCGGGAACAACAAAATATTCAGCCCGGGTGTTGCCCCAAAAGCGGTCCCGGCGCGGCCCGACCCAAGCTGAAGCTCGATGCCGCAGCTGCCGGCGGAGGGCAAGGGCCCGATCGCGCTTGCGCAATTCGGTTTGACCCGACGTGACCACGCCTTTCACGTCCAAAACCCCGAAGCGGTTAGGCAGACTCGGCCTTGCGCAAAGCTCAGGCCAACTCGCCGCGCCCTGCTGAGAATCTTGTACAAATCATGAAATTTATAAGAACGAGGATAAGAGCCGCTTAGTTATGGATATACAAAATAATCTTGATATTTTAGGGTTATGCCGATTCCGTGGTGACATTACGAGCGAAAAATCTGTATAATAGGTTGTATCGTTCTAGCAGCACGTGGGCGTCGGAATATGTCGATTCGCACAAAGCTCTCTGAAGAGCAGGAAACCCAGCCGCACAGGGCAGGAAATTCAGCAATGGGGAGCAGTGCCTCCAGCGAGCCGCGTGTGCCGCTTATGCGCTCCTCAAACATCCGCACCCTGGCCGAGGCGGCATATACTGCGCTTCGCCGCGACATTCTCCATGGCAAGCTTGAGCCCGGAATGAAGCTTCGCGCCGAAGCCCTCAAAGAACGCTATGCCGTCAGCAGCAGCACCCTGCGTGAGGCGCTGACCCGCTTGATCGGCGATGGTTTGGTGATTTCCGAGGGCCAACGCGGGTTTCGCGTCGAATCGATGTCGGTCGAGGATCTCGCTGATCTGACCGCAACGCGCAAACTTGTCGAGGTGGAGGCCCTGCGCCAAGCGATCGCACTTGGCGATGAAACATGGGAAGCCGGGATTGTCGCGGCATTTCATCGGCTCTCGCGCGTGGAGGAACGGTTGGCTCTTGAGCCGGCTGAAACGCTTTCCGAGCAATGGGAAGCAAGGAACCGGGAATTCCATGAAGCGTTATTGGCGGGCTGCCCGTCTCGGTGGCTGCACTTCATGCATCGGGTGCTCTACCAACAGGCCGAGCGTTACCGTCTGATCTCGCTTAAAACGCGGACTATTCCGCGTGATGTTCACGCCGAGCATCGGGAAATCAAAGAAGCGGCTCTTGCGCGCGACACAGAACGCGCCTGCGCTGCCCTTGGCGAGCATATCGAGCGCACGCTTCATGTTTTTCGCGAGCGCACGAAGCAAACGCCGTCATCAGAATAAATCTGATCGCATGCGTCTGTAAGCAGGGCAAACGCCGCGAGAATTTCCGGGTTTGAATGGCGGGTCACGCCGCCAACCGGAACCCAACGACACCCAGGCTTTGAACCTCAAGCAGAACGGAATCGCCCGCACGCACCGCGAGTGCCTCCGTGACCCCGCCGGAGAGGACCACGCTGCCTTCCGGCAAGGCCTCTTCACGCGCGGCGAGGTGGTTGGCAAGCGCCGCCACCGCTGCCGCCGGATGGCCGAGCACCGCTGCGCCGGCTCCGAAGGCCCGCGCTTCTCCGTTCACGGAGAGCACCACGCCGAGAGTGCGGAGATCGAGCCCCGCCACCGCCCGCGGCTGGCCGCCCAGGGCGAAGCGAGCCGCCGAAGTGTTGTCGGCCACCACGCTCTTGAGGTCGAATTTGAAGTCCCGGTAACGACTGTCGATGACTTCGATCGCGGGGATAACGAACTCGGTCGCCGCCAGAACCGCACCGACATGCACGCCCGGACCTTCCAGCTTCCGCTTCAAGACGAAGGCGATCTCCGGCTCGATGCGTGGATGGATCAAGGACGCGGCCGCAACCTCCCCGCCTTCGGGGATCGCAAATCGATCAAGAAGAAAACCGAAGACGGGACTATCCACCCCCATTTGGCGTATTTTGGCTACCGAGGTAAGGCCGGCCTTGAACCCGACCACCCGCGCGCCTTGGGCGATGGCAAGCGCCCGCCAGGCGTCCTGGATCGCGTAGGCATCCGCCCAGTCCATCTCGGGATGGCGATCGGTGAGCTTTTCGGTATCGCGCACTTCACGGGCGCAATCGTCAAGATGCCGCGCGAGTGCCGCAATGGTTGCGGGATCAAGTGCCATGTTTGAATGATCCTCAGTTCGTTTCGTTTGCCCCTCAGTTGATCAGCCGCAAAATCTGCTTGCGGCCGCATACGCAAGACCGCTCCCCGCTCAGGCGAAGCGGATGGCGGCGCTGCCGATCCCGCCGAGCGAGACACGGAAGCTATCGCCCGCCTTGACCGCGATCATGGCGGCGAGCGAACCCGAGAGGATCACCTCGCCGGCCTCCAGTGCTTCGCCGAAAGAGGCAAGCCGGTTCGCAAGCCAGGCCACGGCGTTGAGCGGCGAGCCGAGCGCTGCCGCGCCGGCGCCGGTGGCAACCACCTCGCCGTTCTGCTCAAGCACCATGCCGACGGTGCGGAGATCGACCACATCGGGTCGAACCGCCCGATCCCCGAGCACAAAGAGGGCTGAGGACGCATTGTCCGCTACCGTATCCTGGATCTTGATCCGCCAATCGGTAATGCGCGAATCAACAATCTCGAAACAGGGCATGACGAACTCCGTGGCGGCAAGGACCATCGCAGCGGTCACGCCCGGCCCGCGCAACGCCCGCTTCAGGACGAACGCAATCTCCCCCTCCGCACGCGGCGCAATCAGGCGGCGGTGTTCGATCGTCTCGCCGTCGCGACAGGCCATGTTGTCGAGCAGAACGCCGAAATCGGGCTCGCCCACTTTGAGCATGTCCATCACGGCACGCGATGTGACCCCGATCTTCTTGCCGACCACCCGCGCCCCCTCGGCCCGCCGACGGGCCAGCAGCTGGCGTTGCACGGCATAAGCCTCAACGAGGGTGATTTCGGGATAGCGCTCGGTCAGCGGCGCAACAGGACGTGCCTCGCGCCAAGCGGTGTCGAGCTCCGCGCCGAGGCGATCGATGGTCGCTTCCGTCAGACTCACAACGTTTCTCCTTCTTTTGCCAGCGGTTTCGGTTCGTCGGCAGTTGCCTCGGCGAAGAAATCACCCACCAGCCCGTTAAAGCGGTCTGCCCGTTCGATTTGCGTCCAGTGGCCGCAGCGGCCGAAGACATGAAGATCGGCCCGCGGGATCCAGTTTGCGAGCGTGTGCGCGTTGCTCAGGGGGATGACTTTGTCCTCGCGCCCATGGATAACCAGGGTCTCGTGCGGGAGCCGTCGGATGTCTTCCTCCCGGCTGGCCAAAGCTTCCACCCATCGTTGCCGCGGCGGCGGGAACATGGCGGCGAAAGCCTCCTGAAAACCGGGCCGAATGCTTGCCTCAAAGCGCAGCTTGGCGAGCTCGTCGGTAACCAGTCTGCGATCATAGGCGAAAATATCAAGAAGACGGCGCATGTTCTCGAGGGACGGCGTGTAGCCCCACACCGCTTCGAGCCCGGGGGTGATAGGAAAGGAAATGCCGACGCTTCCCATTAAGACCAAGCGGCGCACGCGCGTGGGCCTCCGAATGGCGAAAGCAAGCGCAAGCCCGCCACCGAAGGAATTGCCGACGAGATGCGCCTGCGCGATGCCCAACGCATCGAGAAATCCCTCCAAATGCTTAAGCCAGCGCGGCATGTCATAGACATTGTCCGCCGGCCTCTCGGTGAACCCGAAGCCCACCATGTCGGGCGCGAGCACCCGGAAACGCCGGCCGAGCGCCGGCAGCACGAGCCGCCAATTGGCCCAGGCCGACACGCCGGGCCCCGAGCCGTGGATCAATACCACCGGGAAGCCCTCGCCTTGCTCGTGATAATTGGTGCGAATTCCGGCTGCGACCACGCTCTTGCCGATTTCAGGATTCTCGCTCATGCCGCACTCTCATTCGTCAAACGAAACATCGTTTCCATACCTTCGAAATCCCATTTACGGCAGATGCCCTTCGCCCGATCAGAGTTTTATGCAAACGTTCTTGAGTTCCGTGTAAAATTCGAGCGAATGCACACCCCCCTCGCGGCCGATCCCGGATTTCTTGGCGCCGCCGAAGGGGGTGCGCAGATCGCGCAGGAACCATTCGTTCACCCAAGCAATGCCGACCTCAATGGACCGCGCCACACGGTGGGCGCGCGTGAGGTTGGTGGTCCAGATGGCCGTGGCGAGGCCATAGTCGTTGTCGTTGGCGCGGGCGATCACCTCCTCTTCCGCGTCGAACGGCATGACCAGCGCGCAAGGCCCGAAAATCTC
>Ga0070737_10004484_pt1 | contig 13993 bp, 17 predicted proteins | sample Coa_R1_10_FD_66438 | JGI IMG/M metagenome (GOLD analysis project Ga0070737, IMG submission 66438) | Surface soil microbial communities from Centralia Pennsylvania, which are recovering from an underground coalmine fire - Coalmine... | ecosystem: Environmental > Terrestrial > Soil > Unclassified... | reverse complement strand
CCCCTCGACCGGCAACACGGTCACGATCACCTTCCCCGCCACCAGTGACCGCTACGTGCGGCTGAACTTCACCGCCAACACGGGCTGGCCCGCCGGCCAGGTCTCCGAATTCCAGGTCTGGAACAGCTAGCCGCACCTCAGGCGGTGCCGCCGGGTCCGCGGACCCGGCGGCACCGCCGCTGTGGTTGTCAGCCGCCCGCCGCGAGTGGCCGCGATTCCCGGCGGGCGGGCGAGGGCGCGTTCGGCGCAAGCCTGGTTCTCCTGGGGACAATCGGGTCATGCCCAACGTTCCCGAGGACCCTCCTGAGCTGCTGAACAACGACCCGGCCGGGTTCGCCTGGGGGGTGTGGCACGACCGGACCCCGCGGCTGGTAGCCCAGATCCGCGACGCACACCCGTACTCCCCGGCGCAGCGGGCCGCGCTGGACGCGCTGCTGGCGGAGATCACCGGCGGCCCGATGCTGCCGCCGGCGCCCGGCTCACCGGACGGTGACCAGTGGGCCGCCTGGGGCGCGGAGTACTTCGGCCGGCCGTGGCTCGACGCGCCGTTCCTGTGGTCGGAGTCCTGGTTCTTCCGGCGCCTGCTGGACGCGGTGGGTTACTTCGCCCCCGGGCCGTGGCGAGGCGCCGACCCGTTCGCCGGGCTCAAGGCGGCCGAGCTGACCGATCCCGCGCTGGGTCCCGGCCTGGCGGCCCTGGACGGCCTGGAACGGCTGCCCGCCGCCGAGCAGGGTCAGGCCAAACTGCTGGCCGCCCTCTGGGGCAACCGCGCTGACCTGGGCTTCCGCATCGGCCGGACCGCCGCCGAGGCCCCGGCCGCCGCTTCGCTGGTCGCCGACGACAGCGCCGCGCTGTGGGCGCTCCTGCACCCAGCCGCCCACGTCGTCGTGGTCGCCGACAACGCCGGCCGCGAAATGCTGGCCGACCTGGTCCTCATCGACCACCTGCTGCGGCACGGCCTGGCCGCCAAGATCATGTTGCACGTGAAACCACACCCGTACTACGTCTCCGACGCCACCGCCGCGGACGTCACCGCCTGCCTGCACCGCCTCGCCACTGCGGGCGGCCACGCGGCGCGGATCGCCCGGCGCCTGCGCGCGGCTGCGGCCACCGGCGCCTTCGCCCTGGTGACGCACGCCTTCTACTGCGCGCCCTGGTCCTACCACCGCACGCCCGCCGGCCTGGCCGCCCAGTTCGCCGCGGCCACCGTGACCATCCTGAAGGGCGACCTCAACTACCGCCGCCTGGCCGGCGACCGCGCCTGGCCGCCCACCATCCCGTTCGCCGCGGTCACGTCCTACTTCCCGGGCCCGGCCGCCGCCCTGCGCACCCTCAAGTCCGACGTCGTCACCGGCCTGGCCGCCGGGACCGTGGCGGCGCTGGACACCGCCGGTCCCCGGTGGCGCACCGACGGCACGCACGCCCTGCTCCAGGTCTCCCCGGCCTGAGCCTGGTCAGTGCTGCACGAAGGTGAACTCGTAGTACTTTTTGTTGGGGGCGTACTTGTCGTACACCCGAATCGTCTCACCATCGTTCACGTCGGCCTTTGTGTAGCCCAGCTTGACGCCGTTTACCTCAATCTTGCTGCCGCCGTCATCCTCCAGCATGACCACAGCCCTGCCGCTGGACTCGTCGGTGGTGATGAAGAACTCGAAATCCTGGCCCAGGCTGCTCTTCTTTGCCCACGGGAATCTTGCTGTCCGGCGGGTGATCACGTTGTCCCTCCCCGCCTGCAGAGTGATGTCACCGCCGGTCCACCGCAGATAGCACGGCGTGCTGATGACGACCGGCTTTACCGTCTTCACGCCTTTCGCCTGGGCTTTGTACGGCTTCGTCGTGGAGGTTTTCTTCACCTCTTCGCCGTCGGCCGTGGTCCGCTTCGTCTGCACCTGGGACCGGTCGGTGGCACTGGTGCCAGCGGGCGCCGCCTGAGTCAGCTCGAAGGTGGCGACCGCGTCCATGAACTGCTGGAATTCCGACAGGGCGGTTGCCACCGAACTCACTTTCTCCGCCGGAATCCGGAGATTTTCCAGTATCTCAGCCTCGTCCGGCTTGCCCTCCACTGCAGCCTTGAACACAATCTTCGTAGCCACCGCGCCCAGCGGATACTGCTTTTTCATAGCCGCGCTGCCCGAGAAGGCCGGTTTGGTCTTACATATGTCGTACCATGACTCAGCGCCGACAGTGGCCTCGACCTTGATTACCCAGGTATCGTACACTTTGGCCAGGAAATCATCCGCGTCATCGGCCAGGCTGGCCCGGTACATTTCGTACATGGCAGCGCCCATCTTTTTGGCTGCCGCCTTGACCGAGTCGTCGAAGTCATGCTGACTGTTGGCCGCGTGGGTCAGAATACTCTGATTGCCTGGATTCGTGTGGTCGCCACCGAAATCAGCGTTTATCATGTGCCCGGAGATGAACCGCTCCCCGGGGAAGAAGGAGCCGATGTCCACGAGCGCGCCCGGGACATTGGAGAGGGTCTTCGATCCGCCCAGTTCCACATCCTTCCATTCGATGTGCGGATGCAGCCATATCGACGCCCTCTTGCAGCCACGTTCGGCATCATACGACTGCGCCGAGTAATGTGAGGTTCGCTCCCTGCCCTTGAAGAAGCTTAACGCCTTTGACTCTGACGGGCCGGCTCCCCTGATTACCTTGATGCCCTGCGACTTGATCTCGGCCTTGTAATTTTTCAGGAACTCCTGGGCGGCCGCCTTCGCCGCCGCCTGCCCTGCCTTAGTAAGCACACCGGCCACAGCCAGCCCCCTTTCCCTGCCTGCAGAGAATAAGAATATCCGGTGACCACACCCGGAAAATGATCACTTCTGCGCCATGCCCGGCTCCGGTGCCAGCTCCCGGATCGCCACTTTCACCTTACTGACCGTCTCCGCTCTCGCCGCATCGAGCAACTTGGTCATTTCGGCGTCACCGCGTATCAGCCAGCGCAGTATCTCCGGATCCGGGATCTCGTCAGCAAGCTCGCTGAGCACTTCGTCAAAGAACGCGCGGAACGCTTCGCCGGCCACCTCTCCGGCCACCTGGTTGATGTAGTCCTCGTCCAGGTCCACCTCGAATCCTTCGAGTGCGCTCGCCCGGAGTTCCCGCATCTCCTGTACCAGCAGTTCCTGCTTCTCCTGTTCTTGCTGTTCCTGGGTCAGCGGTTCCTCGTCGTCTTCGCTGACACTCTCCTTCTCCTGCGGCAGCGGAAGCCTCTCGCTCCTGACCGGCGGGAACAGCTTCTCCGGAAGACTGTACGACTCGGGATCAGATTCGTAGACAATCTCCTGGCTCGGGGTCTGCGGCACCACTTCATCTTCTTCCGATGACCCGAAACCGGAATCCTCAGAATAAGGGGCGCCGAAGTTAACGGGCTCACCGCCGGTGAGATAGAACTCGAAATCACTCGGCACAACGCCGTCGAAGATCATGCCGGTGCCATCAAGGCTCTCGGCAATCTCCGGCTCGCGTTTATGGACGATACCGAAAACCAGTGACTGCATCTGGCCAAGCTCACTGCTCGTGAACTGCCCCTCAGTCCGCAGCCGTTTACTTCTCGGATCTTGATCCTTCTTACGCTTGTACATCCGTCACTCCGTACGGTTTCAGGCCGCAGCGATCTTGGCGGTTTCCTGCACGACGAGGCTCCGGACCAGGTTCTGCAGCTCCTCTTCGCCGATGCGCTCCCTGAATTCGTCGGGCAGCTTCGCCATGACCTCGTCCACCGACGGCTGCACGACGAGTTCGCGCATCTTCTCGATCGACTCGGCGGCTTCCGGCGTCAGGGGCGCCGGTTCGTCCGGAACACTGGTGCCGGGCAGGCCGCCGGCTTCGGGGCTGGTTTCTCCCGGCACCGCGCTGACCGGCGCCGGGGTGCGGCGCAGCTGGTCGGCGGCGCTCTGCGACATCCAGCCGTCCTCACCCGGCGGGGTGTCCGCATCGCCGGTGTGCCAGGTGTAGGACCTGGTGCCGCTGTGGTAGCGGTACCACATGCCGTAGTTCTCGTCGAAGGCCGCCGCACTGTACTGTCCCGTTTCGGCCACCTCGGGCCGGGCGGTGCGGGCGGTGAATTCGGCTTCGGTCAGCCAGGCGTGCCGGGCGGCGGGGTCCTCCCACTGGTAGACGCGGTCGACGTTGTCGAAGCGGTACCGGGTGCCGGCCCGGGTGTCCATCTGCGGCGCGGAGAACCGCCGCCGCTGCGCCGCCTCCGCCTCACTCGTCCAGGCCGCCGGGTCCGCCGGCTCGGCGGACGGGTCCGACTCGGCCCATTCGTAGGTCTTGAGGCTGTGGTCGTAGCGGTACCACAGATAGCTGTTGTCGTCGAACGCCGGTGCGCTGTACCGCTCGCCCTCCTCGGCCCGGCCGCCCACCTGCAGCGCGCTGTACTCCTCCTGGCTCAGCCACGCCCCCGGCGTGCGCGGGTCCTCCCACTGGTAGACGCCGTACACCAGGTCGTAGCGGTACCAGGCGCCGGACGCTCCGTCCTGTTCCGGCACGGTATGTTCGGCCCAGCCGTTCGCCGTCATCTGGTCGGCCAGCCAGTCCACCAGCTCGGCCGCGGCCACGTCCCCGCCGTCCGGGCCGAGCCGATCGGTGAACTCCGCCAGCAGGGACCCGCCGTCCACCGTGTCCACCAGCCGCCGGGACATGATCTCCCGGTAGGTATCCGCACTGCCCTGGTTGGCGGCCCACCCCATATCGCCGAACTGGGCCGCCAGCATGTCCGAGACGTTGCTGTTCCGGTCCGCCACGCCTGGCTCGGCAAACCAGCTCATAAACCGCTCGAATACACCACTGTCCACTTCGTCCATACTCAGCTCCTTGCGGCCGCAAACCCCGTCCAACGGGTTCAGCCTGACTCGCTCGCCATCCCCCCCAAAGCCCCGCCCGGACAAAAACTCAGCAGAGTAACCTGCCGCTTCACGCAATTACCCGGCCCGGGGCCCCGTGGCCGAGCCCGGCGGACCCCGGTCCAGCTGGCCATAAAATCGTCGGCGTGGCGGCACGGCTGGTCCAGATTGCGATGAACGCCCAGGACGACTCCACCCTCGGCCGGTTCTGGGCTGAGGCGCTCGGCTGGAGCATGTCCAGCGAGGGCCCGGGCGTGACCAACCTCGAACCCGGGGGTTTCGCCTACCCCGACCCCACCGCCGTCTGCATCGACATCCTCCGCGTCCCGGAGCCCAAGACGGTGAAGAATCGCGTGCACCTCGACCTCACCACCACCTCCGCCACCCACCAGGCCGATTTGGTCGCGCGCCTGCTGGACCTCGGAGCCCGGCCTCTCGACGTGGGCCAGGGCGACGTCCCCTGGACGGTCCTGGCCGACCCGGACGGCAACGAGTTCTGCGTGCTGGAGCCCCGCCCGGTCTACCGCGACACCGGCCCCATCGCCGCCATAGTGGCCGACTGCTCCGACCCCCAGGCCATGGCCCGATTCTGGAGTGAGGCTATGGCCTGGCCGGTCCATCAGGTCACCGCCGGCTACGCGTCCCTGCGCTCCGCCCAGGCCGTCGGCCCCTACCTGGAATTCCTCCGCACGCCAGACGCGAAGACCGTGAAGAACCGCATCCACTTCGACCTGCGCCCCTACCCCGGCGACGACCAGCAGGCCGAGGCCGCCCGGCTACGCACCCTCGGCGCCACCGACATCGACGTCGGCCAGGGCCACGACGTCTCCTGGATCTGCCTGGCCGACCCCGAGGGCAACGAGTTCGACGTCCTCACTCCCCGCTGACCGCCCCCATTCGCGATCTGGCTCGCGTTTCACCAGTTACCTTCGCCGCCACCATTGAGCCAGGGCACGCACCACAGCCGGTATATCTTCGGGACGCGCCCGGAGCAAGGCCACAAGGGCGAGGAGGAACAAGAGCACGGGGATAGTCAGTACCGCGACCCAATGGCTCACCCGGCCTCCCGTCTTCTGCTGTTGCAGGCCCAGGTGACGGCTAATCTCATGGAGCACACTCCCTACTGGGGGATAACACCCAGGTTCCGGCAAGAGGCCGGGCCTGCGTCTACTGACAAGCATGTCTTCCACAGGGGGCACTCATCGGCCAACTTTCTGCCTGTGGATAACCTCCGTGCAAACCGCACATCCTGTGGTGAGCGCGCACGGGCTGCCCCCGTGTCCCTAACCCGTCTACTTGTAGTAAAAGAGCCGCCTGCTGAACATGAGAGAAGTTTCGGCACGTCAGCTCCTTCTTACTGGACCCCAGATAGCTGATCTCGACCCGGTGCTCACTTCACGGCAGACAGTGAGAACCACTCCACGAACGGCCACCGAGAGCGTGGGTCCTGGGACTCGGCCCCGGGCAAGCAGAAACACAGCGACCCCCGTGCGTAAGCACGGGGGTCGCTAGTCGCTGCGGAGGCTCGGGGATTTGAACCCCGGATGGGCAGAACCCAAACCGCATTAGCAGTCTTCTGTGGAGAACGAAAACCAGCGCAAGCGGGCGTAAGGAAGCCGAGAACCCCGAGGTCAGCGTGATATCCGGGCGCAAGGTGGCGAAAACCGGGCCAAGCCGACGCAATCCATGGTGTGCCAAAAGTGTGCCAGCGTCACGCCTCCGGGCGCCGCAGTGGCAAGCCCTTCTCACGGCGTATCTCCCTGGTGTCGGGCAGGCCGAGCGCGACCCGGATCCGGCGCACCTTCTCGCGGGGCCTGCCGAGCGCGTCGGCGATGTCCTCCACGAACTCACCCTCGCGCAGGCACTCGGCTACGACCTCATCTACGGCAGCGGTGGCGGCGTTCTGCTTGGCGACGAGGCGCCGCAAGCGCTGGATCCCCGGGGTGTCCGTCATGGTCTAGATGATGCCACAGTTTGTTGCCACGAATCTATTGTGATGCATCAGTTTGTTGCCATAAGCTGTTGCCATGAAAGCGAGCGAGACCCACACCGCGAATTGCCTCAAGTGCGGGCGCACCAGGTACTTCCTCACGGCCGAGAGCGCCGCGAAGGCCAGCCCGTACGGGCGTACCTGCCGGGCGCGCATCCGCGCCGCTGCCATCACCGAGGCCATCCGCGACTTCGCGGCCAAGCAGATCGAGAAGGCGCGCGAACTGCTGGCGGACGGCGGCCTGGTCCCGGTGCGCTCCGGTGTCTGGCAGGCCATCGCCAGCGACGGGATCACCCGCTACCTGGTGGCCGAGGCCACCTGCAACTGCCCCGCCGGACTGAAGGGGCGGCGCTGCTACCACACCGCAGCGGCGCGGATCTGGCCGCCGGGAGCGTGGCCTGATGCCCGCCACGGTGGCCCCGGCGTGGGTGGTCCCCGCCGCACTGCTGGCCGCGATGAACCCCGCGAAGGTGATCGACCTGGGGTGGGACGACCGCGCCGACTACGACGAGGGGGGTTACGGTGATGAGTGACACCGCCACCCTGGCCGCTCCCGCCGCAGTGGGCCGGCGTCCCGGACACCCCGGCTACGGCGTTCGGCTGGTATGGGCCGTTCGACTGGGCACTGTCCGAGGACACCCCGGTCTACGCCGGGTGCGCGTTCGAGGTGGCGCATTCCGCCTCGGGCGAACTGATGAGCTATGCCGCCACCGCCGACGAGGCCGCGGCCTACGCCACCGACCCGACCGAGTACGGCGCGGCTGCCGAGTATGCCCGGCTCCGTGCCCACGACAGCGGCGCTCACGACGGGCACCGCGACATCACCTGCCGCAGGTGCTGACCTAGAGCGCCGGTCAGGTAATCACGCTGCGCGTTGATCGCTGGCCGTGGCGGTTTGGCGGGCGATGACGTGGAGGTTGTGGACGACGGCGGTGCGGCGCAGGTCGAAGAGGTTCTTGCGGGTGCCGGTATAGCGGGCGCGGCGGCCTTGCCAGTGGCCGATGTGGGCCAGGGTGTGCTCGACAGCGACCCGTTCGCGTAGTTTCGCGCGCCCGGCCGGGGTGTGCTGGCGCTGGCGCAGTTCGGCCAGCAGCGCCTCGTCAGGATGGATGGCGACCGAGCGGCCGGCCGGGCTGGCGGTGCACCGCTCGCGCAGCGGGCAGGACGCGCAGGTGCTCTTCGGGAAGTGCACGGTCCGGCCGGGCTGGAACGGCATGGCGATCCCGGCGGGGCAGGTCAGCCGCCCGGCATCAAAGCTGATGCTGAACTGGTCTTTGGCATACCGGCCGGTGGTGGTGCGGACCCGCCAGGCCTTGCAGAAGACGGCCAGGTCTGGGCCGCGGTCGCGGACCAGGGCCGAGGACAGGTAAGCCCGGTCGATATGCAGTTCGGCCAGCCGGTGCCCGGCCGCGTCCAGGCCGGCGGTGATGGCATCGGTGACGCTGGCCTCCGGCGCGTTGGCCGGGGTGATGCCCACCGCGGTGATCAGCCCGGTGCCCAGGTCGTGCAGCACGTGCCGTTTATAGCCATCGAACAGCACGGACTTACTTTTGCGGCCGTGCCGCATAGTGGCGTCTTCGATGCTGATCCGCCGGTCTTTGGCTACCCCGCGGCGCAGCACTGGCACCGGGCCGGAGGTGTCCATGTCCTGGTCGCGGACCTGGCGGGCGGCCGCTACCGCTGCCTCAGCTGTGTCCTGCCCGGTGGTGAAGGTCTCCACCCGCTCCAGCAGGCCCAGCACCTGGGCCAGCGCCGCATCCCGGGCAGCGGGATCCTCCCAGTCCGCATCCAGGGCGGCCTTCAGGCTGGAGGCCGCCAGCTGCGGCACCCCCGCCTGGGCCGCCAGCCCCGCCGTCCCCTGCCCCTGCGCGGCCGCGAGCAGGCCCAGCGCCTTGCGCAGCGCATGGCCCATTAAGTTGATGCTGTCCTCGACCCGGCCCGCTCCCCACAGCGGGGAGGAATCCAGCGCCGCCCGCAGCGCACCCGCCCCGAATCCCTGGGTGCGCGCGGCCAGCGCGATGGTCCGCTCGATCAGCACCCGGTCCAGGTCATGGCCGATCAGCCGGGCCCGGAACCCCACCAGCGTGCCCTTGGAAAACGGCGGGTGCCCTGTATCAAGGCAGTCCAGCACCAGCTGCCAGCGCCGGTCCATCACCGCCGCCTCGACCACCTCATCATCACTGACCCCGGTATAAGCCTGCAGGATCGTAGCCAGCGCCAGCAGCGCCGGCGCCACCGGCGGCTGCCCCTTCGGCCGGTCCGCATACGCCCCCGCCAGCACCGCCTGGAACTCCGCATCAAACAGCTCATGACGGTGCTGGCGTAAGAACACAAACAGCTTTGCCCGCCGCACCGCCCGCATCACCGCCTGCTCCGCCACCGACAGCTCCACCGGCGGACGCCATATATCCGGGCGCACCAGAACACCTCCCTGCCGTGACAACACCATCACAACAGGAAGTAACACATCAGACACCACAACCACTACATGACCGGCGCTCCAGCGGGCTGCCGCCGCGATTCCAGCGCGACGGCAGCCCTTGACCACCCCATCCGACCCACCGGAAGGAATGACCCAGATGCAAGTTTCCACGGCGGACGCCACGATGCAGCAGTCGGCACCCGTGTATCCGCAGGCGGCGAGCCGCTTACCGTCCTGACCGGCGACGGCTGCCCGCCCTGGTGCCGTGGCGAGCACGGCCACCCGGCCGGGAACCTCCCCGGATCAGCACGTGCTACCACCTGGCGCGCTCCTGCCCGTCCTGGTGCATCGGCCACACCGCCGACGAGGGACGCCCGGCGTGGCGCTGGCCCGGCTGGGGCAACCGCAGGCACCGCACGGACCAAGAGTGGCGGCACACCACCATCACCGAACTCTGGGCCGGGATGCCCACCCTCCCCGCCGAACGGCGCCGGCGCGTCCTCGGCCTGGCCTGGACCACCGAGCAGATCCGCGAGGTCCGCCCCGACATCGCGGAGGTGCCGATCGCCACGGCGGGCGAGGCGACCGCCCCGGCCCCGCCGGGCGCGTGCCCGGACTGGTGCTGCAACACCCACGTCGTCAGCGGCGACGGCCACCTGAGCGAGCACAGCGAGGTAGAGCTGAGCCTGATGCCACGGATCGTGGTCGGGTTCGCGGGCGAGACGACCCGCGACTATCTGGCCGTGCTCGCTGAGCAGCTCCCGGGAGACGCCCCGTCCGTCTCGCTCATGCACAACGACGATGAACTGACCCAGATGACCCCGAGTGAGGCGCTGGCGCTGGCTGCCGCGCTGGCCCGGTCGGCCTGGCAGGCCGACCCCGCCGCCGTAGCCGCGGTGGCCGTGCCCGCGCCCGATGGCCTGGCCTGCCCGTCTTGGTGCGGCTACGGCGGCCAGCACACCAGCCCGGATGACATTCACCTGAGCCCGCCGGCCAGCGTGACCGCCGCCGGCCTGCACCACGGGTGCAGCTACACGGAAGGACCCGGCGGCCAGCTCGGCTGCGACGAGCCGGTCAGCGCGGGCCTGGTCTACGAGCCGGGAACCGGCCCGGTCACGGTGGAGCTGTACCACGGTGACGAGATCCTGCCCCGCCTGACGCCCGCTGGCGCCGTGACGCTCGCGCTCGGCATCCTCGCCGACGTCCTGGGCGCCGCTGCGGTGGACGGGAGGAACGCGTGATGACCGTCACCGCTGAGCACCCGGTACGCCTGCCCGCCGGTCACCAGCACCGCCCCTGGTGCCAGGGAGACCTGCTGTACCTCGAAGGGGCGTGGAGCTGCGTTACCGACTACGAGGAAATCCCCCTCAGCCGGGGCAGGCCGTTCACCTGCTACGACGGCGAGACCGTGCCGGACAGGCTCAGCCTGTGCATGGAACAGGGGTCCGGTGAGGCTGCGCCGCTGTTCTGGCTGACGCACGGCGACGTCACCAGTGAAGCCGGGCACCAGATCGAACTGACACTCGCCGAGGCGGGCGCCCTAATGTCCGCGCTCGGGCTGCTGATCGCCCGCGCGGTATCCAGCCCAGCCTGACCAGCGTCCCGGCCCGATGGTCACACACCGGGCCGGGACTTGCTCACCCATCCGACCCAACCGGAAGGACGAACCGGTGACAGTTTCCCAGAGCACAACCCCGCCCAGCACCGCCCAGCCTGCTACGCACTGCCGCTTCTGGTGCATCGTGGACCGTGACGCCGAACCCGGCCACGGCGCCCTGTTCGGCACCTGCATGTCGGCCGAGGACATGGTTCCGCTGAGCCTGGCCGACCCGTACGAGATCCCCGGGGTCGGCACCGTGCCGGAAGTCCTGACGGTGATGCTGCTCCAGGACGGCAGCGACGACGCGCCCCGCATCGAGACCGGGCACATCAGCCGGGAAGACGCGAGACCGCCGCCTGCCTGACCCCCGCCGAGGCTGAGCGGTACGCCCTGGCCCTGCTGCGCACCGCCGCACTGCCCACACCGGGCAGCCCCGCCCCGTCGCTGCACCAGCGGGTCTCGGTGCTCGACGCCGCCCTGGCGCTGTGGAGCACCCGGGATGACAGCGCCCGGCAGCCGGGAGTCCGGGAGGCGGCGAACACCGCCGTCGAGGCGATCGACGCCCTGGTGCACGAACTGCACCGGGTGCGGCAGCGGCTCGTGACCGAGACGCGCGCCGCTGACGACGCCAACGCCCGCCGCCTGGACGCCATGCTCAGTGCCGGGGTGAACGCCTGATGCGGCTGAACGACCAGGCCAGGGCCGTACTGCGCGGGGCCGGGGTCACCCAAGCCGAGTGGGCCCGCGCCCAGGGTTACGCCGCTGGCCGCTGGGGTGGTGACGCCTGCGGATGCCCCGACGACCGGTGCATCGGCTATCACCACGAGGACTACGAGGAGTGCGGGTGCCTGCGGTCCCTGCTGGCCGACTACACCCGGGAACGGCTGTACCAGGCCGACGAGCGCCACACCGCGGACCTGCTCGGTCAGGCGCAGCAGGCTCTCACGGATGCCACCGACGCCTGCCTGCTGTGGGCGGACGACGTGAGCCGGCAGGCGGAACGGCGTCTCGGCGGTGTGGGGTGCGGCGAGGTGCTGGACTTTTGTGGCGAAGTGCAGAAGCTCCGCGACCTGGCCGCCGCGCTGGCGGGACGGTTCCAGCAGTTCGCCGGGGACCACGCCCGCAGCGGGAGCGCGGCGTGACTGCCGCGGCGGCGTCCGGCGTCGTGGAGGTCCGGCTACTGGACGAAGCGGACGACTGCCGCACCGTGGCCGACTTCCTGGCCGCGCTGCCCGCCGTCGAGGTCATCCACCGTTCCGGCGTCCGGCCCAACCGGGTGCGAGCCCGGCTCGCGGGTCTACCTCGCGGTGTGCCTGCTGGAGAAGCCGCAACCGTGAGCGACAAGAAAGCCGCGGCTTCCCTGCGGCGCTCATCCGACTTGGAGAACATCTTGAACACCGGTAATCGCGTCCTCGCGGCCCGGTTCGTGACCGTGATCGTGGCGGGCATGGTGACCGCCGTCAGCGCCGCTTCCGCGGTCGGTTTCTGGCTGTCCTACGGCGCGCTGCATGACTTCGCCTGGCGGACGGGCCTGTGCGGCGCGTACTCGTGGGCGTGGCCGGCCAGCGTGGACCTGTTCGTCCTCGCGGGCGAAGCTGGCGTGACGCTCGCCGCGCTGCGCAAGCGTCACGACCCGATGGCGTGGGCCTACCTCGTGCTCGGGTTCGGCGCCTCGGTGACCGGCAACCTGCTGCATGTCGCGCCGGGCGCGCTGCCCTGGTGGGCTCGGTATGCCGTCGCCGCCGTGCCACCCATGGCGGCGATGCTCGCGCTCGCCGCACTGCTGCGGCAGGTCTACCGGCTCGTGGCGGAACCGGCGGGCACCGTACCCGGTACCCCGTACCCGGCGTGGACGCCACCGGTCGCGGATCCCATGGCCGTGAAGTTCCTCGCGCCCGTGCCACCGGCCGAGCTGGGCGCGGCGGAACCGCACCCTCTCGCCGCTGAGGTGTTCGCTGACGAACTCGCGGCCGGGGTGGTGCCGGGTGTGCGCCGGATCCGCAAGCGGCTTCAGGTGGGCGGTGAGCGGGCTACCCGGGTGCGGGAGCACTTGCGGGCGATGGTGGCCAGGGACGGTGCCGCCGATGCCTGAACCGCGGAACCTTCCCGCCGTCCCGGACCCGGCCGTCCGGGACGGTGCGGGACGCGATACGCACTACGAGGTCGCCCTTGATGACGTGGCCCCGGCGGGCCCTCCCGCGCTGGTCGACCCGCCCGTGCGCCCGCGAGGTCGCCCGGCTGCCGGTCATCCCGGCCAGCGTGGCCACGAAAGACGCGCGGCGGGCGACGGTGGCGCGGCTGGCCGGCCGTCATTGGCACGCCGCCCGATACCACGGTGCGCGGTCCCCGTGGTACGCGCTGCTGACGGCTGCCTGGGCGCTGCTCGGCGTGGTACGGATCGTAGGGCGGCTCATCCACTGGTGGTGGGTCACAGAGCAGCACGCCCTGCGCTCCAAGGCGGTAGCGGCGGGCGACTCGCAGGCGTGGATGAGACTGCACCAGGAGGCGAAAGAGACCCGGCGCGTGCGCGGTTTCGTGCTCCTGAGCATCCTCGCCGCGGTGGTGATCGTGGCCGCCGTGGCGTGGAAAGCCGCGCCGCGGTGGGCGTGGTTCGTGCTGATCCCGGCCGGGGTGGTGCTGCTGTCGCGGCACGGGCGCCCGGCTGATCGGCGGATCGTGAAGCCCGCCGTGGTCTAGCCGCGGTTCCGGAAGCTGTCGGCCGATATCGTGCTGCGCGCCTACTACAGTGCGGGGCTCGGCAACCCGGACAAGCCCGATCAGCGCATCGCGTTCGGGTCCACCATGAGCCGCGACGGGGAAGGGTCCCGGGTGCTGGTGGACCTGCCCTATGGCAAGGGCCTGGACGACGCGATCAAGGCGCGGCCGGGTATCGCGTCCGGCCTGGACGTCAGCCTGTCGCAGGTATTCATCCGCCGTGACCCGACCAGCCATCGCCGCCATGTGCTGTGGGTTGCCGACCGGGATCCACTGGCCGTGCCGGTCGGGCGGACGCCGCTGCTGGCCGGGAAGGTCACCGATATCTGGCAGCCGGCGCCGCTGGGGCTGGACGAGCGCGGGCAGCTCGTCTCGGTGTCGCTCATGTGGGTGTCGGTGCTGATCGGCGCCCTTCCCCG